>Ga0179593_1349956_pt1 | contig 14984 bp, 17 predicted proteins | sample CZODoug2_1_08_16_FD_185931 | JGI IMG/M metagenome (GOLD analysis project Ga0179593, IMG submission 185931) | Vadose zone soil fungal communities from Angelo Coast Range Reserve, California, USA - CZODoug2_1_08_16fungal (PacBio error correction) | ecosystem: Environmental > Terrestrial > Soil >... | reverse complement strand
GGGCTCCCTTTCCCCCCCCCCCTTGAGCATTGGACACCTTTTTCAACAGGATTGCACAGCACATATACGATAACCCCCCTCACGGTTCCAGGGGCCTAAACTGCTGGTGCACCGTTTTTTCTTTTTTCTTTTCCTCTTTCAACCCCATCCCTCACCCATGTTTTTGACTTGTCAACTTTTGAACCTCCTCACGGGCTGCCGGTCATCGCAGAGTCCTTTTGCACTTTTCCGGGTTTTCCAACCCGATTCCACGTTACGCCAACCGACGGTCTCCGCGGGCGCTCTACCCCGGCGCTGATTGCACGTTTAAGCTGTTGTCGCTTCGAGGCCATCGCAATCGACACCCTGTTCTATTGAGGTCGGGGGTCCAGGCTTGTTTTTCCTGCGTTTTTTTCTTTCTTTACACCGCTTCTTTCGTTACTTCCCAAGAACGCCCCTGCAGGATGGTTAGTCGTTTTGCTGCGCCCTTTTGTTCGATGACCTGTCCTGCTTGTACACCCCCGTCATTCTTACTGTTGCAGGCAAAGGACGCCCCCTGATGGAGTGGGAATGCTCTTTTTGTGGGCCGCTAAGTGTCCCAGTCGACCGATCTCGGGGATTGCAGGCACCTTCTTTTTTTTTTTCTTTAACATGCATTTAACTCGTAAGACTAGGAAAAGACCCTCTGGTGTTTCCTGTTTCGTTCTTTCGATGGGGACCCTTTGCCCCCCTTCCCCCCATCCTCAACGAAGGCTTCGTCTTTCCTTGGTTCCCGGTTTGGTGGCAGTTGGTTTTTTCCCCCCGAGTTCGGTCAAATCCCTCACCTTCCTTTGTGCGATCACTTTTGCATAATTTCCTCCAGCGGTTCTATTAGTTCCCCGGTTTTTTCGTTTGATTACAAAAAGGGTATCTCAGTTCCTTGCGTCACCCAACGCCGTTTTTTTCCCTACCCGGTCGGACCTGGTTAAAGGCCGTGTCAAATGTTCCTACGCCTCCACGTTGGGTTGCACCCTCTTTGGTTCCGGAGTAACCCATTTCCTGACACGGCTCGCAGCGCCGCGTGTGGTGATGTTTTGCTCCGGCCTTCCTGTCCCCCTTCGTGGACAGCGGTTTCTTTCTTGCCACGGAGTGATCCCTTTAGTTTTCTCTTTCCCTTACACTTACCTTTCGATCTTTTAAGCCCAGCCTATACCCGTATAGTCGAACCCAGGTTTTGCGGATCCTGTTTGCGCGGCTCTTGCACGCCCCTTTTCAAAACCCAGCCCAATTTTCCGCTCAGTTTACCTTGGCCAGCCTGGCGATGGCCCGTGACGACTTTTTGGTTGTTTTACGACACCTCTTCGCCACGTTTCTTTTTGAGTGGATGGTTTCCCCCGTTTTCGGCCCTGCCTTAAGCTTTTTCGTGTCAAGTCACATGGGAAGTTTCCCACTTTCACAAACGGGACCCTTCCTAGCGCCTTTTGATACCCATATTGGGCGATGAACCGGCCATTTCACAACTTTTTTGCCCACCTGCTGTCTTTTCCTGCCGCCGGCCCCTACATGATCAGTTTTCTGGTTTCGGATTTGTTCCAGTTGGAGTTCTGTACCCCTGTTTTTTTTTCCCCCCCCCCAGTCGTTTTTGATGGTGCACCGTTCGGCTCGCTTTGGCTGGGGTTTTTTAGACAACCGTGTTGATGACGAAACTAGTCCACTTTTGCTGGCGTTGTTTTGGGCTTTTCCGGTCCCCATCCTCTTTCCAATCCTCTTGTGGTTTTTGTCGCTTTTTTTTTTTTTTGCAAGCATGTAATCTTTCTTTGATTGCATGGTTACTTGTCGTTCCCAATGACTTCGCTGTCGCAACCCGAGGCCCCAGAAGACACTTTTGACTTTGAACGCGGGTCAACCCCCCCCCTTTAGGTGTCCCCCTTTGCTGGTCCCCCTCTTTGCCGAAACACCCGCATTTCGATTGTTTGTAATTTTGACAACTTTCTAGGCCCCCCCCACACTTTCAAGTTTTTAGGTTGGCTTGACAATTTTTGTCCCTTTCTGTTTATAGGGAAAGATTATTGCATTTTTTATATGTCAGTTAGAACCATTTCCATTGTAACTTTTTTCTTAAAGCCCCAGGGCAGTCTTTCCCGATTCGGGCGTTCGAGTGCGTGATTCTTTTTTTGCCAACACCTCGCGTGTTTGTATTCTGACTTGGGGTCATTGTTACGTCCTCCAGGATGTTGCTGGACCAAAGTTTACTTTCAGTTTACCTTTCGCGCTATTCTACTCCTTCGTACCAATATTTTTTTCCCAACATTTAGTCTCCAACGTTTTTTCTCCGGCCGAAGCTTTTGTCTGTCGGCCAGCCCTTTCTGTTTGCTCTATTTTTGAGGCTCTTTTTGTTAGGTGTTTTCACTCTTGACCCTTTTTTTCCCACCCATTCCCTTTGGCTTCTTTGGCTGAGACCCCCCCTGCTCTCAGTCCCCCCCTTGTTGCAGGTTCATTTTTCTGCACTGGGGGTTCACCGCACCCTTTGTTTTGGCAGGGTGGTCCCCGAGAGCCGTTGTCGTTTTCTTCCTCCTTCCGGGAAACTTTTTTCCTTGTTACCCCCTTTTTTTTCTTATGACCCTTTTTTTTTCCGTTCGTTCACGACACCATATTTCCAGCCCGGTTTCTTTTGTTCTCCCCCTTGATTGCCGCATCCCCCCTGTGTCCTTACCCCTCAACCGCTTTTCTTTGAAAAAGGCAGACCAGGTCGCTTTGCCTTACTTCTTTCCTGGATGACCCTCTTTGAATACCCCGTTGCTTTTTTTTTTTTTTAGTTGATGAAAAGAAGTAGTTTCCGAACAATTATGGCCCCCCCCACTGGTGCTCGTCTCCCGGGACCAGGGGTCCTTGTCCTTCGTCTGCTTTTTTGTCCATAACCTTTTTCTCTTTCGGCTGGAAACCTCCCTTAACCCCACCCGAGACGGGCGGCAGGTGGTTTACCTTACCTCTTGTTTCGTGATTCCCCTGCCCCCTTCGATCCACCATTTTCCTGGCAACCGGTTCCCCGTTTTGGACCCTCCCCCCCTTTTTGCAAGAAATCCCCCAACATAGTTACTTTCCAGTCCCCCCCCCCCCACCCTTCTTAGTTGCATCAGTTTCCCTCACGCCCCTACCCCCTTTGCTTTTTCTGTTTATCTTTTCCCCCCAAGGGTAAACCTGCCTCTCTGAACACTGTTATTAGCTTTTTTTTAGTGCAGTCCCTTCCGGTCCATAGGGAGGTTTTTTGGTGGATCCCTAGGAAACCCCCTGATTTTAGTTTGTTTCTTTTGACTAAGCTTTTCGTGTTTCGTTTTTTGTAGTTGGACCCCTTCTCAATTACTCCTTTACCCTGAACCCCCTCGCCCTGTCAGATATACCAGTTTCTGTTCTGTATAGCTGTTTGCCCTTCAATTCCCGTAACCATGAGCAGGAAACGTCTCTTGTCTTCACGGTCTCTCTCTGGATTCTCGTCTTGCCGGTCCTTCCTTAGTTATTCAAACCCCAAACCTGGTTTTTGTGGAACCGGCGCATTTTCGGATTTCCCACTTTCTTCCCCGGGACGCGCCTGACCCGTTTTGTAACCCACGTCTGTTCCTTTGAACACCCCCCGGTTTTTATTTTCAATTTCCGGGCAGGTTTCAGTGAACGGACACGGATGTCTTCTCAGTTGCAGGTATCCCCCTGTGAACAGAAGCAATTGGTTTTTTTTTTTGCTTGGTGAGGGCCGGGGCTCTTAGGGGGTCGTTTGATGTGCTCTGTTCGCTATGTCCAGGATAGGCTGGTTCCATGCGGAATTGGTAGTGGTCTTTTTAGTCCCCCTTTTTTTTTTCGTTCGACGTCCTGTACGTCCATCCACCAGTGATCTTGCACGTCCTGGAACCCCTCTCTTTCTTTGGGACCCAAACCGCCCAGATCTCCCTGATTTTGTCTAAATGTTCCCCTTGTCGAGAAGCTAACTGATTTGTGCAGTTACACGCTTTTCTTTTAGTTGACCCCTTTTTGGTGTTGACAACGGGCACCCTTTTTCTTTCTCGATGACTTTTGAACCCGGTTCCTTTCTTAAATCCGCCCCGGTCTGGTTTTCTTTGGCCTTTTTTTTCCCCGTCTGTTTTTGTTCTTCTGATTTTTCGGCGGGGTTGAGGATCTTCTTTATATTGGTTTTCAGTCTTGGCCTACTACGGCGGATTTCCCCCCCTGTTATTGGTCCATCTCAGGCCCGGGAGCTAAACCAATTTTCTATTTTTTGTTCAGATTTTTTCTGATAAGTTCTGTTGACCCCGCACGTCCCCTTAAGTCCTCCCTTCTCCCTGGGATCACTTTTCCCTTTTCCTTTGGCGAACCTCCTTTGTTCGGGGTTTTCTCACGCTCCCTCCTCTCTGTCTTCCGTAGGTGAAACTCGCAACTTCCCTCCTGGTGATTTTTTTCTGTTACCCTACTCTTTGGGTTTATGGTCGACCAACGACTTCCCCTTTTTTCCCCTTCGGTTGCTTCCCATTTTTCCCAGTACTTCGTTGAACCCTTTAAAAACTTCCGATTGTGTGATTGTACTTCGTTTCGACAACCTTCTTTCCCCAAGTTGGGAGTTTTTCCCCCCTTTAAACTTGCTTATGATTCCTCCTGAGTTTTTTTTATGACCTTTGGTCTCGGTGGAAGGAGGTTAAAGTTCCTGATGACACCCCCCAGGTGGGTATGACCCGTTTTCACTAACTTATTCCTGTTTCTTGCTTTTTTCTGTCATGGGTTTCAAGGTTCAGTCGGTTTTTGCCCTCCCTTTGTTTTTGTGGTTTTTCGCCTTGCTTGATTGAGGTGACCCCCTAGACAGAACTTCACCAGGTCCTGAGTTGTTAATAGTAAAGTGTGGAACGAGGGTTGTGACCCAGAGGCGCTTTCGACTGCTTCGTTCTAGCCGAACCCGATTTGTTTCCAACTGCTGCGTCGCTTTTTCCTCTGCTACCCATGTCCCCACTCCCGTTTCCACCTTTGTCCCTGTGCGTCTTTTTATTTTTCCCCAGCGCTTCCCTTTTCACGTGTGACTGCTAATTTTCCGATCGGCTGTTTTGACTTCCCTGTTTTCGTTGACACGTGTCTTTTTTTCTTTTTATTTTCCGTTTTTCTGCCCTCACCCATTTTTATCCTCCTGACGATGAGATCTTGTGCGTCACCCTTTTTTCTCCCCTCCTCCTCCCGTTTTGTTTCGATTGAGATTCCTTCGGTTTTTCCTCTTTTTCTTCTCTTCTGCACTTTTGGATACCCCCCCCTTTCGGACACCTTGAATAAATCCACTTCCGTTTACACTTGCTTCGAAGTCCGTTTTTGTTTATTTTTGGCTAAAGGCGATGCTCTTTTCATGTCCCCTTTTTTGACAAGTGTCGGGTCCCTGAGTCGATGCCCCCCCACCTTTGTTTTAGTGTCTCCTCAAGAGGATCACCTCGGGGAGACGCAGGTGATTTTGGCCTCCGATTGGTCTCCTGAACGTGGTCTTACCCCCTTCGTCTTGAAACCCCATAGTTCCGGGTTTCCCCCCCCCCCCCCTGCGTATTTCCATGAATGGCCCTTTGCTTGCCTTTTGTCTTCGCAGATTATCCTAGGCCATCCTGCTTGCCCACTCCCATCCCTTGCTTCCCCACATTACCTCCTTGGTTGGCGTTACGAACAATGTTAGCGGGTACGGTCAAGTCCCCTGAACTTCCCCTCTTTACGTACTGTTTCTTGGACAGGTTAACACGTCTATAATCCCAAAATCCAATAAGTAAGGTCTTTTTCCTTTGTGAAGTTTTTTGGTTTGCGGAACCCCTTACTACTCACCCATAGTTCAGAGTCTTTTATCTCCCGCATTTTCCTGCATTCCCTTCGTGAACCTTCCCGGGGATTGATCTGCCCCCCTCTTTCCTGGACCTCCTTGGGTCCCGCGTTTTTGGAGGGTATTCCGGCCGGGCGTGCCCTTTGTGATCATTGTGCGCGCACCCCTTTTTTTTTTATGTAACAATTCGTTGCCCTGTGCGGCTCCTTTTTTACGGTTCCTGTTTCTTGTGAGCATTACTTCCCCCCGTTTTGTGACACCCCCCACCTCGTCCCCCCCGGTTTTTTACTCTCTTTGTTTTATCCTCCCTTTTTTGTTTGTGGCCCCAGTTTACAATCCCCCCAACTGGTGGTCTCTGTTCTTTTGCTTTTTCGTGCGGTTCCCCCACTTTCCCCCTTATGACCCCCCACTCCGCGGTTCACGGCGCCCTCCGTTCAAGCGTTCACCTTTTAGTTCCCCCCAAGAAAGTTTCTCTGGGTCACGGGCTTTGCGTGTACCGTGATTTAACTTTCCCCCTCCCCACATGTCCGTCTTTGGGCCTTTGTACCCCGTGCTCCCCCCTCCGACTGAATTTGTTTCAACGTGTTTGAGATCAGGATTTTATCTTCAACGTTTTTGGTCCCTTTCGTTTCCAACCAGTTGTTTTTTTTTAGACCTTAGTTTGTTTTTTCTTCCCTTTTTATTCCATTCCCGCGTATTTTTTGGAAGAATTCATTCATTCCCTTTGTTTTTCCCAGTCCCCCTAAATTTTTTGGCGCCTTGCCCCGGCCCCTCTTCAACCCCCTTACCCGGGACCTTTCAGTTTCCACACATCCATACCTGACCCACCACCTCTTTCTTTTTCATTGCTTTTCACGTTCCGGCGATCTCTTTCCTGATCCCTCCTTTTTACATTTAATTTTTTTCCCCCCAAGTTCATTCGAGTTTCAACTTGGGCCACATCCCCCGTCACTTCTTTTTCTTTGATTGGTCCCCCACTTCGGACACTCGTTTTTCATCCCCTTCGCATGTCTTTCGGAGTCCAAGTGACGCGTGCGTGGTTCCACCTTTCATTCCTTTCCGCCGTCGATCCCTCGTTAACATTTTTTCTTTTCTGAAAGCCACGTATCAGTTGGGGTCTACAGATTTTAGTCTGAACCCTAATAGCCCGTTCCCGCAAATTCTTCTCCGCCTCCGGTTTGGTTGCAAGGCGTTTTCCCCCTTGAGCTTCCGATCTTTTAGTCCCGAAAAGTTAATTGACCAAAGTCCCGCTTTGACCGTCTGGTCCCCCTTCCCACTGCCCAGCCCTGCGGCTGCACCTACCCTTTTTCCCGGCGCCTTTTTCCACTTGGTAGGGTCGGTTCCTTCCAAACGTTACTGGGGGGTTAGTTGGCCCTTTTCTCATTTGTTTCCCCGGCTTCGGATTTCAGCCGCCAGTTGACTCTTGTGCTTTTTTTTGCACCCCCCAGTCGTTTGTCACATTGAAATGCTTTTTTTTATTCTTTGTCCTCATGTGACCGCCCTCCCCTCCCCTCGGGGTTTTTGGCCTGGGCGTCGTTCTCTTTTCTTCCGGTTGCTTTTTTTGCTTTGTTTAGCTTTTTTTGTTCAGTTAAGATGGATCTTGAACTTTAATTCATGTTTTGGGCCGTGTCATTGTGCTGGCCGAGGGTAAATCAATCCACCCCCTCTACGGTGTCGATCAAATTCGTGGCCTCTTTGGAAACCCCCCTCCTGTGCTGCCCCCTTTCTGTGTGAGAGTTATTTTCCCTGGCCTAAGTCTTTTAACATCCCTGTTCTTTCTACCAGGGTGCCATTTTTTGACCATACTTTTTCATGCCTTACTCCACAGACCTCCGGGTTTGTGGCCGGGATCTTGCGTGATCTCATGCGTCCCCCTCCCCCTCCAGCCCTTTGCGTTTCGTTGCGTGCCCCCCCACCCCCTTGATTCCTCTGCCCAGGTGATTTGTCACTCGGGTTTTTGGTCTTTTTTTAAACCACTGTGGGGTTTCGGCGGGAGGAGTGTTTTCCCCTGGTCTCCCCTGGCGGAGATATCCCTTCCATTATGTTACGTAATACATCTATCGTTTCACATTTTGTTCATTGTTTTTCTCTGGCGGGGGGCGATTTCTTTGCCGTCCCAGTTTCCCCTAAATCCACGGTTTTTTTTAGGTGATCGTCGGTGTCACCAGCATCATGTTTGTTCGTTCACCTAGTGTTTTTTTGTTTTTTTTACCCCCTTCCTCTGGAACACCCGATGAGTTATTGCCCCGTTTTTTTTTCCCCCATCGCCCTGAACCTGACCTTAGGGGTCACTGTTTTCAGAACGGTTGCTCTGTTCATTTAACAGGTACCTGGAATTTAGTAGGGGTGACCCAGCTCCCCATCAGTTGGAGTTTTCTTTATTTTTTTCCTTTCTGTTCCTTACCTTAACTTTCTTAAGAAATGGGGACACTTTCCTCATACTGGGTTCGGGTAGGCTTTATTTTCCCCTAACAGTTTAGTTTGTCCGTATCGGTTTCCCTCTTTCTTTTGGTGGTCCCTTTTTCGGGAGAGGGGTTTTGGTTTCACGGTCCTTTTTTTCTCCCCTGGTACTAATAGGTTGTCTCGGGAGCGGCACCCCCTTTTACTTTGTCGTGGGCCCACCCTTCCCATCTACTCCCTTCTTTTTTTTGTTTTTGTTGCCATCTATTCATTGACCTTCTTTGCAGTGTTCCCCCAGGTAGCCCCCCTAGGATGTTTCCCCTTTTTTCAAGTTTGACGTTGTAGAAACCAACCCATGCCCCTCTTTTTTCGTCACCTTGCAAGACACTTAATTTTTTTTTACACGTATTTCTGAGTCCCAGCCCTTTGCTTTGGGCCACACCCATAATTGTCCCGAACCCCATTGATTTTATTGTTTTTGGGCCCTTTTTTTGCCCGTCCATGGCCGTGGTCCCTTCTCCCCGTTGTTATTTCATGGGCCCCAGGTTTTGTACCTGTTCACAGTTGTGGATTCTTTTTGATCCGTTTTACCACGTTTTGTGAATCATAGGTATTTGAAGGTGGGCTTACACGAAGGGTCCGTTTTCAACCCCCCACTTTTATCATTTTTGCCTTTAGGTGCCTTTCTTGCATTCGGGTACAGTTTCCGGTTCCGTGTCCTGACGACTTGGTTGTTTTTTTTTTCCCTGGCACTTCCGGCCAAGCGCCCATTCTGTGGTCCCATTTCCGTAACTTGCTTTTCTAGTTCTGGAACCTTTTTAATCCCTTGCCCCGTGAGCCCACAGTTTGAGCTGGTGCCCTAAAGTCTCTTGTTTTACTGTCCGACCGACCGGGCATGGCGGTTTGGTTGTGAGCGGTTTTTTTTAGGCCATCCCCCGTCTTTTTTCCCAAAGCCGTTTTTCAGTCACCCGACGTTTTTCACCCCCCATGGTGGCCGTGACGAAAAGGTGCTTTTTGTGTTCTCCAGTGGTTGTTTTTTTCACGAAACCCCGCGTGCCGGCGGCCTTTTTTCTTTTTCTTTTTGTTCTGGCCTTTGTCTTAGTTCTTCCGCCACCCGGCCTTGGTTCTTGGTCCGTACAGCGATTGGACGTGCAAGTTAGGGTTGGTTTGACTCTTCTAAGAAGTTTCTTGGGTGGGGTTGTTCTTCCCCTGTTGTTTTTTGACCCCCCACACCCAGCCTTTGCACCTTCCCCTAAGATTTGTCCGTTTGGCCAAGAGACTTGGTGAGGTTGGGACCCCCCTGATAACCGCACCCTTCGATAGTGTTTGTTGGCATTCTTATTTGGCCAACTTCAGTCTCTCCACGGCTGGCCCCCCAACACGCTTTTCTCTTTTTGCCCTCCCCGTTTGACCGGCAAGCCCGTTTCACTTCCGTGTTTTACATTCCCCCACGTCAGCCCTGGTCTCCATCTTTGGCTTCCCCTGCCCCGAACTCTTTTTCCCCAACCCGCGCTTTGCCCTTTGGTGTGATGGCTGATTTTTCCCGTGTCTCATTGTCATGGCCATTGTTTCCCCAGAAGTTTACCCCTTTGTTGACCCCGGTCTTCTGATTATAATAGACCAAACCTCTTTGGTGGTGTGTAGACCCACGTCTCACCCCTACACTCCCGTGTCGGTTTGGTTCTGGCCGTCCACGTTGTCACCCCATTTGCACAAAAGACTTATTGTAGTTGCCCCTTGTTGTTCCGGCGCCTGTGTTCTCTTTGACCCCAGGACGGGGTTCCTTCGGTCATCCAGTTTTTTTCCATTGTTTTTTGACTAAGCGATCGTCGTAAATCTCCCCCTCCTTTGTCGCTCTTGTTCATGCCACTTCGTCCTGGTAGACTTTCCAAGGTTGGAGTTTCTGCTTTTTTTTTAATTCGACATGGTTACAGTGCCCCAAACCCCCCTCTTTGCCCCCAAGTGGCGTCCCTCTTTTTTCTCTCGTCATCAGCACTGTTTTTTGTGGAATTTCAGGGTGCACAATTTTCTTGTTCTTGCCACGTTGAGCCTTAACTTGATCTTCTTTTTCGCTTCCCTCTTTTGCTACTTGTTGCCGTCTCCTGACCCGACCGTTCGCCGTCCCCCTTGTTTTTGTTCGCATGGGATTCTTAGTAGACCCCATTAATTTTTGAACTTGTCACCACTGTTTCCCAGGTCTTTTTTTTTTTTTTTTTTTCAGATTTTCCCCACGTTTTATTGGTTTTAAAAGTCAAATTTTTTTGTAGGGTACCCCCTTCTTTTGCTTGCGTTTTAGACCCTGTTTTTGTTAACTTCGTGATGTTGATAATTCCCTTTTTCAAGGTTTCGCTTTTCTTTTTCCCCTTTTCTGCTAGTTTCTTCTCCCCCCTAGTTTTCGTCTAGCCCTAGACCGGTAATTTACCCAAAATCCTGACCGTGTTTTTTCCAATGGTAATCTCTAGTTGTGAACCTCCCTGGTTCTTGTGGACCTTTGGTTTTTCCTTCCCCCCGGGGTACGGGAAGGTTAGAATTCTTCCCCTCTCTTCAGCCGTCGTCTACTGTTTTATCCACCCAGGGTCCCATGCCCACGTCGCCCTGGGTGGCGGTTACAACCCCCATTTCTCCTTTTCCCTACCAAAGGCTTCCCCGGCCCGTGATTGGTCCCCACGCCAGGTACAGTTTGTTTCGTAAGCGACGTCAAGGTTTTTATTTTTTCTTCGAGATCTGTCCCCTGTCACCTCTTTTTTCTTTTTACCTGACTCGAATTTTCTGGGCTCAACGTCTTTTGTCGTGGATTGTTTATTTCCTCCTTGTACCCCTTTAGTATTTCCAAGATCCCCCAATGTTTCTTGATCGTGGTGTGGCTTAGCTTGACCATCCTTTTGGATCCTCACTTACCGGACCTTTTTTTTTTTCCGCCCTTTCCGCACTTTTAATCATTTTGTGTGAATTGTTATCCGTTTTTTTCTGGCTCCCTTTCTTCACGAAATGCTGCTTGGACGTCCCTCTTCCCAGCCAAAGCACCTCCCGGGTTTCTTTACTTCCTCCTTGTTCCCCCATTCCCCTTCGTTTTCGTAGTCCCCCCGCACAAGTTTGCGGTTTCGTTACCGCTGGAAGGAAGCAACTTTTTCCGGTCAACGCTTTGGGGTTGGAGTTTCCTTCCTTTCCCCACCCCCGCCTCACTCCACGGCATTGCCTTAACTGCACTTTGCTTATTCGCTCTTCTTTTCTTTTTTTTGATTACTGACTTGTGTTACTTTTGATTTTTGACTGTTCTTGTTTTGTTGCAACATTTTTCCCTTTCATCCCTAGCCCCTTGGTGCTGTCCTCCCCCCGCTGTTTTATTGCGTCCAAGTTCCTGGTTTTGTTTGACCCTTCCGGATGGTTGTTTTTACAGCTCGCTTGATTTTCGCACTCCGGTGGCTGTTGTCCACCTCTGGGCAACCGCTGGCCAGGGGACGGCCCTTTGGTTCATCTCACGTCTGGCCCTTGCCTTCTTTCGTTGTCCTCCCTTTTTATTTTGCTAGTCAGACGTTGCCGTATGGCGACGAGGACTTCCGTTCTTATCTTCGTCTTTGTATTGCCAAATCCCAAGGTGAATCGTTTCCCCCCCGTGTGACCCCTGTCCCCATGGGTTTGTACAATCTTCATTGCCCCCTTTTGGACATGAGCCTAGGCGAACGATGTGTTTTGTCCGCCTTTCCGTTTCTGGTTTTTTCTTCCGGGTCTTGTTGTCAGGTTGTATTACGTTTGTTGTAATCTTTCACCCCCCATTTTTCGGTCCATCCTCAATTGCAGAGTTTGAATCTTCCCACTGAAGGGCTCCTTCTTCCCCCCCCATCCTCCCCTCGTTTTTTTTTCGAGAGCTAGGTTGACGCCTCTTCCCTCTAGTTCGTAGTCTCTTTTTACCCTTTTTTGACCGTCAAAAGGTCCCTTTGTTCACCCCACGTATCCCAGCAGTTTTTTTTTTTCCGTACCTTTTTTCTTTTGTGGGTGAGGTTTTCCTTAGCCTGGGGCCCACTTCCTTGGTACCCCCTTTAACCTTTAGATGTTTTCGTTCTACAGCTCGAATCTCAGCCACGCTTGTACGAATCTCTCCTCCCACTTCCGCACTTACCCTCCTCTTGAACTTCCCTTTTCCTGTGTCCCCCCACTCGCTTTTTGCTTTTCGTCTCCCATTTCTTTTTTTTTTCGCAGGCCCTTTGTTTCTAACCTCTAGGCACCCCCTGAAATTTTTTTTTTCCCCATTCCAGGCCCATTCTTCTATACCTTTGAGCAGCCCCACTTTTTTTGCGAGGTCGAACTTTTCCCTCCACCCACACTCAGACCCTTCGCTCTTAGACGGCAAGTTTCCACACCTGCCGCTCAGCCCTTTTAACCTGGTCGTGTTGTCGTCATACCTTGGTGCAAGGGTCCGGTCCTGGCCCTTTACAGTCCAAAGGCGGCCCCTTTTTCGTTTTTTTTACCGTCGTCACCCCCTTGATTTGAAGGGTGCCTTGAACCTCACTTTTGCTTTTTTTGCCCTTTTTTTCCTTTAGTTAGTCGTCCCCCTTTGAGTAAAAGGGTGCTTTTTCAGGGGGCACGTGACCCTCGGTCCGTTTTGTCGCCGATTTGATTTTTTTTTCTTCATGGAGATTTTTCCAATTTCTTTTTCTCCTTTCCAGTGATGACCTTTTAGGTTGAGTATGGTCCTGTCGCTTTCCGTTTTGTTTTCTTCTCTGGTCCACACTTTATCCCGTGACCCCCTAGTCACACCCTGTACGTTTGCGTGTTTGCTTTTTGTTTCCGGGCCCCCGAGAATCCCCCGACAACTTCTCCGCAAGTCCTGCTTTTGCCCCCGTGCGGTACACTGTCTGGGAACCTTTTCTCGCGTCGTTGCCGCCTAGAACGTACTTGTTCCCCAAACCTTCTGTTAGGTCACAGCCCTCACCGGGACCCCTGGCTTTAGGTGTATGGACTCCGTCCCCCCCCCTTGGCCGTTTCCCGGTCTTACACTTCTTTTTTCTCACTGTTACCAGAGTGCACTTTACAGAGGCAAGCTTTTCGGGTTTCCCACCCCGTGGGCAGGTTATCCCCAACCTCCTTGCTCCTTTTCCTTCTGGGTTCCCCCCCCGTATCTTTTGCGTCCCCCTTTTTTTTAGTCAGCTTCCCTTTTTTTGGGGTCAATTTCTCGTTGTCGATCCCTTGCCCCTCCCTTTGCTTCGGCCCCCCCCCTTTTTAAGTTGCCCCCACTTGTCCCCCCCCATCTCCCTGACATTTTTTTTCAGTTTATTTACAAAGCACTTTTTCCCTTGTCCCCATTAACTTTTTGCCTGTATGCTTTCCCCCTTCTCCACCATGGGGTTCTGTTCCCTTTGTGGCCCTCGTGATCTCCGCCTGCTGGTCTTTAAGTCACTCCAGCTTTTGGGTCCCCAGGGTACTCGACTTTTCTTTCGTTTGTCTCTTCCATTAGAAGAGGCAATCCCCTACGTCAAACCTTTCTCCCCCTTGTGGCACTTTCCAAGTCAACTTTTTGCCCCTGAGCACCCCCCTAACTTCCCCCCGGTTGGTTGATCATCAGATCTAACTCGCTCGAGTCCCCTGCTGGTGACATGGACTTTTTCTCTTTTGTAAAATCTAGCCAGACGGCCAACTGTCTCGTTTTGAGAGGTTTCTTAATGATTGCTCACGTCCCGTCGTGCTTTCCATTTTTTTAGGTCTCGTTTCCATGGAACGCATTGCAATTCCCGAGGTCGCCGTGTCTTGCAAAGATACACCCGGCGCTTTTGGTCCCTTCCCATGTGTCCCCCGACTTTTTTCTTACCTGGTCATTGGTTTCAGGTAAACGTGCCCCCCTCCAACTGATGGAGTTTTCCCCTTTTGCTTCTCATCTTTTTTTTGGCCTATCGAGGCCCCCTACCCCCCCTGTATATCGGGGATTTTGCGTGTGTCAACCCCCATTTTTTGTTCTTCGGTTGCCCCCTTGCCCTGCATGTGATTCACCCTAAAGACCCTGAACCCTCGACCCTCCCCCCACCTGCCGGTTAGCCGTAGTTTTTGCCCTGGCTGGTTCGTGATAGTCGGGTGTATCCTCGCTTTCCCACTTCATTTTTTGAAGATGTGGTCCCATAGGTTGCCCTGTCATGCTTTCGTGTGCACGCCCATGGGGCGGCTCGTCGGCCAATTCACTTTCCCACCTAAGACTGTGTGCTATTCAATTGTGTACCTTTTCTCGGCCTTTAGGCGGCTTGGTTTGTGTTATGTTTGCTCTGACCCCGGGGATCCGTGAATAACGAGTTTTGCGCACCCCCCTCCCCGTTTTTTTTTCACTTTTTGACGGGCGGTCAAGGCTTTTCCCATCGACTTCCTTTTTAACCTGGTTGATTCTTGAGTTGTGATTCCTTCCTGAACCGGAGATTTCGTTGTCCGCCTCTCGTGTTGTGGGTTTTGGTGCCCCCCCCCCCCCCCGTGCCCCTTTTCCTGCACACCCCCCCCCCCAATGCTTTCTTCCTCGGCTTGTCCCTTTTTTCCCACCAATCTTTTGGGTTCTTCGTAAGTTGAGAATGTTTTTCCTAACAATCCTGCCCCCCCTGCATCTCCCTTCGCTCCACGTATGTCCGCAGAACCTCCGTTCTCCCCCCCCCCCCAGGTTCGGATAATTGCGTTTGAGATGCTGGGTGCGCTTCTTGGCCGACGAAATATTCGCATGTACAGAGAATTCCCTTGTTCCGGAATTTTCCTTTGGCCTACGTAACCGTTTGAATGGTCAACCCTGCTCGCCGGCATTCTATTTCTTTTGCAACAGCTCAGATACCTCTAGAGCTTT
>Ga0179593_1501079_pt1 | contig 14985 bp, 18 predicted proteins | sample CZODoug2_1_08_16_FD_185931 | JGI IMG/M metagenome (GOLD analysis project Ga0179593, IMG submission 185931) | Vadose zone soil fungal communities from Angelo Coast Range Reserve, California, USA - CZODoug2_1_08_16fungal (PacBio error correction) | ecosystem: Environmental > Terrestrial > Soil >... | reverse complement strand
CCTTCTCTGCGACCTCTTTGCGGTGTTTTTTCCCCCGGCGTTAGCGCCCTTTTTTCCACCCAGAAGCTGGTTTTGTCCCCTTTTCAGGGTCCTGAGTCTTATTTCTCCCGCACCGTAACCTCGTCAATTAGACGCGAGCCTCCTGTTCAGATCTTGATTTAACCATTTTTTCCTTCCCCTTGAGAACTTAGACCCCCCCTTTATTCATGCTGCGCCGTCCCTCCCCCCCCCGTCCCTTCGATTTAGCGTCCATGGAAGGGCCCCGTCCCTCAGCCCTCTTCAGATCTTTTTGTCGGAACATCCGACAACTTGTCCCCCCCCCCCCCCCAAACTCCCTTGGGTCTCCGAGTTCACCCTGAGATTGCGGCCGATATGTCCTTTCTTTGCAAGTGAATTGTCTTCCCGCTTCCAGGTACCCAATGAGCGCAAAGCCCCCCTCTCCCTGTCGGATTCTGATTTTGTAGGATTTTCCTTTTTTTCTGTGACGCGGATGTACTCTTGCATTTCCTTTTCCCTTGGCCGCGTTCACACCGATATAGTCTCCCCAAGAAGATTGCTTTTTTTCTACTTTTTTTAGATTGTCCCAGTCTCCCTTCCCAAGTCCTAGGGCTCCCATTTCACGGCTCTGCTTTCCCCCGCTTTCCCTTTTTTTTGAAAGCCCGTTAAACCAACCCGCAACCCCCGAACGATCCATTCTGTCAGACCCCCCCCGGATTTCCCCCGCCACTTACCAGAGTGAAACATTGGCTCCGCCTTGGTCGTCCTCCCTTATTTGCATTTTCTTGACTGCGGTCATTAAAGTGCCATCGCAAAGCTTGCCGCCTGAAAAGATAGTCATTTTTTTCTTTATCTTGACCCCCTAGCGTGGTCCTTTTGAGGCTCTCGCGTTTGGATACTTCAGTTCTCGAAATCTAGCTCCTTGCAAAGCTCCCTCCCACCCCACGTTAGATGTCTTTGACAGTTTCTGCTTCTCAGTTCAAGGAATTCCTCGCTTCTTTTCCCTCTCGCAGGCGTGCAACCACGTTGCCCAGAGCGAGTGTACGTTTCTCCTCCCCCAAATGGACTTTCTTTTCCTTTGTGAATCCTTTTTCAATTCCCCCGGCTTGTGCGAGTCTCCCCTTTTCCCCCGGCCCATTCTCGCCACTCGAATCCTTCTGCCCCTCCCCCAATTGGACTCTCGGGGAAAGCTCATCCGGTGTCCGCCCTTCCCCAGCTTTTTCCTTATTTGTCTCCTTTTTCTTCATAATTGCTAAGAAAGATGAGTCCGATTTTCCCAAGCGGCTACGATTTCCTTGTCCCCCTTCTCATGGTCCGCTCTTTTTTCCCGAGCGGGCGCTTCGGCGGTCCCCTTTTGTGGCGTCTTTTCTTTATGTTCTTTTTTGAGAAAGCGTGCAATTCAGCGGCAAAACTCCTTTTGCATTTGCGCGTTTCCCCCCAGGACTCTTTTCAACTCTTTTTCAGTTAATCGCGGCATTTTGCCGTCCACCGGTTAGATCCTCTTGGTCCCCATTAGGAGTGCGATTTTCCTTCCCCACAGCGTCAAATCTGAATTTTCCCCCCCCCCCTTCCAACCACTCTGATTCTTCCCGGAGACGTTTTGCTCTCCTTTTTGCTTCTTCTACCGGCAACGTTTCCGTTCCTGGGCTCCCCTCGTCGGCAGGCACCGTGACGCGGATGATTCGCACAACTTCGTAGCCCGCTGCACGGTTTCCCCTGTCTGACCGAAACTCAAGGCGGTTCTTCTTCCCCGGGGCCTACGGTTCAATTCCCTCCTACTTTTTTTTCTCTTTTGTCTGTTTGCGTGATTCCCCCCTCCCTTTTTCTCAATGGGCCCCCCGGATTGCCTCCGGGATATTGTTTTTCCTGCTAGCACAATGAGTCCCTTGTACCGGAATCCTTGCTTCCCCTTAGTATGCACCATTTTGGCTCTGCTTGATCGGTTTGCTTTTCCAGGACCTTTCCTCTCACTCGAGTTACCTCTTTCGTGGATGTGACGGCTCTTCCTTCCCCTAAATTTCCTCCCCTCGTCCTACGCTTTTTGTCCCAGGGCCTCGTCAGTAGCATCTTCCCCCCCAGCACACTCTCGTTCAGTTCATCCCGCCTAGGCCTGTTATAGTGGCACTCCCCCTTTTGACCAATGCGCGCCACCACCCCCCTTGGGTTCTGTTTTTTTCTCCAAGCCGCGGAAGAACTACTTCTTGTCTCTGTATCAAACCCTTTCCTAAACGTCGTGTAGCCCGGCTTTCTATTCCTCCTCCTAAGTTGTTTTTTTTTCTCTGATAGTCGCGGGATCCCTTTCTGAAGCGATTCAAGGTGTCCCTGATTTTCTCGGTGCTATACAATCCCCGCGGGTTCTGTCCGCTTGTTCCCGATCGCACTCGAGTCCAAACAAGAGAGATGGAGTTCCCTTTTTTTGCCCCTGGTTCTTTCAGGCCCCCAAGTGTCCCTTCTTTTCTTTTTTACGTCGGTTCTCCAAAAAGTTTCTTGTTGCTTCTTGCCTCCTGATCTGCCCTGGAACCTTTCCCTTAGCCGACTGGTATTTTTTGCATTCCCATCGCTCCCCCTCCAGAGTTTTACCTTTAATCCCTGCTGCCCTTTAATTGCCTCTTTGGGACCCGCGTTTCGATCACCGCTCATCCCTTTCCCCTCAGGGATCTCCGATGTTTCCCTCCGGGACAGGAGTTTAATTTTCTTTCTCCCAAAGGCCAATCCTTCTCCATAGTTTCCCCCATGAACTCAATGATCTCCACTCCGAAGCCAACCCCCCCCCCGAACCGTCTTTGTTCTTCCCCGAGTAAGGAAGAGTCTTTTTTTTCGCCTCCCCTTTTGGTTTTACTTTCAGGGGACCAATGTCCCAGCTTTTCTTCTTACTGAAGTATTCCCAGGCGAGCTTGCCGGAGAATCCTTCCCTCCCCTTATCCCCCCTTCTGGGTTTCTTCTCCCTCCCTTTCCCGCCCGAGCCACACCTCTCTCCCCCTTAGAATCCCCCTCTCTTCAGGTGGGTTTCTGCTTTTTCCCCTTATGTTCCCTTCTTACTGTTCCCCCAGGGGGAAACCCACCAAATTTCCCCTCGCCCACCCTCAGAAGCGTGATCATCGCTGAGTCACTAGACCCCCCGGCACGAGGTTCCTGTTACCGTCCTAAAACTTTGCTTCCTGTTTTCCCTGCAGCGCCAAGCCCTCTCTATAAATTGCAGTGCCCGTTTTCGATCAGACTACCTCCTGTAAACCGCCCTCCTTCAAAGCCCACGAGCAACCTTCTCTCCCTTCCTCTTTTAACCTGTAGACCGCATTCAATTTAACTCGAGCCGCTTGTCAACGGGCGCTCGTTTTCCTCTTTTTCTTTCAGTATTAGAATCCGACTCTCACAGCTTCCCCTGCAAATGCCGCCGCTGTGGTACCGCTTGTGATTCCCCCCCCGGGGGCTGTTTTCTCGTCCCCTGTAGTTTTTTTTCCTTGGCTTTCGCTCTCCCGAACGGTTCTTTCCTCTCCGCACTCCCGGCCCGTTTGAGTCCCGCTTTCTGCCCCAAGACTCTCCCCGTTCAAGTTGTTGCGCCGTCCCCTAGATTTCTTTGCAACGGGGTTCGCTTCCTTTGACCCCACCTATCGAGTCCAAAGGCGCGAGTTCGAGCCGCTTTTTCCCGCTCCCTTTCCCCCCTTTTTTTTTCTGGATGGTGGCATAATCTTCCCGTTCCCCCCTCATTCTCGAACCCCCCGTTATACAGCACCGATGTGAATTACGTTACCCTGCCACCCCCTATGAACTCCCTCCTTCTCTATTCGTGTCCCTCTTTTATTTCTGTTCCTTCTCCCGTTTCACGGGAATGCAATGAACCCTGGGCTCAGCCTTTGGTTCACTTCCTCCGTCGACGGCTGCGCGTTATGTCTCTTGGATTGGAAGGACATCGTCCCCTTGCGTCTGTTTTTTGTCTCCCAGTTTTTCCCCGACTCAGGGGCTCGCAGCTACTTGTCGCCATCCCTCTCCCTGCTTGCGGGAAGACCCCTCTTCTTTAAAGTTCCCCTCTTCTCGAGAAAGCTTCTCTCGTCCCCTGACCCTAGTCCCCATTGAACCTTTTAGAGTGATCTTCTTTCAGGCACAAGCTCTGGAACCAGGCTTTCCCATCCTCGGACTTTCTCCCTACCTCTGTGCTCTCCCCCTGGGATGGGGACCTCCGAGGCCCTAAACCCTTTTTGCCCCCCTGACGCCATAGTTTTCCCCATCTCGGATATTGGACCTTAGCCCCCCCCGTCGATGATGTTTGTCCTTTTGTCCTCTTTCCCAAATCTGTCGATCGTGAATCAATTGCTGCCTTCCCCTTTCTTAAAATCCCTTTTCTTCCCCCCAGAGGCTGACTAAATATCCCCAGTTTGGCCCCTGAAGTAACTCGCTTTTTCCCCCCACCGGACTTAAAAGGCAGTCTTTCCCGATAGCTATCTCTCTTTTCTCGAGTTCGTACGTTCGTTCGTCTACCTCCCCTGCTTAAGACCTGCTCAGCGCCGAAGCCCGGCTGCGTCATGACTCTCTTTAGTCACGCAGGATCTCACACGCGATTAGCCCCTATTTCTCTCCTGATTATCTCCTCTCTATCTCCGTTGTTTTTTTCTAGTTCCCCTTTTCCCCCCTATTTTACGATTGCCAATTCCTTCTTTTCCGTTCAGATGAAGCTTAATCGGCAGACCAACTTCGACAGGAGAGTGAATGCTCCGGGATTAATGCGTTCCGCTCCCCCTTTTAATGACCCCAACTCTTACGCCATCTCGATAGATAGCTTCGGGAAGCCCCCCGTTCCCCCTTCCCCCTTAAGGTGTTTTACTTTTTCCCTCTTACGTCCCCCTGCATTTTGACGCAGCTTGCGTCCGGTCCCCTCGCCTTAGCGCCTGTTGGAATGTGACAGAAAGCCTTGATCCCCTACTCCAGCTTTCCATTAACGGCAACATCATCTTTTTTCCCGGTAAATTCTTAGAGGCTTTCTTTGCCAGTCAGGATTTCCTTCATGCTGGTCTCTTTTCCGGCCTCCCATTAGCGCCACGTTTCTAATGTCGCGATGTTTGGAGCCGGGTCTGATGCGCTTTCTCTCGCTATGGATGGAATCTTTCCCACGCTTCCCCTTCCCCCGCCGTTGAACGATCGCAGGTCTTGCCGCGTGCTGAGAATTTGACGCTTGATATTTGTCCATCCCAAAGTCCGAATGCGCCTTCCGATCCCCCGGCTGCGATGCAGGTTTTCTGAAACCCTTCTCCAACAAAAGACCCCGACTAACGGCACCTGCACCCAAGATTTCCACCCGGCCACCCTCTAATTTAGCCCCGCGGAGTCGATTTCCACAATTATGAGGATCACTTGTAATTCTTTTTGTAAACTTTTACCCTCGAATGAAGTCTCGAAGAGACCCTCTTTTCAGTTAGAGCTTCCCCGATGTATTTCTTGGGATGTGCGTTCCTTTATTCAAAGCGTGAACTTCGTTCTCAGAGCAGTTAATGAAGATTCCTTACTCTTTCATCAAACGTCTTCTCTCCTTTCTCGCTAGACCGCCGCCGCCCCTTCTTTGGGTTTTGAGACCTGTTTTCTATGTTGCCCAGTGCCGATCTGTCCTCTCCGCCCCAACTTTGGAACTTCTTTTGGGCTGTCCTGGTCCTTTCCCATCTAAACCACGGCTTCTGTTCTGCGCGCTGATCCCCTCCCCCGTCGGCCCCTCAGAAAAACAAAGGACTCTAATGCGAAAAGGACCCCCCCCCTGGTCTAAAGATGGTAACTCACTAGTAGGCCTGTGCTAATTCCCGAGTTAATTTCGACGGTATTCATAATGAGACAAGTCTTCCTTCCCCTCAAGACGAAGTTGCGTCCCACAGGCTCGAGCTTTCGGAATGCCCGGTCCCTCCTTTCCCTTCGCACCCGGCGACTGTTTTCCTCCTTCGTGCGGATTCTTTTGTAGACTCGTCCCCCAGAGTGGGCCCATTTTCATCCCTTCCACAGTCCTCTCCTGACCCGCGGTCGACCCTGCGACCTTTTTTTGTACGGAACTGAGAGTCCTGGCTCTTGAAGAAACCGCGGTCCCTCTCATGTGTCCCTTCTTCCAGACTTTTTTCTTGTTTCCCCCATTCATCCCCTGGCACTTCCCTTTACCCTTTTGCCCCCCACCGTTCATCAGGTTTCTCTTCGTTTCCGGTTCTGTGTTTTCCCTCCCCCGCAGTCTTTTTTTCCCCGAACGGCTGTTCCCTTGCGACTTTCATTAGTCGACTCTCTCTGAGCGGCTTATCGCCACATTCTTACCGGTTCGGTTGCCCCTGCTCTGAAACTCATAGGCGGCAGACTCCCTTTGCTGCCCGGGTCAACCCCTCCTGACTGTTCTATGGTCCAAGTGCTATTAGGAGAGAAGTTCAATGGCCCCCGACTGGCTTAGGCGTTTCCTAGCAGGCACAGGTCTCCTTAAATCCGTAAACTGTCTTACCGGAGGCGAGGTTCCAGGCCCTTTTTTGTGTCTGAGGGGCTTCAGTCCCGCTTTTCCAGTTTCCGATGCTTCTCGAGTTAACCCCCCTTCGTCTGGTGACGGTCGCTTCCCACTCAGAACGGGAAGCCCTTAGTCTCCTTTTAGTTTTGTCAAATTGCCTCTCCCTTTTTTCCTCGCAGTAACCGTCCCTGGGAAGTCCTCCAGGAAATTTAGCGACTTTCCTTTATTTCTTTTTTCAATTGTGGCCAACAATGTCCTAGGCCCCCCGTTTTTTCCTTCCTTCGAGCGCAGCATTCCCCCGAGACCGTTGTTATATCCCCCTATCAAATCAGGTAGATTTCCCCTGACGCTTCGTCTATAAGCGAAATCTCTTTTTCCCTTCCAACCCTCTTTTTGTGTTTCCTGAGATTTTTTTGAAGTCAGCGTTGTTTTCACAGATTTGATAGGTGGATTTTTTGCTAAAAAGAACGTCGGGCTTGACGATAGCGTCCTATCCACGCCCGAAGGTGGAGCTCCATTTTGGTTGACTTTTTTGCAGAAGGCCACGTGGCCTGTCGGTTACTGGAGATCCCCCGGACTCTTCTCCTACGGACAGAGGACTAACACCCGTTTTAACTTCTTTAATCCTTCCCCCCTTCCTCTGCAACCTCCTCGCGCCATTGGATTCGGTCTTCCTTTCTTTCCCTTGAGTCGTCAAAATCCGCTGATCAAAGAATATACCTCTGTCCCCCTTCGCTAAGATGGCCTAATTTTTTCTTGAGTTTAAGGCCCCCCTTGTGATGACCTCCACGACCGGCGCCCAATACGGTGCTTCCCCCTCTTCCCCGCGTATCCCTTCACTCTTGACCCCATAATCCCAAGTCCAGTCGGGATCTGGCCGGCGCGCGTCCCTCCTTCAGGCAGGGGCAACCCTTGCCCCATGAGTACCTTGATTTTTAATCCGCGCTTCCCGCTGCCGTTCGAGTTCACGCCATCGCCTTCCCGCTGTGCGGGGTCTGGCCGTTTTTTTGAGCCCACACCGTCTCTTCTTCTCCCGACGACTCTTGCTTTGGGTGTGCATTTACCTTGCGATGTTTGAATTTCCCGTTTTTTTCGCCCCCAAGCAGAAGCGTGGGATTTCCTTTCCCTTCACGCGTTTTCCCCTTTCCCTTGAGCCTTTTCTGCCCGACCAACGTTGGGGTTTTTTTTTTGCTCATCGCCTGCGATACCGCGATGCAAAGGCGTTTTTCTTGCATTCCCCCTCCTTCCTAAGCAGAATCGTTAATTTCCCTCCATTTTTTCCAAGCCAGCCCTTGGGTTTTTTTTTGGGGGTTCCTACTTCTCTTTCCCGCCAGGAGACCGCCTCCCCCAAGGTCGAGACTTGTGCGTCGTCGGCTCTTCTCTTTTTTTCTTCTTGACCAAGCATCACTCCTTACAAGATTGAAATGGAAAGACTACGCTGGCACCCTGATGTGAAGCCACGTTTTCGTGCAAAGTGACTTTCTGTTGGAGAGGACCTCTGCTCGTCCCAGGCACATCTCCGCCTCTTCAGGCAGTTTGATTTTTCCCTCTTGATAACTCAGCCTCAGTCGGTCCCCCCCCTTTTGGCTATTACCCCTCTGGATGGTGCGCGACCACGGCGACCCCCACTAATCTCTTTTTTTAAATGCGCCTTTTTAGAGCGCGCATTCTACAGAAGCTTTCCAGCTTGTTGTTCTTTCATCCATCTAATTCCCCTTTCATCTTACGATCAAGAACACTTTATACCAAGTCTTTTGAACCGTATCAACGGCACTCTGACAGTCGAAACTTCCACGGCTCTTTTCCTTCCTCAAGAATGGATGTGCCAGGCCCCTCGGATCCTTAAGAATTCACTTCACCATGGGCTGGAGTAACCCGCGCCGGCTGCCGCGATGTTCACGCCGTTTTCACACGTTCGGCCCCTCCCTTCTTCTCTCGTGGTGTTTTTTCTCAGTTTTTTTTTTTTCTCATCCGGGAATTCTCCTCTTTTCTTTGTAGCCCAATCTCCGTCTGACTTTACGCCATTTTTTAATCAATCTTTTCCCACTCGCAAGGAAAGATGCGCCGTTCTCCCCGCTTTCGATTGTGTCCACTCTCCTCCCGCTCGTTGAAGATCCATCCAAGAGGCGCTTAGTCCTTTTCCGCCCGCCTCTCTTAACGAGGTCCTTCTTGCAGTTTTTCAGTGGACGTTCCGCATGCTGGGCCACGTCCCCTAACCCTGCTGCCCTGAGTCCTGCATACTCTCGTCTATTTTTTTTCCGAGCCCCGTCGATTCGGTTGTCGATGTTCTCAATTTCTTGAATCAATTCTTCTTGCCTTTCTCCCCATCATCGCCGAAGGTAACCCTCCTCTCGGTCTGATCCCTTTTTCTTCCCAGTCCCCAGGAATGGAAAGGTCCCCGACTTCTCGGTCTCTCTTGTTCTCTTGATCTTTCTTCTCATTTACTAACTGCTGCCTCTTTCCGGTGACGCCCGAGCCCTTTTGGCTGAAGTAATGAGCGCGATCCCCGGAATCCCCTTCTCCCTTCCCACAGATTGTCGCATATTCTTTTTTTTCTCTTCGTGTTGTTTTTGTATCTGATATTTCGCAAAATTATTTGCGACGGTCATCTCAGTTCTTTCCTTGCCTCTTTTCGGCAGCAATTCCCATTCTTATTCTTGCGTGCCTGCAGTCCATCTTTTTAGATTATCTCCTCCAAGTCGTAATCAACTAGAGACAGATTCGCTACGGGCAGATAGTTCAATTCACGTTTACGACATGGACTCTCAAATGGGCCGGGAATTCTTAGGAAGATCTTCTCTTTTCAGCGCCTGGTAGCTGTTCAGTAAGCCGCATAACTTCAACGCCTATAAAGACTTTGACTCCACATCGAAAGCCCCCCCAACCGTCTGTTATCCGTTTCTACATCGGCCGCCGTCAGGATTTGAATGGTTTTTCCTCTCTTCCGGTTTCCCCCATCGCAAAAGATTACTAAATTCCTCGGTATGTAGGTTGCAGCTTGCTCCCTTTCGGTCCCCTCTGGCCACCTCTGAAGAGCCGTGAAGACATCGGGTCCTTGAAGTCGCGTCGAAGGTAGTCCTCCTTTTTTTGATTCTACAGCTTCCGTAAGAGCTCTCTCTGGCCGCTCCAGGCATTTTCGGGGTTCCACCTGCGAAAAAACCCACCTGAAAACCCGACTCAAATTACCTCCACGCTTTTTCACTTACCAAGCACAATCTTTTTGAGGCTTCTCTTGTGAACAGGCTGCGCCCCTTTGTTTTAGATGATTTCAATTCACTGACCCTATCGTTGCAGCATTTCAGTGAGAGCTTTCTAATGAGATGAGGGCTCTTTTTCTGAACTTATTCCCAGAGTGGCGTTACTCCCTTCGTTCTTGTTAAGACCCCTGAAGATGAGACCTTCAACCGCCACCCGCTTTCAGATGAGTTATCCCCTGCGAGCTCTCAAGCGGGGACAGTGGCGGTCTTTCTGAGTCTTTTCAGCTCCCCCTTTCCCTATTTCTATCTGCCGCAAACACTTGTCCCTGATATGGAATCCCTTCGTTCCAAAAGTGCTTGTCGCTCGATCCCCCGTCTCTCCTCCTCGCCACTTTCCTTCGCCCTTCCCTGGACATTACAGCCGCCCCCAGCGTCGTCCTTTTCCCCCTTCCTCATGATGGGTTAAGTCCTGTTGCTTCACTTCTAATAACTCGAGCCGCCGTTTAAACAAGCGGCTTTCGATTTCCTTGATGATTTTTCTCCTTCCTTTCCCGCGCCTCGTCGCTTTCCCCATGCGGATTCTGTTTCGTCTTCCGCACAGCGTTGAAATTGGAAGAGGAAAAGTTTCTAGTCCTTGAATCGCGGTCAACACGGCCTCACAGTGCCGAACTTCGCGAAAGGGCTTTCCCTCCTTAAGACGTCTTTTCTCCCCCCCCCTTTTTTTCTTGGACCACCCCATTCATAGAGCCCCAGTTAACCTTTGAAAAAACCCCTTGTCTCGTATTCGAAGGATTGCGCCGCGGGCTCTCCTCCCTCAAAGATGAATCTATCTATATGCCTCCAATCTGCACCTTATTACCCTCCCTTCAATCATGCTGGAAAGCACCCCCAAATAGTCTTCTAGTCATTGAGAGTGACTCCCCCCCTCATTTACGGTTTCTTATTGTTAATACCTCAAGACGTCATGGTCCCCTTCAATGGCAATTCCCGTCTTTTTTTCTTTATCCTTATCAATCTCTTAAAATCCTTCCCTTACTTGACGTTCCTTAGGTTTTCGGTTTTCGGTGTTCTTCGGAGCTTTTCACTTCAAGGTCCCGATGCCTGAGATTTTAATCCTCCTTTTACGGCGATTTCCTTCAGAGCCAGTAGGCCGGTCGGGTGTTCCTTTTTCGTAAGTAATTCCTCATCACCAACGTCCGTTTCCACGAATAAGGAAACCGCCCCAGTAAACTTTGTTATGAGTGCATCCCCTTGTGCCAAAATGGAGATCCATCTGGGCTTCCTTCTGTCGCCTCCTCTGAATAACCACCTTTTCCGCCCCACTATCCATCACAACTTGACCTCTTCTTTTCGCACGCTTCCCCTCTTTACTCCGTTTTGATATCCTGCTGGCGTCCGACGAAGCGTTCCCCTTTGCACCGTTATCGAGGTGCATGACCGTCGGGACCTTTTCCGACTCGAACCCCTCTATCTGTGTCTCTGGTGGCAAGTGGCATGCCCCTTCCTACCAGTTCAGCCTTCAATGCTTCTCGAAGGGACTCCCCAGGGATTTTTTCTTTTTCTTAATGTCCGAGGTCCCTTCCCCTACCGCCGAATGGCTTTTCCCCTTTTCTCCGCTCCATCCGCGCGGGATCACTCTGGCCCTTGAGCTCTTTTAAAAATCGCGATCACCCCTCCATCTGTCCCCTCCGATCGGCCCATTGAATTCGCAGTGTTTAATCGCCTTGCTTCCACTCCCCCCTTCTGCCTCGGCCTTTTTCTCTCCTCCCTCTTTTCCTCTCCTGGACCAGACCCGTGGAGTCCCGAGCCGGCCGCGTCTCTTCTTTTTTCTCTCCGTACTCCAAAATGAGGCTATTGTTAATCCGAGCTTCTCTTTCCCCGACTTTCTCGTCACGGCAGCTGTGGTTTTTTTTCTCTCCGCGTCTCTAACTTATACGACATTCTAAATTTCGTTTGAACGTGTTTGCAGGTTCACCCTGGCCTTTCTTTGAAAGTTTCAAAAAGAAGCCACACCCTTGGAACATCTCTGCGCGGTGACCCCCCTCCTCTTTAGTCCCTTTTTCAGTCCTCCATTTATACGCCTCTTTTGAAGCTCGCCCTCCATTTGACGATGCCTCGGGGGTCACCTATTCCCTACCTTGACCAGAACTGGACGACCCGCATCCCTCTCACGCTTCTCTGAATTCTCCTTAATCTTCCGGAAATAGCTGCTTTGTTTCCAAAGGCCCCTATTTCTTCTCACTGAAGAAAGGATAAGCTATCCCCAATTGCTTAGCCCCCCTACGATTTAGGTACTTTGACGTCAGCGTTCTCAGAGATTTTTTTCCTCTCCTCCCTGAGCACCTAAATTCGTCGAAAAGCGGCCGTTTGCCTGATCCCTCATCCATATGTGTGTGCGCTCGACCAGATAGGGGCCAAATTATTTTTGTCCATTTATCAGGGGACCCCTACTAGAGAATGGAGGAGGAGTCGATTCTAAGAAGTCTAATGCTTGTTGTCTTTTGCTATCAATTCTGGAACAATATCTTCGCAGGTGTAAAGACCTCTGCCTCGCCCCCTCTTTTCAAAGTCTGACATCTCTTGACTCCTTGTGCGTCCCGTGATTTCTTGACATCAGAAGCCTAAATTTACACTGGGCTCTCTTTCAGTTGCTTAACGCTAGCCAATGCCGCTATGTTTTTCACGACGAATGGATTGAAACGAGGGAGTTAGAAGGCGAGGCGTTGCCTCCGTTGGTGGTGTTTTTGATCAAGAGGGGCACCTCAGACCTCAGACCCGGATGAAGCTGTCGATAGTCAACGAGAGAATCTCCCGACTCAGCGGGACCGATGACATTTTGCCTGCTCTCCAATTTCGCTTTTTTTGCAAGTGTTGCGGTCGGCTCCCCTCATAACTGCGCAAACACCTTGCCATTTACGTGGTCCTCAGGATTGTCCGAGGAGTCACACCCTGACATTGCCTCCGACGGACTTTTTTTCAGACCTCGTCTTTGACGTGTACCCCTCTGATGAGTTGGCAAAAATTGTTTTAGTCGTGTCATCCTGTGCGGCTTCCCCTTTTTGCTACCCGGCGCAGGCGTCCGAGCGCACATTTTCCCCTTCTCCGCCTTTACTCACACGGAATTTCACTGCCCGTTAGCCTCGTCTTCTAGTTGCGTTACGTTTATTTACGTTTAGATACGGTCAGTCATGTCCTCCCTTTTTTCGGCTGGTCACCCTCTGCTCATTTTCGTCTGAATAGCAATCGTAGCTTCCAGCGCAACCTGTTTGTCGCAGAAGCGGTGAGCTAGGCCTTTCCTCCTCCTCCTTTGATCTCCGTTGACAATCTTTTCTTCTGTAAATTTCCGTCCTTCGATCTCTTATGGGCGCCACTTACGTTTCCCGCCTTTCTCCTGCTTTCGCTACCCTGCCCGTACCCCCCCTCACAGAGACTCGTATCTATCGGGAACTTCCATTCGTTTTCGGGCAATTCTTCGACCAGGCAATGCTTTCCGGCAGCGCTCTTCACCCTTTGAATTAGCGCTAGGAAGGGAAGCAGCAATGGAGCCCGAGAGAACGTTCGGGGGAATAGAAAAAGGACCATCAGAGAGTATCGGTTCACAGATGTGCTCAGCCAGGATTTTGCTCCCTGTTATGCTCGTTCATTTTACATGGAGTCACCTCTTCTTAAATGCACTGTTTGCCTGGGTTCTTCGCTTGTCTCCTCGTGGACTATGCAAACTCTACGTGGCTCGCTTTGAACTGAAAGAGAGATCGGTGAGTTTTTTTTTGCTTGAGAAGGGATTTGATAGGAGCAGAGGGCCTTCGCTCGCTTTGATTGCTTCTCCGGCTGATGCCCCTGGGTTGCGAACTGAACGACACCCGCCCACGAACCCCCCTGATCCCGATGTTTTTTTTCTTGACCCCGCTTTTTGAACCCGCTCCTCTCCCCACTGGGTGGCCAGTTTTTTTCCTGCTGTGAAAGGGCATCTTGCTCCATGATCTTTTCCCCCCCCCCCGATCGTCCGTGGGATTTTTAGAGGAATGGCGATGCGTTCTTTTTTTTCCACGTCCTTCAAAAGCGTTGCGGACTACCTTTAGAAGATAGAACTGTATGCAGCTCACTTTCACCCCTTTTTTTTTCCCCCTTTCGTTTCGATCGCCTTTCACCCGAGTTCCCCCCCTCTTCGTTTTTGAGAGAGCCGGTGTCGTGAACCCTTTTCTTTCCACTATGAGATCTAGCTGTCAAAAACTTGTCCCAAGGATGAGGATGGCATTAACCAATTCTTCCCAACATGCCGCTGTGAGAGTTCCGAAGTTAGGTTCTCGCTCTCACCCAATTCTCCCTTTTTGCCCCCCCTTGGCATTCAAAAGGGTCCGCCGTGTCGGAATGTCGCTACTGTGTTAAGTTGTTTCTCGGGCTCATTACTGAGAATTTAAGCCTCAGAATCCGTTGGACACCTCGGCTCGGATACATTGGTCTCCTTTCCCGGTTTCAATATCCTTGTGATGCTTCCAACTTTTTTATAGTAGTTAGTACGAAACGAGGGGCATGGCAGCTGTCCCCGTCGCGCCGCATTAGATTGAATTTCAGCCCATGCGACCGTCCTGACTGCGCGCACTTTCTCCCGCTTCCACCGATTCTTTTCCCCCCGCTTTGATTGATTGCCCTCATCGAGCCACAAGACTTGTGAAACAACGTCATCAGTCTTCTTATTCCTAGCTCGCCCCTGTGGCTAGCGCAGAATCCCGGCACATTCTGGCCGTGATTTGGTTTTTCCTTCGTCGCGGTCCCTTCTCGCGCGGCTTGATCTCCCCCCCCCCCCCTTTTTTCGTATCAGAAGGATGGGCCCCGGTTGGTTCCCTTTCTCTTGAAATCACGTTGCTGAAGCGCGCGGCTTCCCCACGGTTCCCCTGACTGCCGTTTTTTTTCTTCCTTCCTTGAGGGTGAAGACGTGAGAATTTCACTTCAACTGACGCCGTTGGTTGGCGTTGATAGCTCGCCCTTCATTACAACTCCTTGTCCCGGAACCATCTTTGACGCTTTTGCCGTATGAGGTCTGTAGTATCGGTTCAGATCCATTCCCTCCCGGCCCCCTATTGAAAGCCTTCTTCCTTCTGCGTCCTTTCCGTCCTTTCTTCAGAACGGGCATGTCGGCAGGTGGCGTTCCCTTCTCTTCCAGTAAGGCCGGAAGCAAAAATCCTCCGTCACCTCCCGGAAACTCCGTCGGCTGAACTTGCTTCTGCGCCATGTGCCACCATGGTAGCTCTCCCTTCGTGGTATCGGCGGCGAGCGACATTCGGTGGTCTCGCCACCTCTCCAATCCGGTATCTGACCCGCCTGTAGTGCGCCCGCGTCCCC
>Ga0179593_1487056_pt1 | contig 14985 bp, 19 predicted proteins | sample CZODoug2_1_08_16_FD_185931 | JGI IMG/M metagenome (GOLD analysis project Ga0179593, IMG submission 185931) | Vadose zone soil fungal communities from Angelo Coast Range Reserve, California, USA - CZODoug2_1_08_16fungal (PacBio error correction) | ecosystem: Environmental > Terrestrial > Soil >... | reverse complement strand
CACTAAACGTCTTCCGGACACCCGACAACACCAGTCCTTTATTTTCTTAACTTGATTGTCACCCCTGTTCACTGTTCTCCCCCCGCGGGTTCAAATCTTAGTATGACTGCCCACCAAGGGTCTCATCTTGTTCTTCCGTCTTTTTTTTATTAATAGTACCTTCTTAACTTCAATCACCCTTGTACTCCGTTTTTCCTTTATCTCCATTTAAACCAACCTTTGTCCTAATGTCTTTCTTTGAGTGGCTATAGGGAACCTTAGGAACGTTTGGTAAGTATGGTTTATCTTGCCCCCCCCCAATCGCATCCCCCCTAGATCCCCGCAGTTCCCGTGCCGCAATTCTTGACAGGTCTCTTTTTCTTTTGGACCGGTTAAGAACTCCTTCCCCTGTTTTTTCGTCCGCCTCAAAAACGCCTCCGATAATGCGCTTTTTCCTTCCTTTAAAGCTTGTCTCGCCCCCCCTCTACTAATCTTTTTTTGTACTACTCTTTCGAAGAAAATGAGACGGTTCCCTTCTCTCCCTCCCGATTTTTTGCCACCCCTCTGCCGGCCTGTCCATTTGTCCTACGCCAATCCGCCCCTCTGTTTTGGCTTCCGAGGGCATGTCCCCCACTACTGTCTCTAGTGTTATACAAGCTTCCCCTTTAAGCTGCTACTTATTTTTCTCTTAAAATGTTTCTTTTGACCGCCCTCCTTATCTATAGTCGACGTTCGATTTTACGTTGAGAAGTCTAATGTTCATGAATTTTTCCGGCTGGCTCTCCCCGCGGCTTTCTTGCCATATTTAGCTTTTTTTCGAGGCTTTTTTTTCTTATCCCACTCCCCCCCCCCCAACCGGTATTTCCTCAAGGACAAACTGACAGATCGATCTGAGCAATGTCTCCCCCCCTCCTGACTCACCCTCCCCGCCTTGCCGCTACCAGGCGCTTTTCGGCGGTCCCTTTCTTGCTTTTTTTTTATTCCCGTGTCCTCGCTGTGATTTCCCGGTGCTAAACTAAACCCAGGCGAGACTTCAGTCCTTCCGTCTTCAAGTTTCCGCATTAGGTTTCAGTCTCAAGTCCTCCTCCCCTAATGTTGGTTCCCTTCTGCGTAACGTATTTTTGACTACAGGCGAACACCGGTTTCCCCTCAGATCCAATGTCGGTATGGGGAATGTCTGTTTTTCGGACACTCGGACTCGCCTCTCCGGTGCTCCCCCACTTTCTTGCCAGGTTTTTGATCGAAACTTCCCCCCTGGCCGCCCATCCTGCGAAAGCCCTTACATGTGTCCTCCTCCCAGAGAAGAGTTGTTGAAGAAGCCACGCTTTGGTTTATTTTCCCTTTCACTGCGCTGCTCCCTTTTTGACTTCCTTCCGCTCCACCTTGGCCCCCCTGCTTCTCTTTATGGTCTCCCGCGGTTTGAAGGCTGACTTCCAATTTTCCCCCCCCCCCGTTCTTTTCGAGCTTTCCTTAATAGAACTCCGTTCCCGAGCAAGGGTTTATCATCGCTCCCTTTAAAGGGTTTTTGCCATTTGAAGATTTCGTTTGTTAGAACCTGTCGTTTCTGGCAATCAGTTCCTCTTTTCATCTTTCTTATTTTCTTTCTCTTCCTTTTTTACCCTTTTACCTTTCAGGTCGTTTCGCCCTCCTCTTACATTCGTTTCTTCCGCATGTACTCAGTCTTTAGTCGTGTTTCCTTTTGAGTGACCTTACTATTGTTGCGCCCCCTTTTCTTTCTTCCCCGTATGTTTTCTTCCAATGACTCCCCACCCCGCCAGAGGCGCCGCCAGAAGAACCCGCCTCCCCCTTCTACTCTAGCGCGTGCCGCAGTCGTCATCCCGACGAGGAAGATTCCCGAATTTGCACCACCCAATATCTCGAACCCTTTTTTTACTTGTCCCGCAATTGTGTTGTTCTTAGCTGACCCAACATTCGCGTCTTCATTCCACTTCACCCCGTTTGGATCCTTTTCACCCAGGTTTCCTATCCAACTAATTCCCCCTTCCGGTCTTCCAGATAGATAGGTGATCCTGGCCCCAAAAAATCCCAGTCGTTTGCTCACTTATTCCCATCTGTTTTTCCTCCGACCCCATCCGCTGCGTCTCCAACTCACTTAGAGACTCCTCTCTTGATGTGCGGCCCTTCTCGGACTTTTTCTTTTCCCCCCATTCCTCTCTCTGCCGGTTCCCCACCCCTTTGCCGAGGTGATTACTTCCAACGTCGAGTCAAGATCTACCCCTGGTTGGACCTGGCATCGGTCTCGCCCCTCCCTTTGGTAACAAAAGACCCCGTTCGGCCTGATCTCCCTGCGACCCCCATGTTTGACTTTTTTGCTCCCGACCCTCAACAGTCCATCAAGCACTGTATCTTTCCTTTCCTTTTAGTCAAGAAAACCTCCCCACGGACCTAACTTCATACGGACTTTTTTTTACTCCTCCCCCTTTTCTATCTCCCGCGGCTTTAATAGATCTCCCCCTCTTGGCACTATAGTTGACGATTACTTACTTTTGCTTAGTAGGCCAAATCGAGGGAGATGACATGACCATGTGCGTCCTCCTGCGAGCTCCTTTTGCTATTCAACTCTGTGTTGTTCTGGTCTTAGTTCTTTTTTGCCCTCCAAACATAAGAACCCACTTCACTGACTTCCTTTTTTGAATTCCGCCCGCCCTGTGGTTCCTTTCGCCTGATGTGTGTCCTCCCCACACTTTCCCCATGATTCGAATATCTAATCCTTTCATTTTCGGCCTCGTCGTTTACCCCTTCTTTCTTCTCCTGTAACGCTTCTCACCAATTGGTTCGTTTGCCTCACCCTCTTTTCTACATACTAGCAAGGAAAGTCTAAGCCTTCCACGTCTTGGCCCGCCCTCCCATTCGCTCAGATTCACGGTCTTCGCCTTGTCGTTCCTTCCCGTTCGCCTCCAGTTGCCGCGCAAGGAAATACCTGTACCTGCCCGAATTCTGCACTCTTCATTTCGAATCCCTGACTTACCCTCCCTGAACCGCTCTTGGACATTTTCTTTTAGAGTCCCCTTATCTTAGGAGCTCGTACACCCAATGAGACGCTGTTATCGCGCGTTCTTTAGCGATGTCCTTTTTCTTTTTTCTCCTCACCACTTCTTTCCTTTTTTCGCCTCCCCCCCCCCCCCCCCCCCCCCCCCCCCCCCCCGGTTCCCCTGCCCCCTGGACAAGGAACAAAGCCCCTTTTTTTTTCCCCTTCCCTCTCTCGCTTCCTGGTGTTTCCCCCCCACCTCTTTGGGTGATTTCTTGTCGTTCTTCCGGTCGCTTGATTCCCTCAAGTCTTTTATTATCGGAGCATCTGCCCCACGTTGTCAATCCCAGCCACCTCCAAGTCGGCTTCCGAATGCTGAATTGCCCTCGGAACTCTCCCCTTCCCTTCCATTTTGCTGCTGCTCCCTTTTTCTCCTCTTTTGTCCGAGCTTAGCTCAGATTTTCAATGACCCCCTCTCGGAACCCCCCACGTTTTTGTTACACTTCCGCGATCATCTTCCCCGAATCCGCTAACCACCCCCCCCGAATGTATAAACCACCTCAGCCTCCACCCCGGCTGCCCTTCTCCGGACCCACCTTCGTATTCGTTTTGATCCATGAAACCCTATGAGTCAACCTTTAACTTCCTGCCCAAAAGGCTTGCGAAAGTCTCTATTCTTGAATCTTAGAACTTGTCGACGGGTCATTTCCCCGTTCCCTCACTTCCAATCGATTTTTCCTATGTTAATCCATCATACTTTGTTTGAGAGAGATCTCTTCCTTTTGAGTGACCCTCTGGCTGCGGCATCCCTTCTCGCGAAGTCTCCTCTGCTTTTCCCCCCTTTCCTTCCCCCCCCCTTTTTCCTTTATCGTTCCCGCCTTTTGCTTCCTTGCATGTCATCCCGCAATACTCCGAGTTTTAGGATCATGGCGAAGGGGCTTTTTCGGCGCTTGTTGTTCTGACAGTTGTTTTTTGTTAGCTTTCTTTTTCTTCATCGTGTTTTCGGTGTTCCCCTATCGGGTTCATTTTTCGGAACACCTCTAGTAGCGGCTGCACGCTGCCGCCCTAAGCCCATTGTGCCGATGCTTTTGATTCCTGCGGTTTCCCTGTCAATGATGATTGCTCACTCTTTTTTTCTCTGTTCCCAGCTGTGCGTGCCCCCCCATTCGGAAAAATGACATCCTCCTGGTTGGCTCCTCCCGACCTTCTCCCCTTTCCTACCCCCCCCCGACTCGTTTCCTTCCCTGTTCACCCCTTCCGTCTCTCGATTGTTAAACGCGGTGTGTTTTTTTGGAAGTCTGGGCTGCCTGGCGTCCATTTCCACTCGTTGTTTTTTCCGGCTACCGTCTCTCATGCCAAACTCTGCGAAGATCTTTCCCCGCTATAAAACCACGGCGATCGCATGTTTCTTTGCGCTCTTCTCTTTTGACCTTTTGAACCTCCCCCAACATTTCCACGACGCGTCATGAGGTTCCTCTCCCGGTATCTTCAATACAGGGCTGACATCTTCCGGGCCTTCCCGTTTTCCTGGCTTCGCCAACTTTCTGCGTCCACTTTTTCCGCCCCGACTTTCACCGCATTCGCAGCGCCTATTCCCGTTTCCTTTTTTTCTGCTGGACATCGGCTCCAGGTAGTTTTGCAGATAGGGATTTCTACCTTTGTTTTCCCCTCCAAGGGGTTACTCAGAGTTTACTATGGAACACCCTACCGCTCATTTTTTTTCCCCCATTCCCTTTAAATTGATTTCTCTTCATTTCTAAGGTCCAGTTGTTCCCTTGACAACCCGCATTCGGTCACCCCTTATCGCCCCAATAGCGAGATTTTCCCCCCGGATTTTTTTTTCCCCCGTGTTGGTATTTTTTCTGCCAGACTAGAAAAATTTCCCCCACCTAGCCCCTATTTTTGGCCCCCCAATGCACAATTAACGCAGAAGTGCCGCTTTTTCAGATTCATATCTCCTCTTGGTCAGATATCCGTCCCGTAGACCACTGATTTTTCCCCCGTAAATACTCGTTACTTTTGCGTTATTGTCAATACCCCTCGGTTGCACTAGAGCGGAGTACACACCGTCAATTGCTTTCGAGGATTTGAGTTTTTTCCTCCCCCATTATATCCTTTTGCGTATCTTTGATTTTGGTGCCTCGCCGTCGTTCTACTCCCCCCACTGAGATTCTCTTGCCGCTATTCTTGTTGTACAGTTTTTTAGCGACCGATGGCCCCCCAGGGTGCCAGAGCAAGATTTTTCTAAGTCATCTTGCCGGATGAGATGTTCTCGTTTGACATTATTATTCACTCCGAGGAGGGGGTCTCCCACCCCCCCCCCCCCCCCCCGGGTTGTGCGAGATTGCCCCCCCAGCGGCCTCTTCTCACTTCCTTTTCGAAAGATTTGATTTTCTCTTTTGTTTCACCCAGTCTGATGTCACCCCCCCTTTTTGGTTCCCCGAAATGATTGTCTGACTTTTACTGTCGACGTCTAGTTACCTTCTATCCCTTTCATTGGTGACACAATGAGTTGCTATGCTTGAACGGGTCAGGTTTATGAAGCCTCTCCCCATTTTCCGTCGCCCAAACCTTTTTTTTGCGGTTCAAAGTACAACTGTTTCGTTGAGAGTCGTTTAGTTGTTTCAACCCTGATTTCTAGATTCCCCTCCTGCCCCGGCTACGAAGCTGCAAGCGCCCATTCGCGGTTCCTGTGAATTGCGGGATTTTGGCACGGCGCTGCGTGGGTGAGTCTTGGTTCTGTACTTTCAATACCCTTCCTCTATTCGTCTCGCACCGGATCGACGCACTTAATATGTCTTGTGGTATTGGCGTTCCTTTTTTTCAAGGATTTCGGCGGCTATCACTCCTCCTTTAAGGGTAGCCACCCGGTCCCCTCCAGCATGCACACGACGCCGGTAGACCCTTTTCGTGTCCTTGGCACCCTCCCCCTTGCGACGCATCTCAACTGTGAAAAATGCGGGAGGCATCGCTTCGTCCCCATGCATTCCCGCCGCTTGCGATTACGAACCCCCCCCCACTTGCGAAACCTCTTGGGTTTTCTCTCCCTTAAACGGATAGAGTAAATGGGATTTCCTTTTTTTTTTCGGTGATGCAAACTTGTCTCCTCTTCCGTAGAGTCACCCCCCAGGGTTAGAATTCGCCCCTTACCCCCTAACAGCCAATAATCCTGCCGATTCTTCATCCGAAGAGTACCACTTCGTTTTGCCTTCTTTAGTTCTGGAGTCCTTTCACGCCACACTTTTCCCGCTTTTATATTTCAGCCGAGCCACTCCACGTTTTTCCCGACAAATGATCCTTCGTTTCCCTCTTTCTGGCCGATTCATGAACCTTAGGGCTTTATGCCCCCCCTTTGTTCAGGTTCTGCGTTTTTTTCCTATGGTTGACCTTCCCTCTTACTAAGTTTGCGTAGATAGGGAACTGCTCTTCACCTTCTTGACCTTGAGCGACCTTCCCCTCTGCCTTCCTTGCAGGGTTATGTTTACGTTTTCCCTTTCACTAGCCACCGTTTTTTCACCCTTCGCTCTTCTGATTCCCCCTCTTGCCCCGCCTTCCTTTTTTCCCTTGACGCCGTACCTTGATAAGGGATTTAGTGTGCGGCCCTTTTTCGCGAGCGCTCTTTCAGCTTCTTGATCTCCCAGTGGCTTTTCTCCTGAGAGCTGCTTTCCCCCATTGGTCCGCTAAAGATGTGCCCTTCCCGCCTCTTCTCGGAGCAAAGGGACTTGTTCTCCTCTCTTCGTCCGGTCTCCTCGAGCCATCCCTGGCCGTTTCCTTCGTCACTTTCTCTGATACCAGATTTGCTGTGTCCCCTTCCTTTGTTTCCCCTCCCTCTGTAACCTTAGCAGAAGCTAGCTGATTGTCTCCGCGCGCTTAGTGACCCGTTTTTTGGGTTCTCCAGTCCCACCATTTTCCTCTTGGCTGTCTTTAACCCGCCGTTCCCGGCCTGCCCCCGATGGTTGTTTCCATGACCGCCTGGCTCCTCTTGCCCACCGCTTTTGCTGCAGTGCTTTCTCAGATTCCTCTGATTTCTGCTCTAGCCCGTTGAGCGTTGATAAACGCCTCAATTGTCTTACTTATTTTTTGGTTTCGTTCTCGATACCCCAACCGAGGTCATCGTTCCGTTCCCCCCAACCTTAACCGCAAGATACCCTGTCCCTCATTGTGGCGGACTGCTTATATCGGATGCGTGTGTTTGTTTACCGACCACCTTTTTTTTTCATGGCCTTTCCGGGCTATTTATCTAGATGACCATTAAAGTTACTTGAAGATAATGGTTACGTGTTCTTTCTCTTCCTGTCATCACCGGAAACATTTCGGTTTGTGGCCGTTCCACGTCCCTGTGTCCTACCGTAAACACTCCGAGCCACTCTAACTGACCCCCCCATTGGGGGCTGTCAGAAGACTGATTTTCCCATGCGGGTTGAGCAGTTACCCGTTGTTCAATACAGTTACCCTGAACTAAGGACTGGGTCTTGTCGGTCTTTCCTGTTTTTTTTTTTTACCCTTCTCGTCTTATATCTCCATTTACCTAATATTGTTGGTCTTGTCTCCCCCCATAAATTCCCCTCTTGACTGCCTGCCCCAGTGACTCTTTTCTGATTGTCTCCACGGTTACCCCCCTTTGCTCAACCCTCCAGGTTCCCCTCTAGCGATGCTGAAAAGGGTAGTTACATACTTGTCTCCGGAGTTGGCTGTATTCCTACAAGGCTTCGTCAATTCAACGGGACTTTTGTGATGCTTGATTCTGATATGACTTTATCCTTCTTCCCCCACACTTAGATTCTTCCTTTTTTGATTGCTCTCTATTTTTTCCCCCGACCTGAACGGCCAGTCTTGTGTTTGGCCTTACCAAATGCCTCACTCCTAGTATACGGTTCCATCCCCCTCCCCGCCCATTCTTTGACTTTACTACGTGCGGGTTCTTTTTTTTCCCCCCGGACACCCTCTCCCTCTGGGTTCTTTGGGGGGATAATCTCTCCCTTTTCCCTCCCAATTTCCTGCCCTGAAGGCGTTTACCTCTTCGGACCCTTGCTAATACTCGTCACCTCAATCCGCTTCCTTCCTTCGGGCCAGCCCAGCGAATTTTTTTTAATTGCGATTGACTGCACCCCCCCTCCCCTTTCATCCAGGACTTTTACGAAACGCGCCACCGTTGTTGGTGCCCTGCCTCACTGAACCGGGCCACTCTCGCCGAGAGTACCAGCCGGCCATTCTTTACGTCATGGGCAATCGTCTCCCCCCCCTTTTCTTTTGACGCGCGATCTTCTTTCCCTTCCGTCCCGTTGGACGTCTGGGCTTCGCCGTCTACCTTCTCAAATGGTTTTCAGCAATTTCCCCGGGCTTCTCTATGCGCTTTCCGGCACATTTTATCTTTCCCCCCAGGTCGCCCTTTGGAGCCCGATAATCTAAACCTCCCACCCTTTCCTTTTTAATTCCCATTCATCTGCCCTGCTTCCTAGACATGCCAGAAAAGATCTGACCTCCATCACGGCCGCTGCGCCCCCTTGGCCCTTTTCCTTTGGAACATCCGCCGCCTCTGCTTTTAAGGCCCTTTCTCTCGCGGTCTTTTTCGGTGCTAACACCTTAAAATCCTTATCCCTTGACATCCTCGGTCTCGCTCAAGGTCTCATTTTCTTTACCGAAAGTTTCGCCCCGCTCGCTCTTCTCTGTGCTTACGGATAAGACATCCCTTGACCTGAACCACATTGGGTGCCCAATCACTTTTTTTGCGTTCGTGAATGCTCGTCTGGCCACATTATTTCCCCTCTTTTTTGCTTTCACTTGGCTATTGCCTCGTCTTTTTCACCCTCTCTTTGTGGTCACAAATTTGGCGTTCCAGGCTTTCCCATTTTTTCCAGCCCCCTACCTCCAGCCACGATTATTTGTCTATCTACCCCGAAGATCCCCCCTTCTTTAGTGGGTACTTGGCGCATGCTTCCCTGGGGGTTTGCTGTCGCGCGCTCGACTTTGCCACTCACTGACTTCTTTCAAGGTTCCCTTTTTCTTTAGACGGCAGTCCCCCATACGTTTCCCCTCATGTTCAGGAGCAAGCCTTTTGCATTTTTATCTTCGAGGACCTTACATTTCCCCCCTTTTCCCATCGATTCCTTTTTCCTCTTTCTTTTGTCCCCCGCAGGCCCCCTCCGTTCGATCCGCGTTCCTTTTTCCCGAGGGGAGGGATTGACTTTGACTACAAACCCTTTCACTGGCCGGTTGGCTTCTTCGCCGCCGACGTTACTTCCTTTCCTTACTATTTCCATTAGTCTTGGCGCGCATTTTCGACAGAATCTCTCCTGGTCTTTCTTTCTTTCTGTTTTCTCCCCCGACGAAAACCACCAGATGAGCGCGCCCAGTCCTACCCTGCCGCAAACCCGCGCTTTCTCTTGCGGCCTCGAGACGCAGCGTAATCGTTCGACTCCCGCTACCTTCCCTTTTCCAACTTTACCCCCCCGTCGACACGTGTTACTTTGTTCCCTCCAAACGGGGTTTTTCGAGGAAACTTGCTTCCCCCCTCCCACCTTCCTTCCCGCTAGCGCCAGGTGTATTTACCCCCCCTTCAATTCTTGGTCGTTCCTTGTCGGATTTTACCGGGCAACACAGCGGGTTTCCTCTACACATGTTTCTTTAAAAGAATTGGGTTTCCCAAGAGTCCCGTGATTCCCACTGCAACCCTTCTTTCTCGTTTTGAAGGCGGTAAACTTTCTGCAACCCAAATTTGACACCTCCCATCGTATGGGTGTAAAATAAACTGTGAACTGCGGACTACTTTTCACTTTTTTCTTTTAAATCCTCCCGACTTTTGGGCTTCCCTCTTAATAGTTCAGATCACTGGGGACCCAATCCAGTATCACCCGTCATTTTATTATTGCCCATGGCTTTTTGAGACCCTTTTGCTCTAACCAAAACCATTACACCCGCGACCTATAACTTTTTTGATGCCTCAAACCCCCCCCACTCCCCCCCCCTTTTCACTGAATAGCGGATTTTTTTTACTCTTTTTTAAACTTTCTTTTAGTTCTTTCTCAATCACATTGGCCTGACGTGAAGCATCCTTTTTACTTCCCCGCGTCCTCTTCCTTCCCCTTTCTGGTTTTATGAACAATCTCCAAGTTCTTTCCAAGTGTCGGAGACGTTTTTATTTGGCCCCCAATTTTTTATTTGGTGTACTGTTTTCTTTTCCTGTTCGCATCCCCTCCAGAATAACCCTGAATGGACTTCCCATCTGCCTTTTCGCGAACGTGTGCTCGGTTTCTTTTTTTGTTTTGGTTTCCCCAGTACACTTCTCCCCCTTCCCTGTCACTCCCACTCAACTTCATAATCTCAGTCCAGCGCTTTTTTCAACCCCTCTTTTTTTCTTTGAGAATGACCTGCGGTTCCCCCTTTTTGCAGTGCTCCCCCAGGCTTTACGATACTCCAGCGACTGAAGAATTCACGCTTGGCAGCAACCATTTCCGGCGCGATCCAATCCTCGCTTCGTCTTTTGATTCCTTTTCTCTTGCGCCCCCCCTTTTCCTTTTGCGCCACGCCAAGTCCAGAACGTCTGAATGGACGAATTCGCCCACGTCACCTATTTTTTTCCCATTGACGTTAATCTCCGGACTTACCATGCCCCACTGTCTGGATTTTTTGTTATTTTCAAGGAGTCTCCCACGTCCTTTCGCACTCTCACCCTTTTCCCGATCTCCCGTTTATAGCTCGCGCTCTTTAGATCCTTTTTGCAGATAGTTCGGTCGGTTCCCGTACCTTTCTTTATGCGGTTCCTCCTTACCGTTCCTCATTCCCCCCACCGCCCCCTGCGGTTCCTTCCCTCCACCTTACTTTTTTCATCCCCCCTCCCCTCCTTTCTTTTTGTTTTTTTATACGGATCAGGTGCCGCTTGTCTTTCTCGGATTTTTTCCGGATGTTCCTCCTTCGCGACTCCCCGTCGTTCTCGCATTGTAATGCGCTTTTCCTGTCTTCCCTCATAGAACCTGTGGTGATTTTCTCCATGTTGCTGTGCTGAGTCAGAGTCCTTTTTTCCCGCCGATGGCCCCCCTTTTCTTCGTCTTACCCTGCATCTGATCACTAAGAATAAAGAGAAAACCCCCCATCTGAGGCCCCACCCCCTTCTTTTCCTTTCCGCTCCAGGGGATCCTTAAATTTGTTTATTCGTAAAAGCAAACCCCCTCTGCTTTCCCCCCTTCCGACACTCTGCCCCCCCCAAGGAGGGAAGCCTTTTTCAGAACGTCAGTTCTTTGGATCTTCCTTTGATTCCTTTCCCCTTTTTCCCCGGGTCACTCATCCCCTCGATCTCTCTTTCATTCCCTCTTTTTTGAGTTCTTATAAGTGATTCCGGATTGCATGCGGCACCGTTCGCGCCGCAGTTCAGAGATCGAGTCCTATTGCCGATGTCCGTCCCTCCTTGGCCTTCTGATCGTGCCAGGGTTTGTAGAGTGGTGGAGTATGAATCTCAAACGTCTTTTTCCCCGGATTGGTCTGAGGGAGTTCTCTGCCTGCGGTGGCAACAGTCTGGTTTGGTTTCCCTTTTTTCTTTTTTTTTTTTGCAGTGCTTTTCTTCTTTCGTTTTTCTAACTCAGTTTCGAATTTTTCAGTTCTCCCCCATCGTTCTCTTTTGATGCCGTTTTCAGCGTTCCACGCTTCTCTCTCCCCCTTACTGATGCTTTATTCTGTTTTGCCGATCGCATTCCTGCTGCTTCCATGAAGGGCTGCACTAATCGGGGAGTTAACCCCCCGTAACCCTGAGTCCTCTCATGGCTTTATCCGCGACCGTCCTCCGTCTCAGGCCCTCCACCAAGAAATCGCTGGAGGATACCCCATTTTACCTTTTTCCTGAGTAGCGAGTGTTGCCCACCTGCTTCTTTTTTGGGCATTTTTCCAGGTGCTTCGTCTTCAGCTAAATTCGGTGTGAAGGCATACCCGTCTCCCGACCCTTGCCGCAACGTCCCTCCCTGCGATACAACTCGTCGTCCTTTTTTTTCTAGCTGCTCGCTTCTCGTGGGCTCCTTGAAGTGCCCATGTCCCCCCTTACTGGCTTCCTCCGGCGCTTTTTGCCGGTGTTACTTGCTTTCCCGGACTTTCTTTCTTCTTTCCGCAACTGGCTGCTGTCTTGGACTTCAAGATCATCCCTGCCCTAAGTCTCCTGATTTTCGATACTATTTTTCTGTTTCCCCGGTTCCTTGATTATCCTGGCTCTCCCTTCTTATCAGCTTTGTTTTGCCACCCCACGGGTGAAGAAGTTGGTAAGGCTCAAGGCATCCCCCCGTTTGCCCACGCCGCGGCCTTTATATGAACATTTTCTTGCTCTCTTTTTTTAGGGTTCAAGTCTCCTGTTTTTGTGAGTGTTGGACCAAACCCCAGAATTCGGAAACATGCTAGACCGGTTTTTTGCAAGTCCGTTTTCCATGAATCTCCCACTTCCCTTTTTTTTCGTTTCGTGTCCTTCTACCTCCCCCCCAGCTCACCCCCACTAGTCTGGGAGGGTACTCGACCCCCCGATCCTCTCCAGCGCGCCACGCTTGTATTTCTCCCCTCTATTTTCCCTCGAGCCGCCGTCGAAATGTAATAGTACCTCGTCCCCAGTCCTTTAGTGTTAGTCTAAGGTGACAAAATAGAGCGGAGTCCAACCCGTACCGATTCTCTTTGCTTTTTTGTTTCTTTTCCCTCTCCATCCCCAATTTTTTTCTCGCTTCGTGATGAGGTAATTTTTGGTGAGGGTCGAAGATCAGTTAGTTTTTCAAGCCCTTTTCGACGATCTACGGCCCGTATGCCCCCTTCCTCCTGCCGCTTTCTTTTCCCCCTGGCCCCGAAGCCCCCCCCTTTGATCGATTGAAGAGGAGATTTCTTATTTCCGCGTTCCCCCTTTTATTTACGGACTGGGTTTTCTTCCCAGTGGGTGAGAGTCAGTTCATTTCATTAGCTTCTCCTACACCGTTTTTGCAGTTAGCATCCCGGGTTTCCCTTGGTGACCACGTCGCCTTTATAAACACCCAAGTGTCAGATTTTAGGAATTTGCCCCGTTCTCACTTTCGACGAGAGTGCTGTCAAGAGGAGTGGTTTTCCTCCTCACCGTTTCCTAGCGTCCCCCGTTCCTGGTGAGCATCCTCCCTTCCGACCCTCGAACCCCCCCACATTTCCTTTTACACCCTTCCAACACTGTTTTTTCTCTCTGTTTTTTCTTTTTTGGTCAGGAGTCGTCGTTCCCTTTTCCGAGGGAGGACTAGGCCCGCACTCCCTCAGCATGCGAGGTTCTTGCTTAGGTTTCTGTTCGAATCTTTTAATGCGTTTTGGTGAGTGTCCAGGATAAATTTTACCTACCTTCGCAAATAGATTTTTCTTTTTCCTACGGCTGAGAAGCCCCCCCCTATTCCCTTGTCTTTACCAGGCTTCAGCAAAGGAAGTTTTTGTTGGCTTGTAACTCTTCCTTAAATTTCCGTTTGACCGAATCCTTCATTACACGACTCCCTGCTAGAACCCTTTGCTGTGACGCGGAAACATCAGACTTCCCGTCAACCCTTATGCCCAGGCACCCTTTTTTTTCTTACCCGCGATTCCAATTTTTTTTGGCATCGTACCACGGCGTTTCGGAACAAGGACTCCCCCACGATGGGGAATTCGTTTATCCCCCCACATTTTCCCTCCATTAAAGTTTTTTTCTCACCAACCATTTGTTCTTCTCCTTGCTCCGCTCCCACCCCAGGGAGCCTGCGCAGTATAAGAATAAGGGATCCTTTTTTCTCCCACGCTTACTCGTTTTCGGAAATTTCCATTTTACTGGGATGGTTTTTCACTCCAAATTTATATTTCTCTTCGCCTCTCCACTTTTTTGCCCCAGCCACGGCTCTTCGAGTAAGAGTTCTGGCGAGAATGCCCATTCCCCCCGGGAGAGTGATCGTTTCCCCCTTTGTTAAGGCGATTGTCTTTTTTTGAACCCTCCTCTTCCCGACGTTGCCGGTAGAGCTGCACCTTGACCGTCTTCTTTCTCTTTCCTTCCCCTCTGTTCATTTCTCGCAGGGTTCATGTTCCCTGATTACGCTGAGACCACCTTTTCCCCTTTACCCTGACATCCGCTGTGAGTAACGCGTTTCCAACGCCTGGTAGTCGTCCATCGTCCTTTTATTCTTTCAGGCGTTAGTGTGATTCCCTGCTGACGCTCTTGCCGCTTTGCCTACCTGATCCCTTCACGTTTGGGGAGGTTTGCGCCACTTTCCCCCCGTCCCCTGGGTTGTGAGCTCAAAGATGTGCGGAATCGGCAATGAGGAGCAAGGGTCTTCTACAATATTCTCCTGGTCTAAGCGACCAGGCTGAGCCGTATCTAGACCTCAATGATCGGCGGTCCCCTCCCTTTTTTAAGCGCTTTGCCATTACGTAGCGTTATGGGCTTGCTTCTGCTGCTGCCTTTGTGCTTTCCTTTCCTTCCCGGCAGCCACACTCCACATGCGAGATTGGTTATGAACCCCTCCTGTGAAAGGTGCGACTTTGCCCCCACGCGACTCCCTCTATTGACCCCACCCGCATTGTGCTGCGAGCTATCCCGCGCGGGATTCTGTTCTCGCTCCGTTCCTCCGCGGTTACATTTCCCGTTTCCTTTTCCTGGTTTGGCGGAGAGGCCCACCCCCCCCGAGTTAATCTTTTCCGCTCCCCCAGGACCCGACCGGCCTTACCTTCCCCACGAATGGAGGTCACTGCTTTGGATTATGTCTGAGTTTTGTTTTCACGACCTCTTCCGGTTCCGGTTCCGGTCTTTCCTATCTGAGCCCCCCAATCACATTCCATTGTTATCCCCTTTGTTGGCCGGCCCTCTCCCCTCCAGGCAGAGCCCCCCGCCAACACGGAAATGGTGCGATTTACGTTTAAACTCGGTTTTTCCCCCGTACCGCCCATTTTCTTTTTTCCGAACCTTTTGTTGTCAGTCATTCCGCTGTCTTTGACCCTTTTTTTTGATCCTAACCGTTTGTCACTACAAGTTTAGCTCCATTCCCTAGGACGTATTTTGTAGGTAAGTTATTTGAGCGCTTTCT
>Ga0179593_1323061_pt1 | contig 14985 bp, 14 predicted proteins | sample CZODoug2_1_08_16_FD_185931 | JGI IMG/M metagenome (GOLD analysis project Ga0179593, IMG submission 185931) | Vadose zone soil fungal communities from Angelo Coast Range Reserve, California, USA - CZODoug2_1_08_16fungal (PacBio error correction) | ecosystem: Environmental > Terrestrial > Soil >... | reverse complement strand
TATTGATTTCCCGGGAGTTGTTGGATTTTCCCTTTGCCGTTGAAAGTTTGTGGGTCTTTGATGCCGCTGGCGCTACGGTACTTCGCGAGCAGTCCGCACATTTTGAGCACCCCCCGAGTGTCGTCTAGGGTCTGGAATGTTCGGCGTTTCTTTACTTTCCGATCGATGTCCCCTCCCCTCACTCACGCTCGGGTAAATGATCGTTGTCTGCCGGAGCCCAAGCAATTCTTTCGAGCTTTTTCCCCGCAATCTCCGTCTTTAGCCCCCCCTCGGTCACCTGAGCCGGTTCCAAAGCGATTTTTTCCATGGGCCCTTTCAAGCTCCGGTCCGATTTTTCCCAGTGTCTTAGAAACGTTTTGACACGCGCTGCTCTTCGAGATCCTTTTTGTCCTTACCCCAGAACCTTTTCCCCCCCCCAGTGGAAGTGGGTTTCTAGGGTTCCCTTTCTACTAAACGAACGGCCCCCTCCTGAAAGCGCCCCTTCTGTCTGTTTGGTTTCGTTCCACCTCAGGATCTCATTGTTTGGCTTTCGTATCGCTGCCGGTCAACGTGGGGCTCCAATGGTTGGTGCTTTTCTTTCCATTGACGTGGACTCTTTTGAGCGCCACCCCCACGAAACTTTTTGACCCCCTTTTTTTCTGAGCTTTTGCCCGGGGGCGTGACAACCTTGACGATTGTCCCCCGGTGGGCGGTCCCTCAGTTTTTTTTTCCCTCTTTTACCGCCTGGCCACCGTTTTGAACCCGTGCTGCCTTCGCTTTTGCAAAGAGGCACATAATTTTTTTTTTTCGTGGGGATCGCACCAGAAGTAAGGTTCCCCTTTTTCTCCGGGCTGCACGTGGGGCCGCACCTTTTGCGGGAGTGTCCCGCGTCCACTCTTTTCTGCGTTTAGGACCAGGCTGATCGCGACAAGGCCCTTTTTCCCCCTCCGAGTAGGACAGGCGTGAAACACTTTTTCTGGTCCCCTCGTTCTAGCCCAAGCTCCTGTGCCCAGCTAGCCCGCGGTGTTCGCCACAACTCCCATCTCTGGCGTGACTGCTCGTTTTCGCCGTTTTTTTTCATTTGTAGGCCGGGGGCTCCGCTCGGTACGGCAGGAAAACGGATTCCCTTCGCCGTTCTCCCACCACCATTGAGCGTGGGCTTTGGATGGTTCTGCTGTTAAACCGGATTCCCCGGTTTCGGATTGCTGGTCGGTGCTTGCGTTCTCGTTTGAAAAGTTCTATACCTATCAGGGGCCTCGACCCGCCCTTTTCCTTTAACAGTCGCCTCCCGTGGCTGTGTTCTACCCCCCGCTTTCCCTCAAGTCCTTGGCCACACGGCCTGGCCCTCCCCCACCCCCCCCCCTGGTGACTACCAGTAGTCCCCCTTTCCCCAAAAAACAAAACTCCACCACGCTCGTGTGTAGGGGCTTTGCATTTCAAAAGTCCTCCCACCTAGGTCTTCTTTTTCCCCCGTCATCACCCCGCTGGAAAACCCCCAGTGCGGGCTCCCCTCGGGTTTTTTTTTTTCCTTTTCGCCGTTTTTTTTACAGAAGTTTGTGGTTGTGCCTTTTCTCCACTTCAGTCCCTCCGGAAACCTTAACTCGGGCACACCCCTACTCATTCCTTTTTCCTATCCCTTTTCCCTCAAAACAGGCGCGTTTTCGTCTTACCTTTGTGAAGGTGATTCGATTCGTCCTGTGTTTTCTTCTTTAAAAAGGCCGGTTTCTCTTCTCCTTCCCCCTTTTGGCGGCCCCGTTCCAGCCCACCAGCAGGTCGTCCCCCTCCCTTAAGGGACCCACCAGTCCCGGAAACTCTCCTGACCTACCTTTTGTGGCGACGTACCTGCCAGTAAGAAGGTTCAGGTCCCGCAGTCCTGCCAACCACCGCCCCCCAACCAAACCCCACACGCCCAGCGCGTTTTACCCTCCTTTTCCTCTAACACGGAGCACTTTTCCACCCCATCATTAGCCGACCGGTCGAAAAAAAGCAAAACTTTTTTCACCGTAGGTTTGTTTGCCCCGATTTTTCTTTGAGGCTACTCCGATTTTCGCCTTCCCCCTGAATTCCCCCTTTTTTGTCCCGCCCTTTGTTTTTTTCCCTCTGAGAATGACGTGGGTTCCTCAGTCAGTCCCGGGTCCCCCTGAACACCCAGCGTTTAGTGCATCTCCTTGTAACCTCCTCTTTGTAGTATGTCCAACTCTACCCCACAGCCATTGGGCTCTTCATCTGTAGTATGACCATCTATTTTTTGGTTTTTGCTTCCCGGGCGTCGTAAAGTATAGCACACCGTCCGGGCCCCAGAAGATCCCCCTCCCAACGGTGGTGCCAGAAAACGCCTGACCTTCGCTCCCTCGTCGACACAGCTCAGTCCTCCTTGCCACTCTTTACGCATTTAGAATGATCGTGTTCCTTGGACCCGCCCCTTGGGGATCGGTCCTTGAGAAAACGGTCAGGCGACCGCAGCGCGCGTGTTCCCCCCCCGACGCCCCCAGAGCCGTTTTTTAAAGCTTTAGTTCCGTTTGGAGGTGATTCACGATTTGCGTGTGCCGAAGTCGTAGAGCGGCAGTTCTCTAGGGATCCCCCTCCTGGCCGGCATGCAACTTTTAAATTCCGCACTCCCCCGGGGGGGTCCGAGGAGGCCGGACCTTCTGGTCCAGAAGGGTGCTTCCCAAGGCCGAACAGTTGGCAACAAGGTCTCCTGGTACTAAGTGGTCCCCGTCAGGGAATTGTCCCCAGGACCCCTTTGGAAGGCGAACCAGTGCTCAGCTAATTGTCCTTGATCTACTTACGGCTGAGAAGATGGGCGTGCGCTCCGTTTCTTCCATCTTCTCCCCCTTACGTATAGGCTGGTCCTTCGCCATTTAACTCTGCGTATGTAGGCCCACTGAGTCCGAGGGTTTCCCCGGTGCCCGGTCGGACCCCAGCCCCCTAGAAGACACGCCCCCCCTCGACCGAGGTCCTGACGATCGAGTCAGGGGATCTTTCTTTCTGCCAATACGTGGCTGCCTTCTGACCCCTTTAGTTTTGTTTTTTGGGCGGCAGAAGGGTCTAATTGTGGGGGTCGAGAACCTAGGTCTATTCTGCGTTCTCTATTTCCGTCCAAAGTTCTGAATGACTTAGGGGGTGAAATTTAATTTCTTAAGTTTGGCACTTTTCTCCTGTTGTTCTGATCTTTTTTTCTCTGTGTGGCTATCTCTTTGTCCTGGGTTTATTTTTTAAAAAAGTTTGTTGCCCGCCATCACGTCCCATGGAGGCCCGCGGCGCGGCCAGTCCGACCTCCTAGATGTCTTCCTCCAAGTAGAAGGTCGCTAATAGGCGATGTTTTGCGTTTCTCGTTTTTTTTCACGGCTTTTTGCCCCCCAGGTTTTTCGCAAATCTTTTTCTGGTGCCACCCCCTTTTCCCCCTTGAGCGTACTGTTGTGGAGGATGATTTATGATCATTGTTGAGAGGCGGTTCTTGGACGGGGCCACCGGTTCTCTCTTTTTGTAGGATCTGACTGTATTTGAGCCCGCGTTTTATCCCCTTCCTTTTTCCGCCCACCCCCCCCCCCGCTCCACGGCTTACGGTCCGCCGGCTCGGCTCCTGACTTCCCCCCTAGCCTCGCGGTACCTTGCTGAAGTGATTTTTCTCGGAGGCTGATGGCTCAGGAGACCGTTTGGGCTTGGAAATGTCCCGCGGTGCGGCAGCACCGCCTCGTGGTGAGCATCACTCCCGCGGCGGGTTGGGCGCCTCCTTGCGCGTCGCCAACCTGGATGGGAAACCTCGCGATTCGAACCTCTCTCTCCCCCTCCCGTCCCTTTCCCCCCGTGTTGTTTGCGTCTGGTTTTGGGGCTTCTAGAATTTGGGGAATATCTTCTTTTGAATCCGGGCCGATTTCGCGCCGAGTGGCATTTTTTTTTTGCACCGATGGCTTCGTTCTGCCTCCGACTTGCGTTTTTGGGAGAGGGAGAGCTTTTTTCCACGCCCCCTTCCCCCCCCCCCTGGAAGTCGGTCTTTCAATTTTAGTCAATATCTCGTATTTTTTTTTTGTTTTTTTTTTTTTGCGAGGTTTGTGACGCGATTTTCTGCGCCCAGTTGCCGTGCGGCCTCCCTTCTTTTTCCCCCCCTTATCCGGCGCTTTTTTTCCTTTACAACACAGAAGTCCACTCGGCTCGCCTGCGGATCGCTACAGTCCTCGCTGGCGTCCAAGACCCCCTCCTCTCCTTCTTCACGTCTTTCCCTCTGTCCCAAAATTCTGTCCCCGCGAAAAGATGAACCTTTTTTTTTGAGCCAGCCTATGGTTGCAAAACCCTTTGTCCGCCCCCTTCCGACTACCCCCCCCGTTTTCCAGCATCGCCCTCTGACCCCCATTTCCCTGCTCCCCGTTACTTTTGTCCCGCCGGTCAAGGCTCGCTTTCCTCTTTTGCCCCGCCGGTCCCTTACCCTGGACGGTTATTGGTTCTGTCCAACACCTTTTCCTTCACCGGCCAACGCGTGAAACCCCGAATTTCCCCCACTGCGTCGGAAACCCCTTTTTTCCGGCCCCAACACTGATTAACGCGAAAACTCCGTTCTTTTTCGGCGTTTTTTTTCGGTACCGTATCAGTTTCCTACTACGTTTGGTGAGCGCCCGAGCAGTGGAATGCCTGGACTCTTTTCCCTCGGGTCCGATTTCTTGATGGTCCTATACCCTCCTTCCTTTCCCCCGTATCTCGCGTTCTCGATTCCTATGTTTTTCGTTTATTCTGGAGGGAGGCCAGACCCCGGAACTCTCGGGGCGATTGTCCCCCCCTTCCCTTCCGCGTCTACGGCGCAGTCCAGCCTCGAACTGCCTCGTTTTTCCGTTTACCACTTGCGGCGGCAAGTTTTATCCCTGCCGGTCCCCTTAATTGTTTTTTTTTTTTTTTTCTTTTTTTTTTGATTTGAACCCGCGCGGTCTGACCCTCGGTTGTTCCGTTCCGGGTCAGTTGGGATCACTTTTGGTATAATACCGAGCAGCGATTTCCTGTCGTTCCGTTTTGTGGGCAGGTCAAGTCTGTGAAGAGCAGGGCACTTTCCCGCTTTCCCATTTAAGGGCTCCGCTTTTGATGGGTGCCTTCCGTCCCTTCTTTTTTATCAACTCACCCCCTCCTCTCTTTTTACTTCACGTTTTTTTGAGGCCCCCCCCCAGGTTTTTTGTATTTACGTTCGCGGCGATTCAGGACCTCTTAGTTCGTTTAGGGCACTTTCTCTGCCGCGTGATTTTACCCGGGGGGGGTTGATGCCCATTCGTCCCCCTTCCTTCCGTCTTCCTCTCTGCACGGAATTTTTAGATTCTGATATTTTTTGATATTGTCACGAGTGCTGGATTCGGGCTGCTGTTTATCCAGGATGCCCTCGCGGGTTCTTCCTTTGGCTGGCTTCTCCTCGCATTTTATGGAGGAAACGTTTGCTGTGTATTCTGATGGGAGCACCCTCACCCAAGAGAGTAATCTAAATTCTTCTCTCCCGCGTCGGTTCTACGTACCCAAAACCAGCCCGGTTGTCCTTTTGACCCGTCTTTCACTTCCCCTTTCCCCTTCCATGCGTTGATGGGCCCTTCTTCCGGGTCCAAAAAGGGTGTTTGCGGCTTTTTTACTTTCTTCCGGGCGAGTTTTTCTTTTTCGAGGTTTCTTGAACCTTCAGAAGACGGATGGGCCAAACCCCCCTAGTGAAAATTTGTCTTGTGAGGGCTCCGAGTCGGTAATTTTTCTGGTTTGGCGGTGGTAATTTTCTCTTGTTTTTAAATTTTCCTCAGGCGTTTTTTCCTTCTGGAGTGATTGGTGGTTTGGTTGGTTGCTTGGTTTGGCGTTCGGTCCCTCCCTCCTTGGACACTTCCTTTTTTCCAACCCCGGTCTTTCATTCTCCTTTCAATCTTTGTTGCCTGGTCGTCCTTGTCGGCGCGTTTTTTTCTGGCGGCGCCCCCCACTTTTTCTTTTCGCTTTCACCTTCCCCTGGGTTTTTTAAGCATAAAATCCTTGTTTGGATCACGATGACTTCCCCTATTCCTCTCTGTTTCCCTCTATTATTTTCCCTTTTTGGACGCCGGGGATTCGTACCTTGTTCGTACTTGGTTCCCCCCCAACCCTCTTTCCTGTCCACCCCCAATCCTCACTTTGCGTGTGACCTGCTTTCATTTTTTTTTTCCCCCACATATGTTTCTCCCTCCCCTTCCCCCCCAAGTTTTGGTCCCCTTTTGATTTACCCTGCAGATCTTCAGATGGGACCCGCACATTCCCCTTTTTGACCCTGTCGTTTGCTTTTCCTTTTTCTCCTTCCGTACATTTTCGGGCCCTTTTATTTTGCACATTGACGGTTCCTTCCCATCGCATCACCAACCTGAGGCCTACTTTGGAAACAGCCAACCGGTAAGGTTTTCTCCATCTTTTTTAGTGAATCCCTTTTTTTTACGTTTGCCAGACCCCCCCCCTGGCCCCTTGACCCAGCATAATCCCCCGGGTCTTTTTCTCCACTTCTCCCCCATCCCAGCCCCGATGATGGTTGGGAGGAGTTTTTTTTTGAAGTTCTCTTTTATTTCGATCGTGCCCTGTTGGCCCGATCCCGGCCTCCCCTGGCGCCGCGATCTGTCGGCTTCTGTCTTTTCCCTTCTGGAGGTTTTCTCTTGGACCCCCCCCTCTCTTTCCGTTTTGACGAAACCCTCCTTGACCCACTTACTGTTAAAAATTTAACTCCGTGACTTTTTTACTTCTGGATGTCCTTACCATTTGCTCAGCCTCGGTTCGAAACTCAGACGGGTTGGTTTCATCTTCAAAGAAGGTCTCGGGCCCCCCACGCAGTCCGGCGCGGTTCCCCTTACTTGTGCAGATCCCCACTCCCCCCTTTGATTCGTTTCCCTTTTTCCAAACTGAGACCCTGTGAAATTTACCGGTCCGGGACGCTGAGTTTCCGCGCTCCTTTTACTCCCAAGCGTTCCCGCTTCAATGTCCCCTTTGCCACCATCCTCCCCCAGGGCACTTTTGTCCCCTTTTCTTGGGGCTTGAATTCCCTCCCAGGCAAATTATTCCAAACCCAGGGCCCCAAGTTATATGCGCCACAGCATACACCTTTGTCTTTTTTCGTTGTTTCTACCCCCCCGCGAAGGATTTTTTAGCTACATGTTTTTCTCCCTTTAATGCTGTTTTTCGTAGAACCCTGGTCACCTATTTCCCACCCTTTAATTCTGGTTCGTTTTTCTCTTTGTTCCGGCACTTCTCGTCGTTTTTTCCGTTTGTTTCCAGTTCGCTCCGTTTTAACTTCTTTCTCCCTTTTTTCACCCACTTAGTCTCCTTTTTTCCCCCTGGCAAACGAGAATGGGCGGGCCCCTTGGGTCTCTTTTTTTTCCTCGGTCGTCACCTTTTCCGGCTTCCCACCCTCCCCCCTCTTCTACTTCTTTCGTTATGCGCCCCTATATTAAAATAGTTATTGGTTTTTGACCCCACTCTCGTCCCAGATAACCTCCGCCCTTTCTCCTATTTTTTTTCAAGCCCCTTGTGATGGTTCTCTTCACCATGTTGCGGTCTTTTTTTTTTTTTTTTTCTTTTTCGGCTACCCCTGGACCCCCCTTTCGGCCCCTTCCATACCACTTTTTCGGCAATGTTCACACGGACTGCCCACTTACCCTCTCTTTCTAGTATTCCTTCTCCTTGTTTGTTTGCTCTTTTTCTGCCATGCCGTTGCCCTTCCCCGTTTTTTTTCAAATGGACAACCCCGTTTTCCCTGTGATTGCTTGGGCGTGTCCTTTCAGTGTTGAGGTATTTCATGTCTGCTCTCCCCTGTTGCGCTTTCCCCTCTCTTGGCTTTCCTTTTCCCGCTCGCTTCCTCTTTCCTTTTTGGCTAGTGAGCAGTGCACAGAAGTCCCTGATTTTGATTCCTACAGAGTTTCCCTCCCCCCCCCTTTTGATTTTTTTTCAACTTTTTCGGCTGGCACCGATTCTTGGTCGTTTGTTCACTTTAAGATTGTACCTTAATTCCTAATTCCCCTCTCTACCTATCGACTCTTCCTCTGTGGTCCCCTGACCCGAACCCCCCAGTTCCCTTTTTCTCCCTGTTGTGACTTTAGACTTTTCCCCTGGACTCCCCCCTCCTTCCCAGTTTTTGGCACCCTTTTTTTCGTTGTCGACTCCTATCGTCAGTTTGTGGGTATTCTTCGAACGGTGTTCTTTTGGGGCCTTCTTTCCCTTTTGCCGTGATAGAGCTCCACCCACAAGTTGACACCCCAGTTTGTCTTTGATTTTTGTAGTTTTTCAGTGCGTGACCCCCTTTTTTTTTACCCTTTACGGCTTTCTCCTGCCTCTTGCTATCGCCCTTCACCCCCCCCCCGTTTTCCCCCAGTGATTGTTCTTTTAAGAGTTGACACCCACCTTTTACCGTTTGTTGTTTATTGTTTGGAACCTCCCCTCACTTATGTCTCGTTGGTTTTTTTTTTTGCGCAAGTTCCTGTTTTTTGCCTCCCCCTTTCCCCCCTGAGTTTAGGAACATCTTGTGGAGCGTGCCATTTTTTTTATCCCCCGATTTTTTTTGGTCCTTGGTCCACCTTTTTTCTTCTGTCTCTTCGCAACCTCTTTCGTGCCCCCCCGTTTTTTTCCCACCTGCGTTTCAACTCCACGATCGGCTTTGCTGTTCCGTTCCTCTTGTCATTTTTTTTTTGGGCAGGTTTTTCTCTGTCCGTTTCTTCCTCCCCTTTTTCTCCACCCTCTTGGATTTTTGTTCCTTGTGAAGGACATGCGCCCCTTTTTTGTTCGTTTTGATGTTTGGTTTTGTTGTTCCTACCCTTTTTTTCAAAAAAACCATTGGCCTTTTCCCTATCATCGTGCTCGTCCTTCACAGGTATCGGTTTGTTTTCTCCCCCCCTTTTGCGTCCTCCTCCCCCCCCTTTCTGGGCCTTTTCCCATGGGTTTTCACCCTCACCCTTTTGTCCCAGGTGCACCAAAGCAACCCGTTAGGGGTGCCCGTGTCCTGTTTTTTGAGGGGGTTGCCACATTAACTCTTGTAGTTTCTTCATCTTTTGTTTGACTGGTTCTGACCTTTTTGTGGAAAGGAGTCTCGGCCGGCACGTGTCTTGCTGGTGTGGCTGTTGAATCCCCCCTTCAGTTTTGCTGACCCGTTCGCCCCCCCTCCGTGGTTTCATTGACTTCAAGAGTCTCAGCCCCCCGCTCCTGTGCGAGGTGGGCCCCATTAATTTTCCTCGGTTTTATTCGGTGTTGTTTTTTTTCCCTTTTTTTTTTCCTTAGATCCTGGCACTTTTGTTTTTTTTTGACGCCCCCGGCACATTTCCCTTTTTTTTCCGACCTCCCCCCAAAGGTAGTTTTCCTCTACTTCAAGAGTTGTGTTTTCATACTTTCATCATTGCCCCTTTCCGCCACGCACTCCACCGCCAGCCCACAACCCCTCCCCCTTTGACACGGATTCTCCCTGAGACGAACTTTTTCCGATTTCCCCCCCCTAATTTAGACTCCCTTTTCTGCACGCCCCCCATTGCAAAACTTTTGACGGAGTTTTGGTTCCTGCCTTGATTTTTTCTTCTTGTTATTTTCTCAGTCGTGGAACCGCCTCTTTTCCCCCCACTCCCCCGAAGTTTCCCCTCCGTCTGTACTGTGAGACTTTTACGTTGCTTTAGGTTTTTCTTAGTTTGAACCTCTATTTTTTTATTTTTTCGACGGAACGGTCCTTCTTCCAAAGAGGCTTTTTTTTTTTTTTTCTTGTGGTTGACCGGTTAAAAGAACCCCCCATGTGTTACCATTTTCCCGTGACGCTTTTTTGGGGTTCCCCTGTCTTTTTCCAGACCCACCCCCTCTGTAGATTCAGAGGCGAGCCTCCCTCCCCTCGCCCCCGTCGAAACGACCTTCTTTGCCCGTTTAATGGCAATGCTTGGCCTGTTCTCCTTTTGGTAGGCTCCCCTCGCTGTCTTCGCTCCCCCCTACGCCACACTGTTCACCCGATCCGTGTTTTTCTTTTTGACTCCTGTTCCACCCCCTGGTTTTTTTTTTCCCAACCAGTTTCTTTTTTGCGGTTTTTGCAGTGTAAGGTATACCCCTGGAGGAATTCCTTAAAAAGCGTCTGGAGGGGATTTTCTTCTTTCCATCTGGACTATCCCCCCTCGTTTTGCACGGCCCGAACGTCCGTCTCGCCAAAGTAGTACTTCCCCTTTAAGTCTTCCCGGGGGCGCCGTTTGATGGATCCCCTTTTTAAGTTGTTTCTGTATTCACTTTTGCTGTTCACCTTTTTTTTTTTTTCCTTTAGGCGACCTGCCTCACCAATTTCCAGCTTTTCCTTCCGTCCTAGTTAGTCGGTTTTTTCTTGACTTTTGCTCACGGGGCCCCCCCTTTCGGTCCTATAAGTCGCGATTTTTTCCGGCCCTCCCTGGTCTTTTTTTTTTCCTCCCTTCTGACCCCATTTTTTCGCGTTTAATCCTCCCTTCTTTTTCAGTCGGGTCCGCACCTCGTTATGTTCGGGCCCCGCCCCTCCCTTTTAATCGCGTTTGACGCGTAATGTTTCTTTTCTGCTTTTGTTGTCGGTTTTTTTCTCTTGTCTTTGATTCACCACCCGGTTTGTTTTTTTTTTCGACATCCGTTTTCATTTGTGTATTGATTTTGACGGGTCGAGACTTTACGTTTAGATGTTCGCGGTCTGATCCAGTTAGACGTCGTGCTTCCCCATCCCCCGGATATGTTGTTATTTAGTTCGGCGTGTCCTTTGTGTCCCCCCCCCCCCCTTTTTATTTTTTTGGTTTTTTTGCCACCGGTACAACCAGTGAGACTTTTACTTCGTTTTGTTCGCCCCTATTTATTCTCGATAGTATTTTTTTCCTGATGGAGACCCGGATTTGATCGCAGTCGTAATCCCGGTTCGTAGTTCTCGACTTTTCTCTTTTCTGTACCGCTCCTTGGGCTTACCCCGCATTTGGAGACCTGGGAGACCTGTGTAATCATCTATTGTAATTTTTTTCCCCTTGTAGGATACCGGGGCTTGACTCGGCGTTTTTCCCCCTGTGTTTTGTTTTTGTTTTGCTCGGTGCCTTGGTTTTTTATGCGCACAAAGCCTCGCGTTTTTTTCATCCAACCTGGGGTCGTCTACTTTGCTTGCGTAGTCACCTTGGGACCCTTTTGCAAGCGTCCCCATATCTCCTAGTGTGTGCGAGGACTCTGTGGTAAGATTTTTTTTGGGGCCTATTGGCGGATTGAGACCCGAGGAGCATGAGTTTGATTATGATCTTGGTCTCCCCTCCCATGGTTTTTCTTTTTTAGAATCCTGTTGGAGCCATTAAACTTTTTTCCCTGTCGCCCCCCTCCGTTTGGATTCGCTACACCTTTTGGTGGGTCAGTTTGTCCAGTTCCCGCGGTTGCTTCCAAGGGACCACGCGGTTTTTTGTTTTTCGTTTAACTTAGCTGTTACTTTTTTGACACAGAAGTCCCCCCCTAGCGACGTTTGCGATTTTAGTTCCTTGTGCTTACCCCTCTTTCACGCCCTCCCCTATTTCAGGATCCTATCCGACGCACAAACCCACTTTTTACTCACTTTTTTTTTACCCAGGTGTTCCTCTTTCCCCCTTTGTCCTTTGTTCCAACCTGGCACGCACTTTTTGTCCCCCCTACAACCTTCCGACCCTTAGACATTCCTGTTACCCTGCAACTTTTTTTCAACTTTGGGCCCCCAAGAATTAACGACCGGGAGACCAGTAGGTGTTGACGGGTTCTGGGTTTGTCGTTTTTTCTCCAGCGTTGCGCGCTAAACTTGGCGGTCCATTGCCCCGCGAACCCCATGGTGAGGTTTTTTTCCCACCCCGGCCCCCACTTGCGTTTTTGAATTGCACGCTTTCCAACCCTGCCGTGTGTTCCCCCAACCCCCCCCCACACCACGTTTTAATGCCCGTTTTTTTTCCAACGACTCTCTGGGGGGGCCTCCCCCCGTTCATGTACTCTCCTGACGAGATGTTTGTCCGGAAATGATCCTTTTGTGAGATGCTGCCCCCCCCGGCCAACCTCGGTTGCCGTTCTGGGCGCACTCCCGGCCGGCCCCTCTTGCTTCGCTCTGTCTTTCGTCTGGGGGCTGCTGCCGTTTTTCATGTGAGGTCGACGGCCTCTCGAATATGACATTCCCCCGCTTGTTTCCCCGGTGGAAGTTCCATCCCCCGCAAGAACCGTTAGTTCCCCCCATCTCACTTTCATCCACCCGGTATTTTCCCTGTCCCGCGCCCCCCCCCCCCCCCCCCTTCACTGTTTGCAGTTCCATGCTTGACCAATCCCCAATTCCCATAGCCTGCTTGCGTCCGCGCTGGAGCCTGTTTTTTGGTCTCAAGTAAGACTGTTTACCCCCCGAGCGATCCTTCTGCCCTTGGCTAGAAATTTGCACGAACTTTCCTGCCCCCATTTCTTTTTCTTTTGCGCTTCCAGGTTGAGTTCCCTTTTCGTCTGCGCCTGCTTCTTCCCACCCCCCCACCCCACAACCTGGGGTTTTTTTTTTTTTTCACTTATTGATTAGACCTCGGCTTCTCCAACTGAAAAGGTCATCGCTCCTGTCGTTGACTGTTTTGTTGAAGCGTATTGTGAGTTCGGCTGTAGTCTGTTTACTGCTGTGAGTGGGGACCTTTCTAGAGCCAGGTGTCTCATTATGTCGGTTGCCCCCTCAACCTTTTACCCATGCCCTTTCCTGACTTATTTGATCTTGCACCCCCTTTGGTTTTTGAGGGACGAGGTCCCTCTTGTTGTGGGGGTTGGGCGTGCGCTGGTTTTATTTTTTTTTTTTTGTTTGTGAGGCTGGTTTTTTTTTTGAACCAACATCTGTTTTCTCGACTTCCGTTTTCCCCCCTCACACAATTTTAAATCGACTCCTCTGCTTTTGGAAGCTTTATAATTTCACGAACCTTCCACAACCCTTGTGAAGGAAGCGTTTCCCCCTTATTACATTGTCGTGGTTTGACCCCGATGGATGACTTTTTGGTCGATTGCTTTCCTTTGTCACGTGCGGGGACTCTTTGGTCTCCCTTCATCTTCTCTTTCGTTAAACCCCGCTTTTCCCCCCGTTGCTTGCTTTTTTTTGGTCCTAGTGAGAATGGGTCTGTGTCTGGGTTGTGGCACGTGAATTTTTCTCTTTTTGTTTTTTTTTTTTTTTTCTAGTTCCCTTTTTTAGGGGTTATAGATGGGTCTGTGTGTTGGGGGTTTTCCGTGTGTATGTGTGAGGCGGCGACCTTCCCTTGCTGGGTCCGCCCTCTTCGCACCACCGGGTGATTCTTTTGAGAGACTCCCTCCCTTCCCGGTGATGTGTCAGGCGGTTTTTTATTGCTGGCGTCGACCCAATGTCCTGGATTTTTTTCCTACACTTCCTGGTTTTCCCGCCCCCACTCCTGAGTTGTCGCTGAGTCAATCGTCCCACTTTTGCTTGGATCCTCTTCTTTACTGGTCTTCGGTGTTGGGATTCCGGTGCGGTACGGTCCATGACGTTTTTGCCCAGCCAGACCCCCCCCCAGTCAGGCAGGTGTTTTTACCGGCGACCCTGGACCCCCCAAAAACCTAGGTTTTTGTCTGTCGACCCTTTTTGCCCAAGCCAATTGAGGAATGGCCGACTACCCCATAGGCGTGTATGGGCCCCCACGCCCCCCACAGCAAAGGTACCTTGCCCTCCGTGTGGTTGCCTTTTTGCCGTGGATGGTTTCTTACATGTTCCGTAACCCCAGTTCTGGTTTCCCCCCCCCAAGGAATTGTGACCCCTTTCCCCCTGTTTTTCCAACCTCACATCGGGTATCACCCTCTTCGGGAAGGTTCCCTTGGAAACGTTTTAGTCAGTTCTTGAATCTTTGATGACCCCCTTTGTGTCCCCAACATCGGACCCAAAACCGACCGCAACCCAAGCATCTCCCACCTTGCGTCTTTCCGTTTTTTCTTCCACGCCCTGTCCCCCTTTTCAAGCCAAGCCTCTTTTGGTGGGAGATTGCGGCCGATTTCTTCCTTTTTTCCCCTTCTAGGTATCTTTTACCCTAAATTGGTTTCACAGTAGATTTTCCTGCGTGCACACGCTCATTAGGGGCTTGTTGCGCCCACCCCTTGATGCCGGATTTCCAGTCTGTCTCTTTTCCCCCTCGACCCACGTCCGTACCACATTTGTTCACCTCGGCCGACCTTCGGGGTGCTGCCCTTTCTGCGAGTTACATTGGTCGAAATTTACCTCGTTTTTTCATCGGGTCCCATCCCCCCGCCTTTTTCGGTCCCCCCTGCAGCCCGTCCCCCGCTCCCCTACTTCTGGCTATCCCCCCGCACGGGATTGGACGAGAGCTCACCCCCAAAGATGACTGGCCCCAACTCTGGTCAGGTGCCCCCGAGATCCCTTCGCCTTTGAGCTGATCGGATTGGTTCCGCTTTCATCCATTTCAAAAGGTTAGCTGGCCACAGTGGCCTCCGTTGCAACATGTTAACCCCACTTGTTGCCGTGGGGTTTTGTCGAAATGGTATCACCGTCTACCATGTCCCTAAGCCCCACACAAGTTGATCTCCCCCCCCCCCGTTCGTTTGCAACCTTCATACGCAGTAACCTGTCTTTTTTTTCTTGTTGAGTTGACCAACCGATCACGTGGAGGGTTGAAATTTTCCGCTTGGTTTTCTTTTTCTTGACCTCACCGAGTCCACCCCCGTGTTTGTGTTTGGTGCAACAGCTCAGCTTGATTTTTCTTTTTGCCTGGGTGAACGTAGAGTCCCTTTATCCGGCGCGTGACCCCGGTTTTCACCGAGATCGTTTTTTCTCCGTGAGCGGTGTCGCTCGCTTGACTTCCGTTCCAACGACCGTTTTTGGGCGGATTTTTCTCGTAGTCGCTGGCCTGCGTCAGTAACCCTTGATGCCCGAGCGTTGGCGGTCAATCCTTGATCTGGCAGACTGCGATTCGCCGGTCACCTTTTACACGCGCGTTTATGGTTTTTCTTAGACTATTTTGCCTGGCTCTATCACGTTTTACCCCTGCTTTTTTCTCGCCCCCGGATTTTCCCCCCCCCACTTTGGTCCCATCTTTCCCCCGTCCCCTTTAA
>Ga0179593_1758482_pt1 | contig 14986 bp, 21 predicted proteins | sample CZODoug2_1_08_16_FD_185931 | JGI IMG/M metagenome (GOLD analysis project Ga0179593, IMG submission 185931) | Vadose zone soil fungal communities from Angelo Coast Range Reserve, California, USA - CZODoug2_1_08_16fungal (PacBio error correction) | ecosystem: Environmental > Terrestrial > Soil >... | reverse complement strand
CCAAACCCCCACACCTCGACCCCTGGACGAAGCGATGGAGGAGACTTCCTCCCCCTTTTCCCCCTCCTGCGATTTTATTCTCCTTCCTCCTTTTTATGGTAGGAGGCCCAGTCCTCTCTCACCTGGAAGACCGCCCCCGTCCCCCCTTCCCATCCCCTCTTGGGCGTTCCAATTTGCTCTTTGCCCAGGCCCCTCTCACATTTCTCGATGAGCGGTCCTCCACGACGCATGCGGTGTACTCTTCGATGACCCTTGGATCGTTAAAATCGTTTCCTTCTTCGTCAGTGATCTCCCGGTTTGGTGTATTGGTAGGACCTTGGCGAGACACTCATTACTAGAGATGAATTTGTGGGTTTTTCTTTACTTTTCTGACGAGTTCTTTTTCCCTTCCTTTTTTAGTGAGGTGAACGGAGTAAGGTCCTTTTTTATTTGGAAATGAAACTCCCTTTTCCCCTTTTTGATCAGACTCCCTGGCACTACGGCATTGGACAAATTTCCGTCTTTTCTTTTGCAATTGTTTCTTTCTCCTGGCGTTGAAGATGAGGGTTGCTTCTCCCCGCGTGAACGGGCGGTCGCCTTCCCAATGTCGACCTATGATTTTCATAAGGCGAGCGCTGGATTTTCTTTTTCTCGATTACGTGAAACTTTTGCTTCCTTTTTTTTCAACGAACAAGATCATTCCCATCTGACCATGAAATTACCGAACGATTCCTGAAATTTTTAAAACAGGCTTCCCATTGGCCAGAAACTCCATTTCGCCTTTAGGAGGGGAGACGGTGAAGGGGAAAGGGGGGGTCCCCCTCTTTCTTAGGGTTATATGCCATGAAGTTTCGTACCCCTTCTACAATATCGGATTCCCCCTTCGAGGAAGACTTTCGAGCTATCTCGGACTCTTGCCTCCTGCCGTTCTTCTTTTTGGTAGCCCCAATCTTACGGGGGTGCCCCCCTTTTTACCGAGAGTTCTTCGCGATCGTCGAATTTGTCCCCCTTTTCTTTTATCTGCGCCACTTGCCCTCTCGGCGCCGAGAAGCCACTCCCCCGAAGTGCTCCTAGATACGAGGAGGCCCCTTTCCTCTGTTCTTTTACGCCCCCCTGTCCGCCTGGGCCAGGAGAAGATGACGGTCCCTCTTGCCCGCGTCCCCTTATACCTCCGTCCTTCCCTGTAAAGGCTATTTCCCCTTCTACTCTTTTTTTCTCGACTTTCTTCGACATGTTTGCGGGTGCGCGGTAGCGCTTCCCTGACGAGACCCCTCCGGCCTTCTCCGCGCCAGGCATCCGCTTCCTTCCTTCCGCGAGCTCTCCCCCGGCGAAACTTCGCGAGCACGGTCTGCGTCAATGCGCGGCACTTTTCCCCCTCCCCGGAAGCGCCCCCCCCCCCGATTCCTTTTCTGGTCCCCTGATTTGTTCGCGCTTGGCGTCACTTTCCTTTTGAGCGGGTGTCCGGGCATTTTCTTCGGTTGGTTTTTCCCCTGCTGGGCGACCTCGTCTCTCACAACCCTTTCCTTTTTTCCTTCGAAACGAGGTGGGGCCCCCTCTTCTCGCCAAGAATGCTCCCAGGTCTTCACTGAGATGTTTTTTTCCGATCTACAAAACGTCCGTTCTCCTTTTCTCCTCCTATGTCCTCCTTCCCCCTCCATCTCGATCCAGCCATTTTTTTGCATCGCATCCCTTGACCCCCATTTTTTCTCCTCTCGTCGCTCATTCCGCTGCTCAATCCCGAACGGACTCGTTCCATTTCTCCTCCCCCTTCTCCCGAGCGCCGTGGCATTTCTCTTCCGACGACAAGCCTGGTAACATGGCCAAGCCGGATATTGCCCCCCCTCTTCCTCGGCATTTTCACTCCCCTCCTATGAAGTCGGGAGTTTGCTGGGAAGACTGCAGGTTTGCCATATAGGAAGTTTTCCCGAGCTTCCCTTCGGATCGATGTAGACCGGAGTGACGTTCCGAAGGGTCTCCAATTCCTCGGTGCATTTGTCTTGACTCGCTTCCTTTTCGATCCTCCCCCCCCCCCGATATCTGATATCCCTAGAGCGCCGCCCCCCCGGCAACCTTCCTCATCCTCTCTTTTTCCTTTTTTTTTTAGAGAGTCTTATGCTAGATGTTTTTTGCGGTGAATTGAGGGAGCGCGCTATGGTGAATTGGGGATATCTTCGAGATGGCGCCCCCCCGGAGCGTCGGCTCCCTTCCCCCCAGTACTCTGATAACGTTGTTCCTTCTTTATTCGATCCCCCCTTCCGGGCGAAATAGTCCCCCCCGAGGATGAATTCAGCTGCCCTCCTGCACGCTCAGTTTCGAGCGCCGCGTCCTTTTTCCTCTCATTCTTTTGGTATTCATGCTCGATTTTCCTTCATATACGGCCGTGCGTACCTCCCCCTTCAGTTTTCATTTTCTTCGCGCCCATCGCCTCTCCAATGCCCACGGCTCCTCTCCCTTGGTAGATAGGTGCCCACGCCATGGAGGAGGACCCCCCCCCCTTTTCTGAGGGAGCTTTCATAAAGACGATGCTTCCTTCCTTCCTTTTCCCCCCCCACTTGTCAAGGATCCCCCCTCTTCCCCTTTTCGAAATGGGCTGGGTTCTGAGATTTAAGGCCGATGTTGCTCTTCCAATCAGGCCATCCTGGCCGTGTTTGATCCTTTCCCTTTCTCCCGAAGATCATCACTCTTTCTTTTTTTGCTCCACTAGATGGTCTTTGCACAAATCGTTGTCTCCTCGCCCCAGAGTTTCCATGATGTCTTCCCATCTTTTTCACGAAGAGCAAAAAGACTCGGCCCTTCCTTTTCCCAACCTCCATCTTGAAGCCAAGTCCTCCCCCGATCGACCCTCCCCTTTTTTTTGGATTGTTCCTTGGACGGGTCGGGATGACACTCCTATTGACGCCATGGTTTTTGCTCCGCAAGGCCGTTCTTCTTTTTTTCCCCCTCCTGTAAGTTTCTCCTTCATTGGTAGCGCGAGGACTTCCCCTTCTGGCGAGATCGATCTGGAGGTGCTGGGAGCGGCCAAGTTTTCTCCTACGCGAGTTCGCCTTTCTCCCTATTTTCCGCGCACAGGCCCAAACCCTTTTAAGAGATCCTTTCCCCCTGCAGCTCTATCTCTTTTCCGGAGTTTACTTCATTTAGATATAGAGGCTCTGATATAGACCCCCCGTCTTCACCCGGATCCTTTTCAATGCGCTCCCCTTCCTCCCTCTTTCCTTTCCTACTTAGTAAGGTAGGGTGTCGAGTGAGTGCTTATCTTCCTACCATCTTCGTCCGGGGGGGTCCTTTTATACGGCGAGGGACCTTTTCATTCCCCCGTCTCCCCTAACCGTGACAAGATCGTTTTCTTTCTTTCCCCCCGACTCTTTGCCTCTTTTTGCTGACCGCGCACTTTCTGAAGGCCATCTCTCGTCGGCCCAGCGCGCCCCTTTCTTCTTTCCCATTCGCCAGCCAGATGTGCCATGCCTTTTTTACGGCGAGCGTAAATGTTCCTGAACCGCACCCCCCCCCCCCCCCCCCAGTTTATTGCATGCGCTTCTTTCCTTCTAACTCTCTTTTTCTGCCTGTTTTCGCAGGAATGCCCTTCGGGAAAGAACCCCCCCGGTCAGTGCCCCTGGCTAATGATCTTTTCCCCTTTCAGTTTACCTTCCCCCCTCTAAGGAAGAAAATCCATTTTTTATCGTTCTCTTCATTAGGCCAGGAACGCACCCCTCCCTCTTCGGCGGACTCACTCCCCCCTCGTAAAGCCAGGGCTTTTCGCCCCCCTCCAAAGAGAGGCCATGTCCAAGGCCCGAGCAGGTTGGCGGAGATCACCCTCTTCAGGTCCCCATTTCCCCCGGGGGCGTTTCCCACGCGCCAAGAGCGGCTTTTCTCCCCCCACCGCGGCCGTCTCCCCAAACCACAAAATCCCTCTTCTCGCGTTCTTTCCCCTTCTCCTCCTTCGGACTGTAATCCCCATCAAAAAAAACCCGATCCCCCGCCTCATGCCCTACTTCAACGATCCAGTCGCCTCTTCCCCCTCGAGCCCCTCCCTCCCCCCTCGGTGCGTTCAGCCCCCCCTTTTCATCCTTCGAAAGGATCGTCCCGTTCCCCCAGAGCAAATTGATCTCCCTCGGATCCTGTTTTTTCTTCCCGTCGTGACATTTTCTGGCCTTCCGACCCCCCCCCGTGCCGCCTTCCTCCTGATTTTTCGGGAAAGTCTCATCCAGCGCTTCTTCCTCCCGCGTTCGATTTTTTCTTTTTTTTTCCTGCCCGAAGGATCTGCTCTTTTGGTTGAGAGAGAGCATTCGGGCCCGGATCCCCCCCCCGACCCCCACCCTAGTTCTCTGGAGGAGAATTCCCGACCCGTTTTCCTCCTTCTTCTTGATGATCGGCCCCCCTCCTTTATGGTCGGAGGCCAGAGAAACAAGCTTTGTGTGCACGAACGCACCCGTACAACCCCCCCTGCCATCCGGGATCCTTCCCCAATTTGATCTTTCGACCCCACCTTTTCCCTCGCATGTCGAATTTTCTGTCGAAATACGGCAACGCACTGCCGTTTCCTGCGCTGATCCATTATTTAGACTTGGATCGCCCCCCCTTGGTGTATTGCATGAGCCTTTTTCTTTTCTCCCGGTGAGGAGAGGTTCCCTTGCCGAGAATGCCTTTTCTTCCTAGTTCAAAGTTGTGGGTTTGGCCTTCCCTTCCTCTGTGAGCGCCGCCTCGGGTTCTCCGTCCCTTCAGGTACCTTTTTTCCCGGGCATTTTGGACCTGCAACCCCCTCCCTTTGTGTCTGTCCTCAACAGCCTCGGTCCCCCTTTTTCCCCGCGATTGAGGCGGGATTTTTCTTCCTAAAAGCCCCTTTTCCGATTTTCTTGTTTTCGTCGACGCTCCGTTCCCCCGGGAGGTCCCGCTTCCAGGTCCGCATATCTTCCCCCTCTTCCCGAATATCGGCGTTTTTCTTTTCTGCTCCGGTGTGAACTTCGCCCCCCGACCCCCCTTCTCATTTGTCGAACATCTTTTCTCTATTCCGGAGGCAGCGCAACACATTCCCCCTTAAGCACCAAAACCTTCCTTTTCCGAGCGGCGGGGCGCGCCCCCTCGCCCTCTTTTCCTGGCCTTGGGCTTCCTTTTGTCCCTGGTAAGTGACTTTGCCTGCTGGACCATATCGGCTCTTAATTGTCGGCCGACTTTTCCTCCTCTTGACGCGGCGCTCCTTCCGTCCTTCCCTTCGGTTTATTTTTCCTTACTTTGGTGCCAGATATATACCCCTTTTTTCTTTTCTGTCTTCGAATCGTCGAATTGACCCTTGCGCACTTGCCCACACGCCTTCCCGTTTCGCTCGGGCCCCCCCTGAAGTCCTGGACTACCGCTCTTCCCCTCCCTCTTAGCTGCGCGCCCTTTCCCCTCGTCCTTGGCAAGGCGAAGGTTCCTTCCAGACCGAGCCTCCCCTGAACCCAACCTTTCTATCGCATGAGAATCGGCTTTTCTCTTCTCCCCCCTTGCGCGAATGTTCATGGTGAGAGGAGCTTTCCTTCCTGAATAGGCGTCGGAGCCTGGGTTCCCCCCTTCCGAGCCCTTGCACGTTTCTTCCGAAGAGGCTTTCCCTCCTTTCGAACTTCGCGCTCCCCTTTCCCCCCTCTCGGCGTCAATGGAACGACGTTCCCGGCCAAGCGCAAGGATTGCCCCCCGGCCCCTCCTTTCTATCTGAGTCGCTCCCCCTTTTATCTTGCGTCACCATGATTCCAGTGACCAGCCGGCTTTTGGACATTTCTTAGACCTCGGCCGAACGTCTCCTCTTTGGCCTGGCAGTATTCTCACGAGGTGGGCCACTTCTGGCGCACTCCTTCTTTCCCCTCTCCCGAGGTGATGATATGACTGGATCCCGCATCCCTGTTGAATCCAGGAAATCTCCTCCGTATGTCTGGTCCCTCCCCCCCCCTTCCACCCCGCCATTCTTTTTCTTTTTTTCCTTCGATCCCTTGGACGTGGTGGTTTTTTCCCTCTCCTCGGCTGGATGCACGGCCCCCGATCTCATCATTCCAGGGAGTGTTGCATCCCTATTCACCCCTATGATTGTCTCCCCCCTTGCATTTCGCCTAGGTAGTCCTTTCCTTGGACAAGGCCTGTTTCCCTTGCCTCGCCCCCTTCTATGAAGGCGTTTTTCTAGCATGAATACCCTCCCCCTGCGTAGGTCCCTTCTGCAGGAATGCAAGCGTGTCCCCTTTCTGTGTGAGTTTTTAAGCTGATCTTCCTCTGGTCCCCTCTCAATCTCCCCTCCCACGTGATCCGCTTTGGTGGCGGAGCCGACTTCCCTCCCTGCGCTCACCCTCCCGCAGATGGGCTATCACTTCGCGCCATTCATTCACCGTCCCCCCTTCTCGGCCATCGGATCCTTCCCCCTCCTTAATACGTTGTGTTGTTGAGATCTGAGGCCTCTTGGCTCCCTTTTAGGGCGCGGCGCTTTTTGGGTGATAGTATGGAGAGATAGAAGAGCCAGTTAGGAGTAGGCTCCTCCCCCCCCCGTATGGTCCCCCCTCCTTCGTTGGCAGAACGTAGGATTTATGTCCTCAGGGAGAGACCCTTTTTTCTCACTCTTCAGCTTGCCCGAGTCCCCTGGCAAGAGAGGCGGTTCGTGCCCTTCGCGGGTAGTCATGCTCTTTCCCCCCTCCTTCATATCCGGCCCTTTTTTACCCGCTGAGCAAGGTCATTGTCGTCTCCCCCCGAGGCGAAATGCACCCTTTGGGGGTTCGGGGCGGGAGCTCCCCTGGAGGAGGATCGTTCGGTTTTTCTTCTCCTTGCGTGCATCCCTCCCTTCCCCCTCCCCCCATTCTTACACCCCCTTTTTCCCTTTTTCGCTTCCCTGCCAACAGAAATGTCTTCTTTTTCTAGGCCGATGTTGCGGCCGACATAGGTCTTTCCTAGTTCCAGTCACCCGTTTGTAGTAGATCGCCCCTCCTTCCCGGGCAGATCCTCCCAGCATCTTGGCGAGACACTCCCCCCGGAAGGGGCCACCTCGTTTCTTAGCCAGGGCAACCTAGTTTTAGGAGTTTGTCGTTTTGTTCTCGCCCCGCTTTCCCCCCTGAGCCCCCCGCAGGCCTTGCAGGACCCTTTCCTTTTGACTCCCCAGCGCGACTGACAGATAGACCCTCTTCCTTTCATTTTCCAGCGGGTTGGCCTTGGTCGGGATTAAGCCTTTCCCTGGCGCAGCGAGCGCAAGGCCGCTTCCCTCCTCTCCCCCTCTTTTTTTTTCTTTTGGGCCGACCGCCTCTAGTGCCGAGTTTTTCGTGGAAAAGGGCCCAAGGCGCGTTCTTTTTTTTCACCTTTTCTCCCCCTCCTCTCACCAGGCCAAACATGTCGAGCCGTTTTTTCGTACAGATCCCCCTCGATTCCTTCTAGCCTTTTTCCTTTTCTCGTTCGCTCTCTCTTTTTTTCTACCGTTTCGCACGGAGCCTTTCCCCTTTCTGGGGAAGGCGAGAAGATCCTCTGGCTAATTTCTGATTTCCAGTACTCTTGCTTCTCGCCGACGTTTCCAGGCGGGTGGGCAATTTTTTCCCCTCTACGCGTCCCGATTGAGATCGACCTCGAACCGTGACCTCTCCCGCTCCGGCAAACCAGCCTTTTTTGCGAGTCTGCTGACTGCCCGCTAAGGCAAGCCCGCGGCCATCCTTCCTCTCGCCAGGCTCGGACTCCTTTCCTCCGAGATGGGCCAGCTCCTTTGACGGCGGGATAGGAGAGGAACCCGCGCCCCCTTCCCCTTCCTCTCGAGGTCTCTCCGAAGATGGATTGCTTGCTTTCTGCGGGCCTGTTGCAGACGTTCCCGGTACATGGGAAGAGTTTTTCCTTCCTCCTTTGGCTGTTGACCTCACACCGAACTCTTTTCCCCCCTCGATCCGGGAAGCATTTCCCCCCCGCGCGCGAGATAGGCGGTTTCTCCCTGCTTCATCGCTGTTGGTCAGCGCGGCGGGCGACCCCCTCCCCAGCGTAAACGCCATGTTCTTTATCACATGCAAGCCAGAATCAATTTCCCGGCCCGGATGGAAGGGTTTTTTGCGGCCTCGCGTAGAGTTGCAGGGTCCCCCTCCCCTGGACCGTTTGGGTCCCCGGACTTCTCTGCCCCGACGGCTTCTTTCCCCCCCCCCTCCGTACCTAGCCACCAAAAAGGCCCCCTCTTTTTTCTTCCCATAGATTATCTTATGCTCGGAATGTCCTGACCGCTCCCACCACCCCCGAGCGGCCCCCCCCCAAAGATTGCGCACTTTTTTCCCTCATCTGAATAGCAACATCTCTCCCCCGCCCCAGTGAGTGAGTCCTCTCCCTGTCCCCATTCCTTTCCCCAGGTCGGGACAAGGTACTTTGATCCGACACTACTGCGCCCCTTTTGGCTCTTCAGTTGCGCTTTTTTTTCGTTGCCATTTTTCCCCCCCCTTGGTCGTTTTTCCCCCTCCCCATCCCTCCTGCCGACTCATCAGAATCGCCTTGGGAAAGTATCCTCCAGCGCCGTGGCTCCTTCTTTTGTCTCCGCAAGAATGTACTCATCCTCCGGTTTTTTTGAGAGGAGATCAATTGGGTTTCTCCCCGAACAACAGACCGCTCCCTGTCCGCTCCGCTGTATTGCGATTTCCCCCTTTCGGCGATTCTGAGGAGCGTTCTTTCTTATGTCGGAGGCCCCCTTGACCCCGCTCGCAACTGGCACGACCCTTTCCCTCCCATGCCAGCTGGCGCAGTAGTTTGTTCAAGATTTTTTCCCGAGCCTGTCTGAATTTTTTTCCCTGAAAACTGCTTCTGAACCGCACGCAATGCCTTCCTGCTCGATGATTCTTTCCCCCCCAATCTCTCCGAATGGAATGAGGCATTTTTTTTCTTTTGGTGGTACGGGGCTGGTCGGACTCTATTATGGGAAGAACGCGTCGCCTTTGTTTGGCGGACGCCTCTTCCCTCCGGTGCGCGCCGCTTCCTTTTTTTACGGAGTCGTTTCTGATAGCAAAGGGACTTTTGACCTGTCCCCCTCTCCCTTTGGTTTCCCTTTTTCCCCTCCCTGAAATACGGCCTTGGCCCCTCTTGGTCTCCGTGATTTTCCTCCCTGCCCCTTTCCGCTGGGGTTGCGATGCAGTCTTTTTTTGCCGAGTGGTCCAGGTCGTTCCCCTCCTCGCTCGACTCCCTTTTCTCCGCCGCTGGATTTTTCTTTTCCTCTTCTTTGCGGTGAACCTGATTTCTTTGGATCCGACCCCGATCAGGAGCCTCCCCATACATTTCCCGCCCTTTCCTTTTCAGTTTGCGTCCCCAGGACGCAGCAAGCCCTCTTCTTCGGAGGGCGGGGGAGGTGTTGGGTGCGCGCCACGCCTCCGGGGGCAAGGGCCTTTGCGGCGGTCCCATGAACGTCGCCCTTCCCTCCTTTCGGGCCCTCGCGACTTGCGGACTTCCTCGCTGTTCGACGATGTCTCCCCTTCGGCTGGCCTTCGTCTTTGCGGCGTTTGTAAGAACACATATTTCCCTTCTTCTTTGATTATAAAGTTCGCGGTCATTTCCTCGATAGCCAATTGACCTTCCCCGCCGTATCTTTCACCCCCTCCTAACGGTTCCCTCTGTACCTCCCTTCGAAAGTCCTGGGTCTTCTGCCAGCTACGAGGAGGCCTCTCTTCCCTGCGCCTTCCACTGCCTGCTCCCCCGGCAGTTTCCCCAGACTCCGGCATCCCCCTCCCGATCGTCTTCTTACCTCCGCCCTCCCCTTTCTATCGTCTCCGGCGTTTTATCGGACTCTCTTTCCCCCTCCTCCCTTTTTTCATGGTGCGCGGAGCGGGTCTTCTCTTCCTAACTCGGCGTTCGGGAGTTTTTTCCCCGAATCTCGATATCGCCACTCTTCCTTGCCGCAAGACCGACCTTCTTCCTCGCAGAAGAACGTCCATTCAGCATTTCCGCTTCATCCCGAAAAGGCCCCCCCCCTTCAAAGAAAGATTTACGCCTCCGTCGCTTCCGATTGGCTTTTTTTGGTTTCCCCCCTTTCTTTTGTACGGAAAGTTTTGGGGGGATAGGCGCTTTTCCTTTCTGGGCGCCTGTTTCCAAACTCTTTTTTTTTCCTCCCCCTTCCCACCAGGTGGGCCCCCTTTTCCTTCTCCCACGAAAGCGAGTGATCTTCCCTTCGGGTGATGATCTGCCTTTCTTCATCCGGTGTTTTGCCTGCCGGCTTCCAGTCACTCGCGGCCCCGCCCCCTGCCTAACAATCTCGAGCCCAGCCCCCTCATCATTGGACCGTGGTGGACTCTTAGCGTCGCCCCCGGCAAGGATACTTTTTCTCACTCCCTGCACCCTTTCCGCAAGGGTCACCCTAGAGACCCCGCCATCTGCGCCTGACTTTTTTTTTCGGCGAGGGGGCGACGACCTTCCTGGGTCCCCCTCTCTCCGGTACGCAAGGCCGATTCTCTTTCCATCGAGCATGATAACCTGAGGCACTCTCGGCCGGCCTTGCCTCCCCTCGGCAGCTGAAGTTTTTTAGAAAGCTGGATCGATGTCCTTCCTTTCCCGTGCTTCTTGCTTCCAAAAAGTGATCCTCTTTTCCTTGTTTGGGCCCCCTTCTTGGACTCGCCGGAGCGTTCCCGACGATATCGGCTATTTTTTCCCCCCCATGCCCTGCTGCCTTACAAGCAAGAGTTCGGCCCCCCTTATTCATCCCCTCTCCCTCCTCCTCCGTTGTGGGTGTTCCTCTTCTGCCGATGGCCGTCCCGGGTTTCGGCTGTTCTCGCTATTGGTGAATCTCCCCTCTTTTTTCTCTGGAGAGATACGTCCTCTCTCCGACAACAGACTTCCCGCTTGCTTCCAGTAGATTCGAGACCCCGTTTTCCACGATTCAGGTCGTTTCTCCTCGGCTTACCTTAAGATTTTCTTTCTGAAGCTTTTCGCTCCTCTCTTTCCCTCGCCTTCATAGAGAGGTTTCAAATAAGCCCACCTTTTCATACCTGTACCTTAGCTTTCCCCTTTTACCAGCCTCCCTCCCTCGCCGACCGAGGCGCCTTGGGGCCTCTTCCTGGTTTTCGCTATGAGGCGAAATGCACTCTCCGTTTCGTTTTTCTCCTCTTCTTTCCTCCAGCGATGCGACCCCCTTTCAAGGGTTTCTTCACACCAGAGACCAGCCCCTTCTCTCGAGATTAGGCCTCTTTCTCCTCTTGCGGAGAGTTTTCGCGCGTTCTCGTAAACTTGGATGCAATAAAGGCAGTTTTCATTATTGGGAGAGCCCCCCTCTTTTTGGGTCTAGATCTTCCAACCTCGTTTTAGATCTCTCCAATTCTTTTTTCGGTCTTTTCCTGGACGACCTTGCCCAGAGGGGAAAGACGCCTCCCCCCCCCCCCAACTCACGGTCCCAAAATTTTTTTGGTTTTTTTTTTTTTTGGGGGGTTCACCCCTTCCCGCTCATGGTGAAAACTTCGGCGATGCCAGACCCTTCCCTCCCCCCCCTTGCGCAGTTTATAATTGAGATTGGGCTCCCTATTGGGATTTTCCTTGATTGCGGCGAATTGCCTAGAAGAAAGGCCCCCCTTGCTCGACCTTCTCCTTTTTCCTCCCTGCTCGGCGGTCCTTTCCCCCTCTCTTATACGAGTCTGCTTTTTTTTTCCCCAGGCGCCGACGCCGAGTTTCTGACGTCCCCCTTTTTTCCGCGAACCAGGCAAACCCCCTCTTCTCTTGGAAGAGAGTCCTGCTTCTGCCGGATTCTCGCCTTATGACTTCCTTGAGCTTTCGATATCGCGCTCCCGTCGGGTCTTCCCCCCGGGCCTGGCACCCTGCGGCATGGAAGGCTCCCTCTCCTGCGGAAGGCATCCTCTTCCTCCGGATTCCTTTCGAGTGCGTGCTTATAGCAGCCTGAGGCGGTTTTTGCAAGTTGGTTTTTTCAAAGGTCAATTTCGCCTCTCCTCCTCCCATTTTCAGCCCTGACCCGCTCGGTATACCAGAGATTTGAGATGGGTCTTCCCTCCCTGCCCTTTCCGCCGGCAGATGCGCGCTTCTTTCGAACCTCCGGCCTCCCTTCTCGGCTCGGCCGGCAATTGATGGGCCCGCTGCCGTACACTCTTAAAGGACGAGATTCCCTCCAAGGCCAGTTTCCCTGCCTTCGTCGAGGTCCTTTCCTCACCGAACCTTTCCCCCCTTCTATTCATTGACGTTCCCGCTTCCGGAATATCTTCTTGTCTTTCAGGTATGGGCGGACGAAGGTTCTTTTCTCGGGGCTTGACATCCCCTTCTCGATCCGGGAAGGCATATTCCGGCGGCCTAATGATCGTAGAGCCTGGACCACGCGGCCCCTTTTCCCCACGCTCGCCGCGTTTTCAACCCGCCAGTTCCTTGCTTTTTTCGCCCCCTTCCTTCGCCTCAAAAAAAAACGGTCTGGCCAACTTCGGGGGCGGCGTCCTTCCCGAGTTGCAGTTTCCCACCCCCCCCTCCTGATAGGGGTGTTTTTCCGCGTAACGCGCACGACGGCTTTCTCCACCGCTCAGCCCCCCCCCACAAAGGACAAGCGCCCTTTTTTCATCTGATAGAATTCCATGACTAGGCATCCGCCAAAAACCGAGACCCCCTCCTCATGCAATTCCCCCGAAAGATCCAAGTAGACCCTTTTCCATATTCCGCAGTAAAACCGGCAGTTTCCTTTTTTTTTCCCCCCTGGCGAAGTTCGCCGCCCTTTTTCCCCTGAACAGGTCGGGACAAGTCTGGGCATGATACGGCCCTCTTTATTTCCTTGTTTTTTCCTCGGTCGTGCCAGTGAGCGCTTCCCTTTTCCTAAGACCATATCGACCCCTTTTTTGCCTTGCAATCCCCCTTCCAACTGGAGGGGAAGTCTCCTCTTCCCAGGGCGCCGGTCCTTCTTTTTGGTTTCTCCGCCAGACCTCCGTTGTTTTGTTGAGACTCCTCGGGCGTACACACTCTCCCCTGGACGAAGCGTGTCTTTCCCCCTTGATCCGCCGGCGATCTTCGCGGCCACGTTCTTCTTTGTCGGAGGCCAGCGACCTCTTTTAAGCTTCACCTGGTCTTTTTTCAACAAAACTGCCCATACGCCTTTTCTTGGCGATTTCCCCGGTGTTTCTTTCGCCTTTTCCCGATCGAGGCGGCGAACCTTTTCGCCTCCCCCCCCCCCTGCCGGTTGACGGCGGCTCCTTTTCTATTTCCCTCCTTGGTTTTCGTTCCATCATGAGGCAGTTGCGTTCTTTTTTGGTGGAGCCACAGGCAGAGCTCTTCTAGGGAAGAACTCGGCTCTGCCTTTGTGGGTTTGGAGTTCTTTGCCGCGATCGCCGTTTCTTTTCTCGATTCCTGAACATGCACCACGAATTCCTTTTGACCTTCCCCCTTTTTTTGTTGTCATAGAAGCCCTTACCCTCCCCCTTGCCTTTCATTTTTCGGAGGGATTGAATGTTGCTCTCCCACTTTGTGCGTTGAAGATGGCGGGTTGGCTCTTCCCGCCGCGCGTGAAAGGGTTTTCCCCTTTCAAGGTAGCATATATGGACTCTCCCCCCCGTATTTTGCCTACCTTTTTTCTAGAATTAAAATTTCTTCTATGGAAACTGATCGTGGATTTCTACCCCGATAAGGAGCATTCTGACATGACATTTCCCATCCTCCTTCCGGTATGGTGCCTTTTCCTTGAAGAAGAAATGTCTCTTTTCTTAGGACGGAGGTGCGAAATCAGATTGAAGGGGCCCCTTGGTAGTTATTAGTAAATGGTACATGTTACTTCCTTCTCCTTTTTTCTGGCCATCCTTCTTCCTGAGACCCCTTTTTTTTTTTGAATCCCCTAGAATGCGCGCTGTTCGATTTCCTCCCTCTGGCCCTTTCTTCCTTCTTTTTTGCGCGTCAGACCCTCTAAATCCTGGGTGCTTTCGCGGGTCACGGTAGCTGTTTTCTTCCATCGTTCGAATGCCCCTTTCCCCCGTATCTTCGCCAATTGAACACCTTCCTCCGAGAGGCGCTCCTTTACTCTTGACTACAGTCTTTCTGAGGCATTCCCTCCTGTATGTTTCCGCGCCTTCAATGCTCCTTTTCAGGCGCCTGCAGAACGCCTTGAGCCTTGCCTCCGCGATACCCCCTTTTCTTAAATAAGAATCCTCAGTAGACCTTTTTTTATAGGAATTTTTTCTAAAAATCTCCCCCCTTCTCCCGTTTTGCCTGGTGCGCGTGCGAGGAATCGGTGCCCCTTCGCCGCCTGGGGCCCTTGGCCCCTCCGCATCCGATTCCTTATTCCGCAGAGCGCGTCTTCCCTGGCGAACTTTTCTTTGCACGGCCTGCGCTCTAGGCCTTCCCTCCATCTGCCTTTCATCCGACCCGGCCACTCCTCAATCTGCCCATTCCTCCGGTAGATTTTTTCCCCTTCGCGCTGGCTTCCACGCGTGGTCACCATGAGCGTTTTTTTGTGCGCCGTTTGTGCCCTTCGGAGTTCCCTGACTTTTTTCCTTCCGACTCCCCCCCCATATTTTTCTCGAAAAACGATTTTTCCCTCTTTTAAAAGCATTTTTTCGCAATCTTTCCCGAGGTGATGCCTCCTTTCCCCGGTTTGACGATCTACAACCTTCCGGATTCCAGCCACTCCCCCTCGGCCTAAATCTCGATCCCATCCCCTTTCTTTCCCCCATCCTTGACCGTTTGTGTACTCCTCTTCTGTCCTCGGCTGGGAGGAACTTCCCCTTCCCTCACGAACGGATAAGCAGCCACTTGTTGTCCATTTAGCGCCCCCCGCCCTCCCCCCCCGGTGCCTTTCCTTCTTTCGCGAGGGACTTCCTTTCTTCATGGGGTAACCCGCTCAGCTCCCCCGTCTTCCCTCTTCGTGATTCTCATGTATGCCCCTTGAATGCTCCTCGCGATCGCTGGGGTCCTGCAGCTTTGCCCCCCTTAAGCACGAGTTTTTCCCCTTCTCGTCTTTCTTCGTGCCGGGCCTCACCCACCGACTTCTCCCTTTTCCCCCCCAGGTGAAGTTTCTTCTCCACGGCGCCTTCGTTAGATTCCGATTATAGGCACCCCCCCCCAATGCAATTCCTCAAGGAAAGCCACTCCCCCTTGC
>Ga0179593_1496158_pt1 | contig 14986 bp, 21 predicted proteins | sample CZODoug2_1_08_16_FD_185931 | JGI IMG/M metagenome (GOLD analysis project Ga0179593, IMG submission 185931) | Vadose zone soil fungal communities from Angelo Coast Range Reserve, California, USA - CZODoug2_1_08_16fungal (PacBio error correction) | ecosystem: Environmental > Terrestrial > Soil >... | reverse complement strand
TCCGAGACCCGGTCAACAGACTGGGTACTTGAGTTCTGGTTCCGGGGGAATAGATTTCTCGTCGCGCGCACGTCTATGCGCATATGGTGCTTTGATCCCTCGGTGGATCGTCCTTCTTTATTCCTCCACTCCTGATCGTGATTCCAGTTCGTCGTGACCCGACTATTGGGTTGGGTCACGTTTGAGGTAGTAGGCCGTTCTGTCCGGAACGTATCATCTGGCGGCGTGTCGGGACTTTCTCTGGCATTATCAGTCGATCCAGTCCTATCTTTCTTCGGATCGGGCGCTTTTCTGGGAGGCGTTCCTTTAATCAGCACCTGCGCGGACCATGCGCGTGTACTGGATACGCCCCCAGGCAAGCCCATCCTCGCCCCCGTAAGTCAGCAGGAGTTGAGGCTCCTTTTCAAGTCACACATCGAAAGACCCATGCCCTTAAGGCTGTAGCTCGGACCGCCTACTTTGGCCTTTCTGCTAGGCTCTGTTCTGTTGTTTCATAGAGAATCGTTGGCGCGTACATCAGCTGGCGTCCCCTTTTCGCACGTGAAACTGTGGCTCGCCATGGCACGACCTCAATTCTTTTCTTCTTCTTTAAGCAGCCACCTTCCCCACTTCCTATTCCTTCGAGATAGCTTCCTAGCGCGCCGTTTGACGCCCACGTATTCGACGGTTTGGGGCGCACGCCTACTAAATGCGGACCTTGTTAACTTGTCCCTTTTTCAGGTGCTATGTGTTTCCGGGTCTTCCTTTCATCACGAAAGGCCCTACATTTATCTTTGGGGTTACTATTCTCTGTGCTCTACGCTTGGACAGCGGCTTCTTCCGGAACCAAGATTGACCTGTCTCTGGTTATTCCGCTCTTTACTTTCTCGACCGATATGATCCGGCATTGGGGCGTTTTTTGCTCATCCAACGGCTTGCTCGTTTATCTGAATTCCTCTCAGGAAAGCCCTAGTTTTGATCCGACCATCCTCTGGCCAATTGTCCCGGCGTTTCAGCCCACTGGCTACTGCCTGGAGACCCCTCCCTTTCCCTGCGTTTATCCACTTTGCGCCAATACGGCCGCAGTAACTTTCGTCCAACACCCTCTGTTGTGGCCCTCTCTTAGCACCCAAGCATCCTTGTTAATTCCTCTCTGTCACCGCCCTCACCACAGACCCCCCCTCGCCGTGCGATTACCCACTTTTTATTTTCGCTTTTTGTGTACTTCAGGCATTTATATGGTCCTCTCCCCCCCCTCACAACGAAACTTCTTTGACCGTCCTCTTCCCCCAGTGCCCAATCGTCATCTCCTGAAACGCTTAACACCCTCTCTCGAAGCAGTCGAACCATGCTTCTCCCTGTACACATCCGTTACCGTTCACGCTTCAGCGGAAATTACCACCTAGTCCCCCTTCGCCTCCCTCTGAGTTCCTGTTCATTTCCCCCCACAATTGGGACTATCCCTTTTTTGCGTCCGGCGGCGCGCTCTTCCAAACCGTCGGGCTCCAAACTTCTTGAAATATCTGGAAACGGTCCCTCTCGAAACCCCTCCAACCTACCTTTGCTTTTATTTTTGTCTTCTGACATCGTACACTCTTCCCCCAAAGGGGAGGGACCTCCCCCCTCCACCCGTCGTTTCACGTGTTTAATTACCGTTGATGTGGTTTCTTCCTGCTCCGATGACAGTTGCGATACCGTTTTGGCGACGTGCTCTCGATTTCTCTCCCCCAAGGTCCTTCCCATCTCCTTCCGCCATTATTTTTCCACCGTCCCTTTTCCCCGTTCAGGCTATCTGCGTTTTATTTTCTTATTTTTAACTGCATGATAATATCATCAAGCGACCTTTCAAATGCGCCGAGGTGCTGCGTCCGATCGGACCCCGTGAGGCTTAGACAGCATCTTTTCGATGGGACATTCCTTTTGATTAGCCCCGCGTCTGCGGTTTTTAGAGCCAAGTGGTTTTGCCTAACGTACCCCCCCCCTTCTCTAGTTCCCTGGCTTCTGTACAAAGCAGATCTTTTAAATCTGCGCGGGGATAAGAGTTGATATTCTCATTTCTTTTCAGAATTTTTCTTGCCGTAGTAGAGCTTAATCCCCTGTGTGGCCCCCTCAGTTGCGAGCGGCAGCATTGACAACTCCACGGCGAGAGCTATGACTCCCGTCTCCCTTTTCCCAGCAATCTGATCTACATCAGAAAGGAATATGCTTTCTTGTCTCTTTAGGGTGGAACGTTCTTTGCTTTTCTCCTATTCTTCCCGCTTTTCCCAGTTGAGTTCCCTCTGCGTCCTCTTTGCTGTGGCGGTTTGTTTACCGACGTTTTTCTACGAGTGCCAAGCCGACAAGAGATGCCTTTTTGGTTTACGCTGGCGATTCTTTCGAGAATAGTCTGGGCACCCCTTTTGCACACCCCTGGGAGTGCTAAAAGCCTCAGCGCTCTTAATTGAAAACGTTCTACCCTTTTTATCTTTTGGGCCGCATACCCCTGTCCGCAACGGGTCTTCTTCATCCTAAGTTCTCGAATCCTCCGGTATTTTTCCCTCGCCACTTTTAGCGGAAGTTTTTTCTTTTATTAGCGTTCGCATCTCGGACCAGGCCATTTTTTCTGCCCATGAGACTTTCAGTTTTTTGTAGGCCGATGCTCTTTTGCTTGCCTGTTAGGAAGGGGGTGAACTGAAGGCCCTTGTTGCAAGAATTTTTTACTTCGGGCCTTTGAGTTTTATCCTTTTCACGTTGCTGGCGAAACGTCTCTCCACATGGGGAGTCATGATTCCGATCATGTCGTTGTGCGGTCGTTGAGTCTCCATTTTCTCCCGACTTTGGTACCCCCCTTTGGGGCTGGCTTGCGCGGTCCCGGCCTAGCTTGGCGAAATCCTTGACCCCTCCCGCTCCTGTAGTTTTTACCGTTTTTTTTTCACGGGTTCTTTCTTCGTTTTTTTTGACTCCCCACTTTAGAGTGTGCTTTGATTTGTTCCTCCGCCGGCTACCGTTCTCTTTGACGCGTCCTCTTATAAGGTTGATCACAAAACGGCTCAGTACTTTCAACCTAAAACCAGTGCGCTTGAATTCGGGTGTTTCTCGACCGTGGTGCACGAGCTTGCTTTAACCGCGTTCTGGGTGAGCTTCCCCATTACCGCTTTTTCTTCGGTCCTTTCCCAATCTTCCAGTATGCGTCGGCGAAGCTCACTTAGGTATTGCTCGTTCAGCGAGTCACCTTCTAATTTATTTCCTTTAACGGTATGTTTGTAATCCCCGTTTCTCCGCCCCACAGATTTTCCTGTTCCTGACCATGTCGCTCACCAAGGAGTACCCCTGACAAAGACCTCCGTATCCTTCCCCCGTTGGTTTCTTCGATGGGCTGTCTTGTTTTCATTACTCCTTGGTGCTGACGATGTTCGAAAGCATATTGGGTAAAAGGGTCCTGTTTTCCCCGCAAGTACTCACCCAGGTGCGACTTTGCCGGCGTGACACCCGCCTTCGAATTTTCTCTTGTCTTTGCCGTTTGGCGGGATTGACTGAGCACCGACTACGAGATGACCGTCCACTAAGTAAGCCTCCCGACGTGCTTTGGGAATGCCGTGAAATTGACACCCGAATGCCCCTCGGGTGTTGGTGTTTACCGCACGTATAGTTTCTCTACACACTTTGAGAACCCCCTTAACCGTGCAATGGTTTGTTCCAACTGTTTTTACTCTCCCCCGGTATACTTATTTTACTTATCTCGAGCTCTACTCTCACTTGATCTTTTTAGCGATTCGAGACCCCACTTCTATTTGCTATTAGGTGTTTTTGGATGATGAACCTTCAGTGCACTAAGACAACCCCACCCATTTTTTGCCTAGCCCTGTCTTTTGGTTTGCTTTCTTTAGCAAATCTCATGCCGTGACTTTCCCTCAAACCCCAGCAAAACTTTTTCCACAAACTCTGGTCGTTAAATGGAGTCCCCCAAGAGCACCCCCCCTGCCTGTTCCATGTCGTCATCAGAACTACCCCTTTTCTCTACCTTTTTCCGCCAAGTTTTTGAATCTACTGCAACCAAGTTTACAATTCATTTATTTACCTTTTCCTTTACGACCGACCCGGCAACGTCAAAGAGTTCTCAACGGCTGCTTGTTGTAACTGATTTAGCCTGTCATATGCAGCCGGTCACCGTTTTCTTGTTTTTTCCCGCTCTCTCGCAGAAAATCATCGACCGCCTCTGATTCCAAGAAATTGCCCTCATTCGTTTTCTCCTCCTCTGTGGGCGAGAGACGAGGTTCGGACCGGAGACTTCCTTCCCGGAAGATGGGAAACTTTGCCATGATTCCTCTTACCGCACATTCTTTTTAAGACTTTTTAAGATCAGACCCCCCCCAGACCGTTGCCGCTATCCTTTCCTTGCCCAGGTTCCTTTTCGCAAACGGCCCTCCCAAATGGCGCCGCCTGGTCCGTTCAACTTTTTATGGATTCCCTGCCTGGTTGACTATGTTCAAAGCAATGAGTCGACAACCCTGAGAATCCGCGCCTTCGCTCATGTAGTTTTTTTTCTAGCTCCACTTTTGGAACGTTACCCTAAGCTCCCTCCCCCATTTATCACACCTTCCCGAAGACTGTTCCGAGTGTTCAAATTTGCTGCTGCGGGCTTTCGCGCAACTGGCCCCACCTAGCTTTTGACTTGACGTCGACAATCCCTCGCCCTTATTTGTCCGCTCCGAGGGTGAAGAAGTTGGCGTTGATCCCTCAGCCGCAGATCTGGACAACTCTCGTGAAGCTCTGTTCGCCGGACGTTTTTCTGCCAGCTTGTTCTCAGCCCCCGATTACCCCCCGCGGGTTATGTTGCCTTTTGTTTTGGCTTTTTTTTTTTATGACCCGGCCGTGAAGACCCTTTCTTGACACTCCTGGTTATCGTCACGTATCGGCTTCCCCGCTGTCCCTGGACGGTGACCTCCGTGCTTTGCTGATGCGGACGAAAAGTTGTCCTCGATTCCTCGGCCTGTAAAACGCCTCAGCTGCCAATCAGCAGTGAGTCTGTCCGGTTTTCCCCCAGAATTTCCCACCCTTTCCGTTGGAGTTCATCCTGAATTGCTGTCTATAAGCGAGCCTGTCCCCAACGTGAAATCTTCGAGTAACTCCAACAGGTCCCCCTCCTTTTTTTCGGGATTATCTTTGCCAAACCCGTTACTGCTCCGTCCACCAACGTCTAGCCAGGAGGCCCTTACCCCTTTTGTCTTGTGTTCGCACATTTACTTCCTGTGAATGACAACCCCCATACAGCCACTATTGGGTAGGAATCTTCCAATACCACCGAACCTCCATTTTAAACTCCCTAAGGAACCCACCCCCCCTGCAGTGTGATCTTCTTCTCCAGTTGCAACCCGCAGAGCCACACAACCAGTCCACCCCTACTCTTCCATTCCAATTGGGGACCCTCACTGAGCTCCGCAGGGGGGGACCTGTACGCTGGGGTATTTTTCCCCAACCTACCAAAATTATTCAACCTATGGCGGACTTGCGGTGCCGACCCACAGTGACCCTTGAGCGCTGAGTCCGCTCGGTCCTTTCCCCTTCTCCGTGTGTACTGCGTTATCTCCGGCTTTCACAACCTAACGTTTTAACGCCCACCCACCCTGTCGCCCTTCGCTTTCGGTTTCCTTTTCGACTAAATGAACCCGATTCTGCCGCTTTACTTTTTCCTTTTTGGCATCTCTTGCGGCTCTGGGAGCTTGGTGCCGTGCCAAACCCCCCCCCCCCACGTTATGTTCTTCTGGCCTCTCTTTCCCGTGCGGCCTCACACACCCCGGGCGTTTTTTTTTCCGCACCTTTGGTCCCGCGGCCTTGGCGCCCCCCCCCCCGTGGCCGTTGGCGGCCACCAGGCACCATACCACCCCCCCCCCACGTTTCCGTGTATGCACGAGAACATGCCCACAAACGTCCCCACCACCACTTCCCAACACCCCACTCCTGTTGAGGATTGAGGCCCCACACCCACCAACGGCTAACCCCCCTTCCGCCCTCTGCGTTCATGACCATCACCGAGTTGGTCTTACTCAATGCCAACAACCGAACCCCCCCCCCCCCCCACCCCTTATGCAACAGGAGCTCGTTTTGCACGCGACCCTCCGTGCGCATCGCCTTTAACTCGAACACCCGCGGATCTCTCGCTTTTTCCCGATTCTGAGATAGCCAAGGAGCCTGCCGCATTTATCATTTCCATGTAGAGAGGTTCCAAAGACCTGTTCTACTCTCCCCCCCACCCCCCCCCCCCCCCCCACTCATTGACACTACGTTAATAGTGCTGATGATCACACCCCCACCCCGCCCCCACCACCCACCACAACCCCACACACCCCCCCCCCCCACCCCACACACCCACAAACACAACCACACAACCCCACCCCCACCCACCCACACACCACCACCAACACCCCACACCACCACCACCCCCCCACACCCCCTAACCCACCCCCAACTCCCCCACCCAACAACACCACCCCAACCCCCCACCCACCCCCAACAACACCACCAACCACACCACCAAACAACCACCCCACCAAACACCACCCACCACCCACCCCAACACCCCCCACCCAAAAACCCCACAACACCCCCCCACACCCACCCACACCCCAAAACCACCACACCACCCACACCACCCAACCCCCCCCACCCCACCACCCACCCCCCCACCCCAAACACAACAACAACCACCCACACACAAACACAAACAAACAAACAACCCCACCCCCCCACCCACAACCCCACCCACCAATTTCCTGAGCCAACCCAAAAAAATATAAAACACAGAACCCAAAATGTAGCTGCAAGCGCCAAAACCACCCCAGCACATGAACACACCACAGACTACACAGCACGCCCACACCACGACTTCCTCAGAGGATCAGGAGCTTGTTCTTCTCCGTCCCCAAAACCCGGTTTCGATCTTGCGCCGCGTCTCTCCCCCCTTTCTCTCTACCTGCCGAGCGCAAAAACACCCCCATGAAGGTCTTCCGGTGTGCTGTTGTCGCTTTTTCCATTTTCATCTGCATGCGTTTCCCCCCTTTCCGTGTCTCCCAGCAGATGATGGCTTCCAACGTCGTCCCCCTCTTCACAACCACCCGCATGTAGATGCGCAACTTCCATAGAATCTTATCCGACTTCTGTCTTGACTGTATAACGGAAACCACGACTCCCCCTCGCTTTTTCCTCGCTGTACCCCAGCAATCACCCCAATTTTCTCACCGCTCCTGCTGCTCGGCTTTCTTCCCCTACCGCTGCCAGTACCCCCCCACGACGGCTTCTTGAAACTGCAATCTTGACATCTTTTTCGACAGGTCCGATCTCCCTCTTCCCAAAACTCATTGTCACCTCCTCCGCCTTTCTCTCTCCCCAAGAATAGCACGACCGGATCTTCTGTATCTGACTTTCCGCTTCAAGGACAGACCCCCCCCCCCCCCCCCCCCGAAGCCCCATTGAATTCAGGAGCATTCCCTACGACTCTTGCAGATGCTCTTTCGGCATCCTCCTCGACTTATCGAACGACTTTACCAACAGCCACGTGGGCACTCGCGACCCCGCAACCCCCATTGTATCTTAGTCTTTTTCTTCTTAGTTGACCACCCCCACTGACTCCCCCCGCCTTTTTTTCCTTCTCCACCCGTCGACGGTAGGTTTGGCTTTTTTCCCCATCTATCTACTCAACCCTATTGTTTTTTTTTTTGAGAGTCATTAAACAAACACCGGCCCCCCTCTCCCTCCCGGGTCTCGGCGGGTGGGTAGTTGTGCATCTACCAGCGGGTGCTAGCCATAGAGCAGCCGCAGCAAGCTCCGTTGAGTGATTCGTCGCGGTGGCGACCCACCCATCAGCAACACAAATTCCTCCCCCCCCCAACAACCCCGCCGGACAGGACACAGTACCTCCCGTTTCTATACACACTTTTCGTTCCCTTGATCCCGGGGTCGCGCAAGTCGGACAGGTCATCTCTGTCGCTCTTCCTTCCGCGCCGGCGTCTCCGCGCGCTTCGTGGTACGTGTCAGTTCCCGCTAAGCCCGTGCCCCCGAGAGTTTCCTGCTATTGTTTTAGCCTAGCACCCACACCATGTGACCAGAATTCTTTTTCACCCATCGCCGCACCAAGAGCGGATCCATCTTTGCGTGGTACCCTAATTGCAGGCCAGTACCAAATTAGAAGCCGGCTGCTTGAGCCGACGGATCAGACTCGGTAATCGACACAGCTCCACTAGTTCGTTTTGCATTTGCTTGACTCTTTGCTGCTTTTCCCTTTGATGCAGCCGACCTCCCCCTTGCGGTGATGTTTTTGTCACCTTCCAACGCCACGCTGGCGAGCTCCGATCCCATTATGATGCGGTTTGCGCACTTTTTGTTGTGCTTATGCCCTTCTTTGATCCTCCCCGCCCCTTCTCCTCCCCCTTCCCCTGTCCGCGAAAGACTCCACCCGCAACCCCGCGTCCCACCAATCCTCGAACCCCCACCACACCCGGGTCAGACGCACCTTGCGCCTCGCCTTGGCTGCCACCAGTGCCGTTCCGCGATTCGTCTTGTTTCTTCTTCATCACTCCTTTTTTCCGTCCTGCCACCAGTTTCCACCACGTCTTCCACCAGTCCCACACACAACAGAGACCCCCTTCGCTGTTTAACCTATGCCGTCCCCCCTCCCCACCCCCAGACTGATCCTTCACTTTTCCTTCGATCACCCTCTAATCCCAAACCCTCAACAATCTGGAAATGAGCTGTCTGAAGCAGAGATCTTCAGGAGGTATTTCTGGTTAATTTGCCCGACCTTTGGCCCTGAGCCAGACCTGAACGCCTATGTCTTTCCTTTTCTACGCAACCACCCTCCTCACTGTACAACACAAAGCCACAAAACCCCAATTACCTACCACCAACCTGAGCAGACACAAACAGTACAACCAAAAGCCAACCTGGGCGCGCTCTTTACCACGCTTACACTCCCCTTTTTCCCCATTTTCCTTTCTCGTTCCCTGAACTGTTGCCTCCCCCCTGTTTGGCAACGTGACAAATGCTCCCCTAGCCCCACAAAGCACCACTTCTCGGTTTACGACTCAGTGACAACCCACTCCCCTCAGCGCCCTCCCCCCGCCAAGTTCTCTTCGTCCAGACTTTTGCGACCGCCTCGGCCTAATTCTTAGGACCTGCTGACATTTTTAAATCGACAGACAACCCCGTAGCTGATTGTGTCAACCTTATCTCATGGAAGATCTTCACCGAGCGCCCACGCATCTGCCCCGCAGCTTCGTAATTTCTCAATACTCCCAACCCAAAACAAAAAAGACTCCCCGAACCCGCGAAGAGGATCTTACATAAACATATCCCTTTCGCGGTGACTTCTTGCTATGTCATTTTCGTCCCCACACTGGTTTCTGCAATTAGTAGGTGCTTTGATCTTTTCAGGACTCGCACATACAATGCCCCGGCCACCCCTCCCAGCCACTATAGCAGTAAATACGCCCGCCCCCCCTCCACCATAACTTTTTCCCTCCAGCATTTTCCCGCTACCAACGGAACCCCTTCCCCCACAACCCCAAAGGGCACGCCTGAATTTTTTTTCCCCAATAATGACACAAACGAGTTAACGTGTCCCCAACCCATCACTCAACCCCACCGCCCACCTACCCCCCCCACTTTTCGGGGGGTGGATGTTTATTTCTACGAGGGTTCTACCCTTTTTTCCGGTACGTCAGCCGTCTGTGTTCTCCAAGGGTATGACTACAACCACCCACCAAACCCCAACACGTTTTCCCTATTCCTCCTTGATTTTCTTAATTAAGTTTTTTTATCTTCTCCTGGTTTTACTGGCGTGCTCTAGGCACCCCCTTGCTACCAGACATTTTCACTTCCCCCCCAGGCGCCGGTGAGTCGCGATTTGCGGCGTGAAAAGTCGGGGCATTGGAGTCCAGCGCTCAGATTTATGAGTTTTTTTGTGCTTCTTGCGTCGCAGAGACCCACTGCGCCCGTGGGCTGTCTCAGTACTTTCTTCATCCAGCGTCCGAATTAGTCAACCGCCAGGATCGTCCCTGTTTGCTTTGATAACGTGACTCGGGCCATTGTTCGCAGTCGAGAATTCCTCCCCTCCCCCCTTTTCGCGGTCCTCAGTTCGCCTATCCGCCTGGTTGAACCAATAGTCACCCTGATGCGCGAGGCGTATGACGATAAGTCGTCGTGCCGTTTTCCAACCTTTTTCTCGACTCCATCCTCAGACGGATCAGGCTCGGACTGCCTTTGGCCGCTTCGTCTTCTTACGTTCGGGTATTTTGTCACATAGTTCCGAAGCTTCTTTTGACCGAGGCGTCGCGCCGTGGCTTGCAGTTGTCTCCCCCTATTTTTTTGCTCCATTTTTATTCGTTCGGACATTTTTAAATGGTGCTTTTTTCCTTCGCGCGATATTATGCCCGCTTTTGGTTACATCCTTTTGACTTTCTCCCATCTCTTGTTTTCCAGATTTCCGCCGTCCGTCGTGAGGAACTCGTCTTCATTTCCAATAGACACTTTACAGATTTTCTCTCCTCGGACGGTAGCTTGCCTGACGTGCGTTCAGGTTTAAGAGCGTCGCCCTCTCCTGTGAACTTCCTCAGTGACGTTCGGGCATCTTCAAAGGCGCCCGTCTCTGGGGGTATACGACCGCCCTTAAGTTCGCCCTGCAGGTCTGGGTATTAACTCTCATTCCAATGTTTCGCCAATCCAGAGTTTTTGATTCGACTTTTTCTAGGGAAGAATTGTTTTCGTTTGACCCCTCATCTCTAGTCCATGCGGTTCTTTTCCGATTCATTGCGCATCTTTGGGCGGTTGTCGGTTTAAGCCTTTGGCGTGGGACCAGTGGGGCTTTAGTGAAAGGGTCCGGCCCTCTGATTTTTCTAACCCCAGAGTCCACTCCCGCATCAGGCTCGTCGAACCCACTTTTACCCTCTTGTTTTTTTTTCCCCCTTCATAACCCATATATCGTGGTTGGACCTCCCCCTTGCCGGTGTCCATGTCGTGCGACGCCAGCTCCAGGGCCTGTTTGAAAAACCCAGATCCTTTAGTTACGGGCACCCCCAAATTTTCCTTCGGTATGATGGGTTTTTTGCGCAAAACTTGCCACGCGCGTGCTTCGAATCCTGCGGCTGCGGTCTGCCGGCATTCCCCCCAAGCCATCTTTCTTTGCCAATTGCCCACGGTTATTTTTTTCTGATCGCAGTTCGTTTCCCTTGCATCCCCTGTCCTTTTCAGCTCAAACTCGCCAGCGTGTTCCCCCTTTGAAGGGCAAGTAGACTGTTTAGCATGCGAGCAATGACCCCACTCGATTTTTTCCAAGGACCTTCCGCTTCGATTTTTTTCTAAAATTTTTTTGTCTACTTCATGGGCAAAATACTTACTCTCTTTAATCTTTTGTTGTTATCTCTATCTTCGGACGTGCGCTCCTGGTAATGAATTTTGATCCAACCTTTGCAACTGCTCAGGTTGGCCAGGGGCAGTCCACTAGGCCGGTGAGTTCCGTTAGCCTGGAGTGCTTGATGAGCCCCACTTGTTGGCCTTGCCAATGGGAAAGCTTCGAATTTCTGCTTTCTAATGTGATTCAAGCCGCTCATCCTCCTTCTAATGACGAGTCCCATCCCTTTCCGCCCCAAGAGGGAGTTTTTCCTTGGGGTAGTTTTTTCGCTGCTCTGGTACATCACGCAGGTAACCCATTTTTTGCTCCTACCCCACGTTGACATTCCCGCCAGGGTTTTTTTTAACAGTTTTCCTTAGTACTTCTACGGTATAGGGTTTTTTCCCCCTCCTAAGCAAGTGTTTTCATCAGAATTGTCGGCGTCGAGCGTCCGGACCCCACTTCTATATTGTTTTATCTTTTTTTTCCACACCGAAACTAAGAAGACCCCTTTACCAGTTTTTTTCGAGTCTGCTTTATTTTGGTTCGCCACATCTAGCCGGGCCTTTTTCAATAAGCCCATCCCCCACTTGTGCAAAACTTTATTGCTTCGTTAATTTCTTACATCCCCGAATCAAGAAACCACAAGCGTCCTTTTAGCCAATGTCCTCGTAATTTCTCCTTTTCACATTTCCGAAGTGCGAAGCTTACGCTGTGTTCTCCCCTACCTGCCACGAAACCGTTCTACGTACATCAAAACCGTCGGTTTGGCGCAATCTTACCCTTGAGAAACCGGCAATTGACTTATGGTTTTCGACCCCCTTGAGACCGTCCGTCTACTCCAACCATGTTTTTCGGTGAGGTGCACAGCTTGCGGACGCTCGCCGAACTTCCCGCGACCGGCCACCTTTCCCCCCGTCCAAGACCAACAATCACTCTGACCTGCCGCGGGTCGCTGAGAGACTCCTTTTTTTCGGTCCCGTTTGCTGATGCGTAAAAGGCTCCCTAAATCGGAGTCCCATTACTCACGGGCTCAGCACAATGTTCCTTCCCTAAGTCTCTCATACCCTTGCCCGACTTGCAACGATCTCCCCCTATCTCTTAAAAATCGGAGTCCGTCGGCTCCCCCCCGCCCCACTGAGGCCGCTGTTCCACTGGAGTCTTCACGGGAGGGCCGTATGAACTCGGGAACGTGCCCTGCGTCAATGGTCTTCGCCCGTCTGACCTCGCTAATGCGTTAGTCCTTTCTCTCCCTTCTGGACTTCCTTTGCCCCGTATGACCTTTGTCCCTGAGGATTTTCCCTACCGCTCCCGCGCGCAGTTCGAGTTGACCCTTGTCCCTTTCGGGCGAACTATACACCTACCTATCTTTTTCCCTACCTCGGTGTCCTGGCTACCTTCGGATTTCCCCTCTGTTTTCCAGCTCAAGTTGAAGCATTCCTTGCCCCTTTCATCAGCGCCCCTCCCTTCCCTGTCGGTTGAGAAATCTTAAGAGGAAGGCATTTCTTCTTTTTTTCGAACCTTTTTCCCTCAAGAGTCCCGCAGTTTTTTTATGGCAGTCTCGTATTGCTTCACTCCTCCAATTGAAACAGAGGGAACGACCCTTCCCTTCGGCTTGAATTCCGCTTTTACGCCGTTTTTATTGCTCCCGCACAGCTTAGAGACTTTTTTTCCCTCCCCTTTTTTATGATGTGTGATCGCCACCATTGCATCGATTCACGCTGAATTAAAATCCAGCAGCTCTTTCTAACTTCCCCCATAATGTGTACATCCCACCAATCTTGATTTGACCAAATGTGCTTTTGGAAGGCGTTTTTTGGACGAATGCGGCGTCTTCCTCATCGGCGAGAGTAGCCCACTTCACATCTTGAATTCTCGTAGCGCATTTTTTTTCTCCACCATCCACCTAGGTTTTTTCTCTTTCCACGTTTCAACGCTCGTTTTTGCGTGGCTGGTCCCAAGTAAACTTTTTTTTTTCCTTTTCACTGGGCGTGATGCTGACTTACCAATCAAATCGTTGGCTTTGTCATTTTTTCGTTTCCCTTCTATCCCTAACTTGCGTGGGAGCCGCCTAAGGGGTATTTGTGAGTTTATCCCCATTTCCAGATCGTAGAGGCACTACCTCTGTTTGCCCCCCTCCATTTCCCCCGTCAGACAGGGGTCTCTTACGGCTAGAGTGGGAATTTCCTCTTCTCCCATCTCAATAGCATGGTTCCCTTGTGGCTGCCTTATGTACCCCTTGTCTACGCTGAATTTCCTCCCTGCTAAGTATCTCGTGAATTCCGTCCTTCTTCTCGGTCATTACAATCGTTGGCAGCCTTGTATTTTTCTTTCTTTCTTTTTATCTTCTTGCGCTTCCCTCCCTAATTCTTAGACACTCGTCACGCGCGAGCATTTGCTATCTTCTCCTGCGGTCTTGGATTTTTTTGCCCCTGTGAGGTTCCTCGGGGACTTTCTCCCCTCGGCTGGGTTCTGACCTTGGAAACCGGGTTCCCCTTTCCACCTTCCGACGGGCCGCGAAGAAGGTTTTTCAAATTTCCTGTAGGCTCTTTCCCCAGTAGCCCGTTCTTCTTTTTTTCAGACCCCTCTTTTTCGCATGTCGAGCTAGTATGCACTCCGCTATACCTGCGGTTCCTGCGTTGAGGGCACCCTGGTTCCCCTCGACACTCTTCCAGATCTTCCCTTTTTCTCCTCTGGATATCTCGCGGTATCTACACCAACGCGGACATCCTGAAGGGACATTATTCCCGTTTGGGCCGGCGTGCGGCTTCTCCTGAGCTAACTTTATCTTACCTCCTTCATCCCTGAGATAGCTGCGGTTTCGGTTTTGTATGGGAACCCGTGCGACCTATCCAATCCCTGAATTCTCGCGCCACTTATTGGGGTTTGAAGGCCTTTTTTCCTCCGTTAGAGGCGCTTAATGAAAACACGCCGGTCGATGAGCGTCTCTTGTTTCCGCCCCTAGCTTCCCTTCAAGCGAAGCTTTAGTTGGTTTGGTTGGTCTTTCCCCGACTTTTCCCCTCTAGACTTCTCTCAACCACGGTTTCTGCGTTTTCACCCCAGAGACCGCTGATTACGCCTCCAATTCATTGTACAAAAAATAACCGCATTTGAAGCAGACTATAAAATTCCTAGTCCTTCAGTTCGAGTTTCCGACCGTATATTTTTTTTTAGTTGTGTGTCGAGTGACCCCCCGCGTCTCCTGTTTCCCTTGCAAAAGTTCTTCCGGCCTTCCCCGCTGTGCTGCCCTGTGGGTTCTCGCCGAAGCATTTATTCTCTCTCTGTGCGGGGAACAGCTAAATGAATTCTGTCCCAATTAGCCGAATCCCGAATCCAGTCGGAGCCTGGATATTTTTTCTCGGGCGTTCTGCCTTGACGAAGCTCGCCCCTCTAGCCAGGCAACTCTGAGCGTTTTTCCTAAGGACCTCAGGCTTTGAGATGAATTCCCGCCAGCTACTACTCTGCTATTCCGACCCTGGAACTAATTCACTTTTGGGTTTTCTTCTCTCATTGATACTCCTCCCCGGCTCTTGCTGCGATTTGTTAGTTTTGTCTCGAGTTTTAGGATGACGAGCACCGCTGTCCCAGAATTAGCCCCCGGAAACACCAGATCCCTTTTCTTTGAGTTTGACTGTGTGTTTTTTCCCA
>Ga0179593_1477773_pt1 | contig 14986 bp, 16 predicted proteins | sample CZODoug2_1_08_16_FD_185931 | JGI IMG/M metagenome (GOLD analysis project Ga0179593, IMG submission 185931) | Vadose zone soil fungal communities from Angelo Coast Range Reserve, California, USA - CZODoug2_1_08_16fungal (PacBio error correction) | ecosystem: Environmental > Terrestrial > Soil >... | reverse complement strand
CGCCCTCGTCTGGGGATGCCCTTCGGCGCCCTCGTCTCCTCCTGCTGGTCCTTTTACTTTTTCATTTGTGGACGACCCGTATCGAGCTAACTCCCGTCCTGTCCTGCTCGCTTAGATATGAAGGGAATATTTCCTCTCTCTTCCTCGTCCTATCCCCTTTTTTATCGGTTCCCCTTTTTTATTAATACGGTCTGCGCCATTTTTGGCATGCCACCCAGGGGGCTACACAAATCCCCGTGTTATCCCGTGGGTACCCCCATTCCTTCATTTTTATATTTTGGTCTTTTGCCCCACCGGAACGTTGATCTCTTCCCTTTTCGCCCCAATCCATTCCTCCTTCTTACCTCCCGACCTCATTTTCTTTTAATTCGTCATTGTTTTTGCCCCAGCCTTCTTCCACGGGAGTGATAGGGCTTTCCCCTTTCTTCTAGTTCCAAACTTTTCCTTATTCGACTGCGGGGTTTTTTTTGTGCTCTTTTTACCGTTGTCAAGGCCCTTTTTGGGGCCTTTGGTTGCTCTGAGGGTTCTCTGCCCTCCCTCCTTTAGCGAAGACGATGGGGTCCCAGAATACTGACGACGTCGGCCCGGACTCCTGCTGCTTTTTACCTCCCCTGGCCCCGTTCCCGACTCCTTTTTTCTTTTCCACATAAGCAATTGCCTCCTCCCCTTCGACAGAAAGGTGCTTCCTCGACCCACCCAGTGGGTGTTTTCTGTGTCCCCCCATACCCTCCTTTCTTCCTGTGACGAGACTCGGACGGAACGGCTTTTTGATCTTCCGATGGCTGTTTTACTCCCCCCTTCGTCGGTTAGACCATACCCCGAACGTGTCTTTCGTTCCTAGTCCTCCCCCCCCCAACTTTCTGACGGTTCTGGTGGGGGACGCATTAGAACGTGCTCGAGATTGGGCAATCACGTCCGCTTCCTCCTTCCGAACCCTTTCAACCTCCCCTACAACGTTACACTGCCATGTCTTTCCCCCGCGCCCCCCCTTTTTTGCGTTTTTTGGTCGAATCAGTTTTGAGCTTCGCGTCCCTTTTGTTGGTGTCTTTTCCGCCCCTTCCGTCAGCCGATTCTTTTTTTTTCTACAGCTGCTCTCCTGCGTGTCGGTTTTTGCCACCAATGACAGGGCTTCTCTAAGATTGTTCCCTTTTTTTCTTTTTCTGTGCTATTCTGTGTTTTTGCTCCAACCCGGACAGCTTTTCTGCACCCGACCTTTCCTATTGGATTTTCCTTTTTTTTCTTTTTTCTCCCACAAGCTGAGGAGATTATGGCTATCCTCCCGTTCGAGTTCTTGGTCTGTCTTTTCCGTTCTGATGGTCGTTTCTTCATCTCTTTCTTTCCAATTCGCTGCAGCGAAATCGGCCCGACTTTCCCCCCCTTTCTTCGCAAAAAAACGAAAATCGGAACAGCAAGTCTTTTTTTTCTTCGACGTTCAGGAGGTCGGCCCTTCTCCCCGAATTCTTTTTTTTGAGATCCGGCAATCGGGATCTTTTTTTTGCTTCGTTTCCGAGTTAGGAAATCTAAAACGGGGTCGGTCCGCCCCCCCCCTTTTCCCCTTCCCTTCCCCTTTTCTGACCCACCCTGTCTATCTTTTCCCTGTGTGATTTTTTAATCTCGCGGCATTTTTCTGGAAGCTCTTTTTCACCGAGCACATTCCCGAAGTCTCCGGGGTCTACAGGCCCCCCTTAACCTTTTGCCGACCCAGCCTTTCCGTTTTTACCTTTGGAATCGCTTTGGACCGCTTGAACTGCCCCACCCTCTTTTCTTTTTTCGGATTTTTACCCGATCCTTCCCTCCATTGTCATTTGCAATCCAAATTTCTTCCCTGCCCCTTCTCTGTGTATCTTGTCTGCGTATTTTTTCGAGCGGTCGGAGCCCGCCGACCCCGCATTTTTTTTCTCGTTTGCACCCTCCGTTCTTTTTTCTTTTTTTCGTGCTTCCCTCTCGTCGGACTCTTTTTGGCCCCTTTGTGCGAAGCAGGTTTCCCCCTTCCTAAAATTTCAACATTCTCTTCGACAAGCTGAAGAACCTCCCTTTGCGATCCCAGCCGACTTTGGGACCCTCTCCTCCTCTTTACTCTACTCATAATACCCGAAAACGCTGGTTCCCTCTCTCCTTTCTTTTATTTCCCCTTCCGAATTATCGTATTAAATAGACTTCCTCTATAACTTGCCACTTTTGAAAGGCTCCCCCAGGCCCTGAAGACCTGGATAAGCCTCATGTATGGTTCTCGTTTTTCCCCTTTTTTGAACAAGTCTGATCGTTTCCCCTCGTGTGTGGTTTTGGTGTTTCTTCTTGCGGAGCAATCAATCCGGAATTGCGTTCCTTATTCCCCCGAATACTATCCTACTCTTTCCTAAGTTTTGGTTTTTTTTTGTCTGATTTCATTGACTTGCGTCAATGGGCCTTTCCCTGTTTTTCTTTCTCTCTAAGGCCCCCCACTAGCTCCTCTTCCTTTTTTCACCCGTTCCTTTTGACCATTGCGTCGCCCAGTCCCCCCCCCCCTGTCTTTTTTTTTTTTTTTCGGACCCTTTTTTTTTTTCCCCCCAATGGGGTTTGGTTTTTTTCGCCCCGGTGCTGAATCGTAGTTCTCCCTTTTTTCGGAGTCCTGATTTCGCGCCACGTTTTCCGTTCTCGATGACATCGTAGAGGATGTTTAGTGTATGACCTTCGTTCCTTGTACCCTTTGTTTGTGGCCTTTTGATGTCTTGGGCCGAGTTGGATACTTTTTTCCCTTGAAATTTAGGCTTTTCCTTGCGGAGTTCTTGGCAATTAGACCCTTGCCGTCGCATGCGTTAGACTCCCTCTTCCTTTCTCCTTCCCCAGTCCCGATTCCTTTTTTTCCGGAAGTCCTTTTTTTTTTTTCAGCCGATCTGCACGTGCTGCTTTGTTCCCCCATGGGTTGGGTCTGAGGAATTAGCAGACTCGGAGCCAAGCAACCTCTCTCCACGGCTTTTCTCCATTACGAGAACGTGCAAAACCTTCCTTTGTATTTTTTTTGATTTAAGTTTTTTTTCCTCAAGTGATTCTGCCCCCACCCCCCCCCTTTCTCCTCGGTCTCTTTTTTATTCGTGTCGTCTCGTTTTTTTGGGAAGTCAGAGTGTAAAGTCCTGACGCTGGCCTATAGTTTCTTCTTCCTCTTTGGTCTCCTTATTTTGTGGTACCGAATTTCAGCCTGAGTTAATTTCTTCCTACCTGTTTGAAACATTCCTTCCAATCCGAGCTTCCACCCGGGCAGATGCGTTTGAAGTCTCCTTCTTTCCCCCCAGCCCTTTCCCTGAGCTCCCCTTTGTTTGGATTTTTCCTGTTTTGGGTGGGTTGTACCCGGCTCACTTTTTTTTCCTTCCGAGGGGATTCGAACTGGTCCTCAGGATGGAGATGTTTAAGACGAGCAGGGGAGAGAATTATGGATCGTTCGCCTATCAAGTTTAACCATTTTCTTTAAGTTTGTCGCGGGATCTCCGTAATGGCAGAGCAGATTCTCCTTTTGGGTGACTCTGGTGCCGAGTTTTTACTCTCAGATGGGTTGGGGTGGGAAGTTTTTTCCCCCTCCCGATCTCTCAACCTGAGAGGAACTTTTCCTTTCATTAACTCCCCCTTTTTATCTCTGCAGGTTTTTCTCCGGAAGGACTTTGGTTTTTGTTGGGCGAGGCGACGGAACAGCGGTCCTCCTTGGATGGAGCGTCCCAATCTCCCGGAGTGGTTTAGTTTGGAGATTCCCACGCCCCTTTTTGTGGTTCTCTTTTGTTATTTTCCCGGTCTGTTGTTTTTCACACAAAGACCTGAGCCCCTTTTTTGGTCCCCCCTTTATGAAATCTTTTAGCAGAGCCGAGCTATTGAGTGTCAAATTTTTTTTTTCAGACGTCAACTTTTTTCCCTCGATCGCGGGCTTTTTCTCCTAATTTCCCACAAAACCATGATTTCCCGTCATTCTTTTTTTTGATTTGATGAGGTCTGAATTTGAGTTTGCTCTCCAGATTTTCGCTCAAGGCTTGCACTTTTGGCGGTCGTGTGTTCTCAGCTCTCCACTGGTTCCGTTCGGTTTGTTTTAGAAGCCCTGAGTCTTTTTAATTGCGGCATTTCTGACCAGGATGTTGATCCCCTTTCTGCCCCCCGGAGTTGCTTCGGTTCAACAGCGTTTTTCTTCCGCAACATGTTCCCCTTCAGCGTGACGGGAGGTAGTGCGTCCTTTCTTTTTAAGCCTCCTTTTTTTCTGCGTCTCTGCACCCCGGATTTTGAGCCGAAGCTCGGCCCGAATTTTTTTTTCTGACCACCCCCTGCTGCCTCCCTTCTCCCAATCCTCTGAGAGTGCCCTTGACCCCCCGGGGCTCTTGCCGGCCCAGTTCTTCCAATTCGTTTTGTCCCTTCTTTTTTGACGCAGTCGTCAATTTGGTTTTTTTTTCTCGTTTTTTTTTAGGCACAAATCCTTCTCCCTAAAACTTCCAGTGCCCAATGGCCTTCGTCTGTTTTCCTGGGTTTTTTTTTTTCTGACCACATTCTTCCCCTTTCTTCCCCCAAACCCCCAGCCATGCCGCGTCGTTTTCACCCCAATATTTTTTTTTGACCCCCCCCACGTATTTCTTTTCCAATAGGGTCATCCCCGTCGGGCGTCCGCTTTCCACCTTCCTGGTTTTCCCTGTGGTTTAGTCGCATCGGATGACCTTTTTCGGTCCCTTGGTTTCTTTCTGCACCCCAGGTTTTTCCTGAGGGGTGCGCATTTCCCCGCTCACCTTCCTCTCCCTCGGAGATTCGGTATCGTTTCAGCGGGCAGTCCAGCCCCCCTGAGTTCGAGGAAATGTCTTTCACGTCTTTCGGTAAACGGTACCTCCTCTTAGAGATCAACGCCCCCTCTCCCCCTGCCCTTGCCGTCAGATTTTTTGAAGGTTCTTCCCTGGCCCCCCTTGCGGTTCTTTCCTATTTTCGGCTCCACCATATCGGTTATTTGTGATACTTTCTTCTTCTGTTTCTGATGAACCACCCTGGTTGTTTTTGGAGCAATACCCCTTCTTTTTCGGTGTCTTCCCGGAAAACAGGAACGATCTTTTCTGCTGCACCTCCCCAAGTTGTCACTACTCTCCCTTTACCCCCCTTCCCACTTTTTTCAACCTGGGTATTGACGACCCAGTATTTCTCTTTTTTAAATTCTGCACGTGGAACGGGCGGCATTCGAGAGCCTTTATGGGGATACACTTTCTTTTCTCCGGGGAGGGGTTCCGAGTCTTTTTTTACACGGAGCCTTGGCGCCTTGAGGGAGAGGAGACATGTTTTGCGATCAGGTACGATTTGAAGTCATTAACTTTCACCAGTTTTTTTTTAGAGGTTCTTTTAACATGGGTTTGTTAGCGGGGGCCCGGGGTGGGGGGGCAAGGGTGTTGACGGTTTGGTTTGCGAATTTTGGGGGCTTTTTAACCCGACACCTCCCCTCAATTTTGGAGTGAGGGGGTTTTTTTTTTTTTTTTTTTTTTAGATTTCAAAGGATTTCTTTAATTCATCGCCTGTAAATTCCTTGAAACATCCCGTCCCTATTCCAAGCGTGGTACACAGAACACCGATACCCCCCCCTCTTAGACCTTTTATTCTCATTTGTGCTGATGTCCCCTTTCACTTGACACCTGTCTATTGGGGGATTTCGAAAGAAGAACTATCCCTCTCCTTATTTTTTCCTCCCTTTCAGGGCTCCCCTGTCGGTTTTTTTTTTCCTCTCCTTAGTCCGGGCTAGCGCGGACTATACTTTTTCCAATGCTGTCTTTTCCTTTGCGATCTTTCTACCACCCGCCCCCTACAAAAATCCCCCCCGCTTCACGCTTGTCTTTTTTTTTCCCCCCCACTTCGTCATTTCTGCTTTTGGGGCGTGGATGCCTGCCTGATTGCGGCTGCGGGTCTTCCTCGCTTTCCCTGCTTAGTATTTGCAACGGCCATGTGGTTTTTATCCCTTCCGTCTTCTAGGGGAGATTGGCGTCTTCCAAGTGCTCCCTTCCGTTCACCTCGCTTTATGCCCCGAACACTTGAGCGAGTTTTGACCTCGCAGGTTTTTTTCTCCCGACTTTTCCTGGATCTTTCTTTTTGTAAGGGCATTTAGCAAGTAAACACCCGTTCAGGTATTTGGTCGTTGAGGTCCCTAAGCCTCCCCTTTCATCGCAAGACTTCCCTTCTGCTCCCCTTCCAGCGATTCCCGTTCCTTGCCACTGTAAAACGCACCCCGTCGCCTCCCTTTCCCCCTTGTGTTTTTTCCAGTCGGCCCCCCATGATTGCCTTAATCTTCCTGCAATTAGAAGGTTTTTTTGTTGTTTGCCTTTTTCCTTTCGGGCCCTCGACTGCGGCCCCGCAACTCCATGTTTTCCCTTCCTGACACCAATCATGTGCCTTGTTGCCTCTTTCCTGTTTGCCTTTTGCAAGGCTTTTTTCAACGTCCTGTGACGCTCGGCCATTATTCCCCTGAGTTTGTAGCTGCTTACCCTCCAAAGCCCTCCCTCTTCTTCTACCGTTTGGTTTCCGGTCCTTTCTTTGTTTTCCCCCTGTCTTCTCGATTCGAATGTTTTTCTTTTTGCCCAAACTGGGTCCCGCCTTTGCTGGTTTCTTTGTACCGTAGCGGATCCTCTTTTCGGGAGCCCGCGATCCAGCCCCCCCCCCTTTTTTTTTTCCATTTTTTCCCTTTTTATTCGTTCGATGAACGGAACCTGGCGACGGTCTTTTTTCTCTGGTCCACTGACGCGCTTCCCTCCCGGCACCCCCTTTTTCCCCCCCACTTCTCTTCGCCAAAGCTGTTCCTTGACACCGGTCCTCGCGTATTCTCGCCAATCCTTATTTTCCCTGGCCGCGCTGACGCGACCCTACCTCTTCTCCAGTCCTTTCCAGGGTTTGGTCGGCGTCAGGCGACGCCCCTTTTCGGCTTTTTTCTAGTCGGCCCCCCCTTGCTTTCTTGACAAGGTCCCAGACCTTTGGGGCCGACCCGGGCCGCTTCGGACCCTGCTCGCTGGAGCTTCTGGTCCCTTTTTTTTCCCTCCTGTAACCCTTCGTCGGTGAACGGTCCGTTTTGGAGCTATTTTGTGAAAAATCGATTGGACGCAGTTCCTATCTCTTTTTCCCTGTGTTGTTTCGTTCTTCTTTAACCTGCCCCTTTTTTCCGATTTCCTGGCGTTACGAGAAAAATAAGTTTCTTTCGGCCCACCTTCGCGCGTTCCCCCTTTTCCCCGGTTCACTTTTTCCGGTCGCCAGCTCAATCGAGTTGCTGCTTCCTTTCTTTGGCGTTCCCCCCTTGTTTTTGTTTCTTTTTCATAGAGCCCCAAAGTTTTCCGAAGGCGACGGGTTTTTCTCGCTGTAAGGCTCTGGGCTGCTTATTTTCGATGGGACGCGTGTTCGACCTTTTGCCTTCCCTTCCTTCGGGGCGCTTCTTTTTTTTTTTCCCGAGTTCAGTGGCTTTGAATCTCGCGTTTTTTTTTTTTCCCTGCTGTCTAAGCTTGGGGACCTCTTTTGTTGAATCTTTGCCTTAGGGCGGGGCCGCTTATTTTTGTCCCTCCCCTTCTCCCTCGTTTTCTGCCCTGAAGCTTCTCCTTTTTAACACGCCCTCCAATTGGGCGGTTTCTCGGGCTTTTGCGTCTTAGATATTTTGACTGGGGCTGTACTGCCCCCTAGGAGCCCACTTTTTGGGTCTGAGGAAAGTATTTTTTGATCGTTGCACCCTTCTTTCCCTCTTCCGGTTGGGGACGCCATCCATCTTTGTTTTTACCGTTGGTCTTTTACTTCTTTCCGGCCTTAGGCTTCCTGACACTGTGACATCCCTCTTTTGTTCGAAGGGGTTTTTCTCGTGAAGTTTGGTAGCTCAGTAAGTGCCTCTTTTTTTTTTCTAGGGCTTCTCCCCTTTTCACAAGGCGATTGTTTTGGTCTCCCTTTTAACCATGGAGTGTGTTCTTCGCGCCCCTCTCTTTAGACCACCTTCCGGTCCGCCTTTGCATTGCCGTTTGCTTTTTCCGGGGGCCCTTTAATGGGTCGTACCACTTTATGTCCCGGTCCTCCTTTTCGGTATTTTGACCTTTTGGGTAGGTTGGACACTGTTGCCGTCTGCCGGCTTCCTCGTAGTCTCCTTTTCCCCCCGAAGGGTGGCTGTGGCCCTCTGAGTTTCTGGCCAGAATTCGGTAGTTCATCTCCCCACGAAAAGGCCCCCTTAACTCCCCTGTGAGCTGTGTTTACTTTTCCTCTTTCTTTTTCCCTTCTCCTCGCCGCAGTTTCCGCGACAATTTTTTTTGGTGGCATTTGCATGGTGAAATTTTTTGATGCTTCACTCTTAGGCTCCTTTGACGTCCTCCTTCCTTGTTGCACCTGGTTGGGCTTTTTGCCATGTTCCCTTTTGTGTCCCTTTCGCCCCCTTCCCATCTGCTCGACCGTGTCGCCGCCCAAGGCTTTGGGGCCCCGGTGTCGGGGTTGTTGGGCCCCCATCTTTTTGGTTTTCCCTGGCCGTTGTAGTTTGGTGATGTTTCATTCTAGTCCCTTTGTTTACAACCTTTTCCCTTGCGACCCCCCTCGCCCCACTCAACCGTGATGCCCTCGCGACACTTAACGGGGGGGGCTTCGGGAGATTTCCTTTCCATTTTCCCCACCAGAGTCGTGGCACCTCAGTACCTCTTTTTGCCAGTCTTTCGCGCGTCTGAATCTTCGTTGCTCTAGCCCCTCCCACCATTGATGGTTGCTCCTGAATTCTTTGGTGTTACTTTTCTTCATCGAGGCCAACACATTCCTCAGGCCGCTTTTTCACCTGGTTCCCTTTGTTTGTTTTTTTTGCGGGACTTGCCTGGATTTCTTTTCCGGTGAGGTAGTTCGGATGAAACGACTTACTTCTTAAATGTAGGTTTAATTGAGGTGGCTGGGGTGCGTCTTGGATGTGGCCGTTGTGCCATTGGCCCGGCGCGCGGTTTCTTTCTTAAACGTGTGGATGTTTTTCGTCGCCACCGCCAGTTCCCCTACATCACACAATCGGACCCCCCTTCTTGCAGGGATTGCAGGTCACCGTTGCACTTAGGGGGGTTCGGGCCTGGTCTGTTTCGGTGCGACGGGGTGGTTAGTCCTCGGTGTGGTCTTGTTCAGTTTTCCCGGTATTTTTGAGTGTGGGCCAGTTATTTCTTTTAGGGGTTTCCACCTTTCGAGCCCGACCTTTGGGCCACGTTCGGGCCCAGACACTCCCACAGTCTAGGCCGCGCGTTTTTCCCCACAGTTTTTTGCGCGGCGGTGGGTGGGATTCCCGGCCCTTTTTTTCCTTTTTCTAGTCTGCCCTCCCCGTTCCGGTGCTTGTCCGGGTAGATCGTCTTCCACTTTACTAACTTTTTTTTTCTCTCCCCTGCGGTGAAAAATCTTTCTGTTTTCCGGTCTCCCCTTAAAAGTGTTATCCTTTTTCCTAGTGCTCCCCCATGTTCTTTTTTCCTAACCCTCTTAGTGTTTTGAAAACCTTTTTTTTGTAAAAATCCCTTTCCACCACAGCCCTTTCCCCCTCGAGGTGCAAAATATCCTTAGAATCTCGCGGCTGGCTTCGGTTCGTTGGTTTTCCGATGAAATTCTTCCTTTTTTTTAGGAGGGACCTCCGCTATTGGCGCTTTCAAAGCAGCGATCTCTCTCTTTCCTTCCCCCTTACCCTGTTTTCTTTTGTTTTTAGCCACTCCCCGGATTTATTCGGTTTCTGTGCTATTTTTTACTAAAGCCCGTTTGAGGTTTTTTTCCTATAGACCAGCCACATGATGCGAACAAGGTTTCCATTCCAGTGCGTTCTTTGTTGACTCTGATTGTCTCCGCGCGCATTTCCGGTTGCGGCTTTCAGTTTTTTTGGATGTTGGCACCCTTTTTTTCCCGCCATTCGCGGCTCGGAGTTTTCACCCTGCCCCTTTTATCTTCAGCACCCCTTTTTCCCCTTTTTTATCTGGCAATCGGTGTTTGTCAGCCCCATCCCCAAGTTGACTACACCTTGGCGGTATCCTCCACTTTTCAAAAACCACCCGAACGCCTGCACAAGTTTTTCCATTGAACTTTTTTTTCAGGTGTCAAACTTGACACCCGTGACGACGCTTCCTGCCCTGGAATCCCTTGTCGTTTGGCCTTTCCCCCACCAAAAACATTTACTCCCACGATTTCCGCATCGACCGGCCACACAAACGAAATACCAAGGCCGTTCCCTTATCCTGAACTGTTGACCACTCGTGAATGGGCTGGCCCAATTTTTGATCCCGATGTTATTTTGAAGAGCCGTCAAATTGTACTATTTTTCATTCAGACAAGGCGTGCAACGCTAGATGTTCTTGTCTCTTTTTGTTGAGTGTGCAGTCCTTTGGGGGGGGATCCGTCTGCCAATGCTGAGTAACGCCGGCACCGTGGCCTAAGCATAGGCCCTCCCTGTGTTCTTTCCAGGCTGTGACTCCCCTTACAGTTGTTTTTTTTCTTTTTTTTGTGGTTTTGTTTTTTTATTTTTGGGCCTACATATTCCCCTCCCCATACCCCTGGCATATATGACCCAGCCGGTTCTTCTCACAACCCGGCTATGGCATGTCGTTTTTTTGATCGGCCCGCCCTTACGGACCAAATTTGAAGGTGATCAGTTCAGGCATGGCTTGTCTGTTGTGTTGTTCTTGCTCCGACTGGTGTGTTCTCTGAAAGGCATCTCCCTTTTTATAGTCGAATTTCTTGGCGGGCATTTTTTTTTCTTTATTTTGGTCCTTGCCCTTACGCTCCCTCACAGTCACCACACATAGCAAATCTTGGTCTCATTTTGCATCCCAAAATGTTGTTTCCGCATCCCACTATTCAATTACCGTCGGGGGGGTTTTTGATCCATGTTTTTTCGTCTCCGGGCCGGAAACTCCCCACTTTAAATTTTGATCTTCTTACGTACGGTCTTCTCCCCGGGTGGTATCCCCTTCCCGCGTCGAACAATTACATTTTCGATTCCCCATACCCGTGTGAGGCCCTGGGCCATTCCTCACCCCCCCCCCCTTCCTTGGGTGCGGCTGTGGCTTCCCCTATTCGTGCGTGTGCCGTTTTAGGCCCTCCCTTTCTTCCTCGCCTCTCCGTCATTTTCTTGTTTGTGGCAGGGTTGCCAAGTTTCCTCGGAAGGTCGCCAACCTGTCTTGGCGTCAGGTGGGAGACATTGGCGTCCTTGATTGACCTTCCCTTTCTTTCACCCCCCCTTTCCCTTATACCCCCCCACCCCAAGATGGCGGCGTTTTGGTCTTTGTGCTGGGCTTTACCGAGGTTGCCCCTCATTTTATTTGTGCCATACATTTTGACCTTTCCTAGACGTAGCTCTGAGTAGTTCAGTCTTGCCATAGCAACTCACCACGATCACTTCCGGCGAAAGGGACTACCCCTCCTGCCCCCCCCCCCTTTTCTGCCTTGGGGTCCCTACCCGTAAGCGCATTCTGGTTCGTGAATCCCCCCGTCCGTTAAATAACTTGCCCACCATTTTTTCACCCATCGGTATTTGGGCATAGGCTTAGTTTTTTTCTCGCTTGTTTCATTCATTTCTTTTTTGCCACTTCCCCGTTGTTGTGCTCGAATTCGCCTTTGCCCGTTTCCTTCTTTTGAATCACTCACGGTTTACTGCGTAGTCGCGGTGTGATTCAGAATCATCTTCCGTAAACCTTTTGCGGAACCACGTTTCCAAACCGACGTGGTTATCTACGAGGGGCGATCCCCACCCCCTTTTCCTTCCTTGTGGTTTGTTAACTCTTATAATGTAAGTTCGCGAACAGTTATTTGGTTACACATTTCGCCCCCCGAGTCTTCAGATGTTTACATTGTGTGACACACCGGTGTCTGGGTTCACTCCCCCCGTCAGGTCTCCCTGACGATTTGATTTTCTTCCCCCTACCGTTCTGTCATCGTTTATCGAAGGTCCGATGTGTCACGCCGCACCCAGTGGCACGGGTGGTGAACAGCGGGAGTCGGCTGGTCCGATTTCCCTGGAAACCAACTGGTTTTCGACTCTGCTTTCAACTGGACGATGTTTGTTCCCCCTCACCCTTCTTACATCTTAGTTACGGCCCCCCCCGCCCCACGTTGTCACCGGGCACTTTGTGGTTTAGTCTTCCTTTTGTTCCCAAGGCGTTTTCGGTCCTTCTTTTAGGATTGGCACGGAGCTATTGCCTCATTCTGTGTTTCTTGCACCCCTTTCCCCCCTGTTCCCCCCTTTCCATTATCTTCCCCCAGCTGAAGTGGCATTTCCCTTACTCTTTTGATTTTTTTGACCTTCTGGGACTTGCCGTACTGTTTTTTTGACTTTTCCCTTCCTCTTGTTTCCCCCCCTCGTCACCGGCCATGCCCGGCCCCCGTTCCTGTTTCCTTTTTTTGCGAGAACGAACCCGTTTCCTTCGGCCAAATTTCTTTTATTTGTTTCCCCTTTTGGGTCCTCCCCTTCCAGTTCTCCCCGTTGTGGCCACTCTCTTTCGAGGTTTTTGCGTTTCCGACGTGTCCTTCTCCCTGTTTTTTCACCTTAAAAGTCCCTCGGCGATCTTTTATTTACGATTCTTATGGTTACTTTTCTACCGTTTTGTGTTTTTTCCCCTTCTTTTTCAGTGTTTCCCCCTGGCATGTTTTTTACAAGTTTCCCCCATCTCTATACTCTCCTCGTTGTTTTTTTTTTTTTTTGTCTTGACTTTAAAAACGGTGTTATTTTTCTTTTTTGTTCCCCTGAGAAAAGCACTCTACGTCGCCAAATTCGTTCACTGTCGCCGATTCCTTGTTCCCTTTTTCCATTTTTTTTTCCTTCAAAAGGCGCCATTCTGAGTTCTGGTCTTTGTGCGTGCCTCTTTCCAGCTCCTTTTTTCTTTCTCAGAGTTTAAGGTTGCCGAATGTGCCGGTCGTATGAGCCGTCCTTCGAAAGGTCGTCTTTTTCGGCTCCTTTTTTTAGGAGGTCTCCAAGCGTGTCGTTAGGAACTGTGTCAAGGGTTGCAGTCCCACGTGTACTTCGTCCTTTTACGTGTTTTTGATATACGATGCTGTGGCCAAGCTGTTACTCTCAGCTCTTGTGTTGCAGATTGTCGATTGTATTTTCCTTCTTGCCGTTAGGTACCGGTTTTCCGTTTCTTTTGTTTGTTTTTGCGCCTCGTTTGTCGGAAGATTCTTCCTTGTGACGCAAAGACCTGTTGCCAAATTGTGCGGTGTGTCCGCGAGGGGGGGTTTTCCAGATCCCCCTCCACGACCCGGTAACCATTGAGCTGTCCCCCTCCTTCCCGGGGGTATGGCCCTCGATTCTCTCTCGGGTGTTCCAGCCCGCTCGCTTCCCGCCGTGTTACCCCCCGACCGAGAAAGTGTTTGCGTCTTGGCGGCCCCCGACAGACGAGCCCCTGTTCCGGTCTTGGACCAAAGTGTGCTTAAGTGGTTCACCACCTGTGGCCGATCGCGCTGTGTGTTTTTTTGTTGCGTCTCCAGTTACTGTTTTGTTGCCCATTGCGCGTATGGCTTTATTAATCGGTCTATCCCCTCTGCGTGTCGACATCGTCCTCGTAGGAACCCCATTCTTGCGGGGTTACGTGCTCGGATTTTCCCATCCCTTTGCTTCGGTTAGCGCAGTTCCAACCCCGGGGTCCGGGTCGGTTGAAGCTCTTCCCCCATGGGGACCGAAACCCCCCCTGGCGACTCTCCCCCTCCCCACAGCGGGCTTCTCGGGTTGCGCCTTGTTCACACGTGGAGATGCCCGCATGGGAGTTTTCTTGGATATTACGTCTTTCTTTGCGAGTTCTTTGAAGTTGTAGCCTTGGTGTTTTTTTTCGTGAATGTGTTCTGCCGGGGTCCCCTCTTTCTGGGCCCTCCCGATTGGTGAATTTCTTATTGTGTGTTTCCGATGCTGCATCCTCTTGCTCTTTGCATTTAAGAGATCTTGGGGGATGGTCGTTGTCCTTTTTTCTTTTTGGGGTCCCCCCTTTCATTTCTCTAGTTTTTGCCGCCGTTTGGTCCTTCAGCGTGGACTGCCCACCCCGTATATTTTTTTGCGTTTTTCCCCCCTGGGAGGCGAGGCCGGGATGGACCGCGGCGGTCCGAGCTGCGTTTTCATTTTGTCCCGTCGGGGTGGTCCCTGGTTTGTTTTTTTTTTTTTCCTTTTTTTTTGTGGTGTGGACAAGTCCTTGTACTTGACGGTGGGTTTTTTGATTTTATCTTCAATTCTACAGCATTACTTGTTTTCCGTCGTTCCCCCCTCACGGGGTGGGCGCCTTGTCGCCCGCCTTTGGGACCCTTGACTCCTGATTTTTTTTTTACCGTAGTTCGCGATCGTCTTTTTTTGGCTTTTTGGCTCTTTTTTTCCCCCCGCTTGCTCTGACTTTTTTTTATGCGGTGTCTGAGCAGGAGGGTTTTTCAACCATCAGCTCATTCCTCTCCTTTGTTGGACCTTTTTGCGGTCGGCGGTGTCGTACCTACTTTTTTTCTTGGTAGTCTTTTTTTTTGAGGCAGTCTTATGTGTCGGGCGATATGCCGTGCCGCCTGCTGGATACCGTTGAGGGCGTGTCCCTTAGGTTTGTTTTGCAATCGCGGTTCTTTCACCCCCGGTTTTTTTTCCCTGTGTTCTGTCCCTTTGTAAGTTTTTTTGTAACTTACTGCCGGCGGTAGATTCCATCGCGGTCGCCTGTCGGTCCCCCCTCCCGAGCAGCTGCTCTTGACCCACCCCCCTCCCTTGAGGCCTGATGATCGGGGTTTCACCATTGAACTTGTTGACTCTGGGCCTAAATCCCCCCGGGTTGGAAGGGCGATTGAGCCGTGTTTGACCAGTTCCTTTCATTGAATTCTGTGACCCTTTTGGTCTTCATTTATGCAAGTTCCTAGTTTGCGGTTCCTGAGTCGGGCCTTCAGGTTTTTTTCTTGGTCCGATGATTGTGCAGGGAACAATTTTTCATGCTTTCCGATTTTGACCCCAAAAGTGGAATCCATTCATTTTGTCCCCACCCCCCCTTGGCCTTTTCCGCGGTCTTTTCCCCTCTTAACCCCCCATAAACCCGTTACTTTGCGTTAAATAGCGGCC
>Ga0179593_1456807_pt1 | contig 14986 bp, 19 predicted proteins | sample CZODoug2_1_08_16_FD_185931 | JGI IMG/M metagenome (GOLD analysis project Ga0179593, IMG submission 185931) | Vadose zone soil fungal communities from Angelo Coast Range Reserve, California, USA - CZODoug2_1_08_16fungal (PacBio error correction) | ecosystem: Environmental > Terrestrial > Soil >... | reverse complement strand
CATGTATTTTCATTTCTGTGTTCCGCAGTTCTCAGTAGACGAGATGTCCCCGTCCCTTCCAGTCAACCTTTCATACCTGCCGATTCTTGCGTGGGCTCCTTAACGATTTGCTTTCGACAGGCGCGGCTTTTTTCGTATTGCCGTCCATCTTGCGGAATGGAGGGCTTTGGGTTCCCCCTTCTGACGGCTTTTTCCTTTTTCATCTCTCCTTTTTCTTTGTTTTTATGAGATCTAACAGCGAGGTTTCCAGTTGCTTAGCTATCCAACCCTCTATTACGGGACCTCCCACATAGTAGGTCGTTCACGACTTCGCGCTTCGGACCCAAGATCTCTTATAGCCCAAACGACCTTCCCCGTCCATCCTGAAGGGCCTTCTTCGCCCTTTTTTTAGACTGGATACTGCGTGCTTACACGAAGGGTTAAAATCAGGTCATCCGTCTCCCTTTTCGAGACGTGTGATTCTTTTTCCAACCTCGACCACCGGGCATCCACTCGTCAGATCTTCTTTTTTCCCTCCCCCTGTAGGCTTTTACTTCGTCACACACCAAAGGCTTCCTTCAGATGCGAGGAACCATCCCATTTTTGACAGACAACAGTGCCCACCGCTACTATGTTTGGTTTCCTTGACCCGCAAGTCTTTTTATTTTTGTTCCCTCCCCATCGGGGTTTTGGCAATAACCCCCTACCAAATTACGTGGAGGGGTCTTTTTGGGTGATCAGGCTGCTTGTTGCCCTTTCTCTTGTGACAGGTTCGAGCGCGTTTAGATTATGGCACCCCACTTCTCCTTCGCAGCTAAAATTCTCGGCCCGGATCCCCTGGGTAAACAGTTAACACCACTTTCTTTCCCTCCTCAGGTTCTCTCGGTAACTTTTACTTTTTTTTTGCCAACGGTTTGGAAAAGGAAAAGAGTCCCTTTTTTTTCCCCTTTTTGATGGCGAAACACGCGACGATACATTTCCCCCCTTAGTTGTCCACGCCTCTCTGGAATTTTCCTTTGAAAATCGACAAACCTTGACCCAGTGCTCCACAGTCCTGCCCTTCTACTCCACACTTTTTTTTTTTCGGACGTCGCTGCATAGTGATTTTTCATCCTCCGCCCGAAACTGGTTTTCCCTCTTTGCTTGCATCGAAGTATTGCCATATCAGGTGAACCTTCCCCTCCCGATTAGGCTTTCCCTCTTCTTCCTTTCCGGATTTCGCACATACGTGAATTCCCGTTGGAACCTGGCATCGTTCCCAAAAGACCAGAGTGACCCCGAAGTCTTCCAATCCATTCTTTGCCGGAACCGTCGTCGACCCTTCTGTTTTGTCAATGGCGCCCGGTGGCACTTGATCCCCTCCCTTCAAATCACTCCCCATATTGCACTTTGTGCTTTGACGCACAGGTCATGCCATTGAATTTCAAGCAGGCTTATAGTTCTCTTCAACTTCGTCTGCCTTTCTTCCCCCCATTAGATCCCCCCTCATCTTTTAGGGTCCTTATGTTTGCGGCTGGTCCCCCTCCTTTGATTAGGTCGACTCGCTTTCTCGCTCAGCTACGACAAAATTCCGCATCCATTTTCCCGGAGCTGATTGCACCCTTTGAACAAAGTCGCCCTTTATAGATGTTCACTTCGACGTTCTTTTTTTTTTTTCATATGAGCCCCCAAACTAAGCACCAGGCGTATCCCGTTTTATTAGGGATTTTTTGTTTCCATGACTCTTCATCCCCCCCCCTAAGGACGAGCCCCAAAAAGGTCCAGCCCCCCCTTCTCGCGTCAACTTGCGTTTAATCATTCGGCTACACCCCTGAAATTTTTTCTCCTTCTTACCGTAAAAACTTTTTTGATCTCATCAATTTCTGCCTCAACAGCTGGCCACCTAGTCCCCATCAGTCTTCTCTCCCCCCCCCCAAACCTTTTTGATACATGCAGATGGATTGAAGGAAGCTTAATTCTTCCTTTTCCGAGGAAGCGATCATACAGAGGCTTCGTTTATTTTTAAGATCGGTTTTTAATTTGGACCGCGCACGTCCCAAGAGCGTTTCGTGTGTCGTACCTTCTTCCCGCCCCCAGTTCCTTTCATCCCCCCGTGTAATCTCCTCCGTTGTTGTTTTTGACTTCATGGTACCCTTGAAAGGCGTCGCGTATTAACCAAGAACCTTAAGTCATCTTAGGTCCCTCTCTCCTCCACCTATATTAATCTAAACTCCCCACCCCCACCGCCCTATTCTTCGGATTTCTCAATTCCTGAGTTACGCTTTCCATTTCTCTCCCCTCCTTCCATCCATCTGCACCTTTTTTGTCCTTGTGTGAAGCTGTGCACTGATCCGCCGCGAGCCCGAAGAGAAGGTACGTTTTCAGGGAAACCCGTACAACTGAGGTTTCCTTTTCGAACATCCCTTTTTTCTCACATTGGGGTGCTCCTTTTGATTCCTCCCTTCTCTATCTGTTGTCTGCGTTTCTGTGTAGACCCCCTCCGAAATCACGCCGAGCCTTTTCTTCTTTGGAGTTTCCATCCCCGCCGACCTCACATGTACAAGTCTGAATTGACCTGCTTCTTTACTTTTGCGGACCTTGTACTTCCAAAAATCTCATGTAAAGTCCCCTTCCTTTGCGGGATCTGAAGAGAGTTTTTCGCTCTTCTTTCCCCTCGTCTTGACGACCCTTCCCCTTGCTCAGCAAAACATACGACCATCCAAGCTTTTTTTTCCTCTTCGTTTCTATTTCCAGCGATGATTCCTCATATTCTCTCTTGTGGTCATTGCCTGGGCTTCATAAGCATATCTTTTGACCCTTTCCATCTATTTTGCTGATTTTTCGGGTCCTGAAAGCTTTCCCAATATTTCAAACCCCTTTCCCATTCCTCCTTTTTTCCCTCAAAAGAATTCCCCACCCCCTTTGTTAAATGCTGAATTTGTCTATGTCTCTGCCATTTCCGTAGGCGAGATTCACGGATCTGTGCCAAGAGGACAGTTCATGAGGAGGAATCAGTTGAATCTTTCCCCCCATATTCCCCCCCCGGCCCACTCCCTTCTTCCCCTCATACATTCGCGTGCGTTCCTCTTCCCTCCCTCTTCTTTCCTTTTCTACGACTGCATCTCCACCCCCTGGAGTGTGGTACGTAGACAAGGTTCTCTTTTCCATCGCTGGGGTCACGTGACCCCCCAATTTCAACGAGCTTAGATTACTCAGATTACGGCTGCCTTTTATCATTTCACACTTGGATCGAGCTGATCAACTTCGTGTCGCTCCATCGCCTCTTTCCGACACCTCTCTTTTTCTCTCCGTTTGGCACAATCGATGAGTTGGTACCGATCTGCCCCGCGTCCCCACCCCGTGGTGGGTTATAAAGTGTTAAATCAAAGCGTAGAATTCGACTGCGAAGGCGGCGCTACCACTTGTGAAATCGAAAATTTTCTCGATTCCCTTCTACAGATTAGCATTCCCCTCCTTTATATGAATCACCAAAGCGCAGTCCCCCCTTTCAGTTTTCGTTTATGCCCTCACGATGGTGGGATTTGGAGTCCCCGACGACCTTGCCTATGAACCCATACTTTATCAGTTACTGTTTTTTTCTTTTGAAGCTGCACGGGGCCGATTTTTCGCCTACTAGTCGCCCTTTGCCGCCTTTTGGGGTATCAGGGTTTCCGACCATTAGAGTCAAAGACTGTTCCTTCCCTTTTTCTGTCAAATCCGTGTCCCCGGTGGTCGTTTTCCCCCGACGTTCGCTCCTCCTTTATTCTTTACCGTCGGGTAGAATCCCAGTACTCCGTCTTACGGCGATGCTCGCTAGGCGGAGGCAATCCCCTCTTTCATGGGTTGTCTATCGCACCATCCCTCAAGGTCCGACTTGCCTTCCTTTCGTAGTGCCGCCTGGTTTCCCGGACGAAAGGGCGGTGAGTGAGCAGTTCTTACTTCCGGTTCTTTCTCCTTTTATATCCTCTGTTATCGTGTTGTGTTTCGTGCCCCCTTTTTACCGGAACGGCAGATACCCCCCAAAGCCAGCGTCCAATCGTCCCCTCTTAGTTTTATTTGGAAAGAACGGCCTGTTTCCTTCGGTAATCTTCCTCTATGCCCCAGTCGGCAAAGTTGACGTTTTTCTTAGTCTACCGTCTAAGGCTTCTACGACGTTTCCCCAGCAGAATCCTTTTCCCTTCGAGACTTTGGCGTTGAAAAACTTCCCACCGGGGCACGTTGAAGACTATCTTACTCCCCTTTTGGAATCCGATGCGTCGGTCTAATTTCCACCCACCCCCGTCCGTCTTGGACGTAGCGAGTGCGTCTCCACCTGCCGTGCACCCTGAAGCGCCAAGCCTTAGCGTTGTTTTCTTCCTTTTATCCCAGAAGTCGTTTGCTAACCTCCCCTCGCTTTTGGCCCCCGAAAAGCCCCGTGCCTTCCGCTGGTTCGTCCTTCTGTCGTCTTTTCCCTGGTGAATCGAACGTTTAAACCCCGATCGCTGCGTCTCTCGGTGTCCACGATGTGCGCTCGCAGCTAATTCTCTTCCCGCCGCTTTCTTGTCTCATTTTGGACACTTTTTTTCTCCCCCCCACCCGTTTATGTTAAGCAGCAGTGTTTTCCATTCATTTTCCCCTGATTTGTGGATGCCATTCGACGAGAAAAGATGGGGGCGTCCTTAGGTTTTTTCACGCAGGGGATTCTTCCAACTTTAAGTCTCTTGGTTTGACCCGTCCGGAGCCTTTTTTTTTCTTTGAATCGTTTTGAAATGTCTTTCCCTCCGTTTCCCCGAGAGGATCCCCCAGAAACCCTTTCCCTCTTACCGTACAACACCAGTGGTGCTCCTTATTTCTTCAACGTCCGCCATCGTCGGATCATCTTTCTCCCCCCTTCCTCGAAATGGATGTTTCTTCGTTTTTTTTTTTATCAGTATTGCATCTTCGGTTTCTGCACAGTCTGGCATTCCAGATTTGTCCTTTCCTATTGCCTGTCCGCTTCCAGGATGACATCCGTTTAATCTCTCTAAAGTTCCTTTGGCACTGGTGACATTCCGCACCCCGTCCCCGTTTGCTTTTTCCTTCTTTTTTAAGGGGAACGTTTCAACCTTCCCTTTTTTTTTGACGGATTGCACCTTGTTTTCCCTCACTTACTTGCAATCGTTTTTCCCCCCTCTTCTTTTATTATGTTTTGAAGCACAGGGCACCTTCAGTGATTTGCACGCGGTATAGGCTGCCAACTGAATCGACTGCACTTCTCACCCCACCCCCTTTTGCTGGTCTTATGTTTTGGCAAGGAAGATTTTCGAAGCCTTTCTCGCCTCGCACCCCCTACCAGACAAACTTCCGTCTTTTCCCTTCCAATTTCTTTCCAGGTATCGATGGTAGGTACATGCACACCTCGACTTCCGCATTACCTGACGGGTTCCGTCTCGATTGAACGCCCCCAGAAGGCGTATCTTTTTTTGATTTCCCCTTATTTTATGTTTTGTTTCTTATTCCCTTGAAACTTTTCTTCAAACCCAGGACGCCAACCCCGTTTTTTTTTCTGTCTCTCGCGTTGTTGCTTTAATGAGGTCACCGGACACTGGTTTATTCAATGACGCCCACTTTCCTTCGGGATCGATGATCTCACCGCCTGGGCCTTCCTCAATCCCCCAAGGGACTTCCGATTCTTTATGACTTAATGCCGCAGGCACTACCTCCTGAGATCGGCCTTCTTTCCCTCTTTTGATAAGGTTCATTTGTAACCTGAGATTAGTCACTTTCTTCAGTACCCTCCTTGGTTCTTGTGGTATACACCACTATCGCCCGCCTTAAGTGGATTGATCTTTTCCCCCTTCCTCCGTTGTGATTTTTGTCCCTTCACTTTCCGGGAGCATAGAAGGAGCGTGTACCCAAGTATCCATTTTGACTGCGCTTTGGTTTCCTTTACAAATAAACCTAATCCTTTCGGCTTTCCAATTCCTGAGTCTATCCGCTTCATGTCCACTTCCCAAATCCATCTTCAAATCGGAGAGCCCCCTTCTTTTTTTAAGTCTCTGTACTTTTCTTTGCCCCGGCTGTGGCTGATTCCCGACTAGAAAGTTGGTGACCGTTTCATGGAACCGCTTCCGTTGTAGCTTAATTATGAGCCCTTCCAGCTTTAGTGTAGCGAGACCCCGTATTTTGGTGCTTTCTTAGACTTTTCCTCTTCTTCCATGCTGTCTGTGGAAACACACCCGAACAGAGCGCCGTTTTCCCCTTTCTTTTCCATTTCTGAGAATCACCTCACCTAGTCAGTGCCCCCGTAGTCCTCTGCTGGCCTCCTTTGCCCTCGGATCATTCCCTTCCAAGATGATGCGGAGGTTGTTATTCTCTTTTTTTACCGTCAATGCGTCTTCGACCTATCCCTTCTCCCTCTTTTAAAAATAAAGACCATGAGTACCCTGTCAGTCTAGTTACAGAGATTGGACAGTTGCATCCTTTTCTCCGTTCAACTCAAAATGGCCATTGCCCTGTTTCCCCAACTCTCTTTCTGAAAATTCGCTTCCCCCCCCTTCTCTGATTTGGTCAATGAGGGTTTTGAACCCCTTACGTTCTGCAATCCATTCAATTTCTTTCGCCGTTTTTTGTCACAATTACCTATTCCCCCCCCCCACTTGATTCTCCCGTTTTCTTCTTGTGTCGGGATGTCACTTGGTCTTTTTCGCTTATCCCGTAGTTGTGACTCTGGGACGAGGAAAGCCCTCATTTCCTTCCAATCTTTCTTGCCTTTTCCACACCTTTGCCTCCCCTTTGCCACTCATGGACTCCAGACATTTTCCCTGTGGTCTTTGCAGTATGACCTCCATCGCCTTACGTTCTCGCCGACGGTTTTATCTGGTGTGGCCCTCATGGTCTCTTTGGTTCCGCCTGGCCCGTTCCTGAATCCCCAATTTCACGAGACGCTTCCCTTCCATTTTTCTCAGGTTTTACTTTTTCATCTCTTCCAAACATTGGCGCCATCCTGCCTCTTTCCACCCTTTTCTATTTGGATTGATTTCTTGGAATTACCCGAGGCACTGCTGTCAACTCTGGTTATGGTAACTGTCCCCCTGATTTCTTAATTTTTTTCGCCGAGCGAGATTTAGATGCTAATTCGTCATAGGGTCATCCGAAGCGGAGAGCAGTCCCTGGTTCACGTCAGAGTCTCAGCATAACGCGGAGATGCACTCCACCAACCTACCTTCCCCCTTTTTTCGGTATGCCAAACTTCCGATTTTGTCCCAAATACCGACCGCGTTTGACCCCACGACTTATTTGTTTCCGCTCCCTGCTGCTGCCCCGGGGCTCTTTTTCCTGTCATCCTTTTTCCGTACCGGCCGGACAGCATTTGTTTGGTGGACGAACCATTTTCTTATTAACGACGAGTCATCATGGATTCCCCTTGGGCCCCGGTGTCGTTGTCGACGTATCTCTTCCTGGTTTTCTTTTCCTCTTATATTTTCCCCCGTTCTGGATTTCCTGCCTGTACCGTCGCCATGAATAGAGACTCTTTCGGAGGCCATTTTTGAACTATTTGGCCTCTTTCTCCTTTTTCTCGCTGCCGCCTACGATGGAGGTCCGCGGTCCTTTTCGCTTGTAGCCCCTCTAGTCATGGAGTTGTTACCTCTCTTTTCCCTCCCTCCCTTGTGTTGTTTTCTCTTTCACCCAGTTAGGGAAACCGGCATTCTAGTTCCCCCCCTTCATTCGCCGGGCCCTCCATTTCTTTCTTCCCTACTACGCCGCGCGACTGTGCGCCTTCGGCAATCTTTTCTCCTCTGTCCCTTTTCATCCGCAGAGGGGACCTTCCTGCCATCTCGTTCCTTCATGCCTGTCTTCCCGACGGTCAATCCGGGCCATAGTCACCTCTCTTCTGTCCCCAATCGTCAACCGGGAATTCTTGACCTTGAGATGACATCGTTACGCCCTCCTTGAGTCCCTTTTATCACCCGTCCACCAACCCCCTTTGGAGGGACAGTCTTCGCGCCTTCGTCCCCGTGCTGCAGTCCTTGCAAACAGTAATCTAATCTCTTGGTTTTTCGCCATGAATCGAACCGCCGGCGGTCTGGTTGGGTCTTCCTCCACCCCCTCGGGGTTTGGCAACCCCCGTTTTTCAAATCCCTTTTTGGAGTCGGGCCGCTCTTTTTGACTGAGCGCCTGCTTCCTGCTTTTAATCGAACTTGACCCACTCTCCTCTTTTTCTTCGGCGGCCACGAGTGTTATCTTTGATCTTCTTTTTAAATTCTCTTCCGCTCCCCGTTTTGTCTCTCTGGTCACCATATCCCCCACCCTTTCTTGCAGCATTGCATCTCTTTGGCACGATTGTGTGCCCCCTCCAACCCGAGAAAAAGATTGGTTTCGAGGCGGATGGCGACCATAGCTCCCCTTCCTTTTTATACCTCCCTTACTCCTCTTTCTTCAATTTAATCTATTTTGAAATTGTCTGCCCCCTTTGACAGGCGGATCAAAGCATCCTTATTTCCCCAGCCAGTGTTTTGTCCGGCCGTCGGCTTCCGCTCGTCGGATAGTTCAACACAGAAATTTCTCTCAGTGGCATCGTATGGTCCCCCTCTTTTTTTTTTTTGTGGCACAGATGGCAAGGCTTGAAGTCTCATTTTTTGTGCTTCTTCACCTCTCCCCCTCCCGGGAAAATGGCAATCGGTCCTACCAGTTGTCCCTTTTACACCCAAGTCAGCAGTGACCTCATCATTTTTTTTTAGGGTGCGACATGAACTGTTTTTTTTTCTACCCTTTCTGCCTGCGTTCCTCTCACCTAGTGACTCAATCATCTCGATTTTGGACCGTGTTACGGGGCGCTTGCTTTTGACTCAATGCCCATTTGAAGTTGCAAGCTTGGTCCTCCCCCCTCGGCATCGATGGGAAACTCCCCACTGCGCCATCATTGGATTGTCTGTTTTTTCCTTCTTTCAGTCAAGGATTAGGTCGAATGATCTCGCATCCTCGTACACCCCCCATACTCATCCCGATCCTCCATGTCTTTTACCCCAGGAGCTCTTTTCCCCGGTATTCAACCCGCACCTCGACCTCCCCCTCTTTCTCCCTTCGAACTGTATTCTCATGTCAACGCAAATCTTCAAAGCAGGGTTCGGTGATTGGGGAGTTGTTCCAGAACATGATTGCCCTATCTCCCTTTTTCGCCCCCCAAAAAGTCGACCCCCCAAAAACGGATCGCGTTCAATTTTTATAATTAAGGTACACGCGACATTGTAGCTCCCGACCGTAACACCTCCTCGCCTTATTGCGGGGGGCCCAAACGGCCACAATATCTCCCTACCAAAAGGATGGTCTCCGATTTCGACTGAAGTCTCTTTTTATGGATGCACTTGTTTCTTCTCCTCTCTTGCCAGCCGAAGAGATTCGCAGCAAGATAGGTGTTTTCCTTGCCAGTCTCCGACTTAAGGTTCTCTCTTTCCCTCTCTTCCTTCCCCTTTCATGACTTGCATAAACGCCCCTCCCCTCTTTTTGTGAGAGCGATTTGATTCAAGTCAATTGAAAGCATAGAGTAGGCGTGTATACAGACCAAGTCATAGTGGGGCTGCTGTTAAACTCATACACCTACTACTTATCCCTCTTAGTTTTTCCTTCCCTTTTTTTAAGACTTTAACGTGCATCATTATGCTTTTTCATCCATTTTGCAAATGGTCTCAATTCCCTTTTTGTTTGTGAGTTTAGTGCCCGGCTGTGGCAGTGATCAGTGTCCTTTTCCCTCTGATCAGGTTGTTTTGACTTTCCCCTAAACCCTGTGTCCGTCCCATTTTTTTAGTCGACACAGACGCGTTTGCTTTTCTTGTTTATTTGGGTTTTCATTTGGTTTCGTATTGTTGCCCTCTGCTTTCCCCGAATCACCGCCGTTTGTGTGAAAGACGTCGTTCCATGGCTTTGTACTCTCCCCTCGGCCCAGTGAACCGCGCGAAAGTGAGGGGCGCCCCTTGTACCCTCTTGAGCTGGTCCCGTACACAGTCGGACCTGGCCTTTTTTTTTTTTTGATAGTGGTAGCGTCTTAGACCTCTCCTCCTATCTTTTTTTTAGTCCCCCATTCCAATGAGTTTGGGGTCCTCTCAGTCTTTTCTTTCTCTTTGACGAGGAATCCTTTTTGCCTAAGTCCAACATTAGCATTTCTCCCTTTCCCTTTTCCCTGAGATGATTTGAGTTTAAATTTTTTTTTCCCCTTTTTTCCCTCTGCATCCATTTTCCCAAACTCGTGGGTCCCCTTCAAGAATTCAAAATTGAATTTCTCAAGTGCTGCCTTTTTTCACTCTTCTGTCCATTTCTTCGTTAGTCGAATTCAAGGGATTGGGAATCCTTTCTTGACAGCACTACCTTGGAACTCAGAATCTGTCTTGTCTTTTGACCCCCCCTTCTATGGCCTACTTCTGATGTCCCTCACCTTGATAATCTTCCCTTGCGGTTATTCTCTTCAGCCCATGCCACTGAGATCCCCTACGTCACAGAAACCATTCTGTGTTTCGTAGGAGGGGCAATTTTTCCTTGGACCTCCCTTGTCCACGTTGAATTTCGACTTTCAATTCTTAGCTTTTTTTCATCGCTTACTAAGCTTCGGTCTGAACTTGGCGAGTCCCATGGCGTGTCGACACTCTTGCAGCCCCTTTCTTATTGTGTTTATCTTTTTTACATCGTCCCGTGTCCTTATGTTTTAACACTCACTTGGGTTAACGTGGTCCAAGAGTGTTTTTCCAACGGCATTTTGAATTCTTGAAGGCTCGATTTTTCCCCCTTTTTCCCCATACGAGGTTGCAGCGCTCGACTGGTTCAGTAGTTCCCCCCTGAGGGAAGTCCCCTACAAGCCTTCGCCTGCACGTCACCCAAGCGTCCTCCCCGTCCGTTCAGTTCTTCTTTTTTCTGTTCCAACTCCGATGTTCAACACCCTGAGTCCGCAGACACCCACATACTCTCTTTCCTTTCCCTTAATGGCTGACGGGGACGGAAGTTTTTCCCCTTAGAATATTCTCTCTCGTACCGCAGGTGCGCCTTGTGGGGGTCCCCAGTCCTTCAAGGTTCCAACGAAGGTTTTCTGATCCCCCCCAATGAGTTTGTCTGTCGATGTTTTCAACTTAATCTCGCCTGCTTTAAGGATTCTGCTTGTACGTCGTTTGTCTTCCGTAGACGAGATTTCCCTTCTGAGGATGAAATTATTTCTTTTTCTTTTTCGTCCCTGATTGCCGACTGTTCCAAATTTTCCCCTTCTTCCCCGTAGTAGCCTCCTCCTGTCCCGTCTGTCCTGGCGGTGGACCTTCTATGACCGTCTCGATATCTCTTCTTTCCCCCCCCCTTTTGTTATCTCTCCGAATTGACCGGCCGTATACTGATACACCCAGCTTTGGACCCCCTTTTGTGCCCCTCCCCTGTCACTTGCTGTTAGCCCACCTTCGGCCCCTTCTTCTTCCCTTCACAGCCATTCCTTTGCCCCCGCATCCGTTTTTTTATATCTAAAGTCTGAAGGACTTTAATTCCGCATTACCCAACCCCTTCGTCCCCAACTCGAGCCCTTTTCTTTTTTTCCCACCGGGGACCGGCACAGGCCGTTTGCTGGACGACCGTGCCGTTCATTTTTTACTTTTCTTCCCCCCCCAAGTCCGGGCGGACCTCGGCTCTTCCCCGTCGTTCCCCGTTCATGTAACCTCCCTACTAAGGTTTGCGTAGGCCAGGACCTTTTCTACTTCGTCTTGGATCGTAACGTTTGTCCTCCCCTTTCACCCTAACTTTCCCTTTTTTTTTGTGGTGACTGCATCGCTCTTTTCCCGATTGAGACCGTTCACATTTCCGAGCGTGGCTCGCTTTTTTTCGCCCACGAGTGGTCCACCAGCTTCCCTCTTCCATCTTTTTGCCCTTCCGCGTGTGATGCAAGCTTTATAACCCAAGGTTTTGGTTTCTCCTTCATCTCCGGTTCCTGACTTTTGGATGCAAGGTCTCCTTCCTCACCCAAATAGACTCTTGTTGGAAAGATTCGTTTCTCCCTCTTGGGAGGAAGCTCGGATCCCCCCCCCCAGTTCCAGAGCAGGAAACGTAAGCTTCTTGAATCTATCTCGTTTTTGAATTGTCTGCAAGACCATTATGCTACTCCTTCCCCTTACCCCCCCCGTCTTTTGTCCCGTCGGCTCTCCACGTAAGGAGTGAGTCCTCCTCAAAGCACAGCGATTCTTTTAGGACTTTCCTCCTGTGTGAGTTTAAGTATGCTAAGGGGTTGGGGCCAAGAAAGACCTCTGGTTGGCATCTTACCAGTTCCCTCCTTTCTTACCCCTAAACGGGAAAATGGCATGGAAACTTTCAGAGTGACATCCGCCCCCTTCAGCAGTGTGAGATTATTCTTTGCCTGGGGGAACCGTTCGTCATTTCAGGGTTTGCAGCTTTTCAGGTTACCTGCCCCATTGACTCCCTCTCTTCCCACTCGCTTTTTCCTGAATTGGCGCAAGTCATGCTTTTTTCCTCTGGAAATGACATCTTGAAGTTGCCTCAAGCGGCTGCTAGTTCCCCTGTCCGGTCCTTTCTGGGAAATAGGACTGCGAGGAGTCCCCCCATTGGATGGTCTTATTTGTGAACCCGGAAGTATCTTATCCCCTCTTTCTTTAGATCAGGTACCTCTCTCCGCTTCCACAGATTCCACATAGTGTCTTTCCACTTTTTTAGATTGTCCCCGCGTCAAGTTTCGCACCTCGCCTTTCCAGTCCCTTTGTTTCCACCTATTTTTATATCACGGATGTAAAACGCGATTTCAGCACAGGCGTATCTCCGTGATTTTCTTTCGTGAGTTTTGTTTCACGAACGCCTTCCTTGCCCTATCCACGTTCGCGCCCACCCCAGAGCACCCACATCTTTCCCACTTGTCGCTTGTGCTGTCTTCCGTTTCTTCATTTGGAGCTTTGCATGCACCTTCCCGGGATCGCCACTTTGCCCTTTAATCTCTTCACCCAAAATTTCTTCTTTTTTATCGTGGATGGAAGGAAGGTTGTTCGAATTTCGCGGAAGTCAGGAATATTGAGACGTCCCTTTCTTGTAGATTAAGATTCTTGTAGGACCGACGTCCCTAACGGTTTTGTGTATAATCGCCCGCCACCCTTCAAGTGCTTGTTAAAAACCTCTCCTACGTGTAGGAGCTTTTTGCAAGTCACTTGGAAAGGTTTCAATCCTTTTTTTTTAGGCGTGTAACATTCAATTTTTGGTTTATGAACCCCACCATCACAAATCCTCTTTCGGTTTCCCTTGAATGAGTTTTCTTGTAATTTGCACCCATGCACACTGCTTCAATCCATCTGCATGAACCTTCCCCTTTGTGTCTAAGCTGATTGTACATTATTTGGTTTTCTCCCCTGAAGAGAAGTTCCTTGTTTCATGATCCCCAGTGTCCGGTTGGACTTCATGGCAGTCGCAAAGGAGTTCCCGGTTCTTTTGGGTTTCTCCTTTTTTTTTCCAATTTCATCGTTCCTTTTTGAGTTCTGTGTTCTCCCCCTTTTTCTCCCCCCCCAACCTTCCCTCCGAAAATCACGCGAGATAGGTCTTGCTTGAAGATTTGCGTCTAGGATTCAACCTAAATGCCTCGAAGTGAACCGATTGTTTCCAGTCTGCGGTGCGGACTCGGCACATCTTTTATCCGGAAACACGCTTTGATGCGGAAGTTTGGTTTTTTTAGGGGTTAAGCGGAGCTCTTTCGATACTCCCTTTCCCAACATAATTCCCCCTCCCACTCTTGGGTCTTCAGTGTGCAGTCTATCATTTATGGAACGAGTTTAATGCTTGCAACTTCACCATGGTCATTGCACGGTGCTTCCCCAGCCGACTTGCCCCTTACTCGGAAATCTTGAGGTATCACATTTACTGGAGTTCCTCCCTTTTTCCCCCCCAACTGCTCGACGGTTCCCCCTTCCAAGGGAACTTCCCTCTTCGGGCACTGTAATTTGTGTTCTCTTTTTTTCCGATTGCCCTTCCAGTTGGCGAGATTCCGATGTTTCTCATGTGAAGAGGACAGCACTAATGAGGAGACCTCATCGGCGATGCCTACTGTCACATTTTTCTGGCACTGACTTCGTATTCCTTTATAAGATTTCGGTGGTTCTTTTTTTGCGCCCCCCCCCTATGACTCTTTTGTCAGAAGTCCGGCAGACCCCGGTGTGGTACGTAGTGGGCCCAACCCCCCCCCCCCCCCCCCCCCCCCCCCCCCCCCCCCCCCCCCCCCCCCCCTCCCCCCCCACCCACCCTTCGCATTTGCACGTTTTTATTTGAAGAAAATGGCCCCCCACCTTCGATGCTTTCGTTTTGTGTTTATCATGTTCTTGAAACTTGGGCGTAACCCCATGCGGTCCGCCCCCTAATGCTTCCCAACTTTTTGTTTATGCTTCCTCCCCCGTGGCATCACCTCGTTCCCTCCTCTTGATGCCTGCGTAACCCTTTTTCAACCTGTGTGTTCCAGGCTACCCTCGTGAGTCACCGCGGCCGTTTTGAGAATCTTGGTCAGTCGGCGGTAGTCCTCCCCCCTGAGCGGATCCAGCTCGCCCTTTGTTCAGTTCTATGTCGCACGCCTTTAGCAGGCGCGCAGCACAAACTTTCTCCCCGGCCACGTCGTCCTTGGTATGCCAACTCCCGCTTTTTGCTATTTGAGCCACCCCAGACCGCTTCGGGCGAAGACCCCCATGATTAGTAATTCCTGTTTTGTAACTCATGTCCGCCACTGGGACGACTGGTTTTTCCTGCTTCTTCCTGGCCGTGCCTGTGTTTTTTTTTTCCCAGGTCACCGACGCATTCCGGCGTAAACGGGTAATTCCTGGCTTTCCCCCCCCGTGTCCCCTTTCCCCGCTTGTTTTCACCGACGTTCGTTGTAGTTCTTTCTGCTTGTCCCTGGCGGCGTCCGATCGTAGACGGCTAGTTTTTTTCCAGAACCACCCCGTCGTTCTTTGCCGATCTGGCGTGTTTATCTCCCTTACAGAGGTCCGACAGGCCGTTTTCTTTCCTTAGTGTCGCTACGTTTTGCGTCCCGGCCATGGTTTTTTTCTTGGTGGTAGAAGTAACGGTTCTCTGT
>Ga0179593_1338325_pt1 | contig 14986 bp, 29 predicted proteins | sample CZODoug2_1_08_16_FD_185931 | JGI IMG/M metagenome (GOLD analysis project Ga0179593, IMG submission 185931) | Vadose zone soil fungal communities from Angelo Coast Range Reserve, California, USA - CZODoug2_1_08_16fungal (PacBio error correction) | ecosystem: Environmental > Terrestrial > Soil >... | reverse complement strand
CTTCCCTCTGGCCGCCTCCGTCCTTTCGTTCGTGCTTTTTTCATACTTTTTCAACCCCCCCTTCGTTTTGTCTTTTTGTTCTTCTGCTGTCCGCCCGGTCACATCCCCCTTTTTTCCCAAACGCCACGTGGATCCGTTTGGCCCGCTTCTTCCCCATACTTTTCTTTCTTCGAAAGCCCCTTCCCTGGAGATGTCCCTGCTTGGTCCCCTCCCCCAGCGACGATTGTGTGTTGTTCAATGATTTCCCCTTTTACCAGTTTAGTTTTGACAAGTCCCACAAAGTTTATGCACAAGGTTGAATCCCACGTTTCCCATTCTTCTTCTCACCCCCTTCTTTTTTTTTTTTCCCCCTAATCCCCCTGTCCCCAAAAGTTTGATTCCGAGTCTCCCGTCCATTTTTTTTTGGACCCCACTGTGAACCACGTGTATGATTCGCCAAACTTTCTCCCACTAGCTTACTTTCACTCGCCCCTCTTTCTCTTTTCTTCGGACAGTCGCCGCCCCTCTTTTTCGTTTTTTTTTTTTTTTTTTTTTTTTCCTCCCGCCCCTGTCTCCTGAAAAAAGTTGTTCGGAAATTCTCTGTTGCATGTCCCTCTGTTTTTTTTGTTGCCATTAATCAGCCTACTCCGTTAAGTCTTTTTTTTTTTATTCCGTCGTTCTAAGACCCCACTTGTCCCCCCCGGATTTCCTCTCCTTTGTTTTCATTTTTCTTTTAACGGCAGCCACTTAATTCTCGTTCACCTGCATTCCGGTCCCCAATGGCACGTCTTAAGTTTTTTCTCCCTTCTTTTCATTTTGTGCCCCCCCCTCTTTTCCCCGGGTCCCCCCTTGGCTAGACGTCGGGCCCATGTGTTCCCCTTTTTTCTCTCCGGTGTCAAGGTTTCAACCAGATTTGTTGGGAACACTCCCCCTTTTTTTCCCCCCTCACCCTTTTTTTCCTTTGTTTTCTTTCCACTTTTGCCAACCTTGAGCAGCTTCCCGGCAGGTGACCCCCTCTTATCTCCTCCTTTTGCCCGAGATTTTCCGCCAGGGCTGTTTTGAATGCCCCTTTCCTTTTCCCCACAAACGGGCCACCATCTCAAACTGTGAGCTTGGGTGGCCGAAATTCCCCCCTTCCCCCCATTCGTTAATTCGCCTACCCTACTCGGCGTTGAATTAGAACCCCCCCGTTTTTTTTGCCCACCCCCTTTCCCCTTTGGGGCCCCCTGCCTTTATGCGTGCTCGCTCGGTAAGCTTTATCGCTTTTTTTTTTTCCACCCTGAGGCAAACGAGTTCCTGGCCGTTATGGATATCAGTTTCTTTCGGCTTTTTTTCCCTGATGCTTGGTGGTTTAAGTTCCGGGCCGCTCTCCCCCCCGTCCCCCCGGTTCGCGTTTTTTTTTTTGATCCAGCAGCGGTTCCATCGGTTCCCCCGCGTTTTTCTATTGCGACTTTCCCGGGTCTTTTTCACGTTTTTTTTTCCGTTTTTTGATCTTTGTTGTGCTGTTTGGTCGTACCCAAATCTGGCCTTCGCGTCATCTCTTTTTCTTTTTTCACTTGCCGTTGTTACCCATCTTGGGTCATTCCCCTCCCCCCCACGTACATATTTCTTTTCCCCGAAGTAACCCCCCTATTTTGTTAAGCCTCCACCCCTGGTCGTAACTTCTCCCCTGAACGCGATTTTTGATTGCCCGTCGAGTCCTTTCATCTATGACCCCATGGTTTTTACTTGTTTATTCCGCCTTCCCCTTTCCAACCATTCTTGGTCGAAGACTAAGTTGGCCCCAACCCCTTGGAATGGCAAGTTTTTTTTCTTACTGATTTTTTTGTCCTCCCCACTTTTTCCCAATAGTTCTGTGCTTGACCGCTTGTTAATGGTGTAGTTGTATCACCTGGGACACCCGATTTAGAGTTTGTAACTCCAATAGTCAGTTCAGTCCCTTTCCGTTTTTTATCCCGCCCAAAAGTTATGTGTCTTCTGGACAGCCCCCAAGTTCCTGCTTTTCTCCCCGTTTGCTGTAATACGGGAGGTTCCCCCCTTCCCTTGCGTTCGCCCGTAACCCCCGTGTCCCCACCAAGCCCCCTCCCCTTGCCCACAGTCTTGTTTTTTCCGGCCTTCTGCTTCCATTGCCGTATTTACCGGAACAACTTTTTACACCCCCGGCGGTTCCTTTCCCCTAACCCCCAGCTGGTCTCATTTCCCCCAAGCCTTTCGTTCTCACACTCCACATTCGCCTTGGTTTTGAGTTTATTGTGGTAGCCGTCTTCTTTTCTTTTGCTTTCCCCCTTAACCGGCCTGTGCAAAACCCCTTTTCAAAATTCCTCTTTTTGATCATTTTCCCTCTTTCAAGTCTCGGTTCCCTGGTCAAATGGCTCTGCCCACATGGGTTTTTTTCCCCTTTCTTGGTTGCCCCCCCTTTTTGGGTGAGTTTGCCGCAGGTGAACTCCCCCTCCGGCACCCCCACCGATATCACCCTCCCTTCTTGGTATCCTGTCTCCTTTTTTTTTTCACCAACCAGCTGCGTCGCATTGCGTCCCCCAGCCCCTCCCGTCCAACCCCGCTTCTGGTGAGGTACTTGTCGACTATTTTCCCCTTTTCGCGACCCCCCGACCCCGCCCGTTTAAATTTGCTTTAAGGTTCTTTCAAATTTTGGGGTCATCTGGCTTTTCTCGGGTGTCCCCTTTTTGTCTTCAAGGTGAAGTCTTTTTTACGAGGTGTTTGGAAGGTATATCCTCCTTTCTTTTCCCATCAACCTTTCCGTCACCCGTCTTTTTAGCCCCTTAGCTTACTTTTTGGTTTGTTCAACCAGGTTTTTTTTCTCTTTGGACTGCTCTCTCCTTTGTTTTTACGGCTGAGGGCCTAGTCAATCCTTGATTTCCGGGGCGACCCCCAGGCCGTTGTGGTTGATTGTATCCCTCGTTCTTCCCCGTTTTTTTATATGCGAACCCCGCTGCGGCCCCCGTCTTCTGGTCTTCGCTTAACTCCCGAATTATTTGAGTACTCTTGAGATGTTTTGATCAGTCTTCTGGAGCTTGCACGGGCGTTTTCGTCCTGGATTCTTGGTTTTGTTTGTCTCCTCCTGTGAGGAACGCGCCATCCGAATTGATGTGCGGATTTCCAGTTTGCTGTTTTTGCAAGTCTTGATTTATGGTATTTTTTCAAGATGGATTCTCTTTTATCTCCGGTGGTTCGGATGTAGATATGGCTTGTCCGTTTGGGGTACTGGCGTTTTTTCCGGCTGGCGCACACTCCCCCACACTTCTTTTCATGTTGTTCCAACAGTTCATCCGTCACCCCCCCTTGTCTTGGTTGCCTTTTTCAACTGTGTTTTTTTTTCCTCTCTGCCCAATGTTGGACTGACCCAGCGTTCCCCTTTCCCCACACCCTTGCGCGCCCCATCTTTTGCCCTTTTTTTTTTTTTACCCGACTCTTTCCCAGTTGGACGGCGAAAAGACGTCTCCCGGTTGGTCCGGCCCCCAGAGACCCTTTCCCCAACTGTTTCGTTTCTTGGTACAAACCAATTGTCTTGAGCGTTTAGTCTCCCCCCCTTTTCCCCCCGTCCTTCCTTCATACGGGTCCATTTTGATTTTGACCAAAGACCCCACCCTATTTTTTTTCGACCGTTTTTCTCCGTTTTCGGAACACTCTCCCGTCCGATTTTCTGCTTGTCTTTGCCACCCTCTTACTTTTCCCTCCCAGGGTTAAGTTGCCCTCCTGGATTCCCCATGGAGGTTCCAAACTCTGGTTTCATTCGGACGATCCTCCGTTCAGTTTCTCTTCACGCGTTAAAACTTTTTTTCCAATCGTCTTTTTTCCCCCCCCCCCCACCCACCCCCCCCCCCTTTCTCACCCCCTTCTGGGTTTGGAGTAAGTAACAAAAAAAAACAAAAGGTTTTGCGTTGACTGGAGGCCACCTTTCTCCCTTTTTTTCTTCTTTTCCTTCCTCGAATATTTCTTTTGTTGTTTTTTTTTTTTGAGTAATCGGCCTTTTTACTCTTTATGGACGCCGACATGGGTGACTTCAAACCAAAATGTTTTGTTTTTTCCTTTGATGCAATTTTGTAAGAGAACCCGCCCCTTTCCCTGGACCTCGCCTCCCCAGGATGTTTCCTGCTAAACCCCATCATCGATGTTCTACCTTGGGTTTATGTCCCGTCGTCTTTTTTTTTCCAACCCCCTTTCCCGTCATCTCCGTGCCGGATTGCCCGCCGTCTACCCTCTGTTCTTCAAAACTTTTTGGTTCATCTCCCCCGACCCCCCGTATATGTCCGTGGGGAGGGTTTTTTTTCGCAAGGACATACTGGTTCATACCATTTTTCCCAGGGCGGGCTTTTTTCTTGTTTATTATGGTCCTTACGGGATCCCTTTCTTTTAAACCATTTAGTTTTTTCTTCTGTTTAAACTATACATCTCTATATTTCTCCATTCTCCTTTGTCTGTTTTTTGAACCTTTTTTCTCCTTCTTCCCCGGTTTCATTTTCCCAGTGTTTACTGTGAGTAGCACCCCAAGGACTGGGTGTTTGGAAAAAAACTTGATGTGCCATGTGGAACCCCTCGCCGTCTTTTGGCGGTTTTAGGGCTCCTCCTGACCTCGCCCCCTGGACCCTAAATCCGCCCTTCCGATCCCTGTTTATCTTTTTTCCTGCCTTCCCCTCCTCGGCCTCGGCTTCTTTCCGCCCATCCCCTTTCCTCTCCGTTTCTCCTTTTCTTCGAATCCTGCATCCCCCCGGGAATTCACCCCCCGCCCTTTTCAGCCTTCCCCCCAAAAGTGTGTTTCAGGTTAGTATATCGAGACCCCCTTCTCCCCTGTAAGTCATCCGTTTTTTTGACTTGTTCGTTCGCGTCTCCCATTTTTTGGGCTGCCTTTCCCCTCTTTCGAATTGTTCACGCGCCGATTCCCCGTTTAACCCAAAGGCTTTTTTTCCCCCCTCACAATTTAGCATCCCTCCCCGTTCCCTCGTTGAGGTTTTTGGCACCAAAGTGTTTTCGATTTTTGTCAAACACACCCACCTCAGCTTTGCTCTTCTCGCTGTTTTTTTTTTTTTTTGCGCCTGTTTCCCCGTTCTAGCATCTGCCCACCCCCACCTTTTCCCAAACAGCTTTCCCCCACGGTGGAAAAACGCCATTTCCCCCCGTGCTCTTCTCCCCCCTAGTCATCGCCCCTTCTTTCAGACCGGAACACTACCGCAGGTTTACCCTGGGGTCGTTCGTTAAGACAAACCCCCCTGTAATCTTCACAATGCCCAATCTCTTTTTATTGCGGCCGGTGGTTGGTGGCCAAAAAATTCTACGCCTCTTTGCAGACAAATCCCCCATTTTCCCCAGGATTACTGCCGTGATGACTCGGTCGTTGGTTTTAGGACTAGGACTTTCTTCATTTCCAATTCCCCACCTTCACCAAGATCGATTTTTCCCCCCTAGTTTTTCCCATTCCCCACTTTTTCGATTTTTTTCCATTCATCACCCACCCCCACGTTTTTCCCTTTTGGCAGCCCCGAGATCCACTTTTTTAAAGCGTCCCCCTTTTTTTTTTTGGTGTTTTTTTAACCAGTTTGTTTTTCCTTGTCCCTTTAATTTGATCCCCCTTCGCGTTCAGCCCGTTCCCCCAACGGCACTTGTTTTCTCCCCCGCCGATGGGTATTTTTGTTAAAGTGAGCACGGTGTGAGGAAGGACCTTTTTTCCACCTCCCTTGGTTCGTTTTTCCCGTATTGCGGCCCCCACATATCTGGATATTGCGGCCCCCCCCTTTCCTTTTTTTTGTCCGAGGCTTTTTTGTTGGTCACACTGGCTTGCGGCCGCCCCCTTGATTTTTAATTTAAGCCCCCTCACCCTTCCATAATCTTTTGTGCGGTCGGGTTTTTTTCGTCGACTCTAACTTTTTTTTGTCCTTGACCAGTTTTAACATAGTTCTTCAGGTCAACCGAGTCTTTTCCGGAATACCCTCACCTCCTCCCTTTTCCCCGTCAACACCCCGCACTGTGGATTGCCTCAAACTTTTTTATTTCCCACTTTACCCCCTTCCATGCAATGTGGGGCTGCTTTTATCCCTTTTTCTTGGCACACCCCCCTCCCTTGACCCATTAGGGAAGGGACTTTGGTCCCCCACGTCTTCATGGTTGTTATCTGTCTGCCCCAGGGCCTTCGGCAGACCTTTCCCACCCCTTAATTTGACTAGCGTTCCGGTCTTTCTTCCCCTCCATTTTCAGTCTTTCCCCCATAATTGGTTTTTCTTCTGACCCCGCACATAGGTTTTTTGGACCTTTTCCCCCCCCCACACGAGTTCTGGCCCGGCTTCCACAGCAACTCTCTCTTCTCTAGGTTTTTTGGCCGTATTCGCCCCCTCTCTACCTCTCTTCGTCATTTGCCTGAAATCCCGCCTCCAACCATCCCTAACCGCCACTGGCAATAACGTGCTGCCGCTTCTTGCTCTTTTCTAAATTTTCATAGAGCGCTGTCACTGTTACCTTAGACCTTTCCATAAGTCGCCCACGGTCCTCCTCCCAATCTTCTGCCCGTAAGCGTTTCTAGGTGGTGTGGGACCGCCCCCCAGAGATCTATTTCCAGCTTCATACCCTCCAGCCCTCCTGGTTCCCCACTGATTCTCTGTCCCCACTGTTCTCCTTCCATTTTCAATAGGGTAGGTCTCTATTTGAACACCTCCCCACGTCCCTTTTTTATTCAGTGATTTCGTTTCCCCTTTTTCCATTCTTCATTTTTTTTTGGGACGTTGTGCCCTTCCCCCCTTTTTTTCATCCCCCAACCTCCCCTTTGTGATCTCGGTCCCACGTAAGAGACGAGGTGACCCCCCTTGTTGCTGACACCCTTTTTGGGTTTTGTTGTTCACCCCCCCACTTTCCCACACAGAACCCTTTTGCTTGGGTGTTCCCCCAAAAAAAACACCAACATTCTGGTGTTTCCTTCACCCGGATCTCCCCCTTTCCCACATTTTGTTTTTTTTTTGCCGAACTTTCGTCTTTGGCCACTTTGTGCCCCGCATCGCCAACCCCGGACCCAATATTGCTTCCCTGACCAGCTTTCCCCCCTCTTTTTTTTCACTTGCTTTCCCCTCCGATAATCTTTCGTCGAACCAGGCTCTTGCATCCGGTTTTTCTTTTTCTCTGGTTGTGTATAGCCGCGTCTATTTTAAAAACCTTCCGTATCTTTGGCGTGATATTTATTTTTGCACCAAAAACGGCCTTTCTTTTCTCGTCTTCTCCCACCTGTTTTCAGGGTTTCTCCCATTCCCCGGTCTTTCCTTTCCGCTCTTTTGATTCAACATTCCATCGGTCCGAAATGACCCAATGCCCCCCCATGTGGGCTTGCTTCTTTTTTCATCTCGGTCGGGCCACCCCGACCTTTTTTTTTTCCCCCCTCCTGCGTTATGTTCCGGATTTTTGACCAGGGATCTTTGGCCTCCAGGCCGTTGTTTTGAAAACTTGCCTCCGGTAAAAATATTTCCCACTCCTTTTTTTAGAGGTCGTGTTTTTAACCTTTTCATCGTTTTTCCTGACTTTTATCCTCGTTTTTTTTTCTGTTTTACTGTTTTCTGCGTGTGAGTGTTAACTCCCTGCAGATCTTTTCGCAAATGTTCCTTTCCTATCGTTCCCCCCCCCCCTATTCATCCATTTGATTTTTAAGGGGTTACCTTTTTTTTCTTCCTTGATTCTCATGAGAATTTTACACAGCGATAGCGACCCCGCCCTGTCCCCTCGTATTCTTTTTTTCTTCTTTTTTCCTCCTCTCCGTTGTTGTTTTTTTGTTTTGTTTTTTTTTTTTTTTTTGAGAGAGATCCCTCTGCCTAATCAGCTCGGCTGTGTTTGTATTCGCTGGTCACCCTTCCCTGAGGTGAATCTTTTCCCTGAAGGTTTTTTTCCCCCCCACCCCTCCACCACAGTATAACGTTTTTTTTTCTCCTGCCCATTGCCCCGAAAACTTAGAGATCCTGTGTTCTTTTTACCCCCCACCCGCTCCCCTATTTCGTTCAATGATCCCTCTTATTACCGGTCCCCCCCCTATGAACCCCTTTTTTTTGACCCCCCCCCCCTCCTCTTTGGTGGTTCCTTTACCTTAGTTCCATTCCCAATTTTATTGGAAGTATTCCCGTCAGAGCTTGCCTCACCAAAGCGCATTCGTCGCCAATTTTTTGCCGACCCATGAATATAAGGCTTCCTTGATTGTTTTATAGGTTCCCTCCCCTTTCGCCCCCATTTTGTTTTTGAAGAGGCTTCGGTCCCCTGCCCTTGGCTTTTTAAACTTTTTGGGTTGAAGCCCTGATTGCCGGTCGGCCGGGTTGTGTTCATCATCCTGCTCCTCTTCCCTTTTTCGTTTCCCTCTGCAGGTCTAACCGAAAATCTTTTCCCCCATAAACCCGGATGCAAGAGTTGCCTTGTTATTTTTTCTTTTTTATGTTTGTCACTCTCTAGTGGTACCCCCGCCATTCCGCAATTGTTTGTCACGCTTTTCCTGTACATATTCTGTTGGTCTTTGTCACCCGTTCTTTGAAGTCGGGTCCCATGTCAAGTTTTTCGCCGGTTTTTGGTACCCCCCCGTCCTTTTTTTTGTTGGTCCACCCCCCTCAAATAAATTTTTCCTGTGTGGGATTTCCCCGGCCCCCCCCTTTTTTCTTTAAGTCTGAGTTGGTACTGGCCTCTTTTCCCTTTTTCTCTGCCCCCTCTTTTTTTGATCCCCCCCACGTGGTTCATTTTGAAGCCGTCCTGACAAACAAGGTGCCCCATCCTACCACTTTTTTTTTCTCCGCGTTTTTCCCCACCCATTTCTTAGTTATTCTGCTGCCTTTTTCCCCCTCTATGCCTTTTGTCCCCCCACCCTGTTGTTGACATCCGACGTCGTGGCGCTTGCTTCCTGCGTCGTTCTTTTCAATTCTTCGGCGGTTTCTTCCACCCCCCCCCGCTTGAGCCAGCGATTCGTCGGAGGATATCGTTCGTTTAAGGTTTGCGCGCTTGCTTTTCTTGCATTTTCATTTTTGTTCCCTGAAGCTCTTTCCCCGTTTTCCCTTTTCTCGACCGCCTTTCGCACTCGTTTACAGATTTGCTTCTTTGCGGGCTTGGCTGATTTGTCTCTCTTGGCTTAGGGTCGACAATTCCTTTTTTTCTCGTCAAATCCCCCTCTTTCTTCTTCCCTTGCTTCCCCTGTTTTTTCACCAAATCCCCCTTATGGGCGGTTTTCCCGTCAGTAACCCCCCATTGGGGGCATGTACTTTCCCCTTTTGTTTCCCCCTTCACTGACTGTAGATATCTTACCCCTTTTATCCCCGTTTTTATGTTTCCCCCCCCATGGACCCCCCCCCTGTTGGACTTTCAAATTCCCCTCCCTTCAACTTCCCTTTTATTTCTTGTCCCTCTGATCTTTTTTCCAGTGGCATGGAGTGGTCTCTCCTGCGTTGTACATCCCCAATCGGTTTTTCCCCTCTGCTGGCGGAGTTTGGTTTTATCCCGTTGTGTCCTCTTTGAAATTGTTGCTGAGTTTCTCCTAAAAGCTCCCAGAGGTGTTTTGAAGTTGCCTTTTCTGCTTTACGGTTGCCCTGGCTCGGCGGCAAACCTTTCCCTTGGCCCGGCCTCCCTGCCTTCGTCCCCCCCCACAAAGATTATGCCCAAAGTTCTTGTTGGTTTTTTTTTTTTTTTTGCTTCCTTCGATTTTCTTCCCCCCTTGGCATACCTTGGACAAACGCACCCCCCCCGGGCTAGTTTTCTGCCTTTTCCCACTCTTTTTTGCCTTTTACCCCTTCCCTTGCGTCCCCAAACACACCCCCAGATGGCTGTTCTTGGGGAGGTTGCCGCAGAGATAAAAAGTCCCAGAAGCCCACTTTTTCCCCCCCCCCTTTTCTTTCTGATCTCGCTGCCAAGTCTCGGTGCGGGCCCATTTTCTTGCCCCCACCCACTTTGTTTCTGGAAGCGGGGTTCATACGTTTTTTTTTCGTTCTTGCCCCTTGCAGAATTCCTATCCTCCCCCTCCCACTTCACCCCCCCAGACCTCTGTCTCCTTTTTTCTTCTGCACCACTTTTTGTTCCGCCGGTTGCGTAACTCTTCCCAACCGACTTTGTTCCCTTAACTTCTACAGTCATACTTTTTCTCTCCGACGCCGTTTAACTGCTTTAGTTATTCTCAATTTGCGGCCTCATCTTTAGGTTTTTTTGTTCCTGTTTTTGTGCCCCCTCGTTTTGCCGGGTGTGGGTCATCGCTGTTTAATTTTGACTATGCCAACCCATTCCTCCCAACGCCGATCTTCGCATATTATTTTTTGTTGTTTTTTTCACCAGGTCTTTTCCCGTCCTGAACGCGCCCGTTCTTTAGACGAATTGATTCGTTTCTCCCTGTCCGTTTTGTTTCTTTTTAACTTTTTTTTTTTGCTGCGTGCCCCCCCGCAACTTCTTAGGCCGTGCTTATCCCCTGCCAGACTTTCTTCTTCACTTTTCATTGAGTGGGTCTCGATTTCTAGTCCCTTTTTCCCCAGTTTTCCGCTCACCTGTGTTTTTTACCTGGGTCTTCCCGATTTCGTTCCCTTTTTTTTGATAACGCGGCACTTGCGCAATTATGCTGGATCCGTCCCCTCCTCTCGGATGGCGATGTCCCTAGTCTACTTTTTCTCGAGTTGCCCCCTTCTGTTTTCTCTTCTCTTGTCTTTTTTTGAGCGTCGCCCCCCTCCCCCTGCGAGTTGTTCCACATTATCCTTTCCCCCCCCCCGTTTTTTTTGTCTCCTGCCCGTTACCCCCCTTTTCCCTATCTCCAAAGTTTTTGGAAGCCGTTCGAATGTTTTTTTTCCCTTTTTTCTCGTTTTGAATTATTTCCTTTTTTATTGTTTTCAACACTTTCTGTGGTCCCCTCTCAAGCCGCTACCGGCCCGTTCCCCAGTCAGCAAAGATTCCCCTGCTTTCCACCACCCTTTTCCCTTCTCTTCATGTTTCCACCTTCACCCCGATTTACCCCTCTCCTGGTTTCATTTAGCTAAAGTCCCCCCCCTGTGCCCCTTCTTGGCCCCTTTCGACGGTCCTTTTTTTTCTTTCGCGGTCTTCGTTTGATGGGTTGATTTCCCAAACATTCGTCGTTCCATCCCCTTCTTGCCACTCCGATGATTGTGTGAGTAACCCCTCCCCGGTTGTACTCACGCTTCCTGTTTTTTGGTTTCCTCTTTTTTTCCCCTTACATTTTTTTACGTTTTTCACCACCCAATTTATACCCCCATTTCAGTTAAATGACTTACCTTTTCTTCCCTCTCCCTTTTCTCCTCCCGTTGTTTTGTTTTTCTCCTCTTTTTTGCCTTACCTTCTTTCCATTCCGGCCAATGGGTTGGACTTGCCCCAATTTTGTGTTTTTCCGATGCGTTAATTTTATCGAAACACCTGCAAGGTCTGACCCCTTCTCCCCGGATGCGGCTCAATTCCCGGAGTTTTCCTCCTTTGGGGTGGACCCACTTCCGTTCTTTTTGTTCACCCATGCCCCCTTTCCCGCCTTTTCCGTACGTCCCTTCCCTCTTTCTTGGCCAACCTCTTGGTTTTTCACCCCCAATGGACCCCCTCTATTGTCCGCGTGTTTTTTTTTTTTTGTTCCAGACATACGCGTCAGACCCCATTGTTTCCCCCCTGTCCGGCAAGCTGTTTTCTGTGGCCGGGTGTTGTTTTTTTTTTTTTTTTTTTCTCTTCTTCCGCGTCCCCATGGCTTGCGGTTCGGTTTTTCCCCACTATACCCCATTTTCTTTTCCACCTTTTTTTTTTTGGTCCAGGTCGTGGGATAATGGCTCTAGTTTCAAAAACCGGGTACCCTGTGTTCCCAGCTTCCCCCCAAGATGTTTTTTTTTTTTCTTCCTTGCTCCCAACGGATTCCCTTTTTGTGGCCCCCCAAACCTTTTTTTTTGGGATTTGTTTTGGCGGCCGCGACGTCTTTCCCAGCCTCCATTTCCTTTTGCTGACTTCTTTTTCTCCTCCCCCACGCCCGTTTCCGGTGACACGCCCCTTCCCCTCGCCCGACTCCTGTTCTTCCTTTGTCATCGGCCTTCAGGGGACTCACTTTTGCGTAAAACCTTTTGTTCCTTCTACTCTTCTAGACCCCATTTTTTCCAATTTTTCATTCCCCTTCTGCTAAGCGAACTTTACCCAGAAGGTTGCCTCAGGCTTTTTATTTCCCGCCTCCCTGAATTCAAAAATACACCACCTGCCTTTCTCTCGTGTCCTTTCCACCTTCTCTTTCCCCAGTCCCATTTTTATTATAGGAGGGACAACCCCAAAACTTTTTTCCAACACCCAACGACCAACCATTGGCTGATTCTGTCCTTTTTTTTTGAATTTTGTTCCGCGTTTTTATCCCCTTTCCAAGGTGCAGCCTCCCACCCACCCTTTCCCCTTCTTACCCCTTGCCCAACCAGTCCCGGTCCTTTCCTGCTTCTCTTGCCCAATGTTTTTTTGCCTCCGCACATTTAGTATCACTCGCAGTTTTTACCCGGCGTTGTTCGCGCACCCCCCTTTGTACCTCTTTCTGTGACCTTTTTCAATCAGATCGGTTGCGTTTCTTCGGCCCCCTTTTCGTTACACGTCTTTTGAAGTTTCCCCCAGACAATCCCGCAAACGGATTCAGAACTGGCTTTTGATGCGGTAGGGTTTTTCTTTTTTTCGGTCCATTCTGAAGTTTTTCAACTAAATGACCCCCACACGACATCCCTATTCCCCCCATTTGCCCCCCCAATTTTTTCCATTTAACTTTAAGCCCAGCTTCTGGGTCATGCGTTAATCTCCCTTTCAACTGCTCCCTGGGGACCCGTTTGCAATTTTCTTTTTACTTTGATTGGAGTCGAGTTCCCCGGCCGCTCAATTTCGCAAATTGGGTTCGGTCCGTGAGTTCTCTTGTTTTGTTGTTTTTGATGGTTTGTTGAAAATGAGACCCCATAGGTGGCGGCCGCCCCCCGCTCTTTGGGTTTATCGGTAACCCTTCTTTTTTTGCACCCCCCCAGACTTTTTTCCCCTAGCTTTTTTTGTGCCCTTTTTTCCAAAATTTTTGCGGTCCCCACCGTCCGTGTTTCCTCCCTCCAGCAAACCCCTTCCAGACTTTTTTTCCCGCTTCGCCCCTCTACCCTTTTTCTTTTTTTCGGTCGAACGCCCTTCTTCTCTTCAAGGGGGATTTACTATATGTGCCTTTCTCTACTCAATCAGCATCCAGTCGCCACTGTCTGGTGAATTCCCCCTTTCCCAACCCACCCTCCTCCAGTTTACCCTCCATTGGCAATTTTTGACTTTTAGCCTTGTCCCTTACCTCTGCTCTGGACACAATCTTGTGTTTCCTTTTTCCCCCCCGTTAACTCATGGGGTCATCGCTGGACCTGGTTTTCCCTCGTGTTTTCAGACCCGTTTTTTTGATCCCCCGTCATTCTCGCGGGTTTTTATTCCGCCCCCCCTTTTTTCCTTCATCCCCCCCCATAGTGTTTTGTTTACTTTCGGTGTCACCCCTGGCGTCCCTATGCGGTTTTAATGCCCAAAAGAGGTTTAGCCCTTTTTTCCCCCCAAGGGGAGGCCCCATTGCTTTCGCTGAGGTCCTGACTTTTGTATTCATTTTGTCGACACGCCGCAAAGTTGCCGCCCCCCCGTACGCTGAATTGACATTTTGAAAGAAGTCCGAAAGTGCACAACCGTGACAGCAAAAAACTCGCACTCTGTGTTTCTCCCCTCTGCTTCCTTACGGACCCACGTGAAATGTAGCGTTCCCCCCCCAAACCTCCTTAATGACCACATGCAGGACTCCCCCCCAAGCTCGACAAGCCGTTCCATCCATTCCCTTCCGCCCTGCCCCTTCCCATCTTGGTTTTTTTCTGTTTTTTTTGAATTGTGTTTGGCCCAAATGAAATCCCCCCCCACCCTCGCTCTCTTACGATCCGCGAAGGCCTCACTAGGCCCCCGCCCTTTTCTTTTCACACTGTTTGCATGTTTTCCCTCCGTCTAGGTCTGCTTTCCCATCCTATACCCACCGAATTTCCTTGATCCCTTCTTTTTCCCCGTTTTTAGTATTCCCTTGTTTTGGATTTCCACACCTTTCTTTTTTTTTGTCCCTCGTCCCCCCCCAGTGATTCTCTGTTGAGTGGCTCCTTATCCCACGGCTTTTCTCTTTTTTTTGTTGTCCGGTCCAATCCACCCCTTTTTTTGAACCCATTGGACTTGTATTGGTGTTCCCCCCCCCCAAAAAAATTACTTTGACCCGGCTTTCGTAACAGAACTTTCCCGGTTTTCCCGTATTGAGCCCCCCTTTTGCCCCGCAGCCCACTTTTCCAATATTTTCGGTCTCTTTTTCCAGAGTTTTTAAATTTGTTTTGTCATGTTCCCCCCCCCCTCCCCCCCTCCCGTGCTTCCTTGTTTTTCGTCCCCCAATTTCGTTTTTCGTGTATTTTTTTTTTGGTCCTGTGTTTTCTTTTTGTAACTTTTTTTAATTACCCCCCCCAACGCTCTCGTTGCTGTGTTCAACACGGCGCCGTCACTTTCTGTTCCTCCAGTCCGGTTCTTTTTTCCCCTGTTTTTTCAGTGCCCCGCCCCTCTCCTTGTCGGCCCCTCGGTCCCCTAGAAAGGTTTTGGACACAACCTTGATTTTTCTGCGTTTCTTTTCATTCCGCCTTTCTTCCTTCCCCTTTTTCTCTCTTTAATCACGGGCGTGGTCCCGCTTTTCGGAATCATCGCTGACTTTTTCCTCCCCTGCCTTTTTTTTCCTCTGTTTTAAACCCCCAGAATTTTCTACGAGTCGTTTTTGCTGTTCAATTGTTTCCACAGTTTTTCCTGCTTTTTCTTCTCTCCTCTTTCTCCTTTGACCTGAATCGTCGCCATGGGTTGGTTCTTTTCCCGCACAGTCCCCCCGATTCTACTTTCGGGTGCACCCTGTTTTCCCTGATCGTGCCCACCCATTCATCCACGTTTTGATGATTTTTCTGTGTTTTTGGTTTTCCCACCGTAGGATCAGCCGACTTCCCCCTTCCTCTTCTTTTTGCCCATCGAGGCCGAACCCTCCGAGTTTTCTGTTCGG
>Ga0179593_1680751_pt1 | contig 14987 bp, 21 predicted proteins | sample CZODoug2_1_08_16_FD_185931 | JGI IMG/M metagenome (GOLD analysis project Ga0179593, IMG submission 185931) | Vadose zone soil fungal communities from Angelo Coast Range Reserve, California, USA - CZODoug2_1_08_16fungal (PacBio error correction) | ecosystem: Environmental > Terrestrial > Soil >... | reverse complement strand
CTCTTTTCTTGGACCCCGCCAAGTCAGAGGTTTGAACTTTCTTTTCCCAATCTCTCCGCGCGTTTTTTTCGGTGGGAGTCCTCGTTTTCGGGACGTTGACCTATGCCGTTCCCCCACCGTTCCATTTTTTCCATCCGAATTTCTAACAGTTCCGTTGGATTCCTTTTCGGATATTAGGTTCCTTTTCTTTCCGCCCCTTCAAGAGTTGGATTTCGACCCACCGCTGTTGTAGACGCGCTTAATCTTGATGCGCCCCGCTTTTTTCCAAACTTGCTCCTCGTTTCATCATTTTTTTTTCGACGGCTCCCCCTCCACAGCGCAATTTTTCGCCTTGACTCTTGAGAATGAAGGGCAACAGATTTTTTACTTCCCCCCAAATTCGTCAAATCCCTCAATGATCGGATTTACCCCTTTTTTTTTTCGGGTATTCCCTTGAAACAGACCGGGTTTTTGTAATTTGTTTCAGGCCCCCTTTCTGCCCTCAATTCAACCTTGATCCCCCTCCCCCTTGTTTCGAACTTTCTAAACTCCCCTTACAGCGGATGAACCTTTCTCTTGACGGAGGCGAGGATGGGTAAACGTCACCTGTCCAACAACATGACTTTTCCGGCCAGAAGCTTCCTTCTTCCCCCCTTTGTCTACTTCTCAGAAAACCCCCCCGTTTAACCAAAGGGATGCCTTCGGCCCGGCCCTTCATCTTTAGAGTTTATTGATGGAACTGTGCACTACTGGCGCTCAAGGACTCCCCCGGAAAATGGCCCCTCTTTCTAATTCCGAAGATTCATGAAATGCGGGAAGCGCCCCCGCCAACCTGCACTTTCCCGCGCGGATCGGGATTTGGTCTCGCGGAGAACGCTAGTCCCTCTTTGGTTAGGTATTTTTAGTCTGTTTTCCCCGAGGCTCCCTTTGATCGCCTTCGTCACGCCCCCCGGATTAGTCGTTTCCCTCCCCCCAAATAAATGTTTTTTTCAATTTCAATTTAGCGGATGAAGATAAGGACCTATCTCTTGGGACACGCTTCACCTCCCGAGAGGGTGGTGAACTGTATTTATAGTTGCCCCCCCCTCCCCCCAGGAGTGTTTGCTCCTCCTTCAGCGTGCCCTCGCGACTAAGTTTAAACGTTTTTTTGTCTCCCTTATACGGTCCTGTTTTTTAAGAGTCTTTTGGGAAGATTGGACTTGGGTTGCCTTTTCCCTGATGCATTCTTTTCACCAGGATTTTCCCTCCAAGGAGACCCTTTCTGGGGCACAGGAAAGCCCTTTTTCCCATAGGAAGTTTTTCACAGTTTTTTTAGCAGAAATTTCGGAGTTAGCTGGACGGACTTGCTCCCCCCCTGTTCGGCCCCCCCCAAGCCGATGCCTTTCCCTCTCCCCTCCTATCAAGCTGGGCTGGGAGTACCCAATTGAGGCCTCTTTTCAGTTTTTCGCGTTTTTGCTGGATAGCTCTTCCCCCCCTTAATGAACTCACTTACTGAATGGCGAATATTTCTAAGATTACACCCGCCTACCCCCAACTTCGCCTTCGTGTCCCTGACGTTTGTTTTTTTTTCCCCTTGTCCTCTTAGAGAGTTCCGCTGTCAACACAACTGTGTTTCATCGTTCTTTTTTCTCTTGCGTTCTGCTTCTTCCAACCACAGAGCTTACGTGTTCCCCCCCCCCCCTAGTAATAATTTTTTTTTGGCTGTTTCCCCCGCGGATGTGTATATTAACACTCGTCTCGGCCCTCCCCCCCCTTTATTGTGCTCATCGGCATTCAGCCTTTTCCCCCTTCCCCTGAAAACCGGAGGTGAGTATTCTTTCTTCTCTTTTTTTTCTTTCCGGATCCTCGCGATCGTTTGTTCGGTCCTTCTTGAACGGCCTCTTTCTTTTCAAAACTCTTTCCTTCGAGCGCATCTGTTCCCCAGTGAGATTTTCTGGGGGGTTTTTTTTTTTTTGGACCTTCTCCCTCCCCTCTCTGTTCCTTTTTCTTTTGTCTAGAGATGAGGATTTTTCTTTTTTAAGGACCTGCGCTCGGCATCAAACGGGAGTTTTGAACCGAGCTAGGCCGTGCCCAAGAGATAACCATCTCCCCCCCCTTTCCCCCCACGATTTGGGCGGCCCAAGACGCGCTGCCTCGCCTGGGACTCCCCCCCTCCCAGGACTTTTTTTTAAGGAGGCAAGGAAAAATCAAGTTTCGCTGTTCCCTCTGGTTTGCGGGGTTTCCCCCTTTGTTGGCCTTTTCCTCGTAACGTCCAGGACATTCTTGCCGTCGATCTTTCTTTCCGAAATTTTTTCTCCTTCTGGATGAATAGGAGACTGCGTCTTTCCTTACGCTGGTTGCCAGTTCCCCAGCGCACGGCTGGGTCCCCACAGGGGTTCCCCTTTTTTCGGGAACTTTTCCTCTCTAACTTTTCCTCCTGCCACCTTTTTTCCTACAGTTCGAGTTTTTTTTGTTATGTTCGTCTCTTCCGCCCTTTAGCCTTCAGGCTCTCGTTCGGCGCTTTTCGGTCGGAGGTGTCCCGGTTTTCAGCGTCCTGAACGATGCTTTGTCCCTTCTCCCACGAAGTTTTGCGGCGGAACTAATGTCCGAGGAACCCTGCTGGTTTTCCTTTTGCCAATTACGAAAACCGGGCACTTCCCTCTCTGCTCGATCCTTCTCTTTTCCTTTCCGTGACCCCCCCTTTTTCACTGATGATGGGCTCCCTTTTTTTCGAACTTCCCCCCTCCGAGTTCACCCTGCCATTTTTTATGCCAATTCTTTTACCGGTCCCCTTCCCAAACTATTTTTCTTCCGAGGAAGTTGGGACCGCAACGTTCACCCCTCTCCCCGCGATTCACGTTCTCTCTAACGATTGTCAACCGAACGAAGGTTTCCTCCCCCCGAGTTAAGATTTGAGCCCAGACTCCTCCCTTCCTTATCGGCTGCGCGGCCTTCTTTCATTCCTTCCCCCCCTTCTGGTTGTGCATGCCATCTGGCTTTTTGGTTCTCTTCTTGTTCACCCTTTCCTTCTGTTTCAAAAGACAGTTTCACCCCTGCATACTTCCCGACCCCTCCCCTCCCGAGCCTCTTAATGCAAATCGATGCGTCAATCCGGCCATCTGCAGGACCGAGATGTTTTCTGTTTCCAATCCCGAGTATTTTTGGCTGTTTCTTCACGAGTTGCCCCCTACAAAGTCCTTTTCCCGCACGTTTGTTTTTGGGGGCTGTGCCCGAACCAAGGGAAGGATTACTTTTTCCCAGTATTCTCCTTCGCCATGTTGTTTACTTACCCATCCCTCTTCTCCCCCAGAAGGTCCTTCTACGGGTTTCCTCTTTGGAGTTGCTTTCTTCCCTTGCCTCCGAACCAAGTGGAGGGGCATGCCGAGTTGGTTTAATTGATCGGTGTCTCCATCCACGCCTTCCCCCACCCCCGCCAGTCGTTTCCCTTCTTTGTTCCCCCGACGGTCCTTTTTTTTTTCCCTCGATCATTTCCCTTCAAGCTTTGTTTGGAAGCAGAACTTTTTCCCCTTCGATGATCTCTTCACATCTTTTCCCCAAGTTCTTCTTGGAACTTCCTAGCGAAAAGCTTCTTTTCCCCCGTGAGTATCTCCCTTTTTACCCTGGTTTGGTCCTCGGGCTCCAACCCATGGGTTTCTTTCCAAGATTTACCCCAGCGATTTCGAGAGCAGTTTTCAAGTTTTTTCCACACTTCAGAGAAAGCATCAGCCGTACCAACTGGACCTCATCGTTAGAATACCCTTTGAAGCGTTTCCTTTTCTAAACTCCGAAAGATTCCCTACACAGATGCCCACTTTTGCGGGCGTGGATCGTGGCCCCTTTATATCGAAGATTTTCGCTTCTACGTCAGGGATACTTCTCCTCCTCAGTTGTTGAGAGCCTTTTTTTCATCGGTTCGACGCCGATACCCCGTCTTTTGAATAAGGCCTTCCTAGGCGGTCAGCTTTTTTTCTGTCAACTTCGGTTTTTTCTTCAAAGCCTTTCCCCAAAGATCTTTGTAGTCTTCCTTAAGTTCCTCGTGGATTTTAAGGCTTTTTTCGAGAATTTGTTCTGATTCCCGGGGCCCGTCGCCAAGCGCTTTTTTAGATTTCCAAGATTTTGAGCCACTGAGCCAAAAACTTTTGAAGAAAGTTTTCCCCTCCCCTGTTCCCCCTTTTTCCTCGTGGTCCCTATCCCTTCAATCCCCCCTTCATTTCCCTTTCCGGGGAACCCTTCTTTTCTTCGCCCCTTTTTTCGCTCGTCCTTGGGCCTTCCCGCTTTCCATTCCTTTTTTTTCTTTGGCCCGGAACCAAACGACTTCCCTTTTTTGTAAGGGACCTTTTTCCTTTCCTATCTGATGCCCCCTTCCAAACACACTTTCCTTTTCCACGTCAACGGTTTTCCCCCTTCCCTCTGGAATCCTTTTCCTTCTAGAGACAGTCCCTGAAGTATCCTCATTTGGACGGATGACATGCGTTTTCCCCCACCGGACCCGGTCCTTCCCCCCCAATGGCTTTTTCCCCTTGATCATATTTTTTTTTTCCCCCCATTTTCTTTTCTTCGAAAGAAACCCCCCCTCCCATTTCCTTTCCCGAAGTTTAATATTTGGTAGAATTTTTTTTAGTGTAAAGTGCAAATTTTCCCCCCTCCTTCCTCAGATGTGGTACTTAACTGAACCTTGACTCTTTCTTGCTGCGTAGGCCGGAGGCGACACCTTCCTTTCCTCCCATCACGTTTTTGCGTTTTCGTCTTTTCTCCTGAGAAAGTCTTCTTTTTTTGCTCTGGGTTTTCTTTGCAAGTCTTTAGTGAGCTAGGAAGATTTGAACACCCCGTCTTCGTGTTTCATTTTTTTCCCTCCATGTTGCTGGTCTTTTCCCTTAATCCCCCGAGGCCTGTACGTCATACTAAATATTTTTTTTTTTTCCTTTTTTTCCCCCAAGCCCGAGGGGGTTTAAATGTATTTTTGCTTATTCACTCGTTGACCGGACCCAGGAGCTTTGTTTGGTTTTTTTTGCCCAGCCCTGTCTCGGCGTCAGCACAGATCTCTACACGTTTCGATTCCACACTTCCTCGTCTCTTTCCCCGCGAACCTTGCCTGCCTTTGGGCCGTTGTTCCCCGGATCCTTTCTTTATGAGCCCTTTTCCTCGAATACTTTTTGCCAACGTGGGAAAGGTGCCCCATTTCCACCCACCTCAATCGCGCTTTCAACGTCCTGGTGCCCTAGAGTCATTGGTTCCTTAGGCCTTTAAGGTTCAAAAGTCATTGCCTCCCTTCTTCCCGCGTGCAATCTTTCCTCAATTAGTTCCGGCTCCCTATAAGGGAGACCCCCTTGCGCAGGTTTTTTTTCCTGTCCCGGAGATTTCCTTTCTAGTCTTCTTCCCTTCCCCCACGTCGCCCTGTATACCTTCTTAGGGCTCCTGACATCGCTCTCCAACCACTTTCCCGGCTTTTTGTTGTCCCCTCTAAGGTTTTTCCTTCCAAGAGTTCTTCTTTCCTTGCTTCATAGTCGTGGAGATGAGCCCCCGTATTCCCACAGCTGCCTTTTTTCTTCCCGGTTTAACGGCCTTCTTTCAATGCCCCCCCCTTGCAAGAGTCGGTCTTCGACGCTTGGTCACTCGGTATCCCCCAAAGTTTGATCGACCCGCGAAGCTTTTTCTCTTTGATGTTTTTCCTCTTTAGTTTCCCTCCCTTCCCCCCGGAGTGCTTTTTCGATCTCTTTTGCGACCCTTTGTTTTTTTGTCCTATGGGGATCTTCTTAAGGTCCCTTTTTTTTTTTTCAAATTCTCCTTTTCCGAGCTCCTCTGCCCCCAATTGCGACCGTTCAACAGACTTTTCCCTCCGGTTTTTTCGAGAGTCCCTTCTTGCTTTTCTCACAACTGTGGGAAGGAAATCACCCTGGCCTGCCTCCCCCCTGTGAGCATTTGCCTTTTTTTTTTCCGTGCCCTCCTCTACCCATCGACCGCCCCACCCCCCGCTCGTCGCGGGTTTTTTGTTCCAGAACATCCTTCTTTTCCTAATAACCTTTTCTTTCAGTTGAGGAGGCCTGTAAGATAGACCCCTTGAAGCCACTCCAGTTCTTTTTGCCAAGCTTGTAGCTCCCCGGTGGGTGCAGTTCCCTTTTCCCTAGGTGGTCCTCTCCACAAGGACCGCCCTTTTTTCCTTTGCGATGCCAAGCAACTAGTGAGCATCTTTCCTTTGCATTGTTCTTTCTGTGATCCGTCCCTCCCCTCCCGATCAAGAGCCCACTCTCTAAGCAAACAGTGTTTTCCCTGCTGGCGCTCTTTCCCTTTTTCGATTTCAAAGTAAGGGAATGTTTTTTTGGAGGGCGTTTTTCCTCGATTACTTTCCCTGCAGTTTGAGTACCGTGGTGAGTTCCTTCTTTTTTTCAGTCGGATCTCCCCGCTTCTTCTCCCCTTGCAATTCTTAAGCTGCTCAATTTATCCTGACACTCTTTCTGATAGCTGCCCCCTCTTGAAAAGATTCTTTGGTTTTTTTTTTCAATACTGATGTACCCTTCGTTTACTCCAATTTCTCCGTATGCCGTCTATTATACGAGCTTCCTTATCTGTCTTTTTTCCCACGTTTTTCCCCTTTGATGCGATCAATGTTCCCCCCCCCCCGATTTTTAGATGTCCCCCACTGGCCATGCTGCCCCCGCAGGGTCTTTTTTCCTCCAAATCCTTCGCCCTTTGTGGCTTTTTTTCCCTTTCCCACGGATATGTTTTTCCAGCTGAATATTTTCCTCTCCAGGAGTTGCCGTCCACACGGAAGAAGGTTCTACCCCCAGTTACCCCGCGGAATTTGATTCTTCCCGCCCTTTTCCTTTTGTACAGGCAGCCTCTTCCCACAATTTTCTTTTTTGCCTGTTTTCCTTCTTTTTGGGCGATAGGCGGCCGCTACCTCTTTTTTTTTTTCTTTTTCCTTCCAAACTTTCCCCCCCCATCGTCCCTTTTCCCTACTGTACTCTCCTTCCCCGATCCCGTGATGGAGGACCCTGTCCATTTTGACGCCGTTTGATCTTTCCTCTGCTTTTTCTCCTTCTTTTCCCCTGTTCCTTCTTCCAACCTCCCTGTTCCGAATGGCGACCTATTGCCTTTCCCCTCCCCCCCCCCCTCCTTTACGTGGCCGTTTTTTCTTTTTTGTTTTCCTGGAGCCCCCCCCAAAAGGTTTTCCCTGTTATTTTTTCCCCGTATTCTTGAAAGCCCCCCCAAGCCAGTTGTTTACCTCTTTCCGGGTTACCCTTCTCCCTTCCGTTCAGAAATCGGTCTGTCCTTCCCTACGCTGTTGTCTCTTTTTCGTGAGAGAAAGTTTCTTTTCCCACCTGTTGAGTGTTTCTTTTTGAATGATCGGGGCCTAAGAGATCATCGCCCTCCAACACAGTGAGAAAGTTTTCTTTGCTCCTGCCTGAGCCTTTTCCTCTCATCCGACTTTATGCCAATCGATCCCTTTTTCCGCAGGATTTTTTTTTTTTTTTTCTTTTCCCTTAGATGATGAAGAGTGCACTTCGCTTTTTCAAACGTCCAGCTATTTTTGAAAATGGTCCCTCCTCTCCCGCCATGACCCTTGAGCCTTTGGTAAACTTTTTCACAGATTATCAAGCACCCCCTGGGGCTCTTTTTTCCAGAGTCTAACCTTTTTGCTTAGAAAATTCCAAGTTTTTCCCTTCCACAATGACCCAGTCTCCCGAATTCCCCTGAAGAGTAAACCTTCACTGATTTTGATGATTTCCTTAAACTGGGTCCTCCCCTTCCGCTCTCCAGTCCCCCCCCCCCCTTTCCTCCCTCTGAACAAGAGCGGTATTCATTTTTCAATTCCTTGGTTTTTTCCTTCGGACCCTCCTATTTTCCTCATGTTGGGTTTTTTGACTAGTCGGTCGGTAGTACCGCCCCTTTCGATTTCTAATTTTCCAATGATTCCCGAGTTTATCGGTTTGGTATTTCGGGGTAATTCTACCCGATTACTCTCTTTTTGTCCCATTCCTTTCTGGTCAAGTGCCCCTTCGGAAACTTTCATTCTTAGTTTATGAGCCGAACCCGCTTTTCACCCTAGTTTCTTTCGTGTGCTCGACCTTCCTTGGACCGCTGGTCCCCCCCCACCATGTTTTCCACGATACTTTTTCATAATGGCGTGTGCGCGCTCTGTCCCCTTTTCCCTCGGTTTTTTCTCCCTAGGATAATTTCCATTGAAACCCCCATCTTCCCCCGTTATGTCCCCCCCCTCTCATCGCGTGCCCTGTTTCCGCCTCTTTTCCCATAGCTCTTTCAAGCGTTTTTCGGTCCATGTGTTTGTCAATTCGTGACCGCTGCCCCGATCAATTCCCCTCTGAGGACCCCGTTTTTCGTGCTCCTTCCCTCTATCTCGCTTTTTCCCCCCAGTACAGCCTTTCAGGATTTTTATGGGAACACCGGTGTGTCCCCATTGTTTTGTGTTTTGGTCGACCCGCTTCTAGAGGAGGTCTTTTTTCAAAACACTCCAACCGTGATACCGGAAGTCTAGAGTCTTTTTTTCAGTTGGGGATTCATTTTGAAAACCTTGAATTTCCTTTTGGACCGAGGATTTCAAGGAAGCTTTCTTTTTTAATCTTCCTTTGAGTCGTAAACGATCAGTTCGGGTTCCGACCAGTTCCAATGCCAAAGGCGCTTTCGCGGGCTCCGGTGGCTGAGAGGACGACCCTCACATTCTTTTTTTTTCTTGATTGGTTTGGTGCCCTCAAGGATGGAGAGTCTTTCGCCAAACCCCTTTTTTTCTGTTTGTTGCACCCCCCCCCCACTTTAAAGTTTTTCCCTTCAAGATTTGACTGTTTTTTCTCTAATCGTCTGGGGGAAAGATAATTTATCCGCGGGGTACCCTTTCTTTCGTTATCTTTCAAAGCCCTTTTCTGGTCTCCCAGCAGTTTTCGCACAGATAAGGTGTACCGTTTGGCGATTCAACCCTTTTCCTATCGTTCTACCGAAACGGGTTCTCCTTTTTTTGCCGTGGCTTTAGGCATACCCTTTCCCTGGATCGGCCCCTTTTCCCCCAACTGGAAGGTCCGGCATTCCCCTCCTTGAAATCGCGCCTTTTTTTTGCGGGCCCCTTCTCTCCTTTTACTTTCCTTGAAACCCTTTTACTGGGTTATGTTGTTCAAAAGAGCCTTCCCCATTATGGTTCAAGGATTGTAAGATCCATTTTCCACAGGGCTTGCAAGGACTCAGGGCATTCGCTGATCGATCACCTCGGCACACCAAGTTCTCCCTTGTTTCTGCGTTTTTCCCCCTCCCCTTATCTTGTAGATCCCAGCCAAGTAAAACAAAAGAGTTTTTGCCAGTCTTTGGGCCCCTTTAGGTTCTTTTCACGATGGTAAGAGTCCCCCTTTCTTCAATAGTTTTTTTTTTTTTTCTTTCGAGGTGATTCTTTTAGAAAAGATTTTTTCCTAACCCTGGCAATTCCTTACGTGGAGGTGCCCCTCTTTTTCTCCTTGGCCCTTTTTCATATGTTTTCCCTCTGGTATCCAAAAATCCCTTGAGACCCCCTTTTCCCAGATTGGCCTCTCAGCTGTTTTTCGCAATCCCGTTTCCTCCTCCTGAGGGGCCCTTTTCCTTAGATTTTTTTGCAGGCGTTTTTTTTTTGGTGTTTTTCCTTCTTGGACGTATCCTTTCGATCTCTAGTTTCACCAATTTTCCAGTTTGTTTCCGAGCTCTTTGATGGCCTTTAGTTTCACGGAAATCCTCCTTCTCCTTTCTTTCCTCTTTTTTTTTTGTCTGTTGAGCCCCATTTTCGTTCTCAATGGGTTCTCTGCTCCCGGCATAAACCTGAATTCATTATCTTGCCCCCGTGCCACCTCCCCTCCCCCCCATCGAACCCCCCCTGATCTTTTTCGCGGGCTCCTCCCCTCCTCCGAGCTTTTTCTTCCCGAATCCCTTTCCCGTGTTCAGGTTTTCTTCGATTACCCCGAAAAGGGCCCCCCACTCCGCTTGGCCACTGTTCCCTTTTCAGGGTGGTCCCCGTCTCCAGGAGGTTTGCAACCTTTTTCAGTCCGCGCCTGAGCAGTTGAGGAAGTCCTTAGTTGTCTTTTGCGCCTTCACTCTGAGAGCTCTCTTCCCCCCTCTTAAGCAACTTTTTAGTCATCGTGCGTCCCCCTTTCGACAGCTTTTCCCCTGGAAAGAAGTCTTAGTTTCGTCCGGGGTGCGCTTAATGATTTCTTCCCCTTCCCCCTCAGAGACTTCTTCTCCTGTTACGTTTTTTCTTCCCCCGCTACTCGGCATGTAACGCGACTCATTCCTGCTGACACTTAGCGGAACCTTCCTTCTCTTCACACAAGTTTCCTTTTCTGTGACGGCCATTACTGATTTTTTTCCTTTTTAAGCAATTCAGAGGTCCGTCCACCTTTTGCGCCTATTTCACGGAGATTTCCATTTCACGTCCTTTTTCTCCTTGATGCTTTTCCCACGTATATGTTCTTTATCACGTCCTTTTGCCCGAGGGTAGCTTTTTCTCGGCACTATCCGTTTAGGAAAGTGTTTTTTTCTCCCCCGGATTCTCTTCTGCAAGTCCCTTGCCTCACAGATTTTTTTTTGAGGCTTCTTCCCGAATTTCTTCCCCCCCCGCGTTTCGCTGAAGCTTTTTCTATGTCTTGGAAGGTCTCCTCCTTGCAGGCCTTTTTTGTTTGCCTGACTCCTCGGAATTTTGGCCTCCGTTCTCTCACATCCTGGTTTTTTTTCCCCAGACCCCCCCCCCCCCCTTTAGTAACCCACGATTTCCCCACGGTTACTCTCCCCCCCGAGCCACTTCAAAGCTTTCTTCAAAGGGTTTGTAGGACTTTTTTTTCTTTAGTCATTCTGAGTTTCTTTTTAAGTTTCCCCAATTGTACCGAAATCGATCCTTACCCTACTTTCCTGACCCCCCTTCTCCCCCTTTCTTCGTTCGTCTCTTTTTCCTTTCCTAACCTTGACCTGGAGTTTTTTTAAACAGGCATAGCCACTTTTCAGCGTCTGCCCAGTCTTTACTCCCACATTCCCCCCTGATTTCCCCCCCCTCCGTTTCCTCAAGAGGCTCCTCTTTAATTGCATTTTTTTTCTGAGTTGAGGACTCGTTATTGAGTGTCTTTTCCTCAGAGTTTTCCCCCTTGAAGCCCTCCTTAAAACCCCCGTACCAGTCGTTCTTTTTTTTTGTACGCCTTTTTTTTTTTTTTCAAGATCAAGTTCCCTTTTTCCCTTCACGACGCTTAATTACTGAACGCGGTTCTTCTTTGGATCCGCTTTTTTTCGACAGATTTTCCCCCCCTAGGAGCTCTTCCCTTTTTGCACGCGCGCTTCTGAACCTTGATATGGATTCGGGGTCACCTTTGGACGCGTGTATTTTCCTTGATCTTTTGAAGTTCCCCCTGGGAGCGTTTTTCCCTGACGCGTTTCCCGTTTTTTTCCCTGAACACGGAACCTATCGCGCCTTCAGCCGCCGCCCCTCGGTTCCCGCCTACATTCCCCTTCAATAAAGCTTCACGATGTTACTCCGAGGGAACCTTGTAGGCCTCCGCACTTATCCTCCCCCTCATCGTTCATCCGCTTTTTTAATCGATATTTTCCTACTTGTTGTTTCTCGAAGTTTCTAGTCTCCACGTTCGAATTTTCGCGCCCAATGAGTTTCCTTTGGAGTACTTTTCGTTCTTTCCTTCCCTTGGCCTCCTTCATTTTCTCGATTGCCCAAGGGATAAGTACGTTTGAAGTCCGAGAATCCTTTTTTCTGAGCTTTTTTTCCCCAGTCCTTTTTCAGTCTCATTAGGTGTCTAGTTTCAAAGCTCCCTTTTGGGGGTTTTCCTTGGAGGGGCCTTTTTTCCTCGTATACAGCCCCGCCCCATGGGGCGTTCCCCCCGTTACTTACCCCCGGCGATTGAACGTTTTGAATCAATCGAGGGAACTCTTCGTTCGTCCCGATCGTTTCCCTAATTTTTTTTTTCTGAGCGATTTTAATGAAGCCGTGCCGTTTTGTCCCCTCCTTTTCCCTTTGGTTTTCCTTCCGTGCCCTTTCCACTACTAGGCTTTCCCTTTCCATTCAACTGAGGACTCCTTTCGAACGTCACGCTGCCAACTCCTTTTTTCGCGACAGCCTGTCCCCCCATTTCTTTTCGCCCTAGGCCATGCCCGGTTTTCACCACCGTTTTTTCCAACAAGCGTGAAAGGCCGCAGTTTTCATTTCTCTGCCTTCGTCAGCAACCCCCCCTTTCCCCTTGATGTGTTTTCCACCCGACCGTTCGGTTCCTCAAATCCAGGGAAGCACCCTCGAATCAGATCGACTTTTTTTTTCCTTCCCACTTTTCTACATTATAAGCCGGGATTTCCCTTTTGCGGTCTTTGTCAATTTCCTTCATAGTGTGATCCCTTTTCCTGGTCGAGGGTAGTTACCGTTCGTGGTGGCTTGGTGTACTTCGGTTGGAACTAAATCTCTCGCGGTCTCCGCCCCCCCCCAAAATTCTCTTCTGACTCCTTTCCAGTGGAACCCCCCGAACTCCGAGGTCCAGGTACGCTAAATCGTCTTGTCATCTACCCTTTGGGTCCTTTTTGCCTTCTTACCCTTCCACGCCGCGCCATATTAAGCGTTCCGAGGCAAATCCGTTGTTTGCTGATCTCTTTTCCTCTTTTTTCCTTCCCCACGGCGATGTCAGTGGTCCCTTTTGATTCTGCTTTCCCCCAGGATTTGAACCTATTGGGAAGGCACGGAAAAAATCTCCTTTCCTTCTAGACTTCTCCAACAGTTTCCTCTAGAGAATTGTCCCCGTAATTTGAAGAAAGGCAGTGCACACCAGACCTCTCTTTTCAGAGCATTTAATGATCCAGAATTTCCCAGAAGTTGCGGTTTTACGTGCCTGTTGCGTACATAGACTCCTTCCCTATCCCTTTGCCTTGTTTTGCTTACCGTGCTATCTTAGAATGCCACCCGCCCTACAAAACCCCCCCTTTTTTTGCCCGGATTTGGGCAATTTTCCTTTTTTCGATTTTTTTCTACGATGGGCCCCTCCTCTTCGTGAGTTGAGCCCGAGGCTGGCAACCCGGTACAGATTTACCGCTCGTTCTCCTCAACTGCTTTCCCCTCTTTTTTCCCATCGTTTTCTGCGGGACTTTTCCCTGTGCCTCCCCCCTTCCTCCGCCCCCTCTTGGCCAGTCCTGGAGTTTTTTTAATCGGATCCCTCCTACCCAATGAATTTTTGGTCTATTCCCTCTCGCTGGTATTGCCGACGATAGTTGTTTTGTCCTTTGTCGATTCCTGCCGAGATCCCCTCTTCCCCTTTGATGCCTTTTCTTTCCTTGCCTTTTTTTTTGAACGGCATATTTCTCTTTTCCCTTCCTCTTTTTTTTTTTTTCGAGAGCTGAGGATATGCCTTTCTTTTGGGCCCGGCATCACGAGGAGCTCGTTCACTTTTTGCCCGGGCTCTTCTTTCCCTCTGATAAACTTCCTTTCCCCCCACAACATTTTTTTTTTTTTTTCGGTCAGTTTTCTTTTTCGAATTCAATAGAATCCCAGCAACTTTCGTTTTCTTTTTTTTTTTTTTCGGAGGCCCTTTTTTTTTCCCTCACAAGGCATTTCAGCCTGGTTTTGCGGGCAACTGGGTGCCCCCCCCGGTTCTTAGAGGACCTTTCCCTCGACTTTACGACACCGCGTGTTTTTTTCGGCGGAGGTCTGATACTCTTTTTTGCCAGCACTCGTCGAGCTCAAGCTCCCCTTTTTTGGTGAAAATTTTTTCGAATTTTCCTCTTGCCCACTTTTCACGACTTGTTTTTTGTCTTTTTTCTCCCCGATTCGACAAGAGCTCACTGTCTTTCCGAGACCGGTGCTTTTGACTGGTTAATTGACGATCCTGCCTTGCCCTTCAAGTCAATACAGGTCCTACTGAGCAACATTTATAGAGGACTTAAGATGGAAGTTTGCGCATTTTGGAGTCTTGTCCCCCGAGAGACACTTTATGAGGTCCTCACTGTTGATACTCTCTTCCCCTTCACGGATCTCCTTGTGCCATTCCCCTTTTTTTACCTTCTGATGAGATCTTTTTTCCTCGTTTCTATACTCCTTTTTTTTCCCCAAGGAAATTTGCGTCGAGGTACCGGACCAGAAACTATCTTCGGGAATTACGTCCGGCTCTGTGAGACTTGCCTTATGGCGCCCCTTGGAGTTGTTCCGATACCCTCTGGCTACAGTTACCCCCTCCGGACGTGATTAGTACGATTTAGATTATCGGCTTCGGGATTTCTTCTTTCAACCCATTCTTTGGTTCCCACCCCGGTCTTCTCGGATTTTGAACCCGAAAATACCCCCCAATCTCACCCCTCTGCCCCCTCCGCGAGCCCCCCCCCTCTTCCCCGCGCTTTTTATCTTCCCTTTGCAACTTTGTTAGCATTCGATTCTAGTGAAGTGTTCCGATGTCCCCCTCTTTTCTGTCCATGGGTTCCCTCTTTTCTTTTTCCCTGAACCCAGATGATTTCATTCAAGTCCCCCCCTTTGGTTCCGGTCTTCAACAATTTTTTTTCATTATTCAAGAGTCGTCACCTTTTGTTTATTTTCCCCTTGTGACCTTTTTTTTCCGCTCTTTTTTAGAAATTTGTCCTTCAGAAGCTTTGGCTGCGGTTGAGGCCTTTGATGCTTCCAAAACTTCGCCCTTATTTGGGGGGCTCGGTTCTATTTACCAAAGCCCCACACCAAGTGACCATTCCCGGATTGCCTGATCTCCGCTGCTCCTTTAGCTGCAAGTCCTTTTGGACGAAACACAGGTTTTTCTCTTGGGCCCTTCTCCGAGGTCCAAGCAGTCGCAACTTTGCGAGATTTCATGCGCGCCAAAGGAGGTCCGGCGTCTGTATTCGAGTTTTTTTTCCAGTTTCTCAGCAAATAACTTTTTGAAAGAGTCTCGCAAGCAGATTAACTTTTTTTCCCCCGGACCTTTGACCACGAATTTTTTTTTTACAAAACTATTTCTTTTTTCCATAGGTCCCTACAAGTTGGAACACTTCCCAGACCTACGGGGCGATGACCCACTGCTTTTGTTAGTTTTTTTACCTTAGTTCTCGGT
>Ga0179593_1561743_pt1 | contig 14987 bp, 19 predicted proteins | sample CZODoug2_1_08_16_FD_185931 | JGI IMG/M metagenome (GOLD analysis project Ga0179593, IMG submission 185931) | Vadose zone soil fungal communities from Angelo Coast Range Reserve, California, USA - CZODoug2_1_08_16fungal (PacBio error correction) | ecosystem: Environmental > Terrestrial > Soil >... | reverse complement strand
GCTTTTTTCTTTTTCTTTTCAGTTTCGAGTGCGACAAGGATCCCCTTTTCCCTCTCCTTAACCCTTTTGCATTGGAAGGTTAATCTTCTTATGAGGGGTGATTTAAGTCCTCTACCTTTTTCGGTCTTTACTTTCAGGGGAGTTACCCTTTTTTCGGTAAGGGGGTGACTCTGCTGCTATTGCTCTTTTTTTCCTTTTTCCCGAGAATTAATTCTTCGCTTCGCCTTTTCTCTCTTTAGGTAGTGCCTGTTCCTAGCAAGCGGTCGGCCCGCCCCCCCCCTCGTTGCGGAGCCGTAACCGCGTCCTTGAACAACCCTAGCACCGCTCCCCCTTTTAGAAAAGGATAGAGACTCTCACGACTCGGTGTTCCCTTTCCTCTCCCCTTCTACGCCCAGTTCCTGGCCATGAAGGTCTCAGAGTTATTTCGTTCCGTTTCCATCTTCTCTCCTCCTCCCGTGTTCCTCCTTTACGTTTGAGTCATATGGTTCCTCTCCTTTTCGTAGAAGCGGCGTAAATTCCCCCTCTTTCTTCCCTACCCCAGGTTTACCTCTTTTTTTCCTTTTTCCCCTCCCCATACAATATAACGATCCTGAACTTCCCACATTTTCTCCCTTGTCTTCCCTGCCGACCGCATCGCAGCATATCTCTTTTTTTCCCTTTTTTCTGCGGCGAGGAGGATCGTCATGTAATCTCCTCTTTGTTCCCGCCTGCTGGTGATAGTATAGATGTCTTTTTTTTTCCTCTCTTCCTTTTCCTCGTCGCGCTTCCCTTACCATCTTCTTGTCTTTTTTCGCGCGTCTCCCCCCTCCCCCTTTCTTACCACGAAGATCTGCACAAGTTTTTTTTTCTCCCCACTACGTGACCTGCTGATTGACCCCCCCCCTTTTCTTTCTTTCTCCCGCATCGACCGGGTTGCCCGAGGTCTTGCACCGCCCACCGCCGGGCTCCTCTCCTTTTTGCGTTCGGGCGGGTGATAGAGGTGTTTACCAGGATTTCTTGCGCGAAACCTCGTCGCGGGCGGACTCTTTTTCTTTCTCCTTCCCCGGCACGAATTCTTGAGTTTTACGGCGGTCCTCTTTCTTCGGCTGCGATATCTTCCTTTTTTCCAAGATCGAGCGCATTTCTATTTCCAAGGCCGCACCTTCCCTCCCGCGTGTACCCCCGCCCCCCCCTTACTTTCCTCTGAAGGACCGAGTTGTCTTCTTGCCCAACCACGTCACCGGCTTTTTTCCCTTCCGTTGGTCAAAGTCGCGAGTCATCCCTTTTTCTCCCCCTCCCCGTTTCGCCACCACGGCCCCTCATTACCCTCGTCTGGGATTGCAGGAGCGCGGACCTTTCCTTTCTTTTAAAGTCAGGAGACGTTTCCCCTCGGCTCGAGCCCGGGAGCGCACGTCGAGACCCGAGACGAAGGTCCCTCAGTCCTCTCTTCCCGCCACGGAGAAGGAACTCTTTTATTTCCGTAAAGAGAAAGTCCTTTTTTCCTCAGCACGCGATCAGACCCCTTTCTTCTTCTCACGAGGACAGGGCCTTGCGCGCGGCGAGGATCTCTCCTCCTTTTTTTGCCGACGAACGAGGAGCCGTATGTGCCCCTTTTGCCCAAGCGGACGATGCCGTTTTTCTCACTGGGAACTTGAGCTGGGGTCCCCTCGGCCTTCGGAATGTTCTGTCTTCCGAGTAGCCGTACTGCTTAGCGTTTTTTCCTCTTTTCAAAGAAAGGGAGCTCCTTTTTTCCCCTAAGGATTGATCCCCTTCCTCTCTTCTCATGGAACTCCGGGTTTGTCTGGCTTCGGCAGTCTCCCTTTCATGGCACATCTAAGGGTCGTTACTCCCCTTCTTTTCTTTATTTCAGGAAATTGAAGTAGCTCCTTCCCCCGGAGTCGAACTGCTTCTCTTCCCCACAGAGCGCCTTGAGCTTCTGCTCCTACTCCCAGCTGCGCGATCGATCGTCTTCAGAACCTTTTCCCCCTGACGAACAGGGCGATTACGGGGCTTTTTGCACGGGAAATCCTCTGATTCGATCTCGGGGTTTTTCGAGTGAAGTCGGGGGCTTTCCTCGACGGGTGGGCCCTCCCCCCTTCTTCCCTTTTTCCTTCGCAATCATTGGTTTCCTCCTTTTCTCCCTTCTGCAGAACTTTTTTTCCCCTAGAGGAGGAATCTCTTTGGGTGAGCTCCTATTTTTCTTCCTCCCGTTTTTTTGCTTTTCTTGATTCTCACCCCCCTCCCAGGCACCCGATGAGGTATTTTCGGGTCCCGGCAAGCGGTTTTTTTTTTCCTTCCCCCTCTACAGGCCCGCTGACCCCGCTTTTTTTTGAAAGGAAGTTTCTCGCCCAACCGTCTTTTTCTCCCGCCCACGACTCACTTCTCCCCGGCATCGCCTCCCCGAGACCGTCTAGTCTTCTCTTCTTCAAAGGCAAGTCTGCCTTTCTTTTTTTTTTTTTTCTGCCGGCGAGCGATTCTCCTTTTTTCCAAGGTCGTCGAGCAAGCTCACTGCTCGGGGGGAATCGCTCTTTACTTGCGACTCTGGTGGACCTCTCTCTTCCCGAAAAGACTGCTCTTTTTCTATTCTTCCAGCACCGCGCGTTCCTTTTCCTCCTCCCTGTCTGCCTCCCCGGAGTTCATGAATTCTTAATTCCGCGTTCCACTTTCCCCTGACCGCTCCGGTCGGGGTCCTTTTCAACGAGAACCTTACGCGGAGGAACGCTCCTCCCCCCGGCCGAAATTGAACGACTGGCCAGGCCCCTCAAGGGCCCGTTTTCTTCCGCTACGGAATCGTACGTCTGTTCCCCTCCCCTATCAACGAGGCGAAGCGTTTCCCACTGAAGAGGATCCCTCTCCCCTTCCGCACCCGCGCAGTTCTTATGCTCCTACAGGGTAGGAGCGTTTCTTTTTTTTTCTCTCCTTCTGATATTACGTATGCTACTTCCGGCACTTCTCCTTGGGTCTTTCCTATCCTGGCCTGAGACTTCGTTTTGCTTCTTTAGAGTGCTGCTGGCTTTCGCGCTGCTGCGTATAAGTTTTTTCCTCTTTTTTAATGAAGACCTCTTTCTCTAATGACCGGCGCTGCTCCCCCCCTCTTTTTTTCCCTTGTCGAGGGACGGTTTTAACGTGCCCTTATTGCGACGAGAAGATGAGACTGACCCGTGCATGGTACGGTTGCCCTCTGGTACTTTTTTTTTCTCTTTTCTTCCTATAAAAATATTGTCTCTCTTTTCTTCCGTTTTTTTTTTTTTTTTACACCGTTTTTTCCCCCTCCCCCCCCGTTAGGTAAGGGGGTGCGTTGAATTCTCCTTTCTCCTCCTCGGCGAAAGTAGAGATCGAAGCCTCTCTCTCCCCAGACCTTTTAAGTTCCTTCCCCACCCGAGAGCCGCGGTCGCCCGCGACTTCGGTTGGCTCCTCCCTTCTCTTTCCGCGTTCGTAAGGGACCCGAGAAAGCCCGTTTTTTCTTGCGCCGTGCCCTCCTTCCTTTTCCCTCCCCTGTCGATTAGTAGACGCATTTCTTGCCTGCCTTTCATTCATCCTTTTCCTTTTTTCTTGTTCAGCATAAGATAGGACCTCTTTTCCTCTTCTATGGGAGAGAGAATAGCGCTTTTCCCCCCTCCCCATTAATCTGGTTTTTTTTTCCTCCCTCCCTCGTACCATGAATGGCGTCCGCTCTACGCCCCCCCCATACCTCTCTCCTCAGAGGTCCCACATATTGGTCACCTCTTTCTTTTAATCGCAGAATGATATATCTTTCCTTTCTTCTTCTGCAGGCGAGAGGATCGTAATTTCCCCTTCTTTTCTCCAGATGTGGGACCAGGCTGCTTTTTGATCTAGATTTTGGGGCGGAGGCCCTGCGTTCCCTTACGGGTCGCGGTCCTACCAGATGTATGTTTTATTCCTTCTTTTTTTTTCAACCCCCCCCCCCCCCCCCCCCCCCCCCCCCCCCCCCCGGCCCACGGGGCCTTCTATCAGTCCCCATGATGCCCCCCTCCCACACGTTCTTAGCTCGAGGCTTCCTCCCCCTGAAGTAGCATGATGTGAAACTTCCTCCCCCTTTACGAATAGACCGCGGGCCCCCCCCCTCTTTCGTGCGGAAAGCGAAACCGGCTCTAGCCTGTGCTCCTTTTTGCTCGTGCTTCGAGGGGGTTAACGGCCTCCCGTTCGACAGCCTCTTCGCGTTTCTCTTTCTTCTATTGGCGCTTCACCGGAAAGACTCGGAGGGGCCTTTTTTCCTCTGACGTCTGCGATTCTTCACCATTCGCTTTCTCCCCTTTTTTTTTTTTAAGAGCGCGGAGTTTAAATCTTTTTCCCTACCGGTTTTAACTCCGTCTTCACTCCTCTGCCTGACAAGAGTTTTAGGGCCGGTGCCAAACCCCCCCTTCCCCCCTCTTCCCCTGCACGTGTCCAAAGTCGCGGTCCTTTCTTCCCCTCTACGTAGCAAAAACGGACCCTCTTTTTTCCCCCCTCTTTGGGATCGCGGCAGGAGCGCAGTCCCCCTTCTCCCTGGTCTGTCCCGTCCGGCGAGCTGAATCCCCGTTTGACCGCACTCTCCTCTCTTTGCGCACGTCGAGAAGCTAGAAGACCTTTTTTTCTTTTTTCTCGTCACGCCCAAGGAGAAGGCTTCCCTCGCAGGACTACAGATCCCTTCTCTTTCCCCCGCAGAAGCAAGACGCTCATCGTCGGTTTCGTTTCCCCTCTTGCGGGGCGCGCGTTCTTTTTAGGAAAAAAAAACTTGTTCTTTCCGTAGGTGAGGCACTTCCCCCTTTTCCTTTTTCTTCTTTTTTATTTCGACGATCGTCCTTCCCCCCTCTCCCCAACTGTCCCCGTCCCTTGAGCTGGGGCCACTGGAGGTCCCTTCCCCCCTTTTCGTCTCCGCGTAGCAGTCCCTTTTCTCGAGGCTTCCCCGACCTTTTCTTTCCTTTCAATTCCCAGGAAGGTCCTCGCTCTTCTTCCCTCCTCAATTCCGGGGTCGGCGCTTACCCCCAGAGAGGGAGTGGGGTTCTCCCCTGGACGCCAGGGTGCCTCTTCTTCCTTCCCTTGAATTAGAGCGGGCGTTGTCCCCACCGGTAGCTCCCCTTCCTCTCGATTAAAACCCCTTTCTCTTTTGATCTCGACTTTTTCTTTCCTCCTATAGCCGGTCCCCTTCCCCAAGAGAGCAAGACAGTTGTTGCCTCTCCTCCTTCTCCGTGGCCCCGGTTTTCCCTGCGAGAGAGAAGTCTCGGCCTTGAGCGTGCCTTTTTTTCTCCCCCCGCATCGTCGTGTTCTATCTTTTTTCGTCCTGTAGCTTTTAAGAGGTAATGCCAAGAAAAGCGTTCTCTTCGCGAGTAATAGAGGCTCTCGTCCCTTTTGTGCAGCATATCTATTCTTCCCGTTGTGTTTTGAGAGAGTCCCCGGACCAGTTTCCCCCTCCTAGAGGGGACTCTCCGACTTCTCTCACGATTATACATGAAAGTTAGTGCGACCACCTTCTCCTCCCGAGTCTCGAGCACCCGTCTATGTGGCCCCCCCCCGATTCACGCTAACGTGGCCCTTTCAAGAGGAAAGTCCTCTCCGTTTTTTTCCCATCCCCGTCTTCCTCGCCCTGTTCGTTCTGTTTTCTGTTTTTCCTTGCCGGCCTCTCGATTAGACGAAGATGTTTTTTCGAGAGCAAGCTCCTTCTTCTTGGTGAATCGCTCTTTTCGTTTTTTGATCAGCCGGTTTCACCCTCTCTCTACTTAAGTTCCGGCAGAACTCTCCCCCAGAACCGGAGATGGAAAAGAACCTCCTTTTTTTTCCTCCGGCGCCGACCCCCTTTCTTGAAGGACCGGGACCCCTTGATCAATCCCTTAGGGGACTTTTTCTACGGTAGGGGAAGCCTTGGAAGCAGGATGATTGTGCGAAAGCGGAAGACACGGCCACTGGACCTCACCTCCAGCTCAGGGACAGTTTACTTATTCCTCTGTAAAGATGTTTTCTTTCCCCACCGACGGTCCCTTGTCGTCATTTTTATCCCAACGGACTAGGAGATAATCTCCGCCGACTTCCTGTCGAGTTAGACCTATCTTGTCGGAGTAGTGCTTCTGTGTATATTTACTCCTTTCTTCCTGCGCGTGCTCGAGTCCGGGCTTTTTATTTTTTTTCCGTGAAAGGCCTCCCTGCTTATTTGCTTCCTTAGAGTGCTGCTTTCCGCCCCCTCGTTTTTTTTTTGAGTCATCGAGCGGACTTTTTCCTCTGTTAATGGCGAATTCATGCCTTTCTTTTCTGGGCGCTTTCCTTTTTTCTACTTCTCTTTCGACGATCACGATGACGACTTGAACATTTCTTCCGGTCTCGGGGTGGGGCCGGGACCTTTCAAGTAAGACGGATGTACGTTCCGGTTGGGCTTTCTTTGGTTCGGGGCTCTTGAAATTACGCTCTTTCTTCGACGTTTCTCTTTTTGAGAAGGTGAAAGAGATCGGCCTTCCGAGAAAGCATTCCCATTCTTGCCGTTGAAGCTCACCCTAGACTCCCGAGGTAGCCCGCGAACTAGGTTTTCTTTTCGAACAGCGCGTTTTTTTTTTAACCAAATAGAGAAAAAAGTCACGTCACGGCGCACAGGGCTTCGTGCCTTTTTTTTTTGCCGCCGCTCGGAGGGAATAGTTCCTCTCTTCCTTCTCGGCATGAAGGTCATAAGCATTTCCCCCCTTTCCTCTCGAAGAAAGTGGTGAAGAGAGTCTGTGGTCTATCCCATGAGATGGGCGTCGCCGTCTTCTTTCCCCCTTTCCTTGGTAGGGAGCGCGACGAGTACCCTCGGGTCCGGCTCTCCTCCCCCCCTTATCACCAGAGCAGGTACAAAATATTTTCTTCTTCTTCCCTCCTATCAGAATAGACGCATCTCTCTTTCGTTTCTTTGTTGTGAGAGAGATGAGGCGATGCGGACTTCCTTTTGTGACGCCAGATGTGGGCCGTGCTGGTGATAGTATAGTGCTGTGGAGACGTTCATCGCTTTCTCTTTTACCCGCGGTCGCGATACCTTCTTTCCCCCTCAGAGGAGAGAAAGCGCCTCTTTTTTCCCCAAAGACGATCTGCACCCTAGCGTATGCTGGTACAGCACGACGTGCTGATAGACTCCGAGTAGCTTCTACGCATCCTCTCCTCCTCTTGCGGCCCGCGCCAAGCCGGGCCTCCTTTTCGTTACGAGCGGGTGCTAGAGGTGTTTTTTTTTTTTCGGTCTGGAGCGCCACCTCGTCGCCGGGCCTCCCCTTTGCTTCGGCTTTGGCTTCACCGGAACGACTTGAGGTGTCTGTCTGTCGTTCTCAGCTGAGATTCCCTCCCTTTTTTTCTAAAAGATCGCGAGCAATTCTCTTTTTTCTACTCCACCCCTGACCGTATTTTTCACCTCCGGCGTAAATCCGTCTGACGACAAGAGTTGCCGTTCCCCCCTTCCTCTCCTCCCTGAAACGTGGTCAACTTCCTTTCCCCTCCCTCGCCGTCGGACTCTTAGGAAACGCGAGTGGTCTTTCTTGCTCAGGAAAAGCAGGATCTGAGTGGCGTACTCTCTTCCTTTCCTCCCCGCGAGAACCGAAATCTTTTTTTTCTGCAAGTCGAGAAGCCGTTCCTTCTCCCTTCTCCGGGTCGTCACGCCCAATTTTTACGCCGCCTTGTATTTTTTCGACGTAAAAGAGAAAAGCGCATATTCTTCTCCCTTCTAAGACAGGTAGGTCCGTTCCCTTCGCGGGCGGCGGAGAGGATTCCTCTCCTTTTTTCCTCTCCCCACGAGGAGTTCAAAGTTGGAAAAGAGGATTTCCTGGTGATCAGGAACTTTCCCCTTTCTGGGCCCCTGGCGGTCAAGTCTGCTTCCGGTCGCGTATACGTCGCTTAGAGTGGTCCTTCCTTTTTCCGACGGTCTTTGTCCGTTAAAGTCCCGAAGGGATTTCCTTTTTGTCCAGGTCCTTCAGGAACTCCTTTTTCGGAAGAAGAAGCGCCCTTTTTTTTCTTTCGGGTCGGACGCCAATTTTCTCAGGCGGTCTAAGAGAACTTGCCTTATCTAGGGCTTCCCTTCACGATTCGAGCGATGACATTACTTTTGAGCCTTGCTTTTTTCCCTTCCCCGCTCGGCCTCTCGCCGGCAGAATACCCCTCTTTTTCCCACCGGGCGAGGAAGGACGTTTCTCCCCAGGAAATAGTTTTTCTCTCCTGATATGGGCCGTTTTGCCTGGAGAGTTATTTTGCTTTTGGGCTTTTTCCCCTAAGAGAGGGTTCGTACTCGGGCGTCGTCCCTCACTCCTTGTGGTAAGAGGTCATGTCTCGGCTCCTCACTTTTCCTTCCCTCGCATTATCGCTTCTTGGTCGGGGTGAGAATCTCCTCCGGTGTTGTTGTGGTCTTAGAGAGATTGCTCACCCCCGAACAGGGAGTCACCGCCTATCCTTCCCGCGAGAGTCCTTTTCCTCGGTTCTGGTTCTATAAATGACCGCTGACCATTTCTTCGACATTTCTCAGAGTATCGCCCTCCTTCTTTGAGCCCGCCCCTCCCTCTCCCTGCCATTCGAGCGGCAAGATCCTTCTCGCTTCTTTTTTTGACCACAAGAAAAGTCTTTTTTTTTCTTTTTTTTTTTTTCCGTTCTGACGGCGAGCCCCCCCTTTCTCTCGCAGCTTGGCCCCTTCTTTCTAGCGCAAGATCAAGCGTCGGGGTGTTCGCCGTTGCCTTTCTGTGGAAAAAAGCCCCCCTTCTTCTGGAAAAGGACCAGCTTTTTTTTTTCTCGAACCGGATATCTCCCCGCGCGTTCTGGTGCCTGCAGAAGCCGGCCAGCCCCTCCCCCTTCAGGGAAATGTTTTCTCGCGGAATAAATACCCCTCTTCCTCTTCCGGGGGTCCTGATGACCAAAGCGAAGAAGGAGTAATACCTTTTTTTTTCCCCCTGGAACGACAAGGCGACATGTTTTCTTTCCCCCCCTTTCAGTTCCTTATCTACCTCCCCTTCTTCTTTCCCGCTTGGGCCACTTTGGAGTCTCCTCTTTCGCGGGATAGGCAAGTTTTTTTTTCTCGAAGCAGACCGAGCCCTTTTCCTTTTCCCCATTCCGGGTCTGAGCGTTTGCTTCTTCTTTTCCTTTGCTCTGTACCGTCATTAGAGTGCCTTCCCCTTTTTTTAGTTACGACTAAGTATTCTCGAGATTATAGAAGTGCGCTTTTAGCTTGCGTTTTCTCTCGTTGTATTTTTGGACGTGACGAACTAGTCGATCCGATGTTCATTTCGCTAGCCCTTCTATCCTTTTTTAGGGCCGGTTTTTTCTAGTGAGACCCCCCCCCCCCCCCCCCCCCTATCCACGGATGACCGCGACTTTACCTATTTGGGTCTTCTTTTTGGGGCAGGAAGGCCCCCCCTTCTCCGCCGGGGAAGTTTTCCTCTCTTCTTTTTTTGCTGATATTGACCCTACTCTCCTTTTGCTCTTTGTCGCGGAAGGTGAATTCCGAGTCGAAGACCTTCCCTCACTTTCCACTCAGAGGTTCTTTTTCCATCTTCCCATTTTTTAGCCCTCGGTAGCCCGCGACGATTTTTTCTTCATAACGAGAGTCACTTTTCCCCCCCCCCCAGCGAGAACGCACGTCTCCCGCGCCCTTCTTTCTTTTCTCCACGCTCGGGGCCCAGGTAGATTCTCGCAGCCGTTCTTCCTTTTTTCATCCTGGCAGGTCTCTCTTTTACGGTGCAAGCCTCGTCGAAGATTTTCCTCCGGGAGCGAGCATAGAGAGGGCGTCGCTTTTTCAATTTTTCCAAATACCTTTTATGTATCTCTCCGTACAGGCATGGCGTACGCGATGGGACTCGCCCACTTAAATCTACCCTTATCCTGGTACCACATCTTTTTTTCCTAATCGCGAATATATCTCTTTCCCCTCCTTTTTTTAGAGAGAGGCGTCCCTCTTTCTTATCTCCCCTCTCGGCGGTACGGCAAGATGCTGGGACGCTGCTGGTGATCGTACCTCTGTATGGTTCTTTTTTTTTTTTATGGTAAGCGGTCGCGTCCCTCTTTTTTTTTTTCCGCCGAGGAGACGCCCTCCTCCTTTTTTCCCACAGACGATATGAACACTTTTCTCTATTTTTTTTCCCCGTCACGAAGTCGAAAATGATGATGACTTCATGGCCGAGGTTTCCGTTCCCCTCTCTTTGAGGAGTGCTGAAAGCTCTTTTTTTCGCCGGGAGGTGAGCTCGTTTCTGTTTTACGGACTCTCTTTCTCGATTTTCCCTCGTCGCGTGCGACTAGGCTAGCTCTTTTCCCCCCTTTTTGGAAGGCGAGTCGAAGGTCGATTCTTCCCCCTTCGCGGGCGACAAGATCGTCCTTCTCTTATTTCAAGCTTCCTCCCCCTTTCGCGTGGAAAGCCCCGGAAGAACTCCGTCTGGACGGCAATCTTTTGTTCCCTTTTCCCCCCCCACCCAGTCAAAGGAGGACCCTTCCCCCCAGTACGCGGTCATTCTTTTATTCTCCCCTCGACTCTGGCCCTCGCCCCAGGAAACGCGAGTGGATCGCGGCCTTCGTCTTCCTCTTAAGAGGCGTCAAGTCCTTTCCTTTCCCTTACCGGCAAGTCGAGCCTTGTCATCCCTCCCCTTCTAGCAAGCTCGATCCTCCTTTCTGCCGACGGAGTCGTAACGCCCAAGGATCAGGACAGGTGGTTGCCTTTTCCTCCAAGAAGAAGCCTTTTTTCTTTTCCTGGCTACGCGGACCAGGGAGCGTGCTTTTCTTTCTCCCCCCCTATTCAGTGGGTTAACTTTCTCTCTTTGTCGGTGAGGCACTCCACGTGGCACAGTGACGATGCATTCGAGTCCGTCTTCCTTTTCCCAAATGAGGTAAATGTAGGCCTGTCTTTTCTCCCTTGCTTAGCGGTGGTCATCGCTTTCCCCCCTCCCGGGCGCGTTCTTTCCCTTTCCCCTTGATGATCCGCTCGGAGTACAGGGTTAATATTCCCCCTTTTTTTTCTAGGCCGGGTTTTTTTTTTCCATATAAGGGTAGGACGCACGTTTTTTCTTCTTACCTTCTTAGCGCAGGGCTTTTCCCCCTCCCCATTCCGAGCGCTTCACCCCGGCGCCTTTAGTTGATCTTGCTGACTTTCCCTTTTTCGCCGGCAGAAAAGGACACCCTTTCCCTTGCGAGGAAAGACGGGGCTGTTCCTTCACTCCGGCGGAGGAGATCCTTTTTTCTCGATGACGGGAGCGTGAAGTTCGGGCGGTTTCTGGGTGGGGAGCGACTACGGTCTTCCTTGGGTCGCGGTCATGTATCGTCTTCCCTCCCCTTTTCGAGACCTTCTCCTCGCGGTTGAGCCTGGTCTTTGGTAGACCATCTCAGTTGTTGTTTTCTTTTTCCCCCACGGAAAAGTGCCCCTCCGATTCCTTCCCTCTCTCCGCGGGGTTTATGGACGACTAATTGCCCCTTTTTTGGCGACATGCGACGACTCATGCTTTTTTCCCGCACCAGACTTTTCCCTTCCCCCCTGAGCCAGAGGAAGTCTATTCGCGATTTCCGGTTCCCCCTCTTTCTCTCTGGTGTCAGGTCTTTTGGACTTTCCTCTGGGGAAAGGTCTCTCTTCCTTCCGATAGGGGTGGAACCTTTCTTCTCCCTTTTTTTTTGGACAACGGCCCGGCTATAATTACAATTACCGCAGACCTTTTCGCCTGGGTAGACCAGGATTTCCCGCTCGTTCGGCCCTGCTCCTTTTCCCCTCTCCCCGGAGTTCTTCCTTTCTGACTCCGCTCGGATCATCACTTAGGGGCCCCTTCCCCCGGTAGGTTTCCATCTATGACAACCGTCGTCCCTTTCATTCTTTACTCTTGTTATGCCCTTCCTACAAGGGCAGACATGGACCGCGTGGCCCCATACCATTTCCTTTTCCTTTTCGGCATTCGTCGCTGGTTCCTTTTTCCCAGACGGCGCCGCGTTGCGTCCCTTTCCCCCCTTTACGAGGATCCTTCTCCCTCCCGACTCCGGCCTGTCGAGTCTTCTCCGGGTTGAAGCGTAGTCTTTTTTTCCCCTCTTGCTCTGTACTTCTTCCGTGCTCGTTTCCCCTCTTTCTTGGCGTGGACGAATACCGTCGGCCATGTCTCTTCTTTCTTGATGATGGCAAGCTTCTTTTCTTTTGAGTCAGCGCGCTTCATATCCTCTCGATAAGCTTTTTCTTTCTCTCGATCCACTCGAAGGTTTCCTTGGCGAGGGAATTTTTCCTTGCGAAGGCGAGCCCGGCTTTACTCTCCCTCTGACCGAGACTTTGAACCCTTTCTTTCTTTTCCTTGGGTGGGGCCTGGACCGGCCCTATTAAACTCTTGTCTTCAGACGATTTACTTTTTGCTTTTTACCTTTTTTTTTTGTTTGAGGTCTTGAAATAAGCGCTCTTTCCTTCGAAGGTGAAGATCCTCCTTTCGTCCTCGACAGAATTCCTTTTTTTTCCTCACTCCGAGAGCAAGAGGTCGCCCGCGACTCATTTTCCTTTCCTCTCGACAGAGAGTAAGGGAACATCCCCCCTCGCGAAAGCCGGCGCACAGTTCTTTGGCGAGTGACGCAAAGCCTCGGGGCCCGCAGTTCCCCCTTCTTAGTAGTTTTTTTGTCGGACGTCGTGAAGTTACAGCCTCTCCCTTCAGCCCGTCTGTGGTCATAATGGGCTTTTCGCGTGCGTCTACTCGGTCCCTCCATCTGGAGGAGCTCCTACCGCGTCCCATGTTTTTCCCCCGCCCATACACTATAAGATCACCAGCAGCGGTCAATTCTTGCGTCAAGGCCGATGTCTTTTCCTCTTTTCCCCTCTCGGCCGCATCTATCTCTTTCCTTTCTCTCTCTGAGATGCGGAGATGCGGATAGTAAGGGAACACTCGGAGGGGACGCAAGATGTCAGCGTTGTTTTCTTTTTTCTGGAGGTTAATCGCGGACGACATGCATTTCTTCTCCCCCTACCAGATTAGTGGATTCCTCCGCGGACGAAGCCCTTTCTTTTCTGATGACACAGACGATTATGAACACGTTTTCTCGAGCGATTGTCCCAATCTGATGAACTTCATGGCCGAGTGACTTCCGTTCCTCTTTCCCCTCTTCTGCGGAACGCGCCACGCCGGTCTTTTTCTTGCGTTCGAGAGGGTGCTCTCTTTCCCTTTTCGCGGAGGCGCGAAAATAGTATGCGGGCGACAGCGGTCCGGGTTTTTCCAGAACGACCGAGGAGGCTTCCCTTCTTCTACGTCTTTCTTCCTCCTCGACAGATCGCGCGAAAGAGCTTTCCTCTTTCCCCCTGAAGACGCGTGTAAAATCCCCGGACGTTCCCCCGTATTTACGTCCCCTTTTCTCCTCGCCGGCACGGCACCCCCCTTCTTAACCGTCCATGCCCCCTTTTTTCCCCCTCTTTCCTTCGGGATCGTCTCTTTCACAGGGCCCTAGACCAGGAGTCAACGCGAGTTGAGCCGTTTCTTCTTTCCCTGAACAAGCGGATCTTCCTTTTCCTCTGCGCGCGATCCCCTCTCAAGTAGAGTTTTCTTCTCTTCTTCGAAGATCGAGAAGAAGGCCAGGCCTAGGAGTCGGTACCTTCTTCGAGGCCCGGCTAGATCCCTGTCCAGAGCAAGCGCATCTACAATCCTCATCCCCTTTCCTCCCTGTAGGTTCCGGGCTAATTTTCTCCTTTTTTTCGAGGATCTAATCATTAAGTGGGTCCCCTTGACGACTTCCCCGAGCCTCCTTTGGCAAAGCGGAAGATTGCGGTCGGCCCTTTCTTTTTCCCCTTTTCGCTGGGGCCCCCTTTGTCTTCTCGCCTTTCGGTAGAGTTATCTTCCTTTTCAGGTGGGTAATCTCTTCTTCCCCGACCGGCGAGCTCCCAGTCACAGAATGTTTGGGAGTCCCTTTTTCGGAAATCGGGGTAGGCTTTCCCCCCCCCTGAACGAGCGGTTGCGTGTCCCTCTCCGTGTCTTTTTTTCGCAGCGGGTCAGGCCTTCTTCTTGCGAGCAGGGCTTTTCCCTTTTTCTTCGCCAAGATTACGCTTTTCCCCGAGCGAATTTGAGTCTTCTCGAACTTCCATTTTCCCCTCTCGCCGGCAGAACGGACTTCTTCCTAAAGGGCTCTTCACGACTTTCTTTTTTTGGAAATCGGAGAGCTCTCTCCTCTGGGAGAGTGAAGTAGGGGTCTTTCTCCCGAAGGCTGTTTTCTTTATATAGGTCGTAGGCATGTCTAACCCTCCTTTTTTCCTCTTCCTGTATAGGAGGCCATACCGCCTCTTCCCGTCGAGCGTCATAGAGGTGCCTTTTTTAGAATTATATATTTTCTAATCTCCGTTGTGTTTTTTTATTTCTAACCCCCCCTGGTTCCCTCTTTTACGCGAGATTTTTTTTTCTGCCCTGTTCTGTTATACATGACAGATGACCCCTCCCATTGACGAAGACCGCTCCCTCACCCACAAGTGAGATGCGTTTTTTTTTTTCCCCGCTCCAGGAAAATCGAGCGGCCTCTCCCTCTCCGATTCCTTTCACCGCTTTTTTGCAAAGCCCCGTCCTCCTCGCTTTTTTGGTCATAGGTTGTTATTGCAGGAGCTCTTTTTTTTCGAAGGGGCAAGGTCGAGAGCCCTCTTTCTTGGTTGGTCTTCATTTGACTCGTGGGCAGACTTTTCCCCAGCAAGGATTCATTCCTCTTAAACGACTGCGAATGGAGTCGACTTCTTTTTCCCCCCGGAGCGTTCGGCTTTCCTCCGGCTGCGCCTTTTTCCTTTGAAGGAACGGCATTCCTCTTTCCTTTTTCCCTTCGGGGACTTTCCTTTTCTAGGTAGGGAAGAAGCTCTAGCAGGAAGGGTCTAAGCTTTCACGCGACTGGACATTCTCCCTTTTCCTCCCCGTGGACCCAGCTCCCTGCCCCTTTTCCTCCCCTGCGACGATACGTAAGCTGTTTTTCTTCTTCCTCAAAGAAGGCGAGAGGGAGTCGGAAAGTTCCTCCCCTCCGAACGCCCGCCTCTTTTTAGACTACCTCGGTTTGTCTTTTTCTTTGCTTGTAGATTTTTCTTTTTTCCTCTTTTCTCGAGACGGGACTTATCTGGGCTT
>Ga0179593_1467715_pt1 | contig 14987 bp, 13 predicted proteins | sample CZODoug2_1_08_16_FD_185931 | JGI IMG/M metagenome (GOLD analysis project Ga0179593, IMG submission 185931) | Vadose zone soil fungal communities from Angelo Coast Range Reserve, California, USA - CZODoug2_1_08_16fungal (PacBio error correction) | ecosystem: Environmental > Terrestrial > Soil >... | reverse complement strand
CTCATGAGACGCGAGTATTCACGAACTTCGGAGGCTCGTTTCTCTGTAATTTTTCGTGACTTCGCGCTGATTTTCCGGCCCCACTGGGCTGAAGAAGATCCTCCTTTCCCTTTCACCGACACTTGACTCATAACCGCTGAATTCCGAGTTCTTGTTTAGCACTTCGCCCTTCCATGGTTCCCCGAAGTGTACGTCGCAGGAATTCTCTTTCGGGAAATAATCGTAGGCCCCCGTAGGGTCGGCTTTCTTTCGAATCGAAACGACAGATTTTAGGCCATCAACCCCACTGCTCGGATGATTATTTTACACCTGTGTACCTCCCCACACCCATTACTTTTCTCCCTTCCTCCGGCTTGAATCCGGCGGCCATAACCTTCCACTCTTTATCTTTACCCTTCTGGTTATCCGAAACTGGAGCTACCCGTCTTCCTTTCAGATTGACTCCTTGTGAGTTTTTCGCGGGTGGGGCTCCCCCTTTTTTGATGTGATCTTTACGGGTTGGTGCCGAACCAGTCCCCAAACCGTCCGTCCCTTCTCGAACACTGCTAACTTCGTGCTTTGACTTTTGTTCCCTTGCACCACTTTTTATCAATCCAGGATTCCCTTGACTGTGTCCCCTCTCTCTGTGGCGCCAACTCCGTCAACAACACTGCTGCCGATGGTCACCACCCCTTGTGCACCTCTGCAACCACTTTTCCTTCCCTTTGCCATAACACCCCCCGTCACCCCCCTTCTTTCCGTCTCCCGGTCACCCCCCTGCTAGAAGAAGGTCAAGTCTCCTTGGTTTTCCTCTTTTCCTTTTCTTGAGTCCTTCAGTCCTTTTTTCATTGACAGGACAGGGCCTTCCATGTACACCCCCCTACACCTGCCCTATCGTTCCCCTCCGAATTTTCAGGTCACTTTCCTTGATGTTGTTTCTTCTTTTCCAGTTGTCCTTTTCCGTACTGTTTTTGACAGCCCTTCCCCTAGCCAGATTTCTTTTGGTCGTCGGCTCGTGCCGAAACGGGTTCTTCCATTTTTCTTGTCTTTTACGGAACTGTTATGAGATTACCCTTCCTTTCGTTTTCGATCGTCCGGCTGGTTTACGTACCGTAAACGCAACTTTTTCCTCCTGGAGGCTTTCCTTCACCCCCACTAATTTGACCTTTCCCCTTCACGCGCCCCCCTTTCAAATATACCCGCCTTTTGGAAGGGCCGTGTCCTCCCCAGGGCCCCAGGTTTATTCCATTTGAAAGAGCAGCCTAACAGAGAACGCTTGCGAAACGTTCTACACGCATATTTTTTTGAAATTCGACCCACGATCTCCAGTCGCTGATCTTTCGAACCCTCTTGTGGCCCCATCAATCCCGATCAACCCCAAATACGCTCCCCACATCTAGTTCTTAAGTAGGCCGGCATCCCTTTGTCGGGTAGCCCTACTTCCCCCACCGTTTTTGCTCTTTTGCAATTCTACTGCTTTTCTGGGCTTACCCAACAACCAATTCCCCCCGGCGACGGCGTTTCTGGTTTGCACAGAACCTCATTGCAGGTCCTCCCCCCCCCCCCAATTTAGTCGTCTTCTTCCTCCCTTTTGACAGGATTTTGCTTCTTTACTCTACTTGTCTGACCCTTTCGACTGCGGGAAAAGGGTTACTGGCCCCTTTGTTTTCTCGTAGGGCACTTTTCTCGATTTGGTAGGAGTTCCCTGACAATTTTTTCGATGGGGGGTCTGATGAGGAAGATGTTCCGGCAGCATGTGGACTCGTACCTAATTCCCCTCGCCTTCTGCTGTCCGCCGGGCGGCTCAGAGTTCGTGAATGGGCCTTTTATTATATCGTTTATTTCTCTTTAAACTTAGACTTCCCTGTGTTTTTCCCCCCTCGGAGTCCCTTTTGACGTTGTGCGACGGTCCTTTGCACTTCTTTCACTTTTTCACAAATGGTGCTCTAGTTTTATCGAGGATTGGACCTGTAGTTTTTTTTTTTTTGATGGATATGTGTACCCCGAACAGTGATCCGGCCTCCTAATGAATTCCAGTACTCCCTTTGCTCAGAGTTAGGTCGAGTCCTACCTCTTTTTTTTTTTTTTTAAAGACCACCAAGTTTACCCGGCATCTCCTCAGTGGTTTCTCTATATTTGAGTTACCCCCGATTCTAACGCCCTCCTGTAGAGGCTCAGGGTTTTGTCGTAGGTGTCCCCCCGCCCACCTCCATTCTTTTAGTTCCAGCGGATGAACCACGATGTCCGTCCTACGTTCTTTGTTGTATGCCGACATCTTTGCAAGTTCAACCCTGCAACAATTTTTCCACGTACCTTTCGTTTTGATTGAAGGCCGTAAACTCTTTGTTCTTCCTCCCCACTTCTACGTTCCCTTCTTGCTCTGAACCGATTCTCTGACCCCTGATTGCCCTGCCACCCGCGGACGTTCCATGCGGCAGCCTGATCACGAAAGGAGGCCCCCTCTTCAATGCTACCTTGTGTCCCTCATGAACCGTATCGCTGATTTTTGCGGCTTGAAAAGTTCGCACGCCTATCCTTCTTTCTCGTGCCTCAGCGCCCTGCACGAGGCCAAGCGACTCTCCCGGGTCAATTTTTCGGTGGGATTTTTTGCTCCCCCGGCCTTTCCCTCTATTGTCCCCCCCTAAGACGTGCCGAGTTAAGTCGCCAGGTGGGGTCTAGACTCTTTTGTCATTTTTCCCCCAAATCGACCTGTCGCTGGTGCCTTTTGTGTGCCCCGCCCGTTGTCTACGACGTCTGACCGGTTTTTTTAGCCCAATGGAATTCCCTCCCTTTGTTGACATTTCTCGTTTTTTCCGTCCCTCTGAGAACGATCTGTGGACTTGGCTCTTTGTGATTGTGTGTTGCTTGATTGGTTGTCTGTATCCGTGCGACGTATCTTTTCCCCTTGTTAGGCAGATTAGAGAGTTTTTACGCCCCCTTTTCGCCGCTGTTACCCATGGCTCTGATTCTCCATTTCCCTGTTCGACCACGAATTGAGGCCCTTGGCTTTTCCAAATTATTTCCGATGCGCCCCTCGGCGACGATTCGTTTTTTTTCATGTCCCGGTCTGTGTCCCCTCCCTGGCTCAACTGGTCGTTCACCTTCGGTGACGAGTTCAAAGATTGGCTTTTGATGCATTTTCCATTCGGACTGACTTCCGGCCCTAGCAAACGTGTTCGTCTCCCTCTCGTTCCGCCCTCTGACATGGCCTGTTCTCGTGGTTTTGTGGGTTTTGGTTTTTTGTTGGTTGGGCCCTTAGCCCCGACACTGGTCCCACTCCCCCCTTTGGTAGTACAATGTGTCCGTTACTACCCCCATTGCGGTCTTCTGAAACCCTTCGTGATGAGGACCCCTCTTCTCTGGTTAGTACGGCCAGCCGAAGTCTCTTGGCGTGACGCCACTTCAGACCCCAAAGGCGCCCTGAACGCGTTCTTCGTTGACCGGCTCTTCTAGTTCGGTTTCACCTGTCCCCCCCAAAAGGACTTGTATTTGCCCCCTGTGACCATTCCCAGCTTTTGTTTTTTTTCCCTGTTGAGTCCCCCTGATCTGTTATTTACCACCTGCAGGGTCACGCCGGTGATTACGACTGAGATGGCAGCCACGTGCCCTTTTCTACGGGGCCACGAATTGCTAACCCCTGGACTGTTTGGGGTTTTCTTCTGCTCCCCCCAGTACGCGACGCTCACCTCCTCGTTTTTTTTGTAGAGCAAAATTCCACTCCCACCTCTCGCGCCCTCAGTAGCTTCTCTCCACCATTGATTGGTGTCACCTTTCAGGGTATATCCAAGACTTTTTTGACTTTTTTTTCGCCTGTTCTACTAGACGGAATCCGTCCCCATTGATCTGTTTTTCCAAACCATTTGCTGGCAACGTAATTACCCTCACGGCCAGCTTGATCGCGGTTTGCTTGCAGACGAAGCTTTTTTTTTTTTTTTGTCGCCAGTTCCTTTTTTTTCACGCGTCATTTTTATTAAGAGGTCATCGAAGCATTCGCCTCACTCTTTACGTCGTGGGGCTTTAATAACAAATTACCATTCAGTTCTCCTGTTGATTCTGGGAGTTTTCAACTTACCTTTGAATCTTGCTCTTGAACGTCTGGTAGCCCCTCTACGCTTTTCCCCCGGTCCGGCTTGGTAAAGTTTCTACACTCATTACGTGTTTCATTAATGTTCTGACTATTCGTTCCCCTTTTATACTCCTTTTGAGCTAGCGATCACTTTCCTTCGTTTGCCGCCCGTGAGCGCTCCCTTCTCTTCTTGACTTTACCAATACGGAGTCTCGTCTTTATCGTGGATCACGACCGGCCTCAAGACGTTCCTTCCCTTCCCGGCCTCAGCACCTTGGCCCATTCTCTGCACAGAATTTGTTACGTTGGTTTGATGCGCCCACATTCGCTTAAGCTGGGAAGGCGATTCTTCCGATTTCGTTTTCAACATCGTCTGTCAACCCTTTGTAGGGTTATTTTTTGACTTCGGAGACGCCTCTTGTCTCCCCATCACGCCCCGATTCAAACCTTGCGGTTTTTTTTGATTTTAACATAACCCAAACTCTCCTTTGTTCCTTCTCTTAAACTGTTTCCCGACCCTTAAATTTCTTTAATTAGACACGTTCCAGTCTTTTTCATCCTAGAACCTGGTTCTCCCTTCGGGCATCAGATTTTGTTGGTTGTTGCGGTCCCATTTTTCGAGTTTTTAGGCGGTTGGGTGGGTTTTTACCTCCCCAGGACACCACATTCAGCGGACAGTACAGTTTTCCCCCTGTCCCTCCCAGTTATGTTCGTGGCAGACAATCCCCCCACGTCGGCTCCATCGTCTAATCCCTTCTTTACCTTTTGTCATGTGGTCCCCTCAGCTCTTCCTTTTCCAGAAAAACACGTCGGGGCTCTTAAGGTTTGGTTCCCTCACAACGTCTTGACCTTGCCCCGGACCACTTTCCCGCCCCCCCCCCCCTCTCGACTAGGCCTCCTTTTCCGTTATCTAAAGTTCGGAATTGGGATTTTTTTTGTTCCAAGTTCCTCCTTCGAGTTTTCCTCTTGAAACCAGAACCTCCATAAGGTTTACGATGTTAAGTTGTTCTTTAATTTGACATTTTCAGGGGGGATAGTCACGTGTCAGCATTGTTTTATCCAATGAGGTTCCAGTGTTTCTTATTCCCAAGATAGCCAAGAAATCGGAGTTTTATCTAACCTGGTATGCCGCGCCTTCCTCTTGTCAATGGGACTTTCTCTCACACCGACCTTTTTTGGAAATTTCTTCATGGTTCCTAATTTCCCCTGCTCTTTTTGAGGGGACATTTTCTCAAGAAATCCCCACTAACAGCATATTCCGCCGGCATCTGGGGCAAAAGGCAGCTTTTCCGATCCTGGGCCGTTCATTCTCACTTTTCTCATTTTTTCAGATAAGCTCTTTCCAGCTTCCTCAAGTTTTCCTTACCACTCCCTTTCTTCCTCCCATGGTTATTTCTCACCCTATCCCTGTCCCTGTTAGTAGATACACTCCTGTATTTGGTCCACTCAGATGACCATACCGTCCGACATCCACATATGTTCCTTAAGTTGCCCCTTGAACTCCAACACTATCATTTTTTTTCCCTTTTTTTGGCAGTTTACTCTTTTCCTTTAGATTTGTATTGAGTAGTAGTTCTCTGTCGTGCCCCCCCACACCAAGTTCCATGCTAACGGTTGGAGTTTCTTGAAAAGTAAACCACTGAATGCCACTTCGAACCGGGCGTGTCATTTCGTCGACGTCTTCTTTTCGTATCTTGCCAGGCCTGTACTTATTGCATCTCGCAGCGTATTTTAATTTGCCGGAAATGGGTTGAGGGCCAACGGTAGCGTCGTGCCGCGAAATCCGTTCTGCGGTGGTCTTGCCCCCTCCATCAATCTTTCAAGAATGTCTGGCTTTTTTGCTTGTACTTCCCCCATGTGACTCGGCGTCGCTCCATCGGCCCTCAGCTCCTCGAGTACGGGGGATCATCGGGAGCTTCTGAATTGAATAAACTGCAAGAGTTTTGTTGTCGGCTAACCTCGTCCCCCGCAGTTTTCACGTCCGGAGTTGACGTGTCGAAGGGTTTAATCTTAACTAATTCTCCCACCCCAACTCCCTATTCCCAGTTTTTTTCCCAGCGCCTGGACTTGGCCGGTGCGGTGCGAGGGGAAACCGAACCAGTTGCTACGACGGCCCCTAATCATCCCCCCAGCCTTCAAGTTTCCGATTTTTTCGGGTAAATTCTTTTTTCATTTCATCCTACTTTTTTTCCTGGCTGGTACCGTAATTCCTTCCCCCGCCCCGAACCTCGTCGCAGCTGCCTTCTTTCCTCTTTCTGTTTCTGAATAAATGTTTCAAAGTCGCCAGTCCAGTTAAGTTCCATTCCCGCATCTCAACCGATGATCCTCCCTTGCGGGGTTGGCCTTTTTTCACCGCGTCAATACAACTTCCCACCCTTCTCGACTTTGAGGGAACTGTTACCCGAAGTTTCTCCCAACCCACATTCTATGCTTTTCGTCCCTCCACGCCTAGGATCCCAGTTTCCTCTTTTCCCATAGGTGTCTCGGTCTTGCCTGAGGCCACAGCTTCTCAGCGTTTACTCAGCAATACCCTTCCTTTCGCGCTATGGCAGCGGCTTTTTCCCATCCACGTCGCTCTCAGTTTCAGACTCCCACCTCGCGACATTTTCGTAATTTTTCAGTTTTACGGAGTGCCTCTCCAGTACCGGCCCCCCTATCCGGTAGCAACCCCCCCCCCCCCCAACCCCAAACCCCAACCCACACTCCAACAACACCCAAACACCAAAAACAAAAAAAGACTTTCGCCCTTCGGGATGTGCTCCCCTTCTGAGCCGCGTGTCCATTAAACTATTTACCTTCGTTCGGGTGCCTTGTTTTTCATGCCCGTGAGTTCCCCCCTGCCTCCCTTCAATTAGACTTTCCTCGTTCTAACCTTTCCTCTTCCCGCCACCCGTTGTGTGATGAACCACCGTGCGAAAGGAGTCTGTTCTCGTATTTTTGTGAAAAGATTCTTCCAAAAATGCTTAGTACATCCCCTCTCCCGATTTCTGAGTCTTAGCCTTTAGGACTCCTGTAGAGATGTGCCCCTTGCCCTGTTACCCCTCTGGACTGTTTATTCTTCTCTTCACTTCAGAAACTACCTTGAGGATAGAATTGCTTCCTTTCCCCCGTTCGCAGGTCAGACTTTTCGATGTATGTGACTCAAGTTCTGGCCTCCTGCTTCGAAGTTTTTTTTTTCTGTCATTAACCGCCTTGTGAGCTCCGCCAGTCGTTGCTTTTCCGTCCGGCCCCCCTGAAATCTTTGAGTCTTCCCGCAATGGGGTCCGACTATCCAGCAGTCACCTTTTTTCGTCACCTTCCTTTTAGGTTCTTTCCCTTGCCTGTCATTACGCCACTTGTTTCCGACTGTAACATCCCCGTGGCCCTCATACTTGCTCACCAGGAACGTTACCATCTTCTGACCGTAGGCTGCAGGGTTATCTTGTACATGTCGGAGTTTTTGTTCTATCTTCTTTTTCCGAATTCCTACCAGTTCCCTGTGCAAAAAAGTACCTTACTTCTGAGGTCGAATTCCGGCGCGGTGATTTTTCATTGCCCGGTACTGTCAACGGTACCTGAATGCCCCTGGTTTTTGACCCAATTTTTGCCTTAGTTGGCCGCCCTCCCCCCTACATGATTGACCACCCTGCTTTCCAGAATTTGTCGGCGAACCGTTTGATTTCCTTAGCCCTCCAGTTACTTCCATATTCGCAGTTTTTACCGCGCAACTCATGGGCTTAGATTTTGTTCTTTTTTTTTGCAGACTCCCCTCCTCCCCCCTAGCTTTCCAGCCCACCAACCAATATTTTCCCGCACCCGCCGTTGAATTTCTTCTGCTTGCCTATGTGCCTTGTTCTTATCTTTCAAGACGTTTCGTTTTTGCGCCGTCTAGTCTTCCGGATCGGGATACCAATTGCGTTGGGTTTCCAAGGGCTGTTAAATAATCCTCGTGACAGTGAGTGATGGCCGCCCTAGTTCAGACTCCTTTGACCTCCCCTGTCCTCCTTTGATTTTGGCCAGTAACTTCTCCAGCCTCAGGTTTTCTTCTTTTGATACGGTTCCTCACACTACACTCTTCAGTTCATCCAGTGGTTCTGCGTCCCTTTTTCAGTTTTACGGAAATTCTTGTTACTTTAATTCCCGCCCACGCATCGTAAGTAGTCTGTTGGTACTCACTCATCGCCCTGATCCTTACCGCCCCTGCCTGTTCTCCCTTTTATCGTCTCATCTCTTCCTTTTCCTACTTTTTTCTTCCAGAGGCGCATATCGGAGTTGAGAGATTGTATTTTCTTACCCACGCTGGACGTTCTGTCGCCTTTTTCTCCCTCCCCAAGTTCCCTGCCCCGCAACGCATACTTTTACCGGCCTCCAGAACAACCTTTCTCGACATCATGGTTACTTGGTTCTGAGCAATTCTCCTCCCCACGTACGGGGACTTTTTCCTATCGATTTGGTCCACACATCTGCCGTCCACGCTTTCGTTGATTCTAACTACTCGATCGCTTCTTGCACATCACGAAACCCCGCTCCCTCTTCTAGTATGATGGACTCCCCCCACTCAGCAATCCTCTTTTCCTTCCTCGAGACGCGGCCAGCCCTTTTACTTCTTTCCTCTCCCCTTCGTCCCAAACTGGTATAGCCCTCCTTTAGGGTCTATTGCATTGTGATTTTTTCGCTTTTTGGTTCCGTGCCCCCCCAAAAGTCTCCCCCCCCTATTAGAGTACCTATGGTAGGCTTGACATCTCCTGTTTCTTTCCGTTCCCGTACACTTTCACAGTCACCTTCTGGGCCCCTTTGCTCCCTCCCCACACCGTCCCAGACCTTTCATAATTCCCAATTGCCATCTAGCTTGGTTCCCCTAAGTCCCCCCCCCAACCTCTGTGCTGGTAACCTCCGGGGTGACCCCCCCAAATTTTACTTCCCTTGACCAGTACACTTTCCCACCGTCCCCACTACTAGTCAGCATGTTCACAGCGCTTTTCCCTCCCCCGGGTTACTGGGGTTGCCAGTTTCATACCCCCTTTGTGGTTTCTCAATGTTTGGTATCTGACCAGCACCGAAGACGTCTGTCTTTCTCGAGCCTTTGCCAACTAACCCCCAATGTCAGATCGGATTCTTTCCCCCGTCCGTCCGGGTGTCCCCTTCGGGCATTGTATCCTTAGCTAGTAGACAATGTCCCCTGCGCAATGTATTCCACTCATCCCCAGCCATGCTCTACTCGTTTCCTGTCTTCTTTCTCCTAAAGTCGATCATACATTCCCCTTTTTTCTTCGGGCGTTTCTTAGGTGCACTTTCCTGCCCGAAACTGTTCCTTCTGAGTTTGTCCCCCTCCTTTCCCCCCCTCCCGAAAGAACCCGCCCCTTTTTTCTTTCGCGGTCCCCTCAGGTAAGTTTAAATTCCTTCAACCCTGGGCCTCCCCAGTTTCCGTTTCCGTCCATTTCAAGATACAGATGTATCTCCATTGTGCTACACGCATTTGCCTCACAGGGGATCTTGAACCCGACAACCCTTCTCTCGGTTTCGTCTCTGTTCCCCACTCATTTTTCACCTCTCAAACACATTTTCAACTCAGGTGTGCCAATCCCCCCCTTTGGGCCAGTGAAGTTTTTACTCACGCTTTGATCCATTTGCTCCTCCGGACTGTAGGTCACGGTTCGTTACCCCCCAACGGTGCACCCCTTTCCTAAGGTCGAGTTCTGGGAACCTCCCCAGTCGAGGCCTGACAGCCATGTCTTGAGGCGAAATACGGTGCAAGGCCCTTGTCTCGGACTTCTCATTATTTCTTACCTGATTCTCTTTATGTGGTCTCCATCGGTTTGCCCTTGTGGGTTGCAGTCTGTTTGCGACCAGCCAGGTTTGGAGGCGTGGACGATTTGCCGAGGCCATGACCATCCCTAGCTCCCTTTCCCGGTAGTGCTGGTTGCCTGGTACAATTTTAGAATTCGAGGAATGTCGCGTTGTTGGGACTCTAATTAACTTTTTTCGGTATCATCTTGGTTTTCCCTTCATTCATCTTTCGTTCCGCTCAACGCTTCAGGAGCTTGGCTTTATAAACTAGTTCGCTTCAGGCACTCCTTTTTGGTGTTTGCGAAGGTAGTTGTCCCTTTCACATCTCTTCCCCCCCCCTCTATGTCATCGTTTCTTGTGTATGGCTTCATGGGTTGGAGGGTTTTAGGCGGGTCCCCTCCCTCCCCTCCTCCCCCTAAGACACACCCCTAGTTGCTCTTGGTTCGGCGTTCTCTCTTGGTAAACCCCCTTCTTTTTTTTTGTCTGTAGCTGTACTCTTTTTGGTCAGTATATTATATGCAAACCTAACGATTTTTTTGTTTCCCTTTGAGAAGAGTGGATTACCGATCTCACGCCTGAACTCGGGAGCTCATTAGTTTCTGGATGTTAAGTCTCCCCTTTATTTTTTTTCCCACGTCCTCTTTCCTTTCCCCCTCCCGGTAAGAAGTTCCCTTCCCTAGGCTTAAGTTAAGGGCGGTTTTTTCCGAAATAAAGAACTTCTCAAACCGTTCTCCGTCCCTTTCCCTTTCAACTGAGCCAGAGTCCTCCCTCCACCCAATTCTCCCCCTAATGCACCAATAACCGATTCTTCACTTTTCTCTGACAACCACGTCCTCGTCGCCAGGTATCTCTAAATGAGGCGTTTCAATGAATTCGTCAGGTGGTCCCTCAGCACCTTACGTCCTTCCTCGTTGATTTTTCCATCCCCGTTTTTCACCAGAAGATCCTTTCTAGCTCGATCGCACCATACACGAGGTTCCTCGCGACACCATCCTTTCTGAATTCCTGGTCCTCGTCCGGGTGTATAGGTATAAGGAGCGCTACTTATGCCCGTCCCCTTTAAACTTTTAGTAAGACTCCCTCTTCTGTTTTTTACCTCCCCTAGCCAAGTTCTACTTTGGGAATGTGGTCGAAGTGACCAGGTCTGGCCCCTCCCAAACCTTTGCAGCCCCAGTTTTCCTCGTCCCCACTCCCCTTTCTTGTTCCGGTCTAGAAGCTTATACCTGCTGTATTTGTTTCTCGGGGTTTCCCAACTGCGTGTCTCGACGAACCCTCTTTCAGCGACTGGGTGCTCCTCGTTCCTTCTCCTCCTTGCGGCCGAAGTGAGGCTTTACTTCCAGCATGTCGTGAGCTCTCGTCATGACGACAACTGACGGGTGGTTTCGCCATTTCACCCTCTTTATCTGATGACTTTTCCCTCCCCCCTCGCGGCTGAAACGATGCTGTTGCTTTGTGTGCCCGTTAAAGGTACGGCAGGCCGCCATCCGTTCTTAACCTGCCTTTTACGATCAGACCAAGCCAGTCGTCTCTCGAAGCACCATGACCCAATTCGACTATCGATACCCCCCCAACCGTGTTCTTTCACTGGACCGAAATTGGATGGCGTCGGCCCTGGTCCAGTAAGCCACCTTGCACGAAACTTCCTTGGTTTGATTTAACCCCTGGCTCCCCTCTGACTATCCCCTGTATCCTCTTGAAGTTGATCTAGGAACGAGGCTCTTTTGTTCTTTGTCCCTTCGATACCCTCGATCGTCTTTCTTGGTCTTATCTTACCGAACAGCCCGTGCCGACCTTTTTCCAAACCAGTTTCACTGTTAGGTCAGTTGTGAGCTGGCTCTTTTTCAGTTTCCCTTGGTTACCCTCCCAAAATGTTGTGCCCGTTGTGCGGCAACAATTTTTTTGACAGCATCCTTTGTTTTTGGAGCCCTCGAATCTCCACTTTCAAGGCCAGCCCTTTCCTTCCCTCTGGTCGAATACCGGGTTGGTGTCTTTCTCCACGCCCCGCTAGTTCCCGCGTGTAACGGATAAGGAGTGGGGGTGGGTTTTGTAGTCAACCCCCCCTCACGCCTCCGTCACCCTCTCTGTCGATCCCCCCCTCGCCCCCCCCCACCATCCCACATTTTTTCGTTCATCCGACATGTAGTTGGGAGAGTTTTGTTTCCCAGATGACCCCGATGACTGGGTCTAGATTAAAGACGTTAATTTTCCGACGTTATCGCTTCTTTCTTGTTATTTCCCCTTTCTCTGTTTTTCTCCAGTTCGGTTAAAATCCTACTCCGCTTCCTGATTTCTTGTTCGTGATGACCCTCGAGAGTCCTAATTCAGTGAACAAGTCAACGCCGACCCGTCCGTTGCCGCCGATGAGTTTTTGAGAGTCTTTCATCTTCGTCCATTGACCTTGCTAATTCTTTTCCAAGTCCATATGAGATCCTTCCGTGTCTTTTTTTCCTCGTTCCGTGCCGACTTTCAAGTGTATCTTTTCTCGGGGGGAGTCGAGACACGCATCCAATTAGACATCTATCTCATTCTTTTTTCTTCTTCAGCGTGATTCTTTCTTTCCCTCTCTTTTCCTCCCTTTTGTTTTGTTTCCCTTTTTCTATGAGACCTCCCCCCCCTCTTTGAAGAGAGGTCTTTCTTGAGTCCTTTACCAGCGGACGTCGATTTTCCTCTCGTGGGCTACGACCCCCCGGTTTCCTCGATCAGCTTCCCGGCAGCCCCTCGGACACAACTGCATTCGCGCAGACTGTTTGCTAGCACCCTTTTAGCCGCACTTCAAGCCTTGGTTCGGGACTGTCTCTCTTTCCTTCGTCCCCCATTCCCGGCACACGTCGTCGTCTTTCTCGACCTTTTTAAGACGATTCTAGATCAGAACCCCTCCTAAAATATTACTTGCGGAGTTTACGCTTTTTACAAGCCATGTGTTCCTCCCACCCCTAGCCGTCCAATGGCCAGAGAAGCTCCTTCCTTTTGATCGACTTCACTATTTAACAGTCTAGTACCCTCCAACATTTTTATAAGCCATAAGCTTTCGGCTCGATTGAATATATACCTGTTATTGGTCCTTTGTGACAGACCCCCATTTTTTCTAGTCGGCATTTCTGGGTTTTGCTTTCCTGCCCAGGACCCCCACATCTCCTTTCCGGTTTTGCCATGAAATATGGCCCCTTTTTTTGAAAGGTGGCTGAAGGGTCTGGTCTTCAATGCGCATCACCGTCTTTCCCGATCTGTGCTGTGGGGTGGTTCAACCTTCGGAGCCCCCACACAAGGCTGTTTGTTCAAAGACCCCCTGGTGCCTGGCCCACACCTTATGACCTTGACAGTCCCCCTTTGGCAAGTCACCACTATCCTTCTCACCCTTTCCCAGAGGACGGTTTCCAGGGACTTTACTCTTTTTCTTTTGGCACGGATTTTGCTCCGGGCCAGTTCCCCTCCTCCGATCTTTTTCTCTCCCATGCCCCCCCCTTCCGATCGTCCCACGTATGTTATGTGGCCCTGTTGCTCCCGGTCAGGTTGTACTCCAGCATCGGTTCGTTCCATTTTTTGTCTGACCATTCTCGGTTTCCTCCCCCCCCTAAGATGTTCGGATTTTCCTAAGTTTTGCCGTCTTAGTTCCGGATTTTTCCCAATGGGGCTTCTCGTCATCAGTGTGGACTTTTCCCCGGAGTTTTAACGGCTTTAACGGTTCGCGATTTTTCCCCTCAATTACCTCCCCCGACCAGAACTAACAGCTTTCTTCTGCCGCATAGCGTTTTTTTTTCCACTACAGCAGTTCCCCGTACCCTTGGTTGCCTCAGGGGGTTTCGTCCCGTTCATCTCGAATCGCAGATGTTCACCCCTCTTTGCGAAAGGGTTTCCACGCTATAACGTGATCTTCGTAGTCTCTCTACCGTATCTATGTTCGTCCCAGTTTGTGCACCATCAATCCGAAGCCACACACAACGTCCTCCCCCTTATGTTGGCACGCCGCCACCAACTCCCCTTTGGGGGACGGACTCACCTTTTTTTGATCATTCCGTCGCCCTTCTACTGCGTCCGGGCTCGGGGTGCCCAAGTAAACGCGTTCACAGCAGTTTCGTGCCCCTTGCAGTCCCCTTGTTTGCTCCGGTGCTTTACTCTCTCGAAACCCCTCCTTGCAGCTTATTCGGCCCCCCGTCCCCTGTGTACTTAGAGGAGTGCGGGTGGGTCGAGATTTACTCTTGATTGGTCTCGTTTTCCTCCGCTGGCGGAGTGGCCTTTCCGCCGACTGAACCATTCAGTTTTCTGTCCAGTCTGTATGTTTGCTGTTCCCGAGCCGTCAACCGGGATCCTTCTCCGGCCTGCATCCGTCATTGACAGTCTTGTTTGCGGCTTTTTAACGGAGCCCCTTTGGAGTCCTGCACGGATTGTTTAGTTATATTTCTCTTTTGGCAAAGCGGGTCTTTGAGATTGGCGAAGGGTTCGTTCAATTTTTCTTTCAGAATGCCTTCCCTTCTGGATGCTCCTCTGTGATGCACCTTTTGGCCTGGACTTATTCTTTTTTTGCTTTCCGATCGGGGAAACGAACCAGTCCGCGCCCTTCTCACCCACCAGAACATCCCAGTTTGTCTCCCTAGGTTCGGTCGAGGGTACCCCCATAGAACGGGCCAGAGAATTATGACAATGGTTGGGGGGTGGGAAACAAACCCATCCCTCCCACACCCACAACACGATAATCCCACAGGATCATTCCCTCTTCTCATTCTGGGTTGGCTTTTGGTCTTGTCTCTACTATTTCGCTACCCCCGGCCCAGACCCGCTCCCCCGTCTATCAGCAGCCCTCTCACCGCCACCGTGAGCGCTCTTCACCACTAACCTCCCTCCCATTATTAGATTGCTGAACCCTACCAAAAACACAGATGTATTCCCGTTATCACAAACCCCCCTACTTTTATCCTCATTACCCATAAACAACCACCCCCCACCCCCCTACCAGCACCCTATTACAGCCCATCCACACACCTTTCTCACCCCATACGATCTAACACCGTCCACCCTACCCGCTACAACCGTTACCCCTTTTCCTACTTCCCGAGTACCCCCCCACTAACACCCACAGATGCCCCCCACAGACCCTATGATCTATCACACCGCGTCATGCTAAATCTTACCATCGACTCCTCCTTAAGTAGCGTCCCTATCCTTCCACTTCATTTTTTTT
>Ga0179593_1461131_pt1 | contig 14987 bp, 13 predicted proteins | sample CZODoug2_1_08_16_FD_185931 | JGI IMG/M metagenome (GOLD analysis project Ga0179593, IMG submission 185931) | Vadose zone soil fungal communities from Angelo Coast Range Reserve, California, USA - CZODoug2_1_08_16fungal (PacBio error correction) | ecosystem: Environmental > Terrestrial > Soil >... | reverse complement strand
GACACCATAGAACCTCCATCGTTTTTTGTTCCAACGCATTACGGCATCACTTGTGGCCTGGGGCCGTCGCCGCTCACTTTTTCCAAAACAGGGGAAGCCCATTCGGGGACGTTTGCCTTATGTCGCATGTTCGGTACATGTGATTCAACGGCAAACCTCGCTTTTTCCTTGTTTTAGTTTCACTCAATAGTGTCCCAGGCCGGATCTTTTCCTTGCTACCTCCCTCCCCCCTTTTAAGCCACCAAGTGCCCTACCGCACGGGGCTGCGTGAACGTAATGGAAGTTCCATCCGTATGGAAAATTTGACCTATCTGAATGTATTTCTCCCCCTAGCGTCCGGGGGTCATGGCACCCCCGGGCCAGGGGGTTGTCAGGTTTCCACGTTGGTGAGGACAACGATATTTTTCCCCCTTGACCTGGCATGGTTCCCCTCATGAGGGAGTCTTTCGGTTTGCAAATGTTGATGGTTTTTCTTTTTCCTTTATGTCATATTTTGGACGGCCATGGGCGTTCCCTTTTTTTTGTCCAACCTTTTCTGTTTTGCGTGTTTTTCCAGCAATTTTCGGTCAACCAACGCGGCCACTCTTGCTGAGGGCCGGTCTGCTCGGGTGAACCCCATGAAGCCCTTTCTTCTGTCACGGTCTGCTTGACGAGGAGGTACACCTCAAGCCCCCCAGGGAAACAGACATGGTGGCTTTGAAAATATTTTCACGGGGACGGTATTGTTAGGATTTTCAATGTTGATGACCCGTAGGCATTCTCCCCGTTAGCATAAGGGCGGCTGGTCCCAGGCCCGCGCATGTGATTCATGTCACCCCTTCATTTTGACCCCTTAACGATTTTGCAAGCTTACGGTTTCAGTGTGCCCGGCCGCCAAGGATTGATGGAAAACCAGTTGGCGCTTAATCGAGGCACCTCGGCTTTTGCAGTTGCCAAACTGTGTTTATTATTTTTTTTTATGTTTCTCGTTGGTTCCTAACCCATACTTTCGAACTAGGATTTTTTGTTGTTTGACCCCGCTCATGTTTTTTCATCGTGAATCCCGTCGCGCCTTCTTCACGAAGTTTTGCCGTTGCCCGTGAGGCGGTTTTCACTTTTATTGTTCACGGGGCCCTAGTCTCCCCCACTTTTTATGTCGTCCAAAAGATGAACCCCCGCACATGGTGTCGGAAAGAAGAGAGACCCTCGTAAGAGGGGTGGAAGATGACGCGCTTTTGCGGGATTGGACCGGGCCGCGGACCCAGTCTTAATTGGAGGTTTTCCTTGGTACTTTTTAAGTGCTTTTTACCCCACGCAGACGTATACACAACTTTTGGGTGGAAGGCCATTTTTTGCGTTTTGGACCCCCAGGGCCTTCCAACCTGGGTAGTACGCGGGCCGGGAGCGCATAGCAGCTTAGGCAACGAACGGCGTCCCGTTGGACCTGGTAGTCGTCGTCGTGGACCACGCGGCACGCGCCATCTTTCCGGGCTCTGTCATTGACCCGCTTTTTCACCCTTTTTCCCCCACCGTCGTGGGCCCAAGTTTAGTGCTGTCCCCTTTGACCCCGGGCCCATGCATGCTTGAATCTGCTTGTCTTCGTGTATGGCACGACGTTTCGACAACAGAGTTTGGTCTGAACAGTTGGTAAACCCGCCGGCCAGCCTGCCCCCCACAGCCCCCTTTTTGTTTGTGCTGCGTTTGTGAAATTCAACGTGCGAGCCGGCCCCGGTACGGACGGGGCGTGCTCCCCCCCTTTTTTTTCTTGCTTACCCTTATAACAATGTCCCTACCCGTCGCAGCTGCGCCCCCATTTTACCTTTTCATGACCCTTTTCTGCACACAATGCTCAGGCCATTCCGGCATTGATTTTGGCGGCATTTTATGTCATCAGATTCAAAGGAGGTCGCGCTGCCCCTGTTGCGGATCTTTTCCCTGGAGATTGTTTTTTTGTATTTTTTTTCTTCTGGTGGACGAGATGTGGGCCAAATTTCGCCTTACATTTTTCAACCAGTCCCGCATAGTTTTAGAAACCTACGCTTCCCGCCGGTCTTTGCAGTATTGCCCCCTGAGGTTACTGTTTATTTTTAATAACTGAGTGGAAGTCACTGGCGGTTTAAAAGGAAGTTTTTCGTTTTCTGGAGGATCGTTCCGCTCCCATGGTTTTAGATGAGTTAGATGTTTGTGGGTGTTTGGTGGGAAGTTGACCTGCCCAGTTTCCCATTCCTCACTCGTTATCATCAAGCAGTCAACCTTCCCCAGTTCCCCCAACTGTCCTCCCCAGAACAGGGGACCGGGCGAGCAAGCTTGCGCCATCGTTTTCGCAGAATGGTATTTATCCCTCCATGATTGGGTGCCCTTTTCCCCAAGCCCCCGTTTTTAACTTTTTTCACCAGCGGGAAGCAGAGGACAACCCGCCGTCTTCCCAAACAAGACAAAACCACTGTGAAACGAAATCCTCCCCCTCCCCACTTTGTGGTTAGCATGCGGATCACCGGTCTGGCTAACCGGTACGATTAAACTTGATTTACAATCTCGTACCGGTTTGCGTCCCCCCCCCTTGAGAGGCCTGGAGGTTAACAAAGATCTCGTCCCTTGGCCTGCTCCCCTGGCCGGAGCCCGACCAAACCCTGCCCCTCCCGTCCTTTCGTTGGCTGCCCCCTGACACCAATAGCCTATAAAACCAAAAAACCCCGCCGGACCTCGGTTTTTTTTTCCCCTTCACTTTTTCTGCGGACGGTTTTCTTTTGTTCGAGTCTTTTCTTTTTTTTCTCCTGAACTCGGGGGGTAGCAGAACCCCCTCACGTCATGAGTATTCTTATCCCCCCGGGCTGTTGTGTTACAGACGGCTTCCTCTTGTTTTTCCTAATATTCGCCCATGCCCCTCTTTTCCTACGGGCATGGCTGTGCTCCTCGTCCTTTCGGGGACGCGATCATCACCTCGTCCGCAGCAAACAACCGCCAGGACGCCCGGTTTACGCGAGTTCTTTTCCCCTTTTTCGTTGTCACTTCCTCCTCCTTGTCAGGCATTTCACCGAAATATCTAGCGCGTGGTAGATCCCTTGCCTTCCTTCACGTTGGTTAGGCCACGGCGTGCTCGTAGCAGGCCTTTTTTTTTTCCCGGATTCTACCGCCCCTTTCTGTTCTTCCCTCTCCTGTTGCTGTTTGAGGCTTCGGGGATGCCGATGTGCCCCTTGGTGGTCCTCATTCCGAGGTTCCCTCTTTTCTGAGAGTATTATGGCACTTTTATCCAGTTTCCCCCCCCTACGCCCCCTTCCCCCCCCCCCCTCTCTCTACAGCCCCCGCAAGATATATATTTTTCTTCTCCGTGGTTGGGAGATCCCGTGCTGTGTCTTGGAAGGAGTGGTGCCGGGAGCAGCTTGTTTTCCCTCCTGTCTCTTCCCCAACCTCTCTCCTTCTCGAATGAGAACAGCTTGTGCGTTGACTTTGCGCTCGATCGGTTCTCTCTGCGTCAGGATCGTGGTACAAAAAGCCGTTTACTTCCTGGCCCGTTCTTTTCCCTCTTGTGAAGTGCTTTCCCTTTTCCTTTTCTTCTACAAAAGCGGTCTCTGGAGTTCGGTGCCTCTGATCGGGCATAGTAACCCCGCCAAGGTCACCGGGGTTTTGCCTCCCCCTCTTTTGGGGTGGAGTAAAGCTATTTTTTGGGCCTTTGTTTTTTCCTTTTCCTTTGCTTTTGACGACCTCCTTTTGTTTTAGTGACCATGAAGGGCCGAGTCGGCACAGCGGCGGTATGCCGCCGGTTGCCCCTTTTGCGGAATAGTTCATTTTTTCTGTTCCCCCCCTCTTCAAGTTCTCTTACCTGTAACACCGATCCCTATACTCAGGGTTAAGGTTTTTGTGTGCTCTTTCTGCCCCTTTCCTTTTCCTTGCTGTCACCCACCGAAGGGAACAAGTGGACCAAAAATCAGAGACTTTTACCCATAATCTGTCACCAGAGAACAGTGTCCCGACCCATCCCCAGAAAGTACACTCCCTCCGCCGTCTAATTCCCATGGTCTTGGCGCCTCCGCATCGGCTCCCACCAATCTGATCTGTCTTCCCTTGAGCCTTTTTTTTTATATTAACGGGACGTCTCCCTTTCCCGCCCCGTTGCGAGACTTCCTTTGACCATTACCTCGACGTACCGTCAGACACGCTAGGCACCTCCTGACTAATCCCCCCCTTCAAGTTTTGTGACCTAGCCTTCCGCCCTCCCATTTTCCCCCATCGCGGTCTCCGTGCAAGTCGAGGAAAGCTCCCCAATGGTTTGACTGCCCTCGACCTGTGTCTTTCCTGAAGGTACCCTACTCCCACATTCTGTTACCGCATCCCTATTCCCATACCCCTCTCAGTGGCAGCAAACTCGCCTCCTCGCGAATATACATCAACCCATTAACCCCCGAGTACCAGACCCGCGGGCCTTAGCACCGTCGCTCAACTCAACAATCCCCCCCCCAACCTTATGATCCGCTACGATGGTCTGCTCCTTCGGTCAGGGGTGGACCGGGCAGACCCCCCACCCAAGGAGAAGTGCGCAGAGGGGGACCTGTTTGACTGTCCTGGACGAGTTATGTCCTTTTTTTTTTCGGAGTTTGGTATTTAACCCAACCTTGTCCCCCCTCTGTCTTTCGTTCCAGTTTGTTTTTTCTGGTTGTGAGCAGTTTGAAGTCGGCTTTTTCCACCCCCCCCCCCCAGTGTGGGTCTTAGTTCGCTGCCCACTTTGTTCCCACAAAATCGTTTTTTTTCGGGAGATCCAATTACCTGAGGGGCTCCTGAAATCACCCCCCTATCCCCTCTCGCGTTTCATATTTTTCTAGGAACGGGGGGACTGGATTATGAGGGGAGGGAAGGGTTCCCGGTGTTATTAATGCATTTGTTGCGGAGATTGTTGTGAGGATTGTTGTTCACAGGGGCTGCCACTTCTCCCACACCGGCGACACCTCAGACTATCACAGTTCGCACTTACCTTGATTAACCCCCGATTCCCTAGCCAAGGGAACCACCTTGTTATCCCCTTAAACGACATAGTGAATATTTCAGACCTTGTCTGGCGAGGAGGTGGGTCGAAACCACAAACTCTTCCGGCGGTCCAATTTTTGCCCTTTGCCCACCTTTTCGGCGAGTCCCCCCTTCTCTCATCAAGCCGTTTTGGGGGCCTTTTTATCGGCAGCACTATTGCTTCGCCTACACTGTGCCTTCTTTGCTTACAACCTGCCAACTACTTTCCCTGCGGCCTTTTCCGGTACCGGCACTGCACCCGGTCGTTCTGGAAAGGCCCGACCAAGGCGCCTGCTTTGCGTCCGTTTTTTTCCCGTTGACCCCTTGTCGCCCCCTGTTTTTTGGTCCATACCCCACGCGATAAAGTTTTCCCCCCCCCCTCCCGGGCCTCCCGGCCGTTGGCTCTGCGTTTTCATTTAACACCCTCTGTCCCCTGTCCTTTCCCCCACCCGTTTCTTGCCGGGAATTAAGTGTCGACCGGCCCCCTTCGTTTCGCCCCCGTTCGTGCCTCCTACTACAAGCATACCCTGTTTCCTTTTGTTTCCCCTGCGCCCCCCCCTTTCCCGTGAAAACGTATGAGTTTTGTTGAATTTCCCCATTTTTCCTGTTTTCTTAACAGTCCAAGGGACCACTTGAACATTTGTCCCCCCCCTTTTTTTAGGTCGTGTTTCCACCCTCTCCCCCCTTTCACCCGGGGTCCGGCTTCGTTTTTTCCCTCCTTTTTCTTTCTCCTCTCTTGTGCTTCGGCCGGCGGATCACCCTGGTGCCGGCCCCCTTTTAACCCCCTGAACCACCTTGTCCCCCCCCCAGTGTCGTCTTCTTGGGTCTTGCGTTACCGGAGCTCGAGAATCCGCAAGGTTTCTTTCTTTCACGTCCATCTGCGCCCATGTGCACCTTCTTTCCTTTTTCCTTTCCGCCCTCCCCCTCCACCATTTTTCTTTTCTTCCCCCTTTTTCGACCTGACCATGTCCCCTTGACCCCCTTTGACCGTGTGCTGCCTGACTGCGTCACCCCTGGTCCTAAGTGCCTTGAATTGTTACCTTCACTCCTTTTGGCCCCCCCTCTAGGTGGTCTTTTAACATGATGTTTTTGCTTTTTTTTATGGGCGAGGTTCCCCCAACCCCCCCCCCTTGGCGCGACGATTCTTCTCTCTCCCCTGTCCCCCTTTATTTTTTTCTCGTTTTCATTAAACCGTTGGTTTTTCCGGCAGCCTGCTTGCAGGCCTTGGCGTGTATTTCCTGTTTCCCGCTTTTCCCTTTCTTCCCGGTGACCCTTATTCCCCTTCGTTGGTTTGCCACTTTGAACTCCCGCTCACACTGCTGCGACACTCCGGGACCCCCTCCCCAACACAGGTCATTGGACCGCCTTGCCTTTTTTTCTGGTTTGGAAGCACCGGTGATTGATTGGCTTTTTGCACACTCCCCCTTTCCAGGTCGAAGCCTACACCCGCAGACGGTTCCAATTCTTCCTCTCCGGAAGCTTTTTCCCCCCTCGACTGCTCAGGAAGTCTTCGGGGTTGGGGCCCCTTTTTCCTTTCACGGGGATCGTTGCGACCCCCTCCCCGGTCCCCCATTTTTTTCAACCCCATCTTTTTCCCTGTGCAGGGAGTGGGTTCCATTTTCTTCCCTGTTGCCCTGCCTGACTCCACACTGGCCTGTTGCTTTCTCCCCTTGGTTTTTTGCCACCCCCCCGGACCCCCGATGGCGACGTTGTGCGAGGGGTGAACTTTTTCCGATTCCCGGTCATTTGGCCCCTACCCCCCCCCCCCGGGTTCTGAACTCCAAAGACGTCGCGGACTTTGGGTGACGGACCGTTGGGTTCTGCCCTTGTGAAGCCATGTTGACCGGGTCGCCGATCTCGCCGCGTGTACTCCCCCCTATGACCTTTCCTGTGGCACCCACCCTTTTTTCACCCCCCCCCCCCCTGCGAGGATTGTTATTGTGACAATCAAAGATTTAGTTTTCTGTCGCACTTTCAGCCTGGTCCTGCATGTTTGCAAATTCCCCCCCTTTGTATTTTTTCCTCCTGTGCCCCCGCTCAGCAAGTGACTTGATGGAGTTTTTTAAACGGTGTCTTGTTCGTCGGGGGTACAACTATCCTTTTCCCCCTTTTTCATCTCCCCGTGGTTTTTGTTTGACTCTTATTTTTGACCGTTCACTCCAGTTTTGCACAACCCCCGCATCCGTCCCCTCACTCTTTCCCCCCCTTTCTGGTTTGGCAAGTGCTCACAGTGAACTTTGCTCCCCTTCTGTCCTGGGCCGCCCGTTCTTTTCGGGCATGCTCCTAACCATTCCCAACGTTCTTTTTAATTTATGCCCCCCCCCCTCCAATCCGCTTCGTTTTCTTTCCGTGTGTTTTTACGTCCAATGTCCGTGTCCAGTCTCCCCGGCGACTTTCTTTTCCCGTCCAATTGGATCCTCAGACAACCATTTTCGGGTCACTAATCTGCTTTTGTTTTTGGACGATTTGAACACCCCCTGTAGTTTCCCCCTTCGGTGGAACCCTCTCGTTGAAGGTCTCGTTACCGTCGCCAACCAAGATTCAGTTTGCTTCATGGGAGCCCTCCGTCCTGGTTTTTTTCACGTTCCCCCCTTCGCTTGCGTTCAAAGATCCCCTCTCTGTTGCTTTCAAATTTGGAGGTAACAATCCGCCGAGTTTTTTCGGGTTTCCTTGTGTTGTCAAAATCGTTTTTTGTGTCCGCCGTAAGTCCCGTGAACGGACATGGCGGATCCCCCATTCCTTTCTCGGTCTCGGTCCCCCCCCCCTTGACCCTTTCCTGTCCTTATGAACGAGAGTTGGCGCGTTGACTTCGTCTGGCCGCTAGAAGGGCCCACCACCTCCATACCACCCTTTTGCGCAGTGTCCGTTTCCCCCCCTTGGTTTTTTTTAAAGGTTTTTTCTTGGCTGTGCCTCCCCCCGTTTCTACCTTTTACAGATTCATTTTTTTTCTCCGTTGACGTAATTGTTCCACCTTTCCCCCGCGACCCCTTTTTATTTGCTGGTTGGGAAAGGGACGTTTCCCCCATGTGTTGGTCTGCCCTTCCGCCTTACAGGGGTACGATGCCCTGCCTCCAAGGGCTTTCCCTGAGAACCCCCCCCCCCCCCCCAGGGCGTTGTATTTTTTTTTGCACCCTAAGGCTCGGGAATTAATGTTCGGTAGAAAAACCTACCCCCCCTTCATTTCCTCAGTCGAGGTCAGTTTGTTTGGTACGTTGGGCTTCGTGTGCTTTTTCCATCGTTCCCCCCCTTTCCCTCTGCTGACAAACGTCTTGTCGGTCGCCTTAATTCCCCGTTTCTCTTCCCTTCTTCGTCCCGCCCTTTTTCCCCCTTTCCGCCCCCCCCCTGTCAGTCAACCGTCCCCCTTGTTCCACAGACAGTCTAAACCCCGTTTCATTTCCGACCTTTGATCGTTAGAGACCATCCAGAAGAATCTTTTCCCCTTAGTTTTTGGTTGTCAAAATTTAGTCCCCGCTATTTTAACCTTGTCCCCCTTTTTCTTCCAGATTTTGGGAGGTTTTTTTTTGATAAGGGTCTTTTCCCCTGTTAGCCCAAGCCCCCCTCAGGGTTAAAAAACCTTTTTTGGTTTTTTCCCCTCCAGCACCCCCGTTGGCCCTTTTTTACCCTGTTATACGCTTGTTTTTTCCCCCCCCAGGCTGCAATAGCCGCGGACTCCTTTTTTGCGCCTCCCCCTTTTAACCACTGCCATTTGTTACAGTTGTGACCCTTTTAGGGTCTTCGTTCGTGGAACCCGCGACGGTCTTTTTTCTTGTTTGTTTTTACGTTTTTTCATTTTTGCATTTTTTTACCCAAAACGACCCCCTCGTTTTCCCGTGTGCTTGGCGGCTGGTCCCTCCCCCCTTGCCGTCCCATCCCACGCGACGTTTTCGTGGCGTTTATCCCGGCACTGTAGAAAACTTTTTTCGTTGCCCCCCCACGGGGTAAACCGTTCGTCCCGTCCCTGCACCCCTACACGTGGTTTTGATTGCTGCAAATTTTTTCAACTTTTTTTTTTCACCCTTTTGCGAGTTGGCCGGTTCGGTCCCCCTTCGTGGATCAAGGTTGATTTTCGTCTTACCCCAAGTTCTTCGACAGTCCCTTGCCTTTTTTTTTCTCAGCTGTCGACCCTTTGGACTTTTTCTCCGTTTTTGCTTCTTCCTTGACCACCTACCTCTTTCGGTTTTGGCACGTCAATCCCAGGCCGAATTTTGCTCTGTTTATTTAATCCCTCTTTTAAGTTGTCTCGGTGGTTGCCCCTTATGGCTTTTTGACGGTTCTCTGCCCCCTTTTTGTGCTGATTCTAGTGTTGTTCCTTCCGTCTCTTTTTGCAACCAGTTGAAATTGGTAGACCGTTCCTCGTTCGGACCGACCTTTTTTCTGTCCTTGCCCCCCCGATTTCTTTTCGTTGGACTTTTTCAACTGAGGAACCCCCTGGCCCGTCGTTCCCCTTTTTCCCTTTTTGAGCATGGAGGGCCGCACCCTGCTCATTGAAGCTTTTGCAGTTTCATTTTTTTGCTTCCAGGGACTCTACTTTTTTCCCAATATCCTCGTTCCGCCCCCGTGTTTCCCTTTTCAGCCCCCGCCCCCCCCCCCTGCCCTTCAGCCCTCCTCTGACTTAGGGAACCTCCCTTGTCTGGAGAGATGAGCCCTTCGTATCCCCACCCATGGTATCCTTGATCCTACGACGAGTTGGTTTCCTAGTTGTCTCCAAGTGTCCAGATTTTTACCGGTCCCTCCCAATTCCCCCTGGTTTGTTTCCCCCCCGCGAGGAAAGCGTTTTGCTCCCACACAGACAAAACCCCCTTTCGGGACCCCTTAACTCCCGCTCCATTTTGGTTGATGCCTCGCCGACCCCCCCCTCAAAATTAAACTCAGTTTTCCTTTCTTAACGGAACTAACGGGCCGATTAACTCTCGACGGGGCGTTGCTCCCTTCACCGGCCTTCTTCGGTCCCATTTTGCCGGTTGTTTAAAACGATCTCCTGTGGGCCTTTTTTCCTCCCCTTGGGGCCAGTTCCCCCCCCGAAAAATGCCTCCCCCTTTCCTTCGTGTCAGGAACAAAATCTTGCCAGAAAAAACACTTTCCCGGGGTTCCAAAGACTCGGCCTTGAATCGGTTTTTTTTTGCCGGTGTATTTCGGGTTTTTGGCGCCTTCGGGTGCTGCAACGCTTTGAACCCTTTAAATTCCCCTATTTTTTTTATTCGATGTGGTGTTACCCCTCTTTTTTCGATATACTTTTTTATCTTGGGTTTGCTCTTTTTCCATTCAAGAATTGCGGCCTGGTCCCCTTTCCCCTTACCGCAACCATTTTTTTGCTACTCGTCTTTGTGTCCATCCTGTGTCTTTCCTTCACACTTCCCTTTTTCTTCACCTCCCATACCGGAAAGGAAGCTCGGCTTTTGTCCAAAACTCGAGGCTCGTTTACCTTGGTCTGGGTTCAGTTGTCATTCGAGAAGGTCAACCCCCTCAAATTTTTCCGTCGCTTTTTTAGTATCCTTAGTCCATTAATTCCTTTCCCCTGACCGGTTTGTGCGGCCACTCTTCTCGTCTCCTCTTGCGTAGTCCCGCCGCGGCACTGGTGGGTTTGTATTTCTCCCAGTGATGCGTCCTTTGCTTTGAACTGATTGGTCATCATTGGAGCCTTCGAGCTTTCGCTCTGCTTTCTTGAGACCATCGGGCACCCACCAACCGTTTGCCCGAACCGCCTCCTCCTAACGCCGTGCACTTTTCCTTTCTCTTCCTTTTTTTCCTTCCTAGTTTTTTGTGAGATTGTGGTTTCTTCTGGAAGGCGTGTTTTGTTTGTCTCCCCCGGTGTTGCCCTGTCCTTCCCCCTTCAGAGCTTTTTTCGTCACCTTTTTTGCTGACAGGCTAGAATTGAGGGACTTTTTTTTTTTGGCCAGGTCGGCTTCGCCATCCTGGCGTCGAGGAGCATTTTTTTTCACCTGTTGTCCCCCCCTTCCAGGCCTCTCTCCCCCCGGTCCTTCCTTCCCCCTATGTGTGCCTGGTGGCAGGGCCTCTACCCAAACCTCGGTTTTTGGTCCCCTTGAGAGTTTCGGTGGACCTGCTCGTTGCGGGGGCATCCCTGTCCAAGTGGCACCCTCGCATTTGTTGGTTCTTGAACACGCTTAGTTTCCAAGGGGCCATTGTTTTTGGGGCTGAAGACAGAGGGTTGATGCGCCGAGGCCCCGACGGGCCGAGGACGGGCCCCGGTTCCTTGTCGTTGTTTCTGCAGCCCCCATGCTTGGTCATGGGCGGTCCTTGACCTGTCTCCCCTCTCCAAGGTATGAATCTGTTAAACACAACATCGATAATCTCATGTAAGGGGTTGCTCTGCTATTTCGTGCCCAAACCCAGACAACCCTGGAACCCCTTCCCCCCTTACCCCCCCTGATTTCCCCCCTTCTGCTTTTTCCCAAACCCGCTTCTGGGGTTTTTTTCTCGCGATATTTTTCCCCGTAACCGCCGCTTTTTTGTGGCCGCTCCTTTTTTTTCCTGTGGTCATTCCCCCCCACTTGTCCGTCTCCTGGTAACGCATACCCCAATCCATTTTTTTGCGCTCAGTGGTCCGTGATCGCACTCAGTTATCGGACATGTGCCGTTAATTTGCGGGTGCATTTTTTTGCGGCCCCCCTTTTTACCCCCCCACCCTTTTTTGTTCTTAGTTCGAGGTGGTTCTGTTTGGGAGACTTTTTATCTTTCAAAACCCCCGTTTTGCTGGGCTTTCCGTGATTTTTCTGTCCCCCCGGGCAACCTGTTCCTTTCGTCCCCCCATGGATTTTTCTCTTTAAAAACGATTGCAGCGGTGCTCGCTCCGCCGGTTATGCCGCTTCTTGTGGGCGCTGGCGGTTGCGTTCGGGTTTTGCTTGTCAGGCCCCCCTGATTACCGCTGTGGCTTTTAATTTTTTTTTAACCCAACAATGGAGCGGGCACTGCCACCCGGCGACCTCCTTCCGCTCCATGAGTGGGGCGCCTAATTTCCCCCCCGTATTCACCTCTTCCCCACTTGTCCCCATTCCTAAGTTTATACAGTTCAATGACCTCGTTGATTCTTTTTTGCCGGCGGGGGCGCGTCGGGGAAACTTCCCGTCGGGTTTCCCCCTGTCGACTGTCCAGATGGTCGATAATAGATTCATAAGAGCGTGCAGATCCCGGTTCCGTCAAGGAAATGTCAGCGGCGACCGAATAGACCCCGCGCATTATTTTCCACTGCTGCTTTCCTTCACCGGACCTTCCTTGACGTTTCCCCAGAAACGTTTGACCTCCAGTTGCGCAGGGATGTACGGGTCCCGTGACAGTGTATCAAAATTGGATCGCGAGACCCTTTTTTTGCTTTTTCCTACGGTGCCAGCCCTGTTAAGTCCTCGCGTTTGAGGGGCCCTGGCAGCACCAACCCCCCCTTTTTGGCTGGTGGGGCGTCGACGGTGTACTTGTCAGTTAACAATTCGTTTGGTCGCCCCCTTAGTGCCTCCCCGGAACCCCCCCCCGGAATTCATTTCGCGTTTTTCGGCGGGGGGCGGTTTTGATTCGCCCTCACTTGCCCCCCCGTCCTTTTTTTTTTCTTGTTTAAGGTTGGGGCCGCCCGTGCATGAATACATTCCAACGAGTTATGTTGGACCGTCGCTCGTGTCCAGACGACTACCAGGTCCCCCCCCACGTGTGAACCTTTGCTTTTCTTTGTTTCCTTTTTTTTTCTCGCGGCTATGGACTCGTCTGCCCGTTGGTTATACCCCCCCTTTTTTTGGCGGTTTTGGTCAACTCTTGGTTCCCAGGAACCACATTTGGACGTTTTATACTGCTGCGGTGGTTTGCCGGTACCAGACGACATCAGAGATCGGGTCTTCCACCGTTTTCATTCCGCTTTTTCCTTTCACCCCAAAAGGTAGTGAAGATTCGCCCGGAGCCCCCATTTTAAGTTTTGTTACTGGGGTTCTTTTTAACCCTTGTTACGTGACCAGTTTGACCGTGTTTTTGTTTGATGGAAGGCATTCGTTCAACGTCCGACGCGACGTTGTCACCTTCACTATCTTCCGGCACCCCCCCTTTTTTGGGTCAGCACCCCATCTTTCGCCTTTTTATTTCTGAGAGCACCAACCCCTTTTTATCGTTGGTCCATGCACTTTGCCCCCCCCCCCCCACGGATCGTTTTTGAAGTAACCGTTTTTGTGTCTTCCAGCCATTCCTTTCTGCTGGCATTGGAGGTCAAACCGTGAGTGCTTTGTCATCTTTTTTCTTTACGTTTTCTCCTTTTGCGTCTTCCTTCGCGGGGTTCCCCTTTGGACCATGCTTTCACCGATGACAATGATCGACTGAAGGTTTTAGTCATCCCAAACTTGGTGCTCAAGGCCAATTTGCGGCATTTTTTTTTTTTTTTTCACGACATTTCCGGAGTGATTTGGCTTTGTTCGGTACCTTCGGCCAAGGCGAACCTGCCCTTTACCAGAGGCGAAGTTCCCGTCCATAGGAAGAACGTAATGTTTTTGTCCCTCGCCTTGGCCTCAGGAAGTTTTCCCTCGCTCCACACTTTTTTCCCCCGCGTTGGACTTAGGACCCAGCCACGTTCCTTCAATAATCTGACTTCTTTGTCCCCTCAACTTCCCTCCCCCTGACCTGCGCCAGCTCATTGGGCCACCCAACCCCCTGGCCGCGGGGACGATGACAGGTCACGCTAGGTTCTCATTTTCTCTCACCCCTTCCCTCTTTCCTTTCATGTGGCACCTACAAGGTGGAGAACTTCATACGGGAGAGCCCTTCGTTACGGTTTCCCCCTTTTTTTTGGTCCTGCCCTAATGAGGTTCGCCGTATCTCGGCCTTGAACCCTTGTGCCCACTCTTGCCCTTTTTGCCAAAACTTTCCCAGCGAATTCGGACCTTGCGGAGCCAAGTTTTCCGGTTTCTGTCTTGGAGAGCCCGGGGCGTTGCCCCCCCGCGAGTTGGGGTTGCCAAGTTTCCAGTGTCGCGTTCTTCCTTCCCCCTGCTCAGAATCGTTAGTTGCAAACGCTGGCGTGCTGAAAATCTATGATCTTTTCAAGATATTGGGTGGAGCTCTGAGACTATTCCTTTCTCCCGCCAGGTCCAAACCAACTAATCCCCCTTCCCCCTCCCTCCTTTTCCGCTGTTCCCCCTTTTGACGCCCGTTAACCGTGGGAGCCCCTCGTGCGGGGAAGGTGTTCTGTTTCCATGTGTTTGCCAGGTTTCCCCCCCCCTTTTCACATCCCTTTCTTTTTTTCTAAACTAATTGTCGATTGGGAGTTTTTTGCCTCGCACGGAGATTTGACATTTTTTTCTCTGGCCCGCTCTCGGCGTTTTGTTTCCCTTTTCACCTGGCTTTTTGTCCCTGACCCCCCTTTCCTTGTCAAAAACCTTCCCTTTCGGTCCTCCCCCCTTTGTTGCCAATGGTAGACGATTCCGTTTTGACCGGTGCCGTTTTCGCCATCGCTTCCGGTTTTTTCCGGCAGGCGTCCCGCCCTTGGCACCTTTGTTGTACGTGTTTCAGGCTTCTGCGCTTTCTTCTTTGACCACTTGTTTTTCCCCAGCCTGGGTTTTTTTGGATGCTGTTGGGAACACTTTCCGCTGGTCACCGTAAGTCGTGAACAAGGCCCCCGATTCCCTTTTTTTTTTTCCTCTTCCCGAACTTCCGAAAGTTCTTCCCTATGACGTCCCTCCTCTGTTTTTTCAACTTCTTGCCTTTCGTAAGGCTTCACAACTCCCCCCCACCGTTTTTTGCTTGGATGCGTACCTAGTCTTTTTCTTTTTGAGGATACAGAAATTTTCGTTTTTGATTCTTTCCCTTCCAAGTGCCGCCCTCCGTAGTTTGACTTTTTCCAATTTTTCGAAGTACTTTTTACTCCGTTACAGGCCTACGACCTCTCCTTTGCGACGTTTCCCTTTTGCCCTGGTTCAGTTTCCAATGATTGATGGCCCCCCCTGCGGGCTTTCCTGACTTTTTTTTTTGGCACCTTTTTTTTTCGGGCAGTTGTCCCGCTTCTACCGCCGTTGGTTTTGTGATCGGGAAAC
>Ga0179593_1383189_pt1 | contig 14987 bp, 25 predicted proteins | sample CZODoug2_1_08_16_FD_185931 | JGI IMG/M metagenome (GOLD analysis project Ga0179593, IMG submission 185931) | Vadose zone soil fungal communities from Angelo Coast Range Reserve, California, USA - CZODoug2_1_08_16fungal (PacBio error correction) | ecosystem: Environmental > Terrestrial > Soil >... | reverse complement strand
CTATTTTTTTTTTTCTCTTCCTTTTGGACCTTTGTTTCCTTCCGTTTTCATCCCCCCTTCCCACCGAATCTATTGCATCCCTGGTCGTGGTCAGGATTTTCGGCGGCGGTTCTCTCCTTATTTTCCTTTCATGATCTCTACCCGGTCCTAGGACACTCCCTGCACTTTTTTTTTTTTTCCCTTCTTTCCCCTGGCTTTTCTTTTTTTTTCCCAGTCAGTCCCCCTTCGGTTTAGTCAACTTGGTGGGTTCAATAGGCCGCATGGTGTCTTTCGTCGGCCCCCCTTTTAATCATGGCCCAACGGACATGACTTCTTTTCTCCTCCGTACCCTTCACTCCCTCTCCCCTGACCTTTCTTTTTTTCTACCTCCCCCCAATTTTTTCTCATACAATCCTCGCACTTTGGCCTGCCCCCGTGTAGGGTCCTGTCCTTTTTTTAATATACCCACCTCTTCTTTTTTTTTTTTCCCCCCTGCTGCCCCCACCTGGTTTTTCTTTTTTCTTCCCTGACCCGCAGGCGATCACCTACAGGATGTTTTCCACAACACTTCTCACTGAACTCCACGGCCTTTCTCCCACCCCGTCCCCCAACCTTCTTTTTTCCCGTCGACCTTTTTTTTTCCCCAGTAAGATCACTCCCCCCTCGTTCCCCCCCCTTCTTCCCACTAATTTTTCCACCCGTGGTGGGGGAAAGTTCCTTTCAGTCCGCGAAATCCCTTTCCCATTTACTTCCGTTTTCCTCCCCCCTTCCTTTTGAAATAACCCTGACCCTGCCCCCCCTTTTTTAACCCCGTCCCCTCCCCCCCCCCGTTCCCCCTCGGACTCGATAATCTTCAGTTCTCTTCCACAATTTCTTTTGCCCTGGCCTATGTGGGCCTTCGTATGGTCGGGAGCCACCGGAAGATTCCCCCCCCCTTATCACTTCCCCCTTCCCCCTTTGGTTCCTCAAACTCACACCGGACAGTTCCATTCCCGTCGGCTCTGATGGCGGACAAACCCCAGCTTTTGTTTCATGGACCGCCCCCCTGTTGTGCTTTTTTTCTTTTCCAGACTTTCTTCTCCCCCCCCCCCCCCCGTCCAATATCCTTGTGTTCCATTACACCAATCCTGTCTCCCACGGAATCTTCCATATTCCAACACCCATGTCGCGGCCCACCCCTGTGCTTTTTTTTTTTCTTGACACTTTCCCCGGTCTACACCACCTCCTTTGATTTCCTGACCGGACATTTTTTCCACTTACTTTGTTTTACTAATCCTCCTCAAGAAATCAACTGCTCCTCCCCCAAACCACCCCCCCCCCCCCCCCTCCAGTGTCAACACCTTCCCCCACCCCCTTGGTTTTCCCTAAATTAGTCCTTGGCGGCCTTTGTGCGGTAGGTCAATCGACGGCATCTCCCCCCCTTTTAGCTTTCCCTCCGCCCCCTCCAACCTTCCTTTTAGTTTTTTCCCTTTTTCACTTGCCTACGCTCCCCCAACGCACATCAGCCCCCTTTCCCCCACTGGCCTTACTCCCCTTGGACGCCCCACTCCCCCCTCCCCCTCCCCTTTCCCTGTAAAACAGTCCCCCCCTCCCTTCCCCTGTTTTTTGATCCCCCCTCCAATTTTCTCGCAACTCCATTCTTTTTTTCTCACACGTTCCGAACTTTGTTAGTTTCCCTTTTCCCCCCCGATCCTCTTTTTCCCCTTTTTTTCCCCCCTTCTCAACCGTTATGGGCATTCCCCCCCACCGATTTCAGCATCGTCCTTGGTAAGTTTTTTTTCCCTGGTTTTTTTTTAACCGCCTTCTGTGTCCCTTCCGGCCTTCCCTTTTCCCTTTTCCCCCCCCTTGTTCCCGGAATTCATTACCTGTCCTCTAGTTAATTCCCGTGCCGCAACCCCCTTTCCTTCCGCGTCCCTCCTTCCCCCCCTCCTGGGACTTTTTCCTTCCCAAAACCCGTCGTCCTTTGGTTTCCATGGCATTACACCACTCCCCTTTTTCTTTTTTGCCCATATTTTTTCCGATGGATTCAAACCTTTTTTTTTCAAAAAGCCCTCTGCCAATCCCCTGTCCCAAACCAACCTCCCACCCCCCATTTCACCCCCCCTTCCTTTCCCCAAGATCCTAACCAATCTGTTTGGTTTCAACCCGCCATCGCAGGACCCTTTTTTAAATCCATTTAGCAGACCATCCCCTCTTTTTCCTTCTCCTCTTTCCCCCCGCCTTGGAACTTCCTTCCCATCCTTGTCCTTTTCCGCCGGCAAAGTGGTACTGAAACTTGATACCCCCCCCCTTTTTTTTTTCTACAAATGGTCCTTCTTCCCCTCTTCTTGAAACTCCTACCTTGCTTTTCGGGCAATTTCCCTCCTTTTCATTCTACTTGTGAATAATCAGCCATTCGCCTCCCCTGTATTCCCAGTTCCTTCCCTCCCCCCCCTGTCCTGCAATCCTCCCCCTTAGTCCCTTTCCAACACCTTAGGATTCGTAGCCCCAATATTTTTTCTCGCCCCTCTTCTTTGATGAAAGACTCTTTTCTCTTTTGCCCCCCCTTTTCTTTGCTTTCTTTTTTCCATACTTTCTATCTTCCCTCGGACAATTTTTTATTATTTTTCCAAAAGTCACCCCTTTTCCCCCCCCCCCCCCCCCACACTTTTTTTTTTTTTCCCCTGGTCTTACCCCTCTTTTCCCTTTTCGGTGACCTACAGATTTTCCCCCCCAAAAGGGTTGTTTCCTTTCCATCTTCTTTTTTTCCACAGTTTTTCCAATTGGGTGAGTCGGGCTCTTTAACCCCCCTCTGCCGGCCTTTTATTTTTTCCCTCCGATAATATTACTTCAATTTCTCTTATCGTTCCTTTAGGAGTTTTTCACCTGTGTTATCCCCAGACGCTTCCCCCTTTAGTTGTAACCTTCCCCTCGTCATTAGCCCGTTCCCCCCCTTTTTCCCCTTAAGCTTGTCCTTGTCAAAAACGGCCGAGTTCTTGTCTTTCCCTTTGCTCTGTTGATAACCAATGTTGGTTTTTTTTCCCCCTCCCTCTTCGTTTGACTCCTTCCCTCAACCCCCCCCCCCATTCTCCTTCACATACTCTTGAACCGCGTGAATAAATTCTCTAGATTTTTTTCACCTTTCCCAGGAGTACATTCAACCCTCGCTTTTTCCTCTTTTCAGTTGAAATACTTTGCCCTTTTTCATCAGTCCCGCTTTCCATCAAACACCTTCCAAAATTTTCTGTTGGCTCCTTAGTTTCAACTCCCAACAATACTTCTTCCCCCCCCATTTTTGATGCGTCCCTTTCCCTGTGTCACTTCCACGTTTTTTTTCGTTTTGCTCACACATGGACTCTTCCAACCCCAGTAACAACAACTTTCTTCCCCTCCAATTTCCCTCCATTCGCCCTTGGCCCTTTACCTCTCCGTGTGATCCTTTTTCCCTGCGACTGAGCCTTCAAATGGTCCCTTTTTTCCACAACCCCCCCCCCTCCTTTTCCCCCCCGTCCCCCCTCGTCCTCTCCCCCCGTCGTCGCCCCTCCCGACCCCAACCCAAAGTTGGGTACCCCCCCCATCCTATCTTTGACGCATTTTGTCTCCCTTTTCCCCTATACCTCCTTCAGTTTGGTGCAAAACACTGTTTTCTGCATTTTCCCCTTTTCGATTTTGAGGATGTTCTTCCCAATTACCGCTGTCCCCACTCCTTGGCGCACCCTTTTTCTTTTCCCACCTGAGAACCGCCCCCCCTCCCCCCCTTACCCCCCCCCCCAAGAAAACTTGCCCTTTACCCCGACTTCGACCGAGCCTCTTTTAATCTTCCTATTATTGATTTTCCCAGGAACTTTTGTGACCCCCCCCCTTATCAAGTCTTTTCTTCTTTCCCGTTTTCCCCCCCCCCTCGCTACTAACCCTCCTTTTCATTCACCCCTTTTTCGCCCGCGACTTTTGATCGCTCTTCTCTTCTTTTCCTCCTCCCCCCCCTTCCCCGTTTTTGTTTTTTTCTCAGTTCTTTTCTCTCCCCGGTCGGCGGGCTGTATTTTGCGGTTTTTTTTGCCTTTTTTTTAAATTCTTACATCTCCGGGTCCAACTTTTCAGTTCCCCAAATATTTCTCGGGTTAAATTTTTTCGTTAAACCAAATAGCCCCTCCCTTTTTCCCTCAACATGATGCCGGAGGAGTTTTAGAGGTTGAGTAGTGATTCTTTTCGGGTTGTGAGATTTTTCCCTTTTTTTTTTTTCTTTTTTTCTTTTCCGGATGGGGGGTTACCCGGTGCCGCATGTTCCCCTCGAACCAGTTTTTTTTCCCGTCCCCGTCTTGTCATTCGTTAAATTGTATACCCTTCCTTTCCCCCCCTTAGACCTTCTGAGGTATTTCTTGATTTTTTTGCACTCTTCCTTCTGTGGTCCCCCCCTTCTATTTGATTTTCAAATTCCCTACCGGTCATGTTCTTTGGTTTAAGAGGTCTTCCTTGACTAGTTTTTCTCTGACCGCGTTTTAGTGGTTGTTGCTGGACAAGTTTTATTTTTGTTGTTTTTTTCAATGCATTTTCATTCTAATTTTGATGACGTCCCCCCCCACTTCACCTCCCCCGTGACTCTGGGCCTTTTTTTTTCAACCAAGGGTCACTTGTTTAGGCTTTTGAGGACTTTCCCCCTCCTTTTTTTTTACTCCAAGTTTTTTGGTTTGGTGGCATAAATTATTCCGGTTTTTTTTTTCCCCTTTCACCCCCCCCAACCCCCCCGAAAAAACCTCGTTCCCTGTTGTCCCCCCTTTTTATTCGCCTTTTTGGAATTGTCTTTTTGGCCTCCTTATTTTTCATAACCCCCCGCCCCCCGTTTTTTTCCGCTTTAAATTTAAGGGGATGTCTTTATTTTCATCCCCTGTTTTCTTGATTGGACCCCAGACGTTCTTTTCGAAATTAACCACATTCGTACTCCCTCTTTTTTGTGGCATACCTTCTCTTCAAACCCTATCTATTTTTGAGTTCTAATTTTTTCCCCGGATTTCTTGGGAAAATTTTTGGCCCTTTCCCCTTTGTTTTTTTTTTCACCTGGCGTTTTTAGCAGAACATTTTTGTTGGACCCCCCAAAAGGCGTCCCTTCTTTGGCCCCGTCCCCCTTTGAACCCGCAGGGACCAACCCCTGTTCCCCAGTGTTTCCAAATTCTCGCGTTCCTTATGTCCCTTGTTTTACTGCGATCTTCGGTTTCCTTTTCCCCACCCGACCGTGCCGCGCTGAGAACCCCAATTGACGCCGGCGTGAGATCAATCGACCGTTCCGACCCCCCCCCTCAGGGTTTTTATTGACCAGGTTTTTCTTTTTCCACACCCTCCCTTTTTTTCCCAGTGCCACCCTGTTTCCCATTTCCTGTTTTGTTTTGTTCCCCCCTCTCCCCCCTCCCTCCTTTTTCCCTTGGAAAAAATGCTTTCTGGGGACAAGGCCACCTTTTTCCCCCCCCTCAGGTGTTCTTTTCCCTCCTCTTTTTTTTTGTTCAACAGACTCCTTACATTTTTTGCTTTTCCTTTTGTCCTGGTTTTGTCAACCCCCGCTCCTTCACCCAGTCTTTTTTTCCCCCCTCTGGGGGTGACCTTATTCTTGGAAATTAATGATTTTTTTTAGACACCGAATTTTTTCCCCGCCGGCTGCCCCCCCTAATCTCCCTCCACTCTTCGTTTCCCCGGGACTCTTCTTTTTTTTTGGGAGCAAAACCCCACATATTTTGTATCCTCGACAATCATGCGGTTTTTTTTTGCACATACTCCCCCTTTCTTTTTCCTTCAACACCTCTTCGTCCGTTGGGAGTCCTTTTTCTTGTTCCTTAGGAGGCTTCCGTTCCGTCTCCCCGTTTGATTGCCTTTTCCGGACAAGGTGGTCTCTGGTTCCCTCTTTCGATCCTGTTAACCCTTTTGGCTCCTTGTCATTTAGCCGACCGTTTTTTTCTGTTACAAATGTTTTTTTGTTTGTAGATCGTTGTTTTAATTCCCTTGCTGTTTTGTTTCCTACTGATCTCTTCCTCTTTTTTTTTCTTGACTTTCTTCTCTTTCACTTTTCCCCCTGTGATTTGTCTTCCGTCACTTTTTTCGACCCCCGTGGTTCTTCCTCTGCCCTGGTTTTTCTTTTCGGTAAACATTTCCACAATCCCGTTTTGTTCGGTTGTGCTTTTTTTTATCTTGTTCGGAAGTCGTGGACCCTTTTTTTTTGGCGTTTGTTGCGTTTCTTTTTTGGCCTGAGGTGTTGTTTGTTTTTTTGTGCAAACTCTTCAATTTTGACTCTTCCCCTGGACGTTTTTAGTTTGTTCATCTTTCCTTTTGATTCCCCCCCCCCCCCCCTTGTGCAACCCCTGACCTTCCCGGTTTTTTTTTTTTGTCTCTGGATTCCAGGCCGCTTTTTTTTTCCGATGTCGTGTGTGGCCTCCTCCCTTTTTTTTGTCGTTCTTCTTCCCAACGTGACTTTTTTTATTGGTGACCTCCCGGTTCATCTACTTTTCCCCCCCCTTAACAAATTTTTGGAAGTACTGTGCCCCTTCTGGGTTTCAACCACAGTTTTCGTTCTTTTTGGTGCAACCACCCAATGAAACACCCTTCCTGATATTTTTTGAATGACTGTTATTCCTCTATCTTTCTGGTCTTTTTCCTTTTCCACTCCCTATTTTTTGCACCAATGTTTGCCCCCCCCTTTTTTTTTTTAATATAGGTTAGTCCTTTTCCCCCTCTGAGCAAGTCGTCATGGGAGTTCTGGCTTCCCTCCTTATGTTTGGGTCCTTCCAGTTTTTTCCACTTTCCGTAGATTTATGTGCAGAATTGAATGTCTTTCCTGTGGTAAATAAGGAGGTAAGGCCTTAGTTGTGTCCCCCAATAATGAGACGGCTTCCGGTTTTCACTTTCCGTGATGTTTGTTATGTTCCGGCCAGTGCGTTCCTGCCCCACCTTTTGACATCCACCAAACTTTTTTTTTCAAGACCTCCAGGACCCTTTTCCAATTATTCATTTTTTCTTTGGTCTTCCCCTTTTTGTCTTTTCCCCCCCTTTTTTGATCAATGTTGGCGCTTTACCTTCCTCCAAAGCTCCCCCCCTCATTGTGTTTTTCTTTATTCCCTTTTCCCTGGTGTCGGATTTGTTATTGTTTTTCTTTTTTTTTTTTCCCTATCGTTTTTCGCGGCCTTGGGCTTTTTGTTCTTCTCTTTTCTTCCCGCCCCAAAATTCCCTTTTTTGTTCCCCCCTTTTTCCCTCAGTTGGTTTTGGGCACTCCAAATTCCCCCCCAGTTCTTGTTTGAGATGCCCAGTTTGATTCCCTTTCAGCCGGTGTCCCCGTTCGAACAAACCCACCCTTTGTTTTGGGGTTTTGGTTTTTTTTTCAACCTTTCGGTTTTGTCTTTCTTTTTTTTCCTTTTTTTTTGTTTTATCCACTTTGACTTTTTGTTTTTTTGTAATTTTTCCACCACGTAGACTTCTTCCTTGGAGCCCCCCTCTTTTCCTTTTCCCCCCCCCTTTATACCCCCCCCTCCTTTTGCGTTCCGTTTCCGTCCTGTGGTTGTGTGCATTCCGTGAGCTCCCTTTAACAGTTCTCAGAGTTTTACTTTGGTTCTTTGGTTTTTCGACCATTTTCCCTTTGTTGACCTTACCCCCTCAACCCTTTTTTGATATTGTTTTGCTTGTCTTCAGTTTTCTCCCCCCCCCCCCTTCAATCCCTTCCCCCCCCCCCCCCATCCAACCCATCGGGCCCCCCTTTTTTTCTTTTTTTTTAACAAGAACTGTTTTTTTTCCACGTGAGCTGTCAGTTTCTCATCGAGTCCGTCTTTTTCCTTTTGCTTGTTTTCCTTCTTGGTTTACTTTTTCCCCTTCCCCTTGACACCTTCTGGAAGTTTGTCTTTCCCACCCCCCCCCCCCCTTGATGTTTTTCTTTGCAACTGACCCACCCCCTCCCTTTCGTGAGTTTTGTCGGCCTTAAACGAACGTTCGTTCCCCTCATCTTTTCTTTTTTCCGGCCGTTTTTGACCCAAATGATATTTCGTTTTTTTTTCTTTATTTCAAATTTCGACAGTTGTCTTTCCCCCCCTTTTCTTCTTTTGTTTTTGTCTTTTACCCTTGGCCGTTTTTCCGTGTTTTGTGTTGTTTTTTTCCCTGGTTGTCACTTGGGGTTACGAGTGAAAATATTTTTAGACCAGTCATTTCGTTCTTCCCTTTTCGGGAGCACTTTTTCCCCTCCTTTGACAAAAGTACCAAAACCTTTTTTTTTGTTTTTCCCCTGCACTTGACTCTCTTTTCCTTTTTTCTCCATTCTTCCCCCTAAGTTTGCGCCACTTCTTTCTCTTTTTCTTCGACCTTTCCTTCTTGGGATGACACACCCTTGATGAGTCTTCGGAAGGGGTACGTTTGGAGTCTCTTCCTCTTTTTTTCTTCTTGAGTCCCCTACCGCTGCAGTTTTTCTTTTTCCTTTTTTTCAGCACGTTAGGACTCCCCTCCCGGCCCCCCATTTCATTCTTGGTCCCCCCACCCCCCCCACCCATTTCCTTTCCGGATCCCCTTTTTCCCTCCCTGGGTTTGTCCCCCCATTACCGCCGTCCTCCCCTCCCGTTTTCATGATTTTTTTTTTTCTGCAAAATTCGGACTTTGATTCCCCTTGAATGTTCCCCTTCCGTTTTTGCCGCCATCTCCCTTTTTGTGCGGCTTGTTTCCCCTTTCTTCGTCGTTTTCTTCTGTTTTTCATTTTTTTCTGGCCTGCGTCCGTTTACTTGGCCCCCTTTTTTTCTTCTTTTTTCCTTCTATCTTTTTCCCCCCTAATCCCCCCTCCCTTTTGTTGTGGACTGAGATCACTTTTTCCCCTTCTTTTCCTCCTGGTCCACACGGGTTTTTTTTCAGGTCATTTTAAACGGTTTCCCCCCTTCCCCCCATCCTCAGGCATTTTTTTTTTTGCTGGCGCAAGTTGTGCCTGAACCCCCAGGATTTCTTTCCCGGCGGCACACCTGAGGTTCCCCTTCTTCCCCTTTTTTTTCCCCGGGATTACTTTTTTCAATTTTTTCGCGGACTTTCTCCACTTTTCTTTTCCTTTTTTTTCTTTTTTTTGGTGGTTTCTGGAGGGAACCACTTTTTTCTTCATGGGGGTGGTCACAATGGATTGGTCCCTCTTTTTATTCTTTTTTTTTTTTTTCCCCACGTTCCCCTCATTCCCCCGGTTGCATTGCCTTTTTCCTTCCCGGTCCCCCTACCCCCTCAGTAAATAGAAGTCCCATCCCATTTTCCCCTCCTCTACAGCCCCTTTTTTTCCCCCTAAGAACACTTCTCCCTCCACCTCCCCTTCTCCATTGGTTCTCCACCCCCCTGCGGTCCTTTTTTTCTTCCCCCCCCTCCCCCCCCGGTGAGGAAACCCCCTTTGTTTTTTTTTTTTTTCCTTTTTCCTGTTCGCGGCCGGATCTTCCACCTCTTTCTTTTTCGACCCCTTTCCAACACTCTGACCTCCCCCCACCCAGTCAAATTCCCTCCACCCCCTATCCCACCAATGGTCGGGCCCCCCCCTTCCCCCATTTTCACCATCCCGGACACCCAGTCTCCCCCTCTTTTTCCCCAACCCGGACCTTCCCCCCCCCCCACAAACGCCAAATCCCCCTAACATCGACGTTCTTCCCTCCCGGATGAAACTACCCCCCCTTTTTCTTCAAGGTTTTTTTCCCACCCTCCCTGTTTTTCCCCCCCCCCCCTGTCCCCAGAAATTTCATTTTTTCCCTAAGGACTCCTCCCCCTCCCTTGGAATTTCTCTCCAAGCCCCCGTCGGTGTAGAGTTCACCCTCTGTTAAGAAACCCTGGACATATGTTTTTCCTTTTGCCCCAGGCTTCTTTCCGGGTTTCCCCCCTGGGCCCTCCTCCCCACAACACTCCCTACTTTTTCTTCTTTCCCAGTTGTAGACCATTCCAAATCCCCCTGACAACCACTATTGCACCTCAAGTTTTTCGTGCCCCATCCCGTTGAGGAAAAATCCCCTTTGTTTTTTCTTTCCTCATTTTTGCTTGTTTGTCCTACCTGACATTCCATACTGCCGCCCAACCCATGTTCATCATATTCTTTTTTAATTACCCCACCCAAACCCTTCCCTTTGTATAAACCCGAACTTATCTTTCTCTTCCCACCCCAAAATTTTTTTTTTCTGGTTCCGTTCCCCCCTTCCGTTGATTTTTAAAACCACACTGGTTATTCCCCCCCCCCCCCCCCACCCCCCCCCTTTTGACTTTTTTGTTTTCACGGCTTTAATTTCCCACGTCCTTTTTTGTGTTTCAGTTTTTTTATTATCCCCCCTCCCCGCGCGAACTCTCACTCACCCCATTTTCCCCACTGACCCCCACTCCCTTGAATCCACCTTGACCCCATCCCCATTGGTAGCTTTTTTTCGCCGTTGCCTCTAGGACCTTTTTTTTAGCCCCCCCCCCCATTTTCCTCCTGTAAGAACTCTGGACTTTCCCCATTACGACGTTTTTGGTTTCCCCATTTTTTTTGCCCCTTTCCTTTTCACTCCGTATCCCAACTTTCGTTCCCATCGTCCCACCATCCCCCGTTTGTTCTCGATTTTTTTTTCCTACTTTCCCTTCCCCGCCGTTCTTTTCCCAGCAGCCTTTTCAATTCCATGAGTTTAGTACTCGAATTTTTTCCAATCCTCCCTCCCCCCCCCCCCCCCCCACTGCCTTTTCGCACCACTTCCTACTGAGCCATGCCCCTACTCTCCTCTGAACCCCCCGGGTTCCCTCAGGTTACTCCTATTTTTTTTCCTCCCCCTGTCCTTTGTTTTCAGTTTTTTCTCTTCCATTCGTCCCTTGGGTCAATTTTTCCTTTTTTTGTCACCTCACCTGCTTTCTTTTTTAACATCCTTTCTTTTGCAGTAATGCCACAGGGTTCCGTTGTCCACATCTTTCTTTTCCCCCATTTTCCCCGTCTCTATTTTTTCCTTCTTTTCCTCCACTCAATTTCCTTTTTCCCCCCGCGTCATCATGAATTAGTCCGGACATCCCCGTTCCAACAACCCCAAACTTTTTACCTTGCCGTTTTTCATTTCCCCTACCCCATTTCTGGTTCCCCCACCCCCAAACCCCGGAAAGATGATTTTTTTTTTTCCCCAATTTCGCGCCCTTCCGCCCCACCTACCCCCCGACCCACCCCAACACAACCCAACCGTCCCCCCCCCTGGCTTTCACAAGCCCGGCCCCCTCCTTCTGTGTTTGTGTTTACCCCCCCCCCTTTTCCCGTCCAAACTATGTTTGCTTCCACCCCCGTTTGTTGCCCCGTTTCACGGTTTTTGATTATTTTTCCGGATTATGCTTCCGTTCTAATGTCCCCTCTTCCTTGCCCCCTCGAAAAATGACCCCCTCCCTTGACACTTTTACGTCCCCCTTTCCCCCCGTTTTGTACTTGCATTTCTACCCCCATTTTGTTACTTTTGTTAAGTTTCGTTTCCTTTTCTTTTCCACAGTCTCATTTCTTTCTTCACTATCACGTTCTCCAATTCCTCTTTGAAGTATCCTCCCATCCCCCAATCCCCCCTACTCACTCGTTTACTGCTCAAGGAGTTTTGAGTATTTTTTCACCCCACAAACCTGCGGATCGCCCACTTATGTTTCCAACCTTTTCTTTTTTTTTGCCCTCCCTGAAATATTAGGATCTTGTTCCTCTTTCGTTTTTTCTCAGGTGGTCTCCCCTCCCCTTTTTTTCTCTTCTTCCGTTCGGTTGACGTAGGATTATCCGGTTTTTTTCAACCCCCCCCCCCCCCTTTCCCCCCCCCCAATTTACACCTTCCCCCTTTTATTGAATATTTTTTTCCCCCTTCCTCTCCCAACCCAACCCCCTCTTTGAAACCACCCCCTTTTTTGATTGTGTCTTTCAATGGCAATTTTGATTTTTTTTTTTTGTCCCTTCGATTAACCCTTCCCTCCTTGTTGTATTTTTCCCCCCCTAGAGAACCCTGAGGGCTACCTTTCTGTTAGGTTACGGCTCTCTGCCTCGGCCTTTGTTTGTCAAGCCAAGTGGAGAGGCCACCCCAAACCAGGTTCTTTTTTTGGTGTCCCCGGAAATTAAGATCTTCTCTTCCCCTTTCCCCATTCTCTTCTACTTTTTTTTTTTAAACCCCTGTTATTTTGCGTTCCAATTTTTGTCATGCTTGGAGCGTTAACTCCCCTTGGCCCTTTTTGTCCTTCCTGGCATTTTGAAGAAGTTTAAACGTTTTTTCCCCACCCCCCCCTTGTATTTCCCTTGGCCCCCCCTCCCCCCCCCTTTTACATTTTCAGTATCCCCACTTACGATCGCTCCATCAGTTCCCCGCCTCTGGATTCTGGCCTTGCATTTTTCTGTCTAACCATACTTTATTCAATTCCCCCCTTAACTTTTTTTTTTTGTTTTTTTCATCAACACCGCCTCCACTTCCCCGCTCCCCATTCGTGGACAGTCCACCCTCGTCTTGCCCTTCTTTCCTCCTCCAAACGGTCCCAGTTCCCTTTTTTTTTTTTATTTTGAGAGACCCCCCCATTTCACTTATGCCCCCCCCAACGCCGTCAACCTTCCTTCGGCCTGTCTTCATCGCAGCGGCCTTCCTAGCCTGTGCGATTTTTTCTTCTTCTTCGGCCTGCCCTTACTTTCCCCCCCCAACCCCCCATCTCCCACCGTTTTTCCCCGAACCTCTTCCCGTCAACATTGTTCGTTCGAAAAAACCACACCTGTTCCCCCCCTCCCCCCCCTATCTTTGACTCAGGGAGGCCTTACCCTCCGAGGACCTTAACCCGCAGTCCCTGCTTCCACTTTTCGATTTTATGATTTTTGTCGTTCCCCCAACCTACTCGTCCCCCCCCCTTCTTGCTGCCCCCCCATTTCTCGGTCCCCCTCCCCTCCACGTACCCTCCTATGCCCCTCCCCCTCCCACCCCTTCCCGACGTCGACTGTTTTCCCTTCCGTTTCCCCCCCCTTCACCTGATTTTTCCTTTCTTCATCTTATGTTTTTTTTTTCGCCATAGTACCCTGTCTGTGCTTTTCTCCCTCTCGTTGGACCTTTTTCTAAGAATTCGTCTCCCCCCCTTCCCCCCCTGGTCCACCCATTGCAGGACGCAGAACCTTCCCGCATATATTATCTTTTTATACTCCCTTTTCACAGCTTTTTTTTGTTGATTTTAGCATTTATCGATCATTTTGAGTCGGGTCCTCTTTTTTTCTGTGGTCTGACTTCTTTTCCTGAAGGGAACATTTTCTTTGTTTGGTTTCCCCGTACCTAAGGGAGTTTATTTTTCTGAGTGTGTGTTTAGTTATCCATTTAGTTTATTGCTCAGGGTCGTGGATCCACCAGATCATCTGCTCGGGTTTCCATTTTCTTCCACCCCCCCCCTGCCGCCTTCAATTTTAAGATGAAGGTTTGGCTGACTGTCCTGAGTTGTCCGCCGGGCGTCGATTTTAGTTTTTTTTTCTCTTTTTGTTTATGGAGTTTTCCAGAGTTTTTTTGGTGTTCCCTTTTCCATCCATCAAGTTTGGGCCCTTTTTGGGTCACAGGTCGGCTACATTCCTCAAATCGACAACTTTTTTGTTTTTCTTCTTCTTGCTGTTTTCCCCGTAGTTTCCGAGTTTAGTTACGCCTCTTTTCCATGGTTTCCCCCTGGCCTTTCAAACATCGGTACTGTGTTTCCCCTTTTGGGATAGTGGACGGACGACTTACGGGGTCTCCCGACACTCGTCAATATCATCGGGGGTAGGCCTATTGTGCCCGAACTGTTGGCCCGAGGGACCGTTATTGTTTGTTTCACAAACTTGGTTTGTTTTTGCCCTTTCATTTCCTGTCGCCCCCCTCCCCCCCCCAAACAGGTAATGTTTCTTTTTTTTCACCTCTTTGTGCTTTTTTTTCCCTTTTGGCTATTCGGAATCTTTTCGCGTTTTGTGGCCCTTTCCCCTGTTTTCCCACACGGACAAAAACGGGCCTGGACCCGTTCTGGCCCGGCCTGTTGCCTGGCCGTTTTTTCCCTTCACCTTCCCCCTTGATCTAAAAACCCCTTTACGGCGGTTGGATGGAATCACCGTTGACTTCTTTTTTCCGTCCGTAGGCTCTGTGGACCTTAACGCAACCAAGGAACCCCTCAACCCACCATATCCAACCAAAACATTTTAGTTTATACAAAGCGTTTTCCATGGTAGTCAACTTGATTTCCGTCACTTCAAAGCGGGGGCTCTTATGGTACCATCGTACTGCCGGCGGTCATTACGCTATTATATGCTCCTTGTACTTGAGGGTACCCATGTCCCGCTGAGGTTCTGCCATCGGACGCGCGTCGCCTTGTCTGGCAAGCATTCCTCTCGAGCTGGGGTGAATAGATGCGCACCCCTGGGCATATATGTTCCAATGGCCTTCGGTGGAGGCGCGTGTGACGTTTACGGGGAGTAGTGGATTGTGCCCTGGTTTACATTTTTTTGTTCCGTAGGGGAGGTTTCCGGGCGAGTTGAGGGTCCTGATGGGGGCTTGGGTTTGGATGCAGGGCTGGATGGTGGATCGAGGTTGCGTTGCCTTTTCCCTTTTCTGGAGCCCCCCAATGAGGGCGATGTATTGGCTCAGTCAATGGAATTATGATTGTTTTTTCCCTCCCTGGTGTGTTTGCTCGGAGTTTCTCCCGAATGTTTTTTCGCGGTTCACCAAACAGGATTTATTTATGCAACTCTTGGTGAGAGTTAATTTCCCCCACCGCAGGGAAAATTTTTATCCCAACCAACAACCCCTCCAATTGTTTTTTAACAGGGGACGCCCGGTCGTGTCAACCATTTTCTCCCCGGGGGATGTTGATTGGGTCCCTTCGATTTTCATTTTTTCTTTGCCGGGGAACGGTTTGGGGTTTCTTCTTGCGTAAGCGCCACCTTTACGCCTTTGGCGGCGAGATCCGACCGGCAATTGTTTCCGCCTTTTCCTTTATTCTTCCGGGTGCTTGCCGTGACCACGTGAAAAAAGCCCGGGAGGCAACGGTTAAAATTTTCGCTCCGCCCCGCTCCAAGGATCATCCTACAATTGAGAAGCTTTTTTGCTCCCAGG
>Ga0179593_1602517_pt1 | contig 14988 bp, 27 predicted proteins | sample CZODoug2_1_08_16_FD_185931 | JGI IMG/M metagenome (GOLD analysis project Ga0179593, IMG submission 185931) | Vadose zone soil fungal communities from Angelo Coast Range Reserve, California, USA - CZODoug2_1_08_16fungal (PacBio error correction) | ecosystem: Environmental > Terrestrial > Soil >... | reverse complement strand
GGAGCTTTTTAGTCCCGGGGGTCCATTGTCGCGTCTGGTCTTCTACGTTCCCCATGTCCCCCGGGACGACGGTCCCCCCCCCAGGCAGTACTCACCCCTGCTTAACCCCAACCTCCCCCCAACCCCCCCTTTTTTTTTTACACGAGTGTTTTCCCCTTCCTTTTTTTGGCCCCCTACTCTGACACACCCACCCAAGAACTGCGCCTCCTCCGTTGGCTGATTCTGCGATTTCACTTTTTCATTCCGACTGTACAAGCCTGGTCACCCTTCCCCTTTCTTTATTCCTTGGTTTTTTCCGGCTGCAGGCACGTCCTGCGTTCACTGCTGTATTTGACCAGGGGAGCAACGATCCCTTTTTTGGACTCCACCAAGCGCCGGATGAAAGTTCAGATGAGTTCCCTTTCCCCCTCCCCGCCGCTTTTCCCCCTCCCTCCCCCCCCTCAAGACACCAACCCGAAAAAGGCCATGTTGGGCGTGGGGCCGTATTTCTGCCCCCCCCTCCTCCTTCACGTAGTCCGACAGGAGGAGTGAAAAGGAGTTTTTTTGGATTTTCCTCCCTTCCCTGCTCTCTCCCTTCTTGCATTAAGGGTTTTATGTGTTTTGGATCGGTTTAGGTGGCCCCCCCTTTGCAGCAAGATGAACGATCTATGCATCCCCCCACAGGCCTTTTTCCTTCCCGCCCGTCCCCCCGTTGGCTTTCCGTTTGGGCCGTTTGAGACCCGGGTGGAGCGGAGATCCCCCTTTTTTGCACTTGGGTCAGAATGACCTGACTTTCTTCTTCTTGTTATCGGCATAAATTGGGGAGGACCGTTGACCCTTTGCAATTGCCGCCGCCCACCCCCTTTTTGTTTACCTTGCCCTCTGCCTATGTGTTGTTTCATATTCACCTTTTCCCAAGGACGTCCGTTGCACAACGCCCTTCCCCTCGTTTCCGGTCTGGAACGCGACGGACAAATCTTCTCCTTGCTTTACGATCCGCCAACCAGCAGAGGCCCCCAAAAAAAATCCTGTTCGTTTGCTTCTCCTGGGAGACCTTTCCTCGTCTCATGTTTTCCTTTGGTGTCCATCCCACCCCTCCACCAATCTTCGGAAATCAAACCCTCCCCTTTCTCGGGACCAGTCCTACAGATTTTTTCTACCCTTGTTGGTAGATGCTGTTTTGCAGCCCCCTAGACTTCCTGGTCCCTTTCGCGCGAGGGAAACTGACCCCCTGGGAGTCGTTTTTTCTCGATTCCCATCACATTCGGTCCATGTCGGATATTTCCACAGATTCCTTCCTCCCCCGGACTGTTCCCTTTTTTTTACAGACCCAGCCTTGGGCTGCGTACATCAACCCTTTGGGGCTCGGCATGACCCCCTCCTTCAGTAGTAGTGGCGCGTCTTTCCCGCCAAGGGTTTTCACCTACGCTTTTTGTTGCGCCCCCCCTCCCGAGTATGGGGGCCGGGGGAGCGGTCTTTGCCTGTGTCTTTTTTTTTTCTCCCACTGACAACCCCTTCTCCCGCCATCACAAACCACCGACGCATTCCGGGATTCTTGCGTCTCTCCATCCCACTTGCCCCTTCTGTTGCTCAATTCTCCTTGCAGCCGAAATACGCGGCTGTTTTTATTTTTCTGTCCCCCCCCCCGGGGAGCCCTTTAAAGTCCTTTTTTTTTTTTTGTTTTTTGGTTTTGTTTTTTTTTTTTTGACATCTTAAGATCCCCGTCCACCCCCCACCACCGCCGGTTTGCCACAAATTCTACCGAGGTAGACGGTTGAACCCGGAGGTTTGCCCCCCACAGATGGCGCTTCCCTTATGAAGATGCGGAAAAGGGAAGATGCTCAGTATTTTTCCTTTATTTTTTTGCCTCCTCCCCCCCCCCCCCCCCCCCCTTCCGCCAACACTGATATGCAATCCAGTTTGTCCCCCCCCGCCCTAGCATTGTTTGGGGTAGTTAGTTTCTCGATTTTACATACTCTTTTCCCCCCTCCATCCCCCCCCCCCCCTTTCCGTTTGGTTTCAATGTCGTAGCCTTTACGCACAGTTGTTTGCCGCCAGCACGACTTGAGACCCTCTCTAAATACCGTGTGTTTTTTGTTCCTGGATCTCCCTTGTTCTGCAATGTGAGCGGTGTTCAGGAGCAATCCCGTTGCCGGACGTTGGTTTGATTTTCCTTGTAGTCGTGACACTTCCTATGTGAATTAGTAAGTTCCCCATTAAGGGTTTGGACGGACCCTTTTTTTGTTTCTTTCGTGATTTTTGATGAGTAGAGAAGGGCTGCTGAAGATTTTTTTTTCTATGGCGCTGCTTGGTTGGTTCGTGGGATTGGCCCAGCGGCAATGGTCCGTTTCGTGCCCTCACTCCGGACCTTTGTTTCCTGGTGTGTACTTTCCCCCTTTTTTTCTGGTTGCCCCCCCGGTTTTTGCGTTCTCTTAATTGGAGCCCGTCAGATTCTATATTCCCGCGCAGTCCTGATTTTTTTTTTTGTAAGTATCATTGGAAAAGACTTTTTTTTTTTCCCCCACGTGTTCCCTGTTTCTCCCTCCCCTATACTGGCCTTCCCCCCTTTTTTGAGTGGAGTGTTGATTTTTCAGCACATTTTTTGTCGGTTGAGCCAAACGGCGGCTCCCCCCCCTCGTCCTCTTTGTTTGGTCACCCGACGCCGCTGACACACCTTAGCCTTTCTGAAACGTCTGTCCACGATTCTTTTTCCCCTGCTTGGCTGTTTCTGAGTGGAGCATGTTTGGACAGGCTCTGGGGCGTTCCCTCTGGTGCTTCCCTCTTTTTTTTGAGTGGTAGGTAAATACCGGAGGACCCGTTAACGTCGCCCACGTGCCGCCTTCGGTTTTTTATTCCCCCCCTATTTCGATCCCGTCGAACCGAGTTATGGCCCTTGGTTTTTCCCCCGCGCTTCCCCTTTTTTTTGAACACCATAACCAATAATAGCCCCTGTTCTCGTCACATTTTCTCCTCCCCCTCAACGAATTTTGCCTAGGAGAGTTGATCTTCTAGCGAACCCCCGGCTCCCCTTTTTTCCTTTTTCGCGTTTCTTTTTTTCCTTTTGGTGTGATCTGTTCCTGACAGTCTTGAACCTGGGTTCTTAATCGCCCTAATAGGAATCCCAGGGAATTCCCCCCTTTTTCCCTGGCCCGGTCCTTTCCCCCTTTTGCCAGTAGAGGTTTCTTTTAAAAACTGTTTCCCCTGACAGTACCCGGTCCTGCTCCCCGTTGCATGTCGGATTCCGAGTTGTTTCCCTTCCCTTCCCCACCCTTTTTTTTCGACACGAATTGCGGTGGGAATAGCCGCCGTCCCTGATGCGGCAGCACATGTATCGTTTTCATATTTGCCACGGACGCCCCTTACCACTCGCTTCCCCTCTTTAAGATCATGCGCACTGTGAAACCTCCCGCTGTTCCACACCTTGGCTTTCCTCTTCGGTATTTCGCTTTTTCGACCTTAGGGCACCTGCCCCCCCGGCTTAGTGTGATTTGCTGCCCCTTTGAGGCAGGTGTTCTATGCCTCAGCCCCCCCGCATTTTTTCATCCCCCCCTTTTTAATATTACCAAGTTAACTTTCACGAGACGGTGCCCGAGCTGTAAATTGGGTCTGCGGAACCGAACAACCATCAGGACGTGAGGAGGCCTTCTGCCATTCGTCTCCATTTGCGTTCCCTTTTTCCCTTTGTTTCCCCCCCCGGAGCATCGCAACTGTCCCCTTGGCGTTGCGTTCCCTTTTCTCGGGTTGTCCCCTGACGGCCATTTACATCTAATCCGCACTTTTTTCCTTTTTTTCGGTCGTTTTTCCCCCCTTTTCCCCCCCGTATCCCTTGATGTCTCGATATAGACTGCACTAAATTGGCCACCATTCCCGACGCTATCATCTTTCTCCCGCCATCCCCCCCTACCCACTCACCTCTCGGACGGGAGGGCCTTCTCTTGGTACCGTTACTGTTGACGTACCCCCCCTGTCTGGGTATGATGCCATCCTTTTTCCCCCCCGGCTTTCCCCCTGCCATTCGGATTTGCGCCATCCCTTTTTCCCCAGACCCTTTTCCCTATCGTTTCCTCCCTTCCCTTTACCCCACGGAGAGGTGTGTACACCCCCCCCTGAGTTTTCTCCGTTTGCCTTTGAGTCCTCTTTTTTTTTTTGGGAACCGTAGTTTTCTGCTTTTGTCGCTTGCGACTTCGTCGCACTTTCCCGCAAGAGGGTGGAGAAAATTGTCCCCTTCCCCCTGTGACCTGTATTTCTTTACGCAGTCATCCCTGACGGGGCTTTGAACCTCCCTTTTGATTCCCCCCTCCGAAAAAACCCTCCCCCCACCCCCCACACCTTTTATGGTTTTCCATGCAACCTTGACCAGGATTCTTTTGTCAGTCCACGTCAATTGTGCATGCACCTTGCTCAACAGGTTTGATTTTCGTTTTGCCCACCCCCAAACACTTTTCCACAAGGGAGGGTGGTATTGTCATATTGCAGCGCCTGTCCCCGAGTTTTGGGGCCCAATCACCCCCTTGGCAGGTTCCTTTCCCTTATTCAGCAACTCCCCCCAGCCGCTGGCTTCGTGGACTTTTTTTCCCACCTCTTTCATTTTGAATGGCCCTTCCTTTTCCTTTTGTAGGGCTTTTTTTCAACGTGGCTTGACCCACTTCTTTTGCGTCCCTTTCGATTTTTTTTCATTTCGGCGGCCTGAGCCGGGAGGGTTCCATTTGTTTCTCCTCTCTTACCCCCCTGGTGCGATCGCATCGCTGTTTTTCTGCAAAACGCTTTTTTTTCGACTCCTTTTTTTTCTCACGCCCGACAGCTGAAAATCCGCTCTTATGGCCTCTGAACACCCCCATCAACCAAAGAATTTTTCCCCCCCCTTCCCCTCATCACCTGGATTCCGCCACCCAGACTTGTTGGCCCCCCTTCTCTTTTTACTCCTTTTCTTTTCTTCGTGAGGTAGATTTGTAATTCCCCTTTTTCGTCCCTTCTTATTTTCCGTTTAGAATATGGCCGGTCTTAAGTGCTAAACCCCAGGACGGTATCCGACGCCCCGATCGAGTCCCGTGACCTCTCCCCCCCAACACTCTCCCCCCCCCCTCTTTTTCCGTAACACTTCGGGCACCCCTCCAGTCGTCTTTCCCTTTTTTGTCACTTTTAAACCCCCCCTTCAATTTTTTTCAGCGTTCTGGTCCTTTGACTCTCTTTGCCTCCCTGGTCACCCATCGAAGCTCCCGTTTAGTCGGGCTGGGGGCAAACAAGCTCTTCCATGCCCGAACCTCGCGGACCCATCTGAATATATTTTTTCCCCTTCCCCCCCGTTCCCCTTGGTTTAAATTTCCTGCTTTGTTTATTGAATCCGAACTAGTGGAGGTTCACCCCCCAAATACTCATTTAACCAGCATGGATATTGATTAGGCTTTTTCCCCCCCCTTTCCTTTTTGTTAATTTCCTTACACGCTTGCCCCCCCTGATGTTGCATTAGGTGTCATTATCTTACTCCCCCCTCCCGTTTTTGTGTTTTGAGTCTCTTTGTGTTTGATCGCTTACCCCCCTTACTCCAAGTCGGCAAGGCTTTTTCTTCCCTTTTCCCCGGTTCCACGAAGGACCCCCCCATTGCCGTCACCCTGGATGGTTATCTTATTTTATTTTTTTTTTGTATCTGCTGTTTGTCCCGGTTTTTTCTCCCCAGTTAGTCGGTCCTACCCCACACTTACAAGCGGCGCCCGTTACCACAGTTTTTGTTTTTGCACCGTCCTGTTCAACTCTTTTCGTAGGTCCAGTTTTTCATGTTTCGTGATTGTCACGCGGACTTTTTCCCCAGCTACCCCCCGTTTTTTTTCACATTTCATTTGTTTTTTTCTCCCCAGACACCCTTTATTGGTGCTTTAGGCATTTTCGTCATTGATCGTTCCTCGCGGCCGCTCTCTTGAAATGGTCTTTTTTGCTTTTTTTTCCCCCCTTTTTTCCCCATTTTAGTCCCCCGTCCCTGTGATACCTGTTTTGCCCGCGTTTCGAACTTATTGCGTTTCCTCCCCCTCCCGTCCTTGACCTGGCTGACGTGCACCCCCCGATCCCTTGCTCTTTTGCGGGCCACCGATCGGGCGGGTCCCCCCTTCTAATTGCTGCTTCGTTTGTTCCTAATGTCCTTTGCTGCTGTACAGCCGCGGTTGACCCACCCCCCCCATTTTTCCCCCCCCTTCCCTCCCCACCGGGTCCTTTGCGGTCCCGTGGAGCTTCTTAGTCCTCAGGCTGCCTGCCGCCCAAAGAAATTTTTTGATCAGGTCAAGTACTCGGTCCTCCCCTTCCCCCCCCCCTTACCCAAGTTTTCTGTGCTGTGATCGAGGTTAGGATGTTTTCTTTCTTGTGTTTCCTCCCAACTCTATTTCTTTTCACGTTCCCTCTTTTCAGCTACCCCGGTGTTTCCCCCCTTCCCCCTTGCCCGGCGCGTCAACCCAAAAAATGAACTCTCTTGTACCAGTCTTTTTTGTCTTTGCCCTCCCCCCCTAGCGTTTGCCCCCTCAACCCACTTCCTTGGGGGTCGCAGTAAGCACTGTATCCCCTCCATCTCTGTCCGCACGGGTTTTGGTTTCTTGCGAGCAGTTTCTCGAATATTACTTTCTGTCTCCCATTTTGCATCCAGTTTTTTGTTGGCCCCCCGGTTGCATCCCCTCCGGCTTTACCCATATTTTCGAATGAGTTTTCTTGTTACCCTCCCCCCCCCCCCTACTGACCCTCTTTTTTTGGATTCTGCTTCAAATTCAATTTTCCTTTCTTTTGGTTTGCGTCTCCCTGATATTGCTGCTTCCTTTCTAGTTCCCGTCCTCTGTCACTTTTCTTTTTTCCCTTTCCTTTTGCGTCGTTCAGACACCCCCTCTTGGCCTCGTCTGTGCATGAACCATGACTTCCCCACCCCCCCCCGAAAGAAGTTGTGAGAAAGGTTTTGAATGAATACGTCTACCCCCCCACAGTTTTTTTTCCCCTTAAAGTGATTTGTTGGAGATTGGTTCTTTTTGTCCCCCTGTCCTTCCCAGTTTACTAAGATTATTGACGGCTTCCAGTTCGTTATTTGTCCCCCCTGTGCCAGTACCCCAAGTATTAAACTTATTTCGATCGTTGATCTGTGTGTCGTGCCTTTCTATTCATTAGTCGCAAGAGTAACTTTATGTTGGCCTTGGGACTTTTTTTGCCAGGCGTGTCGAATACTTCCCCCTCCCGCAATTTCCCCCCCCGTTTGTGTTCTCCCCCCCATTTTTTCCCACAGAAAAACCCTTGCGTTTCCCGTTCATTGTGTACACCTCCCACGGTTCTCTTTTACCAAACGCCTGTTCTGCCTACGTTTTCGCACGTTTTCGTCTTTTTTTCCCAATTCCCCTCCTCACCTTTTTTGTCATTATAGAAAATCTCTATTCCGCCCTCCTCTTTTGTCAGCTTCACAATCCCCCCCCTGTTGGGAGTTTTTATTTCGCTCCACCGCCGGCTGAAGCGCTGTGCATTCTTATTGGCGCCGGAGCACTACCCTCTCTTTACGATTGCGCTGGGACCTTTGAGTGGCGGTCTCTCGGACTGACCCCAGTGTGACCCTTATCTTTGAAGCGTTTTGCCCCGGGACGTGGGTGGTCCCCCCCTCTTTACCCCTTCCCCCCAATCACGACCTAATATACAGGGTGTCACAGCCCCCCCGGGTCAACCTTTACCCCCCCTTGGAGACCTGCTGGTGCCCCTCGCCTTCCTCCCTCTACCGCACGACGCACGTGTGGAAACAAAGTCAGGGCCCGAAGTTTTTAGTTAAGTTCTCCCTTGCCTGGCCCGCCTGTGCATCCGGGAGTCCCAGATCCCCTTTGTCCCCCCTTTCCCCTTTCCCCTCCCTTAATTGATTGCGGGTCTGCCACCCGGCTTTTTTTAAGATTTCCCTTTTAATGTCCCGTCGACGGAGTCAGTTTTTCTTTTTCTTTCCCCCACCTCCCCCCCTTGCCCTAGCCCACAGTCACCCTCCTCCCAGTCCTGGAAGTTTGGGACACCCTAAGGTTCACCTGGCGTTTTGGACGTTTAATCGTACCCCCATAGCGCTCCCTCAGGCCCGCCTCCCAGACCCTTGTCACTGTTTCTTTTTCCTTGCTGGGTAACGTTTTTTAGGGATCCCCCCTTGCAGGGGTCGTTGAGCTTCTTGCCGACCCCCCTTGTCTTCTCGCGACCTGCCCCGCGGTTCCCCCGTTCCTTTTTCACCCAATTATTGTATTATTCAGATCATTTACTGTTTTGCCTTCAACTTCCGCTGACTACACTTTTTTTTGTATTAAAGATGCCCCTAGTTCTTTCCCGTTCAGTTTACGGTTGGCCGGTGGGCCCGATTGTCTGTTGTCCTTTCGTGCCCCAACCAGCACGTGTGCGGGTCCCACGCCCCCCCCCTTGATGTTTTCAAGCGCTCAGTGTCACTTTACCGTTAAGCCACCCTCTTCCCTTTGTTTGGGCTGTTGGGTTACACTCCTCTTTCCACCCTTTTTTCCTAAGTCCCTACCCTACTGGTCAATTTGCGTGATTTCCTGTATTCTTTTCATCTGAGTCACACGGGCACCTTTTACAATTCCTCCGGTGTCAGAACGTGTACCCTGCGGTCTAGGAGACCCTTTACCCCGGTGTCACCCGAAACCTCTCATTTTCCTGTGACGATCTTTAGTCCCCCACCAGGGCCTTTCCTCCTCCAGCCCCCCCCGTGCTTGGCCCCTTTCAGTCCCCCCTTTTCGGCGGGGAACAGGCGCCCAGTCTTCGTTTGTTTTTACTCCTGCGTTTGTTCAATCTTTTCACACCCCGGAATCGCTTTCCCCCGCCGATGTGTGCTGGCCCTTTTTCTGCCTCTCCTTTCGCGCATTTATTTGTTGCGCGTGACCCCGAACCCTTTTTGTGCTGCACTGGACTTTTTCCTCCTTCCCCTTTCCACCGATGACCCCCTGTCTTTTGGACCGTTTGCAGTCGTCTGCACGGTCTTGGTTTTTCCATCCAATTCGCTCCACATCCTCCTTCGCCTCGCAATTGCCGCACACCCTCCCCCTCCCCTCCACGCGTTTCCTGCATCATCGTCCCCAGAAGTGTGTCGAAGAGCCTTTCCCCTTGTCCCCCCCTGGGGGTGCGCCTTTTCCACGCTCGCGGTTATCTCCTCGGCGGTTTTTTGTTGCCTCCCGCAACCCTCCCCAACCCCCCCTTTTCATACCCCCCCCTTCCTTTTTTCTCGCATGCGCCCTGAGATCCAATACCCCGTTTGTTCCTATATCACTTGATTGCTGCAGCCCACCGCGTTCGGTTTTTTTTCCCTCAGTCATTTTTCTCTTTATGCTCCTTTTTTAAAAGTCGCTGAGCGTTATTATAGCTTCACATACCCCCCCTTTTCTGACCCTAGAACCAAGGCACCGCAGGGAGGGTCCCTTTTTTCCGACTCCCTTTTTCGTCCCCATTGGCGCATTGGATCCCGCTTCGGACCCCCATCTTTTTCGGCCACACTACTCGGCAAATTCTTTCTGGGGCGCCGCCTCCCCCACGCCCCTCCCCTTGTGTTAAACCTATTTAGGCTCCCCCCTTCGGACCGATTTTGTCCCTTCGAGCATCCCCCCCATTTCGGGGCCATTGACAAGTCGGGGCCTTGACCGCGAACTTTTGGACCCCCCGCCATTCGTGGACTCCTTTTCACCACCCCCCTCCCGTTTTTGGAGGATATTATGCATGCCGTGCTGGCCAGTTATGCGCGGCTCTTTTTGTTTGGCAGGCACTTTTAAACTGTTTGTTTTCTTTTTCCCTCGTCGTTTTTCCCCCGAACGGCATGTTCCCCCGTTTCCTCCCCCCCCTGAGGGGCGTCCTTTTTTTTTCCCTGCTTGGTGACGCGTCCTCTGTGAGGGAGGCCGAGCATCGTCCCGTTGCTCCTTGTGTTCCCAGTTCCCCTCCTTGCTCCTGCGCCGACCTTTTTTGGGCCACAGTGTTTTTTGGGTTTCCTGTCCCCTTTGGTATGTCTTTTTTTTTTTGCTCCAGTATCGTGACGCCTTGCCCCTTAGTTCATGATAGAACCTTAGGAGATGTCTCTCCGTTTTTTTTTTACCCGGCCGCCCCTTTGATGCCGCCGTCATTCCTTAGCCTTTTTAGCTTAAAACCACAACTTTGCTGAGCCGCCAAATGATGGGGGTTTTTTTGGGTTTGGGTTTTTTTTTTTTGGGTGTTTTGAATGGTTGCCTGGTGGGTTGTCTCCTTTTTGCTTTTGCTCCCCCTTGTTTGTGGTTCCCGACAACCTGTGTAGAGGAGATTTTGATTCCCAGATGCTTTTTTTTTTCCTGGTGCGTGTGCCAACATTTTTTTTTGGCCCCTATTTGTTTGAAACCCGTAGTCCCCACACCCTTTTTGTTTTGGATCCCTTCCTTCGATTCCAGCCCCGTATGATGCGGTGGACGGCTCCTTTTGTTTATTAAAGTTTGTTTCCCCCCTTTTCCTATCTTTTTGATTTCTTTGCCATCTCTTTTTTCCCTTGACGTGTCCCCCCTTCTTTTTTTTGGCATTACCAGGGGTTTGACTCCCATAGAAATTTTCGGTTGAGACACGTTACTTTCTACGTTTTTGTTGGCCACGAGTGTTACCTATTTTTTCTCCCCCTTTTCTTCGTCGTCCGGGTTTGCCCGGTTGGGCTGCTGTGGGTCCGTGAATTCGAACCCCCCCTACACCTTTCTTGCACTATGAGTTCACCTGGGACGGTTTGCATAATTCTTGCCCCATGCCCCCCCCCACGTCTTGGTCCTTTTGGATTTTTTTGTATCATTTCTTCCAAAGGTTTCCCTTTTTTTCTCTTTTTTTTCCCCCTGTTCTTTAGTTGAACTAACGTTGATGTTCTTTTTTTTGCGTTTTTTTTCCCCTGACTGTACATGAAGGGTCCCCTGTACAGATGCATCCCATCTTTCCCCTTGCCATTTAAAATGGGCGTCCAAATTGGACTAATTCTCCTTTTTTGCCATTCCAACTTTTTATCTCTGCAGCCCTCTGCCCCCTTTTACCCCCTTGTTTTTTGTATTGTCTGCCCCACCGGCTTTCTCTGTGAATCCCTCCTCATTGGCTTTTTCCGTTTTCCCCCACCGCCACGCTTCAGCCCCGCCCGGGACATTGCCCCTCGCCTGTTTCCCGAATTGCGTTGTGAGTACTTTATTTTTTCCCTCGCCTTTTTTCTGGACCAGTTTGGCCAGGGCCCACAACTTACCCCCATGGGAGCCTTTCCTTTTTCTTCCCCTATTTCCCATACTTCCCTCTTCCTTTTCTGTTTTTTTTTTTTTTTTTCCACCTCCAGATGTTTTTTGGGATCACATTTCTGATATTCGGGGGGGGGACCGGCTTCTTTCTCAGTAGTTTTTGCCACTTTCGGTCTCCTTTTGGTGCGTGTGAGCCGTTATTGTGTGTCGTTCTTGCTGTTTGTGAGTCCTCTTATTCCCCCCCCCCTTCCCTGTCCCCCCCTGCGGGTCGCAGGTTTCCACTTCACGTTTTCCCTTTAGCCATCCGTTTGTAGCATCAACTTTTTAGCGTCTTTTGGTGGTTTTTTTTGTTTTTTTTTCCCACCATTCCGATACCTGGTCTTCCTGGTCTCCCACTCTACCCCTTTCAGCCTTCTTTTTCCGTTCACTCTTCCGAACTGACGGTGTCCCGCGGAGTTGGTTTTTAAGCTTTGCGCGTAATTTTCGCCCAACTGAACCCCCTTTGCGGAATTTGTACTTTTTGGGTTTTAGTGTCTGTCCCAGACTGTGACCGTCGATAAGTGGGGTTGATTTTTCTGCGTTTTTACTGTTTTGATTTTTTTCAGCCCCCCTTTTTGTCGTGGACCTCTGTGCACGGCCACCCGTCTTCTCGTTCTCTTTGCCTAAATAATCCCTCGGCTTTTCCCCTTGCTTTGGGTGATGAGGGTTTTTTACCCGCCCATAATGTTTTGAGTTTTGTCCACCTCTTTATGCGTGATCGATTTCATTTCCCCCACTTTTCGTGTTTGTGCGCAGATCAGTGGAATCCACCCACGTCCGAACACTCTTTTTGACTTGTGTTCCACCCCACGTTTCTCGTTTGTGTTACCCAAAAATTGGGCCCCCCCTGTGAGCTCTCATTCCCCCTCGGCCTACGGTAGCGTCGTTTCTATCCCGGCCCCGAGGCGCGTCACTTTTTTTTTTTTTCCGTCATGACATGAACGACTTATACTCCCGCGTACCTTCTGCGTTTTTTTTCCCCACACACGAGTGTCCCTTTTTGATTACCTCTTCCACCCCGGGCCTTTTACCCCCCCCTTGTCTTTTTTTTTTTGTCTCCTTCCCGCTGTGGCACGTTTTCCTTCGCAGGAATCCCCTGTTTTGAGACTACCGCCCGGCGTGTTTTGACGTCCCCCACCCCCAACTTTTTCCTTTTTCGTCGGTGAGCGTTCTCCCCTCCCCCGTTGCAGAGCAGGGATCCCCCAACATGAGGGTATGGCCACGAAAATGCAAGCCTGCGGTCTCCCCTTTGCTGGGGGGTTTCCCCCGTCGTGCGAATGGGATGGGTCCCCCGGCCCCTGTTTTTAGTTTTCGGCCCATTACTATTGGACAAGCACCACTTTTATTCTGGTTTGCCCGGCCATCGCATTTTTTTTCACGCAGACCCCCCACCGGTTCGACCCCAATTTGGCTGAAAATCGTCGTTTTTTTAACTGCATGGGATTTTCCTCCCTTTTTTTTCCTCAAACCACACAGTTTCCGGTCGTTTTCATCTTTTTTTTGCGCCCTTCTGGCACCCCGTTCGTTTTCCGTGCTGACCACTGGTGATCAACCACCGATTTCTTACCCTTTTTTCACACTCATCCCCACTCGAAATCCCCCACTCACTTTGTGTTTTCTTAGGCCGGATCCGGTTTCCTTTCTTTCTGTCGCTCCTCCCTTTTCCCTACGTCAGCGAGTTAGGATGGGGCTTTTTTTGAACTCTTTTCGCGGTTCGTAGGTGCTGTCCCCTCCCTGACACCCTGGCATTCCCCCCCCCCTTCTTTTTCTTTTTTTTTTGCCAGCTCGCTCCTGTATTTCGCTATTTCGAGAGCGTCTAGCTGTACCAACTTTTCATTCCCGTTGTTCGTTCTTGCTACTTGCATTTTCCACCCTTTTTTTACAACATCGGAAAGTTTTTTTTTTCCTTTTTCGCCTGATTTTCCCCCTGTGGTTGAAGTACCAATCGAAACGCCACCCGGCTTTTAGATGTGTTGGTGTTTCAGGATTTCCCCTGACGTTTTCATTTTATTCTGCCTTTGCGTACACTACTCCCCTCATTCGTCACTTTCCCTGTACCCCACTCGATGTGCCAGTTCTGAGAAAAGACCTTGCGCAGATAATAGCCCACCACACATGAATTGAGATACCCCCCCATTCCAGGGATAATTGCATGTTTCCCCATGAGGGCTTTTTTTTTATTTGCCCTCTCCCCCAGATGTCAGTCTTTTCTCTTGTTCATTTTCTCCCCGAGGTTTAAAATTTTATAATGTTTCTCTCCTCCTCAGTTTTCTTGTGTTTTTTGTTATTTTCCGTTGCACCATTTGTGACTTTGGACCCCCTTTTTCTCCAACCTCAGTTTCCCGCTGGTCAGATATCAAATCGAACGGCCCCGAGCCAACCTTTTTGCTCCAAAACCCCCCTGTTTCGCGATTTTTATTGCTTGTACCTTTTGTCAGTATCCCCTTTCTTACCCATTTTTTTTTCGATTTTCCTCTTGGATTCACCCCCTTGTTAACACAGTAGTACCACAGGCCTTGCTTAATAGTTTGCGTTTTTACCGCCTTTGAGTTTTTCCGATTGCCCTTTATCTTTTACCCCAGCTTACTCCTGTCTTTCTACCTCCCCCAGGAGCGGTAGCCTTTGGATGTCTGTAAGATTCCATGTTTGTTTTGAACTTGGTTTTTGTGGTTTGTTTTTTAACACCCCCCTTGTTGTTATTCTGCCGACCCCCTTGGCGTGCGAAGCATTGACAAACGGTTGGGGGTACTTCGGTAGGATTTATTCCTCTTCTGTATGACCGCAGAACTCTTTTTTCGTTCTGGCCCCTTTTTTCCCTGTTTTTTTGCCTGATTTTTTTTCGCAGACACGAGATCCCATTGTTGTCTTGCCCACGCCCCCCGGTCCCCTGGCGCGTGACCTATTTCTCACTCTTTTTCTTTTACCGGTTGCAGACAGAAGAGCTGCGCCAAGCATCTGGGTGCCGCCCCCCAACTTGTGACTTCGGATTTTCCCCCCCTCTTGTCACATATTGGTCGTTGTTACAGTGATCTAGTGGTTTTATTTTTAGCGTCCCCTGACCCTTCCCTTTTTTTCAGTCCACTTTTTTTTCGACCTCCCCCCCCCACCCATCTTCATACAGGGCCTTTTTGTGGAATCCTCCCCCCCCCTCTATCGAGGCACTCTTTTACTCCGTGTCCACCTCTGTTCTCCATTCCCCCCCCTAATTTTCTCCCCTCTGTTGCTCCGTGGTTTCCGCCTTGAACCTGCCCTTTCCCCCCGGCCCCTGCCAGCGATCCTGGAATTTGGTGAACCTTGCTTTCGTTTCCAGCCCGTGGCCCCCCTCTTTTTTGACATCTCATTTTTTGTACTGCCGTCTTCCCTTGCCAGACGACTGTGTGGTTTGAACTTTGCTTTTGATTTCTTCCATTACAATCCCCAGTTGGACGACTTTGCCAGGCGTTTTCTCGCGCTGTCTTCCACTCTCCCCGGCCTCTCTCCCCCTTCTTTTTTTTGTGTACCCCCCTTTTTTCCTTCCCCTTCCCCCCCTCCCAATTTCACTTGGGCTGCCAAGGGCACTACAATCTCCCATTTTTTAACAGACAGGTCCTTTCCCCCCGCCACCCCGTTTTTTTTTCTTTGTTTGATTTGCTTGGCCCTTTTCCTCTTGCCTTCTTTCTTCTTTTGAAGAAGTGCGTTTTTCGTTTTTTTGTGTTTTTTTTACCCCTCTGTCCTTTGCCTTGCTCCACCCCACCCCTTTGTCCGACGCTTTATGCAACTGCGGAGTTTTTTCGTG
>Ga0179593_1264468_pt1 | contig 14988 bp, 25 predicted proteins | sample CZODoug2_1_08_16_FD_185931 | JGI IMG/M metagenome (GOLD analysis project Ga0179593, IMG submission 185931) | Vadose zone soil fungal communities from Angelo Coast Range Reserve, California, USA - CZODoug2_1_08_16fungal (PacBio error correction) | ecosystem: Environmental > Terrestrial > Soil >... | reverse complement strand
TTTTGGACTGGTCTCTGGGAGTGAAAAATCATTGCCTTCCCTGCAGTAGGAATTCTGCGCTCGGAAATGGATCGTCACCCAAGTCTCCCAGCCTTCGAGAGAAAAACCCTGCATCTTTTTTCTGATACTCTCCAGACAATTCTTTGGTCATGTCCTCAGCGCCGGATGAAGACTTGACTTGAGTTGGTGGGAACGAACGTTTCAGGGACTATCTCCTCTGTGGTTTTTTATCTCATCGGCCCAGCATACATTTTTTTCCGCCCCAACTTCTCACACAAATATATATCCTTTTTGTTGTCATTTTTATCCCCCCCCCCCCCCCCCCCCCCCCCCCCCCCCCCCCCCCCCCCCCCCCCCCCCCCCCCCCCCACCCCCCCCCCCCCCCCCCCCCCCCCCCCCCCCCCCACCCCCCCCCCCACCCCCCCCACCCCCCCCCCAAACTCACCCCCCACCCCCCCCCCCACAACCACCAACCCCCCCCCACCCAAACCCCCCCCCACTCCCCCCCCCAAACCCCCCCCCCCCCCCACACCAAAAAACCAACACTTAAATTCGTACCACCCTTTGCCGCCTTCGGAGTGTGCTTCTACTTTTGTCCGACTTTAATTGTGCCTTGGTTCTGATATTCTAAGTTATTCGTCCCCTTCAAGAAGGAGACGGTCTCTCCCTAAGCTATCCAACCCACGGTCCCACCAGCAGACTTGCGCGCTGTTCGTCGCGCCAGAAGGTCGATTTTGACCTTCACCATAGATCTTATTCTTGCGGTCGCGAGATTATACCTTCTCCAGAATTCACTCCTCCTTCTTTTTCTTTCCCGCTAGCTTGTTTGGTCGAGACTTGCCCTCAATTGCAAGAAAGTGCCAGGACCCGGTTTTTTTCCTCCCTCTCTGCCTTTCTTCAAGATCCCTCCTTCTCCTCATTTGAAATTTTTCCTGTGTACAGCCCATTTTTAAATTTCGTGAAGTTACTCCCAACTCTACCGCGTGAAGTACAATTTCCCTCCGGATGGTCTCTTCTTTTTTCTTCCAGGCCTTGAACTTTCCTTCCTGCATACCTCTCTATCCTCGACCTTGCAATTGTTAATTTCCCCCTCCTTCTCGTCTTCTTTCAAAATTTTCCCGGCCCCTCTCTACAAAGGAATAACCCTTGACTGGGAGAGGAAGAGCTCATTGCGCTCTTTTCGTTTTATTCTTATAATCCCCCGCTTACGCTACCCTTTCACTCAGGTTAGAATTATTATTTGCGATACAGATTTAGTTTTTTCGACAAAGTCGGGCAACCCCCTACGGTTCCTTACTCGTTTGTAGGATAGTCCACGTCTCCCCCCCACCGGCAAAAGAAATAGTCCCCTCCCTGTTTTACTCAGGCTTTTCGGTTTTGAGTTTGCCCCTCCGGTGGCCCCCCTTTTCTTAAGACTGTCGGACTCGCTTCCCGACTCCATCTTCCATCGACCTCCATCGTCCTCTATCTCATGAGTGAATTTTACCACTAACTGAATTCCCTCCCACGTCCTTTTCTCCCCTGCCGCTAGACCTTTTCTCAGCTTGTGAGCCCAAGACCCCCCTTCCCTCGAGCACCGTTATGTTCGCGTTCTTGTAGCTTTGACGCTGACCCCCCGTCCTGAAAATTTCTGCTGCCTTTCTAGAAGGTTTAAGCGCCCTTCTTTCGTCCCGTCGATTGTTACTTTTAATATTCCCTGCGGAAAGACGCTTGTCACTTTTTTTTTTTTTGAAATCGCCTTTTCGTTTTGCCCTTTTTCGTTATGCAGGTCATTCCGCGATTTTCCTAGCTCTTGCTGATATCCCCGGATCTGTCTGATTGGAACCTGACCCAAGACCATTGAGTTTTCATTTCCGGCAGATTCTTTTGCCCCTCGTCAATCGGCCGGTCCCCCTCAGTTTCGACGGGCTCGACGAAAAATTTTTGGAACGACGTCTGGCGACTTAATTCTTTCCTGCCAAGGTAGGTAGGTTTCCTGCCCAACCTGTTCTCTTGACTTTTCCCACAAACATTAGAAGTCCCTCCTAAAACATTTTATCCTCTGGTCCGACCTATTCTCTTTCCTCCTACTAAGGTGTTGTTGACTCTAGATTCTGACATTACCCAGCCCTTCCCCCCCATTTTAGAGGTTATTCCATACCTTCACCTGCCATACTTCCTCCCAGTTTTCTTCGCCCCGCACTGAATGAAGAGAGGAACAAGGGGTTTTCCAAATGTCCGTCTATACCTTTCCCTTTTATTGCGACTAACCGCCCGCTGATAAAATTTGAATGCACTCCATGCCTGCCGATTAATTCATAACTTTTCCTAGTATTACTAATTGCAGACCCCTGAACGCTCCCCTCCCACCTCAGACACTCCTCCCTTTGCTATAATCCCCCAAGAACACCCAGGACAGCCATAACTATCAGCCCCGCACCTCCCCCACGGACGTCCTCCTCAATTCTAGAAATAGTTTCAACATGTAGGCCCGCCCTGAATCATTACCATATCGAAATTTCTCCGACTTTTCCTGCGCGCCATCCTTACCGCCTCCCCTTAATAAACTAACAAAATCGTACCCCAGATCCTCACTCTTTTTCGCTCTTTCAGCCACTCGCACAGAATACCACTTCCTCCCTACTAGCTTTCAAGAGAACTATCCCCCCACCGGTCTAGATGCTTCTAGCGAACTCGACTAAGATGATCCTTGGCCTTCACCCCGGGAGATCTCTCACTTTCTTTTCTGACCTACTTCCGAGACTGTTACCTCCAGTCTAGTTATTCCTAATGCTTAGGCCGCTGACTCTTCTTTTTTTCCACTCTCGCCCTGGTCTAGGTATTCTTTCCCCCCTTACCGACAAGGTTGCCTACTCCGGGATGAAGTCGCACAACCCAGCTCTTTTCTTTCTCGCCGAGCCGCCCCCAGATGTGACCTTGGATTGTACAGGTACTCCCCATCCGGCGAAGGTAGTAGCCGAACAGCCTGCCCTACCTCCTCCCCCCTGCCGTAACATTTTGAACTAATAATCTCTCAACGCTCCCATTTACTCTCGCCCTTCCCCTCTTTTCTTCTAATTAGATCCATCACAGGGGTTCCTCTCTCCTGTTTCTCTGCTTCTTTTCCCCGTGAAATGACCAATTCTTAGCTCCCTTAGCCCTCCAGAAAATGTGCGCGAAGTACTAGCAGTCAGAAGGTTGTAGAACAATTTCTATTCTGGAATGGGGCTTCCTCAGTACACTCCCCCCCCCCACCCTGTAAGACCAAGAAGGTGCCCTCGCTCAAGCTAAAATGACGCGGCTATGATTGAAACTTCATAGGGATATTGATGAAGGACAATGTTTACCCTTCTGCGATTCTTACAGGCATGTGATTTCACTAGAGTTGCCTAATTTTCTCCTTTATAGGTTGACTCCACTATTCTTGACTCCCCCATTCGGCGCTTTTGCTCATTTTTATCTGCCGCCAATCGTGAGCTTAACTTCCGCCGGCTGCCGCAATTCTTCTACCTTTATCAGCCTCACCCATGCTCAGACCCGTCTTACCTATTGCTGAGAGGGAAAGCGTAAAGCACGAGCGGTGCTTGTTTCGGGCGAGTACCCTATGAAACACTGTGATGCTTCGGGTTTCCCTCGTAACTGGCATTGCCCGAGAATCGCCTGCTCCCTCTTCCTATCCTCCATTATTTACGTCTCTGAGTCCGCGACTTTATCTTTTTCTTGAGGCTGTCTGAGAGAATGCCGCCTGGCTCTTCGGCGCGTGAGAATCAATGACCCTCGATAACCAGTCAGGGTCCCAGATTTCCAGTTCCAACGAATTATGCGGAGTTTACCCAGCAGGCCCCTTTCCTTCCCTGCCTGCCCAACTCCCAGCTTTCGCACTGAACAGACCCTGGTGGTTCAGTCAATCATCGCTGCAGTCCGTTCAGGATCCTGTGCTTGGTCATTCTCTCGTGGACCGGCTGCCCAATGACATCTATATTCCCTTACGACATCTCTCCCCCCTTGAAGACCTTACGAGATGCCCTGATTTGTTTCGCCGATCTTCCTCAATTTCTTCATTCCAGTCCTACAACTGGAAAATTACTCTTTCGATCCCAAGGCGACGCCATCATATGCCGACTCTTCTCGCCACCTGTCGTCCAGATCCTTGGAATAGCCCCGTCTGTCTATGTCTTACCTCTTGTTCCTTGATCCGTGCCGATCCCCCCCTTTACGCAAATTCAAAGTCCTTTTTTTCATCAAGATGATGGCTCAGAGTATCCACTCTTCCCAGCCTGTCCCTGACTCCGGATCGAAGGTCACCTTAATCACCGAGGAATTTGATACCTTGGCAACGCCCACTCCGATCTCTCGTCCGTTGTAGACACTACCCGTCTCACCTTACTAAAACGAGTCGGCGATTTGAGTGACCACCGCGACGGAGCGTTTCTTTTTCCCTTGAGCACAATAAAAGGTGTGGGGAATCCCTTCTAGTTTTTTTTTCGCCTCGATGCGAGGTGACAGGCCCATTCTTGTTCATGCAACCAGACGGAAATACACTAGTCAGCCGATGCGCCATCCGATTTCCCTCTATCCCATCAACTAATCCCCTAATCCCCCACCGTCCTATCTTCCCACCACCAACCCCCACAACACCACCCCCCCCCAAACCACAAAAAAAAACCCCCCCCACACACAAACACCCCACACCCCCACAACACTTCTTTCTTCCTCTGAAGAGCACTTTGAGAAATTCATTGCGCTGCCTCTTCTCCAGCATCTGTACCACTAGTCCAGCTTTTTCGACAGAGAGTTATTCTCACTCCCTCCCATGAGTTTTCTTCAAACCTTATTTCCACTCTTAAGAGATCGTCCGTTGCGTCAACAATCTCCAGGTTTGCCTCGTAAGCAGCCTTCCAAAGAACGAACGTACGAGACCGTTAAGAACTAGCAGAGAACAACAACATTAGGTTGATGAAGGCCTCCCCGGCCTTTTGAAGGCATTAAACTGCAAGAGAACAATTCTCTTCTTCCTGATTCCCAGTATCCCAAAAAGATCCTTTCCTCCCCCTCCATTTCGTTCCCCCCCTCCCCAGTACTGTCTTACTGTCCCGATTACTGAATTTTTTTGCCCAGTCTTCTCCGTCTCTCATTCAACTATATTTTACCCCCACACTATTCGTGAAAACTGTCAGCCAAGGAGGGACTCCTCTCTTCACCTCTCCACTTCTACTCCTCTCGTGGAACTTCTAATGTCACTAGCGTTCTGTTTGCTTCCTCTAACCTTGACTCCCTATTGCGGAACATCGCGAAAAGAGACGCCCTCTCTTTTCACCCACCCCTTCCAAAAAGAAAGAGAGGAGCAAACACTCCTAGGTCCCGATCGGCAAACCCCTCTCCCCCCCATGATAAGTTTCAGCGGCTTGTCAATGCTATTGTGCTTTTTCCCAGGATTAGCCCATACAGTCCCTTTTTGTTTTAGTCAAGAAGCATAGCTTCATTCGAGGATGGAACTTTTTCTGCAGCTAATTTATCTTTCCCTCTTGCCATTTTTAACCACCAACGTCGCTTTTCCGCGTTGGTCCCCCCCCTTATGGCTTCTGGTTCATCCCCTCTCCCCCCTCGGAAGAATATTGCGAATTTGCAGCATCCCCCGTGAACCCCCAATCTCTACCTCGTTATCTTCCCCTTGAAAACCCTCTTGAGCGACCGACGTTATTTCCTCCTTAACTCTCTTTCCCATGGGTTCGTCTTTTCCTTCTCCAAAACATAATCGTCCCCCACGCTCTCGTATAACGCATCAACTCGATATATTTCCCTCTGGCATCGTTTTTTCAAGTTGCCGCGAGACCACTCTACTTTAGCCCCTGAAACCCCCTGATTTTCTAGTCCCCACATTCTCTTATAGACAAGTAACCACTCCCATTTTCCTTTAACGTGCCTACCCCAAGTGATTTTCCGGAATGATATTTAGCCCAGCGTTCCCTTTTTACCGCCTTTTTATTGCCGTCCATAAACAGTGAGTAACTCCCATGTCCCCCCTCTCCACTGCCAGAGTCCATTAGTGAAATGTTTGCCACCCTGCCCCAAAATTCTCTAAGACCCGTTCACATACAAAATGTACAATTACCTTTTATTCTTAAAGAACCGGGATGTCACTTCTCACGATGTCCCCCCTGACCCCAGATTTTACCATTCTCCGCCCTAGGTGACAGTAATTCATGGGGCGACCCCCTATCTCAGTGATACCAGCCAAGAACATGACTCTTCCTATAACCAAGTTGCAGACGACTTCGCAAGCGTACACGCGAAGCAATCGTGGAGCAGTTTAACTTTCTCCTGAGACAACCCTCACTCTAACCCCCCAAGAGAATATTGACGACTGCCTCCGCTCAAGAATATTTTCCCCAAGACTGGCAAACGAAAAGAGTCCAAACGTCCTCCTTTCGACCAAATCGTACCACTCCTCTAAGTTACCATGATTCCGAGAGTCCATACTCGGATTAGTTTAAATTTCTTATCAGAAGATAACGAGACCCTTGTCCGCCTCACAAAACCTTCGTCCTGCAGGCAGCCCTCTCCGAGCCCTACGAATGAATCTCCGCCCTAAGCCTCCCGATTTTTGATCTCCCTTAGCATCCCCTAAGAGTTTTTCGTCACCCCCCCCCCCCACCTAATCAAGATTTTCATAGGTGAAACCCTCCTAAGCCCCCACAATGCTTAGTCAGTCCTTTGATCTTCCCTCCTCCAGCTCGATATTGACTTTTTTTCGCTAGTTCTCTCAATCTCTCCCTTCGTTTTCCTATCCCCCCTGAAACCCCGTTCGCCAGTATCCAGTCTGCCTAATACGTTAAGAATTTTTCTTTCTCCTTAAGCCTCGCATCCGACTCTTTCCGGCCAAAAACGCGTCTGACTTCAAACAAAACCACACTCTTCAAAATAGCTTTTCCCCTCCGCTTGTACTTAATTAAGTTCCTTTTCTTTCCACCGATCCCACCACAGAACGAGGTTACGTCCGCTCTTATAACCTCGCCTAGTTAGGCCTTCTAGATTTTTTTCCCCCAAAAAACATCGATTTCCCCCCTGCCCCCCGACCTGCGCCGTAACCAAAAACTGTCATTCCAAATTTCCTAGTCCAAGGCCTGACAAATGCCCCCCAAATTAGACGAGAGTCCTCCTCCTAATGTCTTTCTCCCCACCCCCCAATAGCCCAGGTTTCTGACTTCATTTCCTAAAGTTTCGCAACCCCGCTTTCTCCCCCACCTTTTCTTTCCTCCTCCCTCTTCCCTCGCACCTCCAGCTCCCCCTCCCACTCCCTCTTCACTATTCCCCCTCCCTTGTTCTTCGTCATCCTTCTCCCCACCTCCCCCCGCTAACTCTCATTCCCCCCGCTCCGCCCTCTCTCCTCCTCCACCCCCTATGCCCCCCTACCCACCCTCCTTTTCAACTTCTTTCCGGTCCCCCCCCTTTCCCCCTCTCCTCCCCACCTCCCCTCTTCTTCCCTTACCCAAACCCCCGTCATCCTTCCCCTATCCCCTCTCCCCCATGCCCATCCCACCCCACCTCATCCTCTTCCCCTTCGCCCCCCCCCCTATCCTCCCGCCCCACCATCCAGCTCACCCCTCTCCCTCCCCCCTACCCTTCCCCTATTTTTTTTCCCCTTCCTTCTTCCTCCCGAATTCTACTTCAACCCCTCCCGCCCCTAATAGTCTTCCTCTCCTTTCCTCCGTCCCCTACATCTCCTCCTTCTTTTCTTTTTCTTTCCCCCCTTTCCTCCCCCCCCCACCTCCTTTCTCCCTCCATCCCCTCTCCCCTCCCCCCATTCCCCCACCCCTCCTCTTTTACATCCTTAAACTCTCTCTTTTTGGCTCCTTTCCCCACTCACTTCCTCCCCCCCTCCTCCTTTACTCCCCCTTTGTCTCCTTCTTCCTCTCATTCCCTCCGCCCCTCCCCACACCTATTTCTCGCCTTCTCGCACCCCCCCTCCCAACCCCCCCACTCCCGCCCACTCTCCCCTCCCCCTATCTTCTTCTCTTCCTCCTCCCTCTCCCCTCTGTCTCATTCACCCCCTTCCCGGTCCATCATTGCACTCCTTTCTTTCCACTCCCCTTCCTCCTCCCTCCCCGTTGTCCTATCCCTACCTCCGACCCTCTTTCCGCATTGCCCCCCACCCCCTGTCAACTTTTTCTTCCTTCTCTCTCCCCCACCTCTCCACCCTCTCCCCCACCTCCCCCCCCCCCCCCTTTCCTTTCGCGCGTCCTCTAATCACGTTAGCCCCTCCCTCCTGGCTTCCATCCCTCCTCCCTCTCCCCCCCCTCACCCTCTACCCCTCCTTTTTTCCCCCTCCTAACCTTACCCCCCACTTCGGCTTCCCCATTTCTTCTCCCCTCCTACTTCCTCGCCTACCTCACAATCTCACACCCCACCCCGACATCTTCCCCTTTCCCCTAATTTCTCACCTTCCCCCCTCCCCCCCCCCCTTATACCTTCCCCCCCACCTCGCCCCTTTCGCTCACGCCCCATATCCCTCAACTTGTCCTCCCCCCATCTTCTCTCCTCACCTCCCTCTCCTCCCCTCTTTTGCTCCTCTCTTCCACCCTCCTTCTATTTCCCTTAAAGTTCCTCTCCCCCACCCCTCCACATTCTTCCTCTTTTTTCCCCCTCTCTTCTCCACCTTCTTCTCCGATTCCGTATCCTCCCCCTCCCTCCCACCACCCGCCCACCCACCCACTTCCTCTTTCTTACCCCCCTCTTACCTCCTCTTCCCTCCCCCCCTCCATATCCCCCCCCCCGACCCCACGTTCTAGCCCCCTACCTTTATCACTTCTTTGTCTCTTCTTCCTCTCTCCCTTACTCCGCCATCCCCTTTCCCTTCTCCCCCCCCCTTTATCCTCTTAATGTTTCCCACCTTTCTTCTCGTCTCCCCCCCACCCACTCTTCTTCCCCTCTCCCCTCACTTCTCCTTTTTCCTTCCTCCTTCTTAAACTCCCTCCACCCTCCTTCCACCCATCCTTATCCATTCCACCCTTCCCCATTTCTTCCTCCCTCCTTCGCACCCCCCCCTCCTTTCTGTTTTCCTCACTGCCTTTCTCCTCCCCTATTCCCTCCCCTTCCCATCTTTCTTCACCCCACCTTTTATTATGCTCTTTTCCCTCATCTCACTCTTTCCCTCCCTCCTTTCCTCTCCTTTTTCTTTCCCTTGGTTCTCTTCTCTCTTTCGTATTTTCTCATTTTTTCTTTTTTTGTTTTTTTTTTTTTTTTTTTGCACTTCAAACGCCATCTCAGTTCCCCTTGCCACGCATCCTCCCGCTGCCTCCCAGGCCGCTCCGCATGGCCTTTTCTCCCTAAGTCCCCCCTTCCAACCCAATCCTCCCCGCAAATTGGCCCCGGCTGACCCCGCCCCATAGACCCCCGGCACATTCACCCCGGTACTTTCCCCCAAGTCCCCCCTCTTTTTTTCTACACTCGGGCCCTTCTTCTCCACCCACCAATCCCTTGTTGAACGACCTCATGCACACCCCCCTTTTTTTTTTCCAAACTGCACGCAAACAGGCCTATCATTCAGTCGTAGATTGCCGGCCCATTCACCACATTCCCCCACAATTTCCCTCGCAAGAACTTCCTGCCTATCGCCCTCGCGTTCTTGGCCTCCCGAGGCCCTAACTCCTTGCCAAAAAATGTTACCTGAAGGCCAGACCCCATTGCAGGTTTTCCCCCCATCACCTAAAGGAATGCGAAGATTGTTGATGTGTTACTCCTTCCAACTAAAAGAAAAATTCCTACCTTTTTCCCAAATATCCGTACGCCGGCTTTTATAAGTATTGCCTCCGACCCACTCTTCGATGACGACTCCCCCCCTTACATCGTAACTCGCCTGTTCCCCGTGCAAACCGAAGCTTTCCCCCCCCCCTGTGAATGAACGTCTCTTCTCATTCCTCCTTTTTTTTTGTGTAGAGATTCGTGAGGGTCTTTCAGTCATGCCGTATTTTCCCTTATTCGCTCTGTTACAGTGAGAGTATTTCTGCCGATAGGACTTTTTCTTTTAAGTGGAATCGTGAGTTAAGGATACAGCGATAACCTTCCTCGTTCCTTCCTTGTTCCTTTTATTTGGTATGGCCCTTCTCTGCCCCCCTTTCCGGTTATTCTTCAGAGCTTCCTCTTTTCTGATGGCGTAAGATGCTTTGTTTTGCGCGGCTTCTGCCCCAGTTTCCCCCCCCTCAGAGCTTTTCTTGCTCGGCATTGCATTATGCTTTTTTGGTGTTTGGCAGGTGATTCAATAGCCTTTCTCTTCCTTCCTCCTGCGATTCCTGGGGGAATGCATGTTGCCCTGTTCAGTTGCTTTTACACAGGTTTTTGGCTCGGGGACGGCCGCATTTTTTTTCTGTTCCCACTAGGTTTTTCTGCTGTGCCTCCTTCCCTTGTCTGTTGCCGTATTTGCCCGGGGGTTGTTTTAAGTACTAATCGGAGCTTTCTTTTGTTTCTTCTGAGATTTAGAAATCTATTCTCTGTATGGTGCGATTTTAATGCGGTTTCCTGATTGCCTTCTTTTTCTTCAGACACGCTTGAATTACGTACTAAAACCGTCCGTTTAATCCTTCCCGGACAACTTCTGAGCGAGCGATTTTCCAATTTTGCCGTTCCCTTTAACTTGGTCCTGGACCTTTTTTTCGTCACCGAGTTTTCATGGCACCCCCCCCCCCCTTTGTTTTTTGGTCCCTTTTTCGTGATTGATTAACCTCTGGCAATTTCTGCGTTATTTCCTCCTTTTTTAATTCTTTTTTTTAGGGACTCCCTTATTAACGCTCATTACTCGCGGTCAACGCTATTTTTTGACAGTTTGTCCATGCCCCTTTTGCTTAGTCTTTTCGCCGATGCAGTACTGCTCCAATCTCCCTGGCATGCGGCACGGCAGAGCACTTGTGGCTGTTTCTTCCCCGTTGGTCCGTTTTCAACGCAATTAGAGATGTGTTCTAGTACCCTATCGCTTTCTTTCAGGTTTCTGTTCCCCCCGACCAGGGACGCTCGTCGCTTGGTTCTGTGGTGGCCCTCCGTCACCCTCTGGCGTTTTCTCTTTTTTCTTTTTTTTTTTTGAAATTGAACTTCCAAAGCCTTTGTCTGGGTCCGCGCCAAATGAACGCTTTGCGGTTTTTTGAATTCATCTCTTTGCGTGAGTAAAGGGGTCCGGCTTGTGGTACACGCTCTTCCCGGTCTTTGCTTCTTTTTCTCCCCCTGCTCACCTTGTTCTGCGGCTCTATCTGACCGTGCTCGGCTCTCCCTCTCCCCTTGACTTCATGTCTGGCGTGTGCTTTTGCCCCGTGCGCTTTGTTCCTTTTTGTTCCCTTGGCCTCTCCTCCTCCCTCACCTTATTGTGTCCCACTATCTCTCCTTGTCCCTCGCCCGGTTTCCCTTCCTGCTTTTTCCGTTTGTCTGTTTTTTTCCTTTCGTGCGTGTTCTTTTTTTTTTTTTTTTTTTTGGTTTGTGTATTAATTTCTTTTTGGAGCGCGTTTCCCTGGAGAGTCGATTACTAATGGAACGCCCTCTTTTCCGTTTTTCGCGACCCCGACATTTTTCCCTTGTGTATCGGGGCTTTCTTTGTTGTCTTGCCGTTCAAGTGGGTCCCGGATCGGCATCCTTCACGATTTTTCCCTGGTCCATTTACCTTGCTGGAAAAAATTCCAGAGATGTCCCCGATCTCTTTTTTTCGGTCTCCGGTTGGAGCTGTACTTTTTGTTTTTCTTTTTGGAAAATACTGTCAACCCGTTTCCTTCCGATCGAATGCACAAGTATTTCGTAGCGTCTAGCGGTTCTTCACAGATTGAATAAAATCTTTTGTCTTTTCCTGTCTCTTTCCTCATGTCGAATGTCTTTTCCTCCTTGTGGAATTGATCTTTAAGGGGCGGGGCATGGATGGGCTTTATATTTTTTCTTTGTGTTATGCCCCATTCCAGTGGTTTTTGGTTCATCCTTTCCGTCAACCTGTTTTCGGATTTTCCCCACCGCCCTGTGATTTGGCTCCCTTCAATTTCTCATTACGTGGCCGTTTGCCTCCTTTTCTAGATTCACGGTACCTCACACGCCTCCCCGAGTCTCGAGTTTATGAATCGCTTTCCCCCTGGGTTATCTTTTTTTGTTGGTTTTCAATGGATCCAGCGATTCCTGTCCCTTTTGGAACGTACTGACATTCAGTTCTTTCTTTCCGATTGTTTTTCCATATCTTCTCCCTCTTTTTTATATTGTCTTCCTCTTGCTTCGACGCGTCCTTCTTCCGAATACTTCTTCCGGCCGGTTTTCAGTCTTGCTGGCCCCGCCTCTTCCGCCGTTGCCCCTCGCTCGTTTTTTCTCTTGATTTACAATAGACTCCGATAACCGAAAAAGTCCCTTCTTAGTCGTATCCCACCCTTCTCTGCTTTCGCGATATTTTTATCAGAACCCCGCGACGTTTCCTGACTTTTTCTTTCCCTCACCTGCTTTGTTTTTTCTCTTGCCTTTTGGTTGTACTCTTTGGCCGAACAAGCTCCCAATTCCGAGAAGGACCGGCATGGCGGCCCTTGTCCACCCCCTCTTTTTTTTACAAAGAGATTGACTACCGAGAACTCCCGGCTGAAAGATGTCATGTTGCCCTGAACGACTTTTTTTCTGTTTTCTCTCCCGGCTATTACGAGGATCGTATTTGCTTTCCTGCAGATTGGCTGGCAGGGGCTTGCGATCTTGACTCGACCCCTAAGTGTGTTGCCTCATCTTTCTTCTTGCGTTCGTTTTTTCGTGCTTTGCGTTTTTTCCCGGCAAAACCTATTTTTCAATGAAGTTGAGATCATATTTTTTCTTATTCTTTGTGACGCAATCCATGAGTCTTTTAAGCCACACCGTCTTCCCGTCTTATGAGCGCTTGACGAAATCAGACTTTCTGCCCAGGAAGGTTCGACCGTTTTCCTTGGCCAGTACAGTGTTGTATTGCTTGGACTCTTTTGGTACTCGCTGAGAGCCTCATGCTCGTTGATTCTTCTTGCTGTACCAACATGTCCCCTCTCGAAATCTTAGGCCTATGCATTCCCACCTTTGGCCCCCCAGGGTATTTCCGAACGTTTTTTTGATCACCGCCCCCCGCGCCGTGTTTTCGTCTTTTGTCCGCTGGTCGCCGCGAAGTTTGTTTTTCTCAGCATGCTGATTGAAGTTTTTAATTCCCAGCTCGAGTGACAGAGGTTACCCTGTAGGTTAAGAACGAGAGTGACCCCCCGTAACTATTTGTTTTTAGTCTCCCCCCAATTATCATCTGCAGGTTCTAGATTTTGACTTAGCCGACTCCTTTTATTTCACTGCGTTCCCCCTTTCGGATCGTTGATTTGATTTTCATGTCCCTTCGTCGACGGGGTAGTATTACGCCCTTCTGAGATCGCGGTTCCAATCATGCAGGCCTATTCTTTTTTGACGGTCTTCCGCGCGGTCCCATACCGTGATCGATACCCAGCAGCCCGTGCTCCCCTCCCCCCCCCTTTAAGGTTGCTCTCTTCCTTAGCAAACATCCCCATTGCCTGGTGTCAGTGACGGTCCTTTTCGCTTCTTTACCTCTTTTTATTTCCAGGCGTCCCCCTGAAGTGACTTCCTCATAAGTTACTAGAATTAGAGATTTCTTCTGGATGTAGAACAATTCTTTTGTCTCTAGAAAAGTCGGTTAGTCATCCCCCTTCCAGCGGTTCCCTACCAAATAGCTCTCCTTTCTGCGCGAGAAAATCCCAAGACCTCCCGGGAAATCCCGCTTTTATTTGGATCTATAAGTACCGCTAGGCTCTTCATTAAGATGCGCTCTCATTCAACCTCACTGCTATGAATCTGCCGGAACTTTTTATATGACAGCCCCCACCCTCCTTTTGCAACAGTCGTTTGAAGAGATCAACTTTCATTGACGATCCTACCAGCCCTCTGTCTATAATCCCCGTTCCCCTTTCCCGTGAACCCAGAAGGAATCTCAGGCCCTCCCATGACTACATCGACTTCACTTAAGACTGAATTGTTCCCAATCGTCTTTAACCGGACTGAACTTTTTTGTCAGTTCAGAATCATCTAAAGGCGCTTCTTCCCCCCCCCCCTTTGCGTCTTCTAACCCATCTATCAATGTGACTCGAACTTAGATGTTGGTGTTCCCCCTCTCCCGTTAGTACAACCCTGACAGAAAGGACGGTGAGGCTCAGCGGCTATCACCACCGTAGAAGAACTTTCCCTGCTTTCGCCAGCCCTACCTTCATGTGGTGGAGATCCTGGAGTCCACCCTTTATAAGTTCTTTCCCTATAAGTCCGATATGCTCCGTTTTCGAAAGTATACGCCGCCTATAATTCTTGCTGGTCAATTCAATTCCTGTCATCCCACTAATTCTCCCCCCCCTTGCTACGGTCGTCCTCTGATCCCCTTTTCTCAAGTCTCTGTTCTTTTCTCCGGAGTTTCTTTCCGGCACCTCTCCCCCCTTTAGCCTTTTCCTTCCTCGTGTGAGGTGGCCCGCCCGTTCGTAGATCTTCCCTGTCCTTCGCTCCGAAATGACCTTCCCAGGTATGTATGACTACCCAGTTTTTCGTTCTTCTCTCCTTGATAGGATTTTCGGTTCGTTCTGATATCTACGTAGGAACTAAACTCTTTACCCTTGAATTTCGACCCACCTAGTAGAATTGATGGTGAATATTTTGAAGTATCCCCCCCCGGATCCCCCCCAACTTCCGGAGAGAATTTTATCCCCACTGACGGAGGTACTTTCCTTTTTAATTCCCCCCCCCCCTTGACTTGAAAGGCATGACTGCTTCCATCGTCTCTCTGTAAGGTGGCCATCCAGAGGTCCCCGCCTCAACCCTTGGATTTTTCCTATTCTTCTTTCCCCTCCCTCCCTCACTCGCCGTTTGTTTTTAGTTGTCGACCTTCCCTCAAGACCTATTTTCACCAGACCAGTGCTCTCTGCCTGAATACGTCTTCGAGTCACTTTGGAAATGCCATTGTCCGGAAGTTCGCTCACTTAACACAGCGTCTACCTACCCCCCCTCACGTCC
>Ga0179593_1252019_pt1 | contig 14988 bp, 32 predicted proteins | sample CZODoug2_1_08_16_FD_185931 | JGI IMG/M metagenome (GOLD analysis project Ga0179593, IMG submission 185931) | Vadose zone soil fungal communities from Angelo Coast Range Reserve, California, USA - CZODoug2_1_08_16fungal (PacBio error correction) | ecosystem: Environmental > Terrestrial > Soil >... | reverse complement strand
CAAATCCTTTTTTCTTGCTGCTGTTAGTTCCTTTTTTTCTTTGTGTTTTTTCCCCTTCTTTTGCCCTTGTTATGTTTGTTCTCCTCTATTCCTTAACCCTCACCACCCCTTTGTAAACTCTTCTCCCCCCTCCCTTCCTTGCAGAAAACCAATATCTCGATCCCCAAATAACCTTTTTTCTTTTTTGGTCTTCCTTCCCGTCCAAATGTTTTTTTTGCCTCTTTCCCTTCCTTGACATATAGACTTTTCCCTTTTTCGTTTGATGATGGTGGGTGGTTGACGACGTTCCCCGTTTGGAGGTTTTCTCTTGATCTCTTTAGTTGAATGGCTTTTCTTGTCTGTTCATTCTAATTGTTTTTGGTAGGGTTGCCGATTTGTGTTATGGTTTAAAGAAGACCCAACCCTTTGGCCTTTTGACACCCCCATTCACAAGTCCACCCTCCTTTTTTAACCCTGGCTGCCCCCCCCCCCCACCCCTTTTTTCCCCCCTGATCCTTTGTCCCTTTCTCATTCGAAGTTCCCTTTTTAACTTTCCTACCCATGAACTGAACCCTTCCGGCTTCACCTTGGTCCCTTCTCCGTGTCAACACCCCCCTCCCTTCCCCATGCACTTTCCCATGCCCTTTTTTTGCCCTTAAAGACATTTCTTCTCCCCCACCCCCCCTTTGTTATGGCTCATCCCTCTTTTTATGCTTTCAAGATACTCGACTTTCCCTTTACTGTTGTGACCTGTTCTCCCCCCCCCGTTCTTTTTTTCCCCTTTGATTTGGGTACCGGATTGTGCCATGTTTTGTTTCTCCTCCCATCCCCCCCCCTTTTCACTCAGCAGATTACCCTCCCTCTCCCCTCTTTACTCCTACCCCCTTTCTCCAATCCCCCAATTCCCACTCCCTTCCCAAGCCTTGTACCCCCTCCCCCTTCATTTCTTTTCTTGTTTGGCTATCTTCCCAACGGATTTTGTCCCCCTTGTTTTTTTCGCCAGCCATCTATGGAACAGTCTTTTGATCTCAAAACCCAGATGTTTGTCTCCCTTTTTGTTTCAACTCTCCTGCCTGAGTTGGCCTTATCCTCCTGGAAAGTACATTTTTTTCGTTATTTACAGTTCAAGTGTGGTCCGTTGTGTCATCCTCTTAACTCAAATTCTTATCCTTGTTTGTAGTGTCTCTTTGTTCTTTCCTTTTCATAATTCGACATGTAAGTCTGTCATTCTGTGTTCTGATTTTCCCCCTGTCCATGTGTAATGAGACCCCTCCGGCTAGGGGATTCTCCCCTTTATTTTCTCCCAGCTTCGGGTACGTCTTGGAAAACTTTCCTTTCTTCCTCCTTCTTCCGTTGTGTATTTCTCTTATGTTGCATCTAACCTCATCTGTCTCATTCTACCTGTTTTTTTTCCAAATTATAAATGACCTTTCCTCCCTCCTGAATTTCAAAGAACCCCTTTTCCCTTCCCTCTCTTCCTTCCCCAGGTTTGCAAATCCTCCCACATGACTCTCTCCCAACTCTTCAGCCCCAGTTCATCTGCCTTCCCGCTTTCCCTCACCTTAGCTGGTTCCCCCCATCCCCCACGTCCTGTAACCGTATTATTTATGCCCCAGACTGCAGGAGTTTTCCCCCTTTAGACCTTTCGATCCCAAACATCTGTTTATTTTCTTTCTGATCAATCACTTTTCCAATCTGCTGTTCCCCCCCCAACTTTCCCCCTCCCTCTTTGATATCTGTCAATATCCTTCCCCACCCCTCCTGTCGTATTGTCAGGATTTAGGTTTCCTTTTCTTTTAAGCCCTTTGTCTTCTTCACTATCTGTCTCTTATAATATGATATTTTTAGCCATTTGTTAGGAGATTATTTTTCTGATCCCCCCCACCCTGGCTCCGTTTCTTTTTCCCCCCCATAATCGTTCCTCCCTTTTCCCCTTCTGTCTCCTCCTTTCACAACAGTACGTTCCCATCTACTCTCCCCCATTTGTACCTTACACCCACCTGTTATGCTGCGTGAACTTCCCAATGTTTCCTTTGGCTCCCGTTTTCCTTTTTTCCCTCTTTTTCCCCAATTTCTCTATCCGTCCTTTTCTTATTTTTTTCCCCATCTCTTCCTTCCCCTTTCAATTTAAGTTTACCTTTGTATCCATTCACCCCAATTTTCCTTCAGAATGATTTCACTCATTACCTTCCCAATGATAGTTGAAACTGGGTTTTTTTTCCCTTAAAGTTTTCTCCCCTCTTTCCTTTTGTGCATTTTACAATTCCTTTTTTCCTCTCTTACAAAGACGATATTCCTCTCCCTCACTTGTCTCCCCAACCTATGCTCCACTCAACCTTCTCCCTGATACAATAACCACAAACTCAACTTCGGCCCCCCCATCATCAACTCACTTCCCCTATCCGATTCTTTTTCTGCCTTAGCCCCGCGTTTTGGAAACCCCCCACCAACCCTTCTTCCCCATCCCAAACCACACAAGTGTCAATTTTTTGCTTTTTACTATATGTTTTTTTTCATCTCTCTCTATGTTCCAGTGACCCCCCACCCCCTTCCTTTTTCATTTTTATGATTACTAAAGCCACAACCTGCCCCTTTCTTTCACAAACCCCCCCACCCTCCCTGCTACTCCCCCCCTTTTTCCCCGGGATGTGAGGGTTTTTTTTTTCGATTTTTCCTTCCCTATTGAGGTTTCACCATGTCGACCTTTATTTGGTCCCCCACAGTTACTCTTCTCCACACCCCCATCTTGTTCCCTTTTCCGCTAACCCCGGTCCCCCCCTCAAGGAACCCATAGCTCACCCCTTCACCGCCCCTCCAACTTTCTCTCTTTGGGATTTCTGGGTTACCAGTTATTTCTTCCCCGACCCCCCACCCCAAACTCCCAGACTCCAAAGTCTCCCCACGTTTTTTCCCTGGTCATCTCCTTTTGGTTTTCCCCTACCCTGAACCAGTCCCCTCTCTAGTTTTTTGAGTTCTTGACTGTTCTCCCTCCCCCCCATGCAACATACAAACATTTTTCTGCCCTTGCTCGCCTTTGGACTGTTTGATAAATCCTTCCTCTCACCCCCCATCTACGCCTTCAAGTGTTACAGCCCTCGCACAGTGCCACAATCACCTTCTTTCGGGTGGTCCCTTTCCTCCCTCTTCGAGAGATTTTAGGAGGTTTTTCTGTCCTCTCTTTTCACCAGTGATTCCTTTTACCCTAAAACCTGTTCGCGTATCTCTGACAAAGGGAACCCACCCCCCCCCTTTGCACTGCCCCTCTTCCCCTTTCTTTGGCCCCCTGTTGCTATTGTTCCTTTTTGCACCCGTATTGTTTTACCAACTTTTCTGGTGGATGGTGTTCTGCCCAATTTAATTTTTTCCCCCCCACTTTTTTTCGGTCCCCCCCCTCTCTCCCTTCTTGTTTTTAAGTTCCCCCTCCTCCAATCCCCTTTGTTCCCTTTACCCCATATATCGTCAGTAAAACACGCTGTTTCCTCTATCTTCACGTTTTAATCCACAAATACACCCCCTCCGACCTTCCCCCCTGGAATTTGGTCCTACATCTTCCCCTTCCTCACGAACACAGCTCTTTCTTTCCTTCTTTCGATACCTGGTCGCAATGAAAGAGAGACCTTATTTTGCAACTTTTCCTCTGTGAACTTTCTTTCTTTTGGACCCTCTTCTTTGCACCCACAAGCACAGACACGTCCCGGGCCTTTCCTTGCAGTGGTAGGACTTATTCGGACACATATTTTGTTCCAGGTGTTTGTCGACCCTTTCTCTTCTTAGACTTGGCTTATCACCACAACTCTTTCCTGCGGAATCGGTCCGTTCTTCCGCGTGTACCCTCTTTCCTATTTCCTTTTTATAGTTCCTTCTTTTAAATTGGGCTTCGCCAATTCCATTTTTGTCCCTCCTTACTTTCCACCTTACTGAGGAGATATACTAGTCCTTTCCAAGACCCTTCTTGTTGGGGTGAGAGAGCTATCGCTCCTTCGATCTTCCTAGTATTCTCCTAAAAGTTTCATTGTCACTTCCCCCCATCTTCCCCCCAAGATCACCTCCACCCTCCTCCTCCTTTCTGAGCTGACTGAGGTTGACCCCTGCGATGAACTGGATAAGAGGTGTGAAACTCTTTCCCAAGGTTTTCCTCCCTTTTCGGCCAACTAACTATTTGCCCCCACCTCGTGTCGCCTTTTCTACCCAAGGAACCCCAAGGAATTTCCTTTTCTCGGTCTAGGTGACTATGTCGGGAAATCATATTCCGCCTCAATGAGACATTTCACACTAGCTTTCCAATTTTTTTTCCTTTATGATATTTTCCAGTTTTTTCCCCTTCTCTCCCTCTTAAGGTGTCCTATGCTGGTCGCTAAACTATGGGCCTGAGGTAGGTCCCCCCAATTCGAAGGGGGAGTACTGTATCTTTTTCTCTTTTTCTGGGGGCAGCAACCCTTTTCACTTAATTGCTGCAGTACCCCACGCTTCTCTGTCTCGAGAAGAACTTCTTTATTCCCCTGCAAGAAGTTCTATCTTTGGCCTTCCCTTGGTTGGACAGGAACCAACCCTCCTTTTCGCTCGTGTTTTTGTAATCTCCCGTTTTTGTTCTGTAAAAAATTCATTTTTCCTTCCCCCCCCCTCACCCATACCATTTATAACACCTTAATGTTGCCTCCTTCATCCCCCCTGTGTACATCCACCTGTTCATCTCTTTACCCAGTTGTTTATTTTTTGTTTTAATGTTAACCTCGTCCGTCCAACATTAATCTCCTCTCGAAAGAAGGATCTTCCCCCCCAACCACTTTCCCTTTTCCATTCTTATACATAGACCCCTTCATGTCCCCCCCTCCCCTCATCTTTTATTGTCAGGTCCATTTAGTTCAGATGTCCCTTTTATTAGTTAATTGGGGTTCTTACCAGTCTTCATGTTAGACAAAGTTTCCCCCTTCTATAAAGGATCCCCTGGTGGGGGCTTTTTTTTTGTGCCTGTCCTCACCTCATCAAAACCTCCTCCGCTTCGATGTTCATGGTCTCTTTTCTACCAAATGAGATTTACACACTGATCACTTTCGTGTTCGGATTCTACTTTTTTTTTTTTTCTTTTTCTTTGTATCCATATTGTGGGTCTCACCCCCCCCCTAACCCACCCCATCCTATCAGTTGTCTTTATTTCTTTGACTTTTGCATTTATATTTTTACTTGGATTTTTCACTTTTTTATTCAGTGGGTTTTTTTTTTTTTTTCGCCCTAGGGTGTTTTTCTGTCCTTGTGTGTTTTTCCTGTCCCCCTCACGGGTCTCTGGTGCCCCCCCAACTGCAATGATCACCCTTCCCTTTCCCCTTCCCTTTTATGGGATAGTTGTATGCGTTTTTTCTATTTTGGTTGCTGTGCCCCTCCAATTTGCATGGTTATTTTCTCTTCTTCTTCCTCCACATGAAAAATTGTCCCCTCTTCACCTTCTAAAACCAATGCCCCTTAATTTTCCTCCCCAACCATCTTTTTAGAGCCCCCTGCCTGTTTTTTTTTTTTTTTGCGCGATCACTCTCACCTTTGTTTGTGCAAACTCTCTGGTCGCTGCGGCATCTCCTTAGAGGTGGTCCTTCGTTCTCTTTTGTGTTGACGACCTGTTCTCCTTTTTTTTTCTTGAGATGCGCTTTAGTCTTCTCTTTTGTTGCCGCCATTGGCTTTTTCACCCGTCTTTTGAGTCGTTGAAGAGTTCTTGTCGTCTTTGAAATTTCCTCAACAACATGGCGGGAAAATGCAAGCCCCCCCTGACATCTTTTCACCTTTGCTCACCCCCCCCCCCCCCCCCCCTTGCCCCATTCTTCTATTTCATCTTCCTCATCTTTTTTCCTCCTCCTTTCTTGCAAAGTTCATCCACATTGAACTGCTTCACTTTATGTGTCCAAATGGCCCCTGTGGTCACTTTTCTAAGTTTGCCCACCCCTTCCTCAACAGGAACTTAAATGTTTCCCCTTTTGAAATCTCCCACTACCCTGTCGGAGCACAGACCATTTTTCTTTTTTTTTCTCTCCCCTCTCTCTGTCTTTACCCCTCTCCCTCTCTCTGCCACGTCCTGTTTTTTTACATGTCTGCCCCCCAACCAACCTAGTTGTGCTTTCCATACCCTCCTTTTTGGCCCCCCCCTGAGATGCCATTGTGTTTGTTCCATCCCTCCTCTCCTCACCAACTGGGATCCCTAAGAGTACCCTCTCCCTTAATTACCCCCCTGTCATCCACCCTTTCCAATCCAGACCCCCTTCCTTTTCCCCCCACTTTACCAACCCTACGTTTTTATACTCTGATAATGGAACTAGTTACAACCTTTCTTGAAATGGTTTCCTTTCAGCATATTCTTTCCCCTTGTGATCTCCCAAACCCGATGTTTCCCCTATCCATTTTGCTTCTTTTTTGTCCATTAGACTAACTGGGTTCTTGCCTGTTTTCTTGTAACACATCTAGTTTGCAGACCAGGTCCTAAATTTCCCCCTTAAGTTGGAACTTTTTTCGTCGCGCTTGTGGCCTCCTTTCTTCCCTGTCTTTTAAGCCTTAATAGTTTGTCCTCCTTTTGTTATTATTTCCCCCAATTTCCTATTTCCCAAGGGATGAACTTTTCCTTTTCCTCGGGACTTCCCACACGGGCTCTTGTACTCCCGTTCTTTTTTATCGATTTCCCCATTCCCTTTTTTTTTCTCCCCCCTCTTTGTGGGTTTTACTCTCTCTTTTTTCTTGAACCGCTCCACCTCCTCTTTATTCCCTCTCCCTGTCTTCCATATAAACTTCCCCACAATTCCAGTCCAGTGAATATTGACATTTTTAACCTGATCCCCTTTCCCCCCTCCATGTCAGGGCTTTCAATTTACCTGGATTCCAACTTTTTTTCCCCACCTATATACCCTTCTTCCCTCTTCCTTTCTGAAATTACCATTTCCACACTCTCTTTTCACAATCACTTTAAAATTTTCACTTTCCTCCCTTTCCCCCCTTTGCAGTATCTTTTTTCCCATGAGATGAACTTGTTTCCCAACACATCTGTTTTTATAAAAATTCCTTTTGTTTTTAACCTCTCTGTCTATTTCCCCCTCTTTCCAAATCCCTTTTTTCCCTCTCTTTCCCCTCCACCTGAGATGCCCTCTTCTTCATTTTTTCCCCCAGGGACTTTTCTGTGTCCTTTTTATGTCCTCCCCGTTTCTGTCTTCACTATTTTATACGGTAAGCGTTGTCTTTTTTCAAAAGTGATCTTTTCGGTTAGTGTGTGGAGGATCCCCAAACCCAAACCCCCCCCCCCTTTCGTGCTTTTTTCCCCTAAGGCCTTTTTCTCCCTCACCCCCCCGGGATTCTGGGAGGATCTTGCACCCCCTAGTCTTTGCCTCCTCTCTTTTCTATTTGGATCCAAGCAACCCCCCGTATCTAGTACCACTCACCAATGGTTTGCTCCCCTCTTTTGTCGGGGAGACTTTACCCCGCGGCTCTATAAAAGGGATTAGGGTTGTTACCCGAGCCCTTGCCGGAACATTTCACCTAAGGTCCGGTTTTCCCCTTTGTCAGTGACCCATTTTTTTCCCCCCTTCCTTAAGAAGGATCCCTCCGTTCCCCCCTTTCCCCGCTTCTCATTTTTTCCTTGTCTTATTTTTGGTGTTCCCAAGTTTTGCACAGATGGTCCTTTTGTGTCGTTATTGGGCACATTTCCCCCCCCTTGCTCGGCCCTTGACTCTGTAAAATAAGCGAGTAACCCCAAGGGCAATTACGTGTCCCAATAAATTTCTTGCTTCCCCCGAACCTTTTAAACCAATACCAGCCCTTCCACCTCGTTTTACACCAAACCCTCATTACCTCCCAAGTATCCCCGTTACTATTTACTTCAGGTTGACCCTAGTCGTCCCCCCACCACAATTTTGATTCTTCCCGCCGACACAAACCCGCCCAATTGTCTGGTAATCTTCTTTTATCATTCCATTCTTTCCTGTTTTTCCTTGGCCTCCCATTTTAATCTTTTCATTTTTTTATTCTCTTATCTACAGTAACACCTTCCCGACTTGTCACACACAACAACACTACACCCCCTCTTCCTCACAATACTCCCCATCCCCAAACTGGATGTTGAGGGGTTTTTTTCCTCGACGTCCTCTTTAGGTGAAAAATGCGCCCACGCTATTTGTCACAAACACCATTTTCCTCCTTCTCAAAAACCTTTTCTTTTCCCCTTTTAACCACCCTCTTTCCCCCCACACCCCATGCACAACATCTGGCCCTTCAAGTCGCAAAGAGAACCAACTGACCGGCGTTCGTGTCGTGGTGTTTTTTTTTTTTCTTTTCGTATTTTTTTTTCATTGCCTATTATCACCAATAAAACCCCCAAAAACATTACCCCTCCTCACTGAGCCCATGATTCCCCTTTCTTTCACCTCCTGTTGGAGTTTCCCCCCCCACCTAACTCAATCTTTCCCTTTATCGTTTTTTCTTTAGGAGGGCGACCTCCCCCATACCCCCCCCCCCCAACCTTGTTATCCCCGTTCCTCCAAGGTTTCAATGTTTTTCTCCCCCCCTTTCCTGTCCCTTCCTCCCCACTACCGCCCTCCCAGTTTTCCACATCACCGCCCCTATACCATTCCCCATTCTTTCTTTTGTGTTCTTAATGGTGAAGATATAATTAGCTCTTTGCCTCTCGGACCTAGTTTTTTTTTTCCTTGAGTCTTCCTTAAACTATCACTTTTTTTACGCCCCCAAAAGGGCCCCATTTCTTCCCCCCCCCCCCAACCAACCCCACTTTTTTCCCCCCCCCCCGTCCCCACATTTTTTCTTGGTTGCCCTTTCCGGCAAAATCCTTTGTACAACTTGATGAGTTCTTTTCTTCCAAGGGCATTTTTTCCCCACCCCGTGTCTTAATTTTCCGCCCCCCATCCTCCCCCTTCCCCTGATTTTTTGTAATGTTTTCATCCCATGATCCCCCCCCTCCCCTCTTGTTTTTTCACTGGGACTCAAAAGTCAGATACCACCTCCCACCCTTTTTTTCCTCCCCCATCCTTTCCCCAGGGGTTGATCCCCCTCTAACCTAAGACTACCCCTCCTACCCGGGTTCCTCCCAAGCTTCCCCGATTTCTCTCCCCCCTCATCATTGATTAATTCCGCGAGATAAGGGGAGCACCTTGCAATCTAGAACTTCTTTGTCCCCCTATGTTGAAATGAGATTTCTTTTAACTATTTGATGGAAACCCCAAGGCCCTGACCTAGTCCAGTGGACTTTGTCCTTTTCATGTCTGACCGCCCTCTTTCCCCGACTTGTTTGGTCAATATTTCTTTTTGAGATTTCTCCTTTTTCGTTGTATGATCCCCGCGTTTTGACTTAATCGCAATTTGTCTCTTTGAGTCCGCTTCCTGGCATCATTGTGACTTTGGTCTTTTTTGTCCCTTTTGTCTTTCCAATTCCCTTTTTCTAAATGCTCTTTGCCCCACTCTCCCGGCTTGCTCTCTCTCCTTTTTCTCCCAACCCCCGTTGTTGTTTTTTTTTCTGGATCTAATGCAGACGGTTTCTTTGTCCTTCCTTTTTAGCAACATTGGAAGGGCCACTCCCCTTTTAACTCCCCCCCCCCTCTTTTTCCCTACTTCTGTCTCTCCCTTTCAAACTTGCCTCTTTCCTTACAATTTCTTTTTCTTCTCCCTCTAACAAGTGCCCCCCGCGTCTTCCACCACTCTTTTTGCCAAAACAGGATGTGGGGCATAGGTTTTTTTTTTTCCCAGTCCCATGACATTCAACCCTTTTATCTTTTCTTTTTTCTTATTTTTCCCACTCTTTCCACCTACCCTATGTACCTTCTTCTTTTCCATCCTTTCTCTATATATTTGCATTTTCCCTTCCCTCGTTGTTCTCCCCGCTTGATGGTTGAATCTTCCATTTGTTATTGTGTCTTTCCCCCCCTTAGTTTTTTGACTCCCTTCTGAGTTTTCTTCTTTTTTCCCCGAATTCCCTCCTCTTTATCCCAGAACCTTGGATCCCCCTTTTTTGCACTCCTCATTATCATTTCTTTTTTTGAGTGATAATGCTTTTGCCCTACCAACCCCTTATTTAGGCTTGGTCCCCCATTTCAATTTGTTGTTAACCCTTTTCATTTTTCTCACAAACCCTCTTACTCCCTTTTTTTTTCCCACCACTGCTTCACTAATCCTCACCCCTCGTATACACACCCTGTTAGCAGTGCCTCACCTTTTTCGTTTGGTGTGATCTCTCCAACTCTGGCCCCTTTTTGGTATTCTCCTTAATAGTTGTTCTGAACTCGGTTTGTACTCCCCTTCATTCGTATTCCCTCTATAACTATATATGACCCATGACACCCATTTCAACTCATCTTTTGTCGGACTCTTTTGACTCTTTCTGTTCCTTTAGTCCGGGTGGATTCTCTTTAATTGTCTCCCCTTCACCTAGACACGTCATGTCCCCTTGTTTTTGGATGTTTTCTTGTGGGCTGTCTACCCTACTCCTAACCTCCTAATCTTGTTTCCTTCCCCGTTATTTACAATCCCACCATTACCTCTTTTTCCCACTCTCCCTTTTTTTTTTGCTGGGTCAGGTTGTTTCTTGTTTTGTTTCTTTCCTCATAGGCTTTATCCAAAAAACTCCCCTCTAGCAGTTGTTTTCTTCGGGATTTGGAAAAACTGTTGTTCCGTTTATCTTTTGTCCTTGGGGTTTCACATTCTTTTCTTCCTTGGCCCACTTTTTTTTTTGTTGAGTTTGGTTAGTCCCCGGTGGTCTTTTGTCCCCCACCTTCCCTTTAAGTGTTTCCCCCTCCCTGCTTTCCTTCTGCTAACCCCGATCCCCTCCCATCCCTTGTCTTTTATTTAGGTTTTATTCAGGCGGGTTTGAGTTTTTTTTGTCCCCCCACTTTTCCGTGCCGTTTTTCCCGTCTCATCGATTCCTTACTCCCCTTTTTCAATTCCTCTTCTTTTTATCCCCCCCATCCCTTTGTCATGACTTTCCCCCTATATTTAGTCGCAACAAACTGTCCCTTTTTTTTCTTTCTTGAGTTACCCTCCCCGACCTTTTTTTCTGTGTTTCACCTCCTCCCCCCCCCCACCCCCCCCCCCCCCCCCCCCCCCCCCCCCCCCCCCCCCCCCCCCCCACAACCTTTTCTCCTTCATTCCCCCTTAGTATCTTTTGGTCTTTGATTTTATGATTGGTTTCTCCTAATTGCCTTTTGAGTGTTGTCCTTTTCCTAGGTTAGCTACTGAGATTCGGTCGTTGGAAAGTCCTTTCTTTTTCCCAGTCTGTTTTCGTGTGAGTTACTTTGTCAGATCGTCGTTTTTCCTTTCTCCCTAACCTCCCCCTGGAGTTTTACAACCTTCCTGCCCCAAATGCCCATCTTTTCCCCTTTCTTCCCCCCAACACCCCCCCTTTTTCCAAAAATGACACTTTTTTTCCTTCCCCTTGTTTTGCTCATCCTTGCCTTTCAATTTTGACCCCTGGAAGCACACTGAAACATGACAATGAAGTGACCTTCCTTCCCAGTCTCTACCCTGTGCCCCCCCCCCCTAGATCCATTTGACAGTATAATGTCCTAATTTTGCCATTAGAACCTCCCTAGTAGCCACACGCCCCCACTTGTGCTTATCTACCATTATTTTTCGGTTTTCCCTTCCTCTGATAGGTGGCCCTCTGTTACCTTCCCCTAAAAATTCCCAGTTTTTTTTGATACACTTTTATATGGTCCCCCTCCTCTCCCCTGGTTTTGGTGTTCCCTCCCCCCTCCTCTCTCCCCCCAACCTTATCCAAAGTCTTTTCTGATTCCCTAGCCTTGACACCTCCCCCCTTTTTCCCCCAGTCCAATAGGCACGACTAACGTTTTCCCCCTCCATCCTTCATTTTTCCCTTCTATGGCGTCCCTCTTCAAAACTGGATTTCCATTTTGGGTTTAGACAGCATCTTTCCGGCCCAACAGTATGTGTCTTTCACCACAGATTCTTCCAACTTTCCCCCCTTTTTTTGTGACCCATTCCTGAAGATGGGGTCCTTTACCCTCTTGTTTTTTGCAGTCTTCTGGACCCCCCTCTTAAGTTTTTTGGAATTCCTTTTCCTAAATTAACGGATTCATTTGGCTTTCTCTCATTTTTGATTCAAGTTTCCTCCGTACTCCTCCCGTTCTCCTTTCTTCCTCCTTTCTCTATTGTAAAAAATTTCACTCAATGGATGTCACATGTCCCTTTCCTTTTTCTTCCTTGATGAAATCCCTTTGTTTCTTCATCTGAGTTTCACTCATTTTTTCAACCCATTTTTCTTTTCCCCCTTAAGACTTTTTTTTTGTTGAGCTGCTCCTTTTCTCAAATCTCCTTTCCTCCTATTTGTTCTTACCTCCTTCCCATGATCCCCCATCCCCTCCCCTTCCTCCCCCTTTGACCTTTCTTGAAATTTTGTAACGATCTAAAATGACTTCCATGTCTCCTTTTCTACATGGTCCTGAACCCCTACCACCTTTCACCTCTTCTCCCCTCAGAAGTTTACTTTTCTTAACTTCACCATTTGACCAAATTTTTTCTCTTCTCTTTTGTTCCTCTCAACCCCCCAAGGGAAGGTCCACAGTGAGTATACATGTCCCCCCTCCCTCAGCTTTTTTCCCTTTCTCCCCACGTGGATCCAATGTTTTTTTTCTCTTTTCCCACATCTTGTTTCCTTCCTTGCTTTAACCCCCACCTTTCAACCCATGTTTTGGGACTCCTCCCTTCTTTTACCAGTATAAAATGAATTCAGTTATTTTTTTCACTTCCTCTAGGGATTGACTTCTCTTTTCCTCCCTTTTTTTCTGTTCTCCACGTGTTTTCTATGTACTTCCTTTTTTGATTTCAATTGTGTTTGAGGTTCTCTTGTCTGTCGAACCAACCGGATAATCTTTGTCCCCATAATAATTGGTAGCAAATTAACACCCCCACATGTATTTGTCGCCCTTTAAACAATTACTGGCCCCCCCCCTACTTTTTCCCGCTCTTTTCCCTACCCAACAATAATTCCTCTGCTCACTACCCTTATTGTTTTTTTCTCCTCAAGTTTATTGTCCTTATTTCACAGCTTCTTTACTTGATTTCTAGGGGTGTTTCACACATTTCCCTTCTTTCCTGGACCTTTTCCTCCCCTTTCCATTTTAATTTTTTCTTCCATTTTTCCCCCTTTTAACCTACTCCTTCTTTGATTTCTTTGACAACTGCTCTTCCCTTTTGCCCCCAAAAAACGGTTGGGGTGGGTTTTTCCTGTTTTTTTTCAATCTGGTACTTTCTTCTTGTCCTTTTTTTCCCCTCTCCTTTTTTAGTTCTTCCTTTCCCCATTCCCGATGAAAAAGACTCCTCACTCCTGTACCCCATGATGCTTCTCCCTCAATTCTCCCTCTCCCCACAACAACTGAACCTTTTTCCCCACCAACCCATCCTTCCCCTTCCCCCCCCTCCCACCCATCAATATTCTTTCTGCTGGTCTCCAAGACTTGGACACCCCCCCCCCCTGAGTACCTCCTCACAAACACAACCCATCTTCATTGTCTTAAGAGATTGTTCCTTCCCTTTTTTTTTTACCCTTGTACTCAATGGATTTGTATTTTATGTCTCCCCTCCAGTAAAACCAGGCTTCTTGGCAAAACCCCCCTTTTCACACCCGCTTTCCCTACCCCTCCTCCCCCATCACAAAGGGATTCTTTTTTTTTGGTAATTTCGTCAATTCCGGTTCTTTTCACCAAGGAGAAACGTGAGGGGGACCTCACCCCCCTTTCAAGCTTTTTTTCCTCAAAACCCCCCCCCGCTTGTTCTCCCCTTCACGATCCGTCCCCCCCCCCCCCCCAATTTGAAAAAACCTCGCCCTTCCAATTATATTCACCTCTCTCACCCCTTCCCCTTTTCGTTCGAGCTGTGGTTTTCTCCAGCCTATTGACTTCCCCCTGACCAAACCCCCCACCTTCCACCAGACTTCCCTCGCCACTTCCCTTGTGGGCCCTAGAATATGGAGTTTTCCCCCCATACACTTACCCGAAACTGATTTTCGCTTTTTCTTTGAGGTAGGACAGCCACATCACCCATCCCCCACTGTAGACCTTTCTCTCTTTGGTCTGGGTGATAACCTTCCTCCTATACCCAACCCTTTTCCCCCTTTGTACCCCAATTTTTTCCCTAAATCGCCCACCACCCTCCTCCCCAGCAATGATTTTCTTTTTTCCGGGGATCCTCCTGATGATCGGGACCTCGTATGTTTTTCTTTGCAATTCGGCATCTTTCAACCTCCTTTGACCTCACCCCCTTTCTTTTTCTTTCCCACCGCCCCCCCACCACCCTTGTCTCCCCATTTTCTCCCATTTTGATACGGGTGCTGAGGATTCTGCCCTTTGATGGGTTTTTTTTTTTTTTTTTCCCACAATTGGTCTTCTTTATGCTGACTGTGTGCCCCCCCCGCCGTGATTCCTTTTCCCCCACTCCGAGCCCAGTAGGGGGGTGTAAGGTTCTTCCCACCTTCCTCGCCCCCCCCCTGCTAATTTATTCTTTTCCCCCGGTTTATCAAAAAATTCTCTTCTCCAAGAACCCAGACCTCTTTGATTCATCCCTCCTTTTTCACCCCCCCCCCCCCTTCTCCCCTCCATTTCTTCCCCCAGAGAATTTTTTGGACCCCATCCCTCACTTAACATAGTGCAATAGCCCAACACCGAAGTTATCAACGTCCGAGAGATACTTGTGCTCCCTTCCCTATCTCCTTATCTTCCCCATCTTTCCCTTCTTGGTCTTTTCCTAGTCTTTTCCAATACCGCACAGTCCACTCTCCCTTCGTAAGGTCTGGTAATTGTAGTCCACTCTTTAACACAGACTGGTGGTGTTAACAGAGTCTTGCGACATCGTCTCTCCCCTTTTCTCGGATTCTTAACACAGACGTCGCAGGTATCTCCCGTTTTTGCTTCTGTCGAAGTTCGGACTTCTCTTCCCTGGTGACTTTCCCTTGGGTCCCTTTTTAGTCTCCCCCCATCACTGTTGTTAAACTTCCTCAGGTTCCCCACTTCTCATTATTCCTCTTCT
>Ga0179593_1384355_pt1 | contig 14989 bp, 19 predicted proteins | sample CZODoug2_1_08_16_FD_185931 | JGI IMG/M metagenome (GOLD analysis project Ga0179593, IMG submission 185931) | Vadose zone soil fungal communities from Angelo Coast Range Reserve, California, USA - CZODoug2_1_08_16fungal (PacBio error correction) | ecosystem: Environmental > Terrestrial > Soil >... | reverse complement strand
TCGTGCCCGATTCCTCATTCGTCCACGCCCGGTTCTTGCCGGTTAAATAGAGATGAATCAAGCAGGAGGAGCTTCGCATCGGTCCTACACAATAATGGATCCACGTCTCCCTTCCTCTTCTGCGTTTTCCGAGTAGATGCCGGTTGTGTTCTTCAAGTAGACGGGTGGGGCCTTCCGACCACAATTTATATTTTTTTTCCCTTCGTCTTCACGTGATACGTTTCGTCCCCCTTTCGCAAGCTGATGTGCCCCCCCGTTTGTTCCCCCCGGGCACTTTTGCGGACATAGTTATATCCTGGCCTCCAACACCTTTATGCAATCGTGCGTTTGACCTCTTCGATTCAACGCGCCCCATACCTCCCTACCCCCCCCTTTTCTGCCCCTTTTGAAATCATGGTAACAGGTCGTATAGAGCTTGGGTGTTTCGCGTAGACTGCGATCTTGCCTGAATAGTACCATGCAGTGAGCCCACCCCGTATGCGCCGGCATCTTTCCCTGAAAGACTCTCCCCGATTCAAATCCGACCCCCTCCCCCGTTTCCTTCTGCCGTTATCCCCCCCTCATCGTTTAACTTTTTTCCTCGTTTTTCCTAATTTTCCCGCAAGAGTGCTGTGTCACCCAGGATAACGTTTTGTTCCATCCCTCCGTCTCCTGCGTATCCTCTTAGATGAAGTCATTGTTCAACTCTTCATCTTTCCCCATGCGTTCTTTTTGGTGCCTCGTATTCCCGTGGAGGTCTCAGGCCCGCACCTTCCCTCTCTCACATGTGTGCCGCCGCTGGGAAAAGTTCATTCCCCTCCCATTTGTCGACCCGAGATGCTTTTTTTTTTTGGGGGGTTCTGGAGAAGGAGGGTCGGGCCACCCCCCCCTCCCCCCTACATCGAAACACAGATTTTTGATATTGATCCTTCATCTCCCACTTCGCTGTTCCTTCCCAGTTTGAAATATTCCCCGTCACGGGGACGCCTGTCCTCCTGTAGTTTTTCTTTATCGCTAGGGCGTCTTACTTTTTTCCCCCGCCACCTGTGGTTGAAACTTCGATGGTTGTCGCTCGGCGATTGGTGTCTACGAGTTTATTTCCCTACCCCCGTCCACGGAATCCACTCTCTCCCGTCACCGTTCACTTGTTTTGGCGAAACATTTGCATCACCTCGATTGGACTGTTCCCCCTTTCGTTCCCCACATGCTCCCTTTTTTGGATGGTGTACCATGATAAAAACCTCCTCCCTCCCCCCTCCTTTGGCCTTGGATTTAGACCTCAAGCTCCCCCACCCCCCTCAAGATGGTCGTGGTGTTGTGGGAGGAGAACCATCCGGTTATTCTTTCCCCCCATCTCTGCTGACTCTTCTTCTTTTCCTTCCTGTCTAACCCTAAAACGAGTTACAAACTTCATCCCCCCACCTCCCGTATCTTCTTTGGCGGCCCTACTGAGCAATGGCTTGCCGATCTTCGAGTTCGGCCATTTTCCCATTCGTTGAATGACGACTTCTGGTGCCCTCCCCCCCCTTCTGCTAGATTTATAGTTCAAAAGAACGAAGCCTCCCACGTGTGGACTCGCGCTAAGCCTACCAGTTCCTTTGCCTTCTTCTTCCCTCGCTTCCCTTCGTTTTTTGTCCTTCAAACGACCCCCAAACGTATTCTAACGCCTCCCCTTCACTACCCTTAGTAGTCTTTTTTGCTGAACCGATTAAAAGTCCTGTGGCGCGGTCACTCTCCCCCCTACCGACTCACCTTTCGTGTACTTTGGATTTGATATTTAGTTATTGGGTTACAATAAGTCTAGCCCGTTTTCCATTTCTTTCCCCCTAGTGGTTTTTCCCATAGTGGCCGAAGCTCAAGCCATTAGCTTACCCTTTTGTCCCCATCGTCGTAAGACGGGGTTATCCAGCCGGAGTTGATCTCTCTTTACTCCAAGTTTTTTTCGAGAGTCTCCCCGTTCTCCGAATCCCTGCTGACCGCATGGTTCCTTGTCTCAGAAAGGGTGGCTTTGCCACTTCTGCCAAACTCGGTACCCCACTCTTCGAAAATCTTTCACAAAAAGGACCCATCCGTCTTCTGTCTTGTACCCCCGCAGACCTTAAACATCATTCCGCCGCAGTAATTTTTTGTTCCCCTAATTCCCCCCCCCTTCCTCTGCCTCCTTCTTCGGGGACTTTTAAAACCAATTCTCTTCTGTTTTAGGTTGCGGCGTTCCTGGTAACCCCGTTGGTCTGCCGCAAGGATCGTTGTCTCTCGCTCGGCTGCCCCCCCCAACTAAGTGGACCTGATCGAGGAAGTCCCCTTTTTGATCTGTCGTTTTTCCCTTAAGAGCCCCCATGGTTAAGCGTGGCGTTCTTGCAGCGTCAGTGTCATTTTCGATCCTACTTTAATTCCCTTCCCGCCCTTTCCTATGCCTCCCACCTTGACTGGGAGTTACGTTTCCTTGATTGGTGAATGCTTTTTTCTACGAACTCGTGCCATATCCTACATTCAGCCTCATGTGTCCGTGCCAGCAATATGGTCGCCCACATCTTTTTAGTTGGTTCCAGGATAGCGGTTCCCTTCCCCACTTCCCTTCTTTGTCGCGTCTTTCAAGGTGTCCACTCTCGTTCTCGATTTTTTTAACGGAGTTGCCGCTGTTCCCGCTGGCCTGTTTTGGTGCCTGAAGCGACGGTTGCCTGATGTAGTCCGTGATTTTTGATTCCGCCCCATGAATTGGAGCCAAACGGCCAGACCGAAACCCCTCTTCAATCCAATTTTTTCGTGGGTTTCGCCATTCAGCCGCCCCCCCCCTCTGGATATTAACGGCGTCACCGCTTCCAGTCGTCCGTATAAGGATGCTCGTTCCCATGAAACGAGGTAGTGGAGTCTACGGTTGCATTAATTATTCCCCCTATGTAGTTATTTTGTATTCTCCAAACCGAAACTTTCCCTCCTTTTTCCGCCCAAGAAAAGATCTCCTGTACTCTCCCCCAGTTCTTTTTTTATGGCATCCCCCTTTTCCTCAACGCCCCCGTTCTCCTGTAATTTTTCTGAGTTCCTTCCCCGTCTCCTCGTTGCCATCGCGGCAACCATCCCTGTCAGAAATTTTCCTCTCTTTTCTTTTTGAACAGGACCTATGCTTCGTACTTCCTTTATTCCGGCGTTTGGACCCCAACGTATACCCCTTTCCCTCCTCTGCCGTCCTCCTCTTTTTCTCGTCATTTAGCCCAAGTTGATCCCCGATGATCTCCTTTTTACCTCTTGGTTAAGGCTCAGTGCCTTTTTAATGATTTGTGTTTCCCTTGGCGCGCAAGGACCTCGCAAGTCTCTCGCGGCAGGCCGAGTCATCCCTCGCGGCCCTTTCCTTCCCACCCCCCCACACCCCCAAGGCTATAAGAAGGGGACCCCTTCTCTTCAACCTGTATAGTATGCTTTTTTTTGTCGCGCCCTGTAGGTCCAGAGAAGAAATATTTTTTTTTTCTGCCGCCTTTACGAGGAGATGGCGCCCCCACCCGGTGATAAGCTGTCTCCTCTTGTCAACGGATCACCGTTGTTCCATCATTTAAAAACCCCTATTGCCCTTTTGATCGATCAACGCCATACTTTGACGAACAAGCCACACTTTCACTTGTCACCTTTTGCAAGCGTTTACCCTAAAGCGCTCAGTCCATCCTGGGTCCCATTCTTTCTTTGTGGAGACCACTCTGTAGGAGCCGCCGTGCTCTCGCTCGCCGAACAGCCTCACCTGCTGGACGATTATGAATTTCCCCCGACCCCCCCCCCTCCCGAAGAAGGCCTTCTCCTCACCCCTTCTCTTCTTCTTCCTCCTAGATCGATCCTTGGTGCGAGGATGGCCCCAAGGTCTTTTTCTTTTTGGATTGCAATCGCCCCCAGCACCTTTGAGGTTTCCCCCTCTTATCAGACGCTTCGTCCCGCCCTCGTTCACCAAATCCTTGAACGGCTTTGTGTTGCTTTTCCGGTTGCTTCTCCCCAGTGACGTGTTGCTTTTTTTTGGTTAGTCCGTAATTCGTTAATCTCTTCAATATACAAATTATGGTTTTCCCCCTTTGTAAGGGTCCAACGTGATCAGTTGGCGACCTCTCTCACGCTTTTCTTTTTTCGCGGGTTTTTCGGTCTCCCGATTAAACGGTAGTCCACCAAGACGGCTCTTTCTCCGGCCTATCTGACAGCGGATTCCCCCACGATATACCCCACCTAAACCCCCGGTTGCCCCAATCCTGGTTCCTGCTGTAGCGACGGTGGGTTGTGCTGACGTCCTCTCCCGCGCGTGTTTTTTGAATAGTCATGTCCGCTAGTATGCCCCTTTCTGCCCGTTTAAGCTCCCCTGAACGCCTCAAGAACATTTTCACCATCCGGCAATGGTCTTTTCCGACCCCTCCCGTATCGCCTATCTACTTTTTTCTCTGAGGAGATATAGGCCCTTGCATCGTGCCTGTTTGTGAACGTCAACTTGTTTCATACGTCCGGCAGCCTTCGAAGAATAGGAATGTTTTCCCCTGTTCCCTATGAGTCGATGAGTTATGCTTGTGGTTTCCCGTCTGCTTTGCGGTTTGCCTTTGCCCCCTTCAGACTCCTCCCCATCATGTTCTCGCCTTTTCCGGACAAAGGGCGGCCTTCCACCAGTCAATTTGTCGAGCCCTCATGCGGCTCGGATTGCGGGTCGGGCCATCCACCTTCACAATCGCCTCGAACCCTGATCCCGATAACGACTTCCTCTCCCCACTATCCTGCTCTGAAGTTGTGGCCCCCCCATCAGTACTGGACTCTTTCCTCCTGTAGTCTTCTTCAGGTTGATCCTTTTTGAGGGTTCAGCTGCTGGCTGGGCTTTTCTTCCACCCTCCTGAACCTCGTGTCTGGTTTTATTTTCGTTGGTTCTCCGATTTATTTTCGGCATCCAGACTACCTTTCGCCCCTCTCTTCAGGCACCTTCTTTCTCACATTCCAGTTTTCATTAAAGGCCTGGTCACTTTTGCCCCCCACATCGAGAACCAGTGAGTGGTCACGGGATAAACCTCCCCGACTCATGAACGTGCTTTCCAATTTTTCTACCCATCCTTGCAACACCCTCCCCCCATCATGGGAGGCGACCATTGATATGGACCACCACATTTCCCCAGGCCGCGGTTCTACTATCTTCACTTCTCCCCTCCCAACTCTTAACCACTCTTCCGTCACTCCCCTCTTGTAGGCAGAAAGCTGGGCCGCTTTTCCTTCGTATTTGTCCCTTTCTTTCAGTCACAGTTCGGCCAGTACCCTCTGCCTCCCTCCAAGCTCTGTTGGCTCGTCCCGAGACGGAAAGCCCGAGCCGACAACTGCCTCGCGAGGCATTCGGTCTCACGGTCTTTGCAGTGATGAGTTCCGCGCGACAACCACTGCCTACGCCCACTGGATTCTTTAAAGAAAACCTTCATTCACATCAATTACTTAGTTTCTGGAAAACGCTTCACCCCTTCAGGCTGGGAGACCTTTTGAAACCATCCTGTCCACGCGGCTCTGTTGCCTAATTTAGCGGGTTACCCAGGACTCGCTCCAGAATTGGATTCCTTTGTTCCCCCCTATTATTTCTTTGATGTTATGACCAATATTGGAAGTTCACCTTTTCTTAGAAGACCCTGTCCCCCCTCGGTCACGCGTGGCTTTAACGATATTTTATCACTCCGTTGGTTTGTTTTTTTGCAATTTTTTTTTTAAGCCCCGCGTGACCCTTGTATACAGGTCTTAGAACGACCCAAGGTTGAGAAATATGTTTCCTCCCCCCCAGCCCCTGAGTTACCCCCCCATGTACACCAGAAGTGAGGGATTAGATTAGTTTTAACATCTCGACAAGCCCCCCCCCTCCTGGATCTTTCATGGAAGGCCGCTGCTGAGCGCACCTGCTTTTTTAATCCAGTACCAGAATTGATAGGGGCTGCCTGTTGTCCGGACGTTCATTAATCCCCCTTTTTTTGCTGCCCAGGCGAATGAGCATCGGATTGACAGAAGTCCTACTGGTCAGTCCACTTGGTCGTGCTTGGTCTTTCCTTCTACTAAGAGAGTTGCTCTTTTTTCTGCTTGTTTTTAGCTTTCATGCCTTTTTCCTGTGTAATTACCAGAACTAAGTCCAGCCCCATGCTTCACTCCATTCCATTAATGAGTGCGCCCTTTTTATTGGAGTCCTTAAGAGGTGTGAATGATTTGTTCGGACTCCTGATGGACATTCCTCTTCGCCGAGCCATTGTTCGTGGTATATAACGGATGGTGCCTCACATATTGGGGTTGCAGTCGTGTTAGCTGTTATAATACATTTTGCCATCCCCTTTTCCTTTCGCGGATTTTTCCAAGTGATAACCCTCCCCTCTTTTTCTCACCGCTTCCCAGCTTTCACTATGTTTGTTTTTTTGATGCTTGCATGTCTTCCTTGAACGGTGCATCCTTTGATGGTGAGTCCCCCTGTAGTCTTGACCTGTAGCCTCAACTTCCCTCTGATTTCCAATACACGAGACCAACCCGGACCCCTGCCTTTTTTTCGTGGTGAATCCCAATACATCTTCCACTATTCTTCTTTCTCTCTTACCCTGCGGTCTACACGATATTCCTTTATCCTGGCGTTATTCGTCAACTGAATTCCCTCTCCTGCCCTTCTCATCGTTGACTCTACCTCTGTGTTTTCTTTTTCTTCCCGATTTGTGACTTTCGTTCAGAAAAGATCAATGAGTTAAAGACCGCTTTCCAGGAGTCCCCAGTCCCTGTGAATGTCCTTAACTTTTTGGGCAAGCGAGAGCCTTTCCCTTTCGTCGTCTGCTTCTCGTACTAGGAATACCGCCCCGCCATACGCGGCCAAAAGAAACGCCTGAGTTTTACTATTCCTGTTAGACCCAGGTGCCTTCTCGACTTCCTCTATGCTAGACGTAACTTTCTGCCCCCCCCATCAAAGTCACTCTTCCGGTCCGCTATTATCTAAGTCGACCCCCTTCTCCCCCAAGATGTCGAGATGAATGCGGAGCCTACTTGTGTGCTGCCTCCTTTCCCCCTCCCCCGGTAATTCTCCTTCGTGGGGATGAGCCCCCCTTGCAGAGCCTCAAGATGCAGAGCCTGCATAACCCACGCGCAGATAGAATCTACTCAATCCCACAACCCCCCACCGTTGCTAAAGCCCGGAGGGTCCCACTTTCCCGTTAGATTAGTATTTTGAGCGCGTTCGGCATTACCCGGCACCCGCGCCGTCATTTATTTTGTGGATGCATCCTGTTCCCTTTCGGATCAGGTCTGCCCCCCCGACGTCCCCGGAACCTGTTTCCTGTTCGCCACTTTATGTGTTCCATTCCCCCCTCGGGGAAAACACCCCATATGTCACTTGGGTTCTGACCCTGGCTGATTCCCACCTACCAGTTCACCAAAACGTCACTGTATGACCCCTCTGCCAACAAAAATTCTGTGTAGGATTTCTTCCCCCTGATGTTCTTTCGCCTTTTTTTTGCGTTCTTCATCGTCCTACCCGTCCCCTATAGCTTACATGCGTTCCCCGTAAAGAAGAACCTTTTCTCTAGACCCATACTTCTTTCCTCATCCTCTTTTATCAGACCTTGTGAGAATCTAAAAAGGTATTTCTGAGCGAACTCATTCCCCCCTCCCCCGGTGTCTTGGGTCTTCCTGATTTTCTCCCGAACGCAATTGCCCTCCCCTCATCGGTATAAAACACTTTTCGCCCCCCCCAGTTTTGCTCTCTGTAGTTTTTCTGGCTTGTTGAGGTTGTTCCTTGGTCACGTCTCGGTTTTTTCTCGTTTTCCATCGAACCCACTTTATTATGGGTTGTTCCGGGTCCTGGTTTGTTTTTGTCAATGATAAGGTTCCATCAATCACGCGATTTGAGCTGTTTCCCTTTTGCGACACTCCATTCTTTCAAGGCGTTCTACCCCTTCTTTCATCGGCGCTTTCCTTTGCAATCGACTCCGCGCTCCCATTCCGTATCCCCCCCTTATGACAAGGTTTCCCAATCTTTGTGGTGGTTGGGTTTTTTCAATTGCTAGCGCGCCCTTTTGAGACTCTCCCTCCGCGGGCTTCTTTCACTTTATGAAGCGTCACGTCAATTCCCGCATCATGACAAGCGGCCGTTGTGGTCACCACATCCAACGAACGCCGCCTCTTTTTTCTCCCCTTTTCTCTTCTGAGAATAACTCTTTGCCCATGCATGAGTGACCTGCAAGGTAACCTTTTTTTACTCCGTCAGTAGGCTGAGGACGACGCTTCGATGTCCCCTCTTTTCTCAATCTGCGAAGTCGCACGTTCTTGTTTGTTTTACTGTCGTGCTGGTAGGCGCAGTCTACTTCTCACTTTTCCATGTTCATAGAGATTGCAGGGTGCCTGCACCCAAAGAAATTTGTCGACTAGGAGTTGGTCTTGTCTTTTTCAGTTAGGCGGTGGCTCCCTCCCCCCCCCTTATTCCACAATCTCTTGAACAGATTTTATTAAAATGATTGTTCCTCCCACTACCTTTTCTTCCTTGGAGAAGTCCTTTTGCCTTTAGTTCGTTTCCATCCCTTTAAGCGAATTCTCCTCCAGAGGGGCGGCTTGACTTGGCTTTCACCCAACGCCAATTGCTTTTTGGACACTTCCCCTAGTGGCGTTCTCTTTTTCTGGTTCTCCGCCAGGCTGCACCCTTTCCAAGGACTACCGCCCTCGCTTCAGTGCAACCTCACGTTGAATGACATTTCCCTTGAATTCCAGCGATGTCCTAGCATTGGCAACCCGTTCACCATCCGATGAACGTGGAGGGGTACAACTGAGTATAAAAATCCGCCTCAGAAGAAGCTGGTTCCCCCCTTTTATGAGAACGATAAAAGTGTCAAACCACCCTCGAGGACTGTTTTTCTTGTTTACCAACGAACCACATGAATTAGTAGGTAATATATATTTTCTCATGGCCCTATCCCTAGTTACTAACACCCCCCCCATCATTCACCCCCCCCACTCTCACTAAATAAATTCTTTGTGGCTTTTCCACTCATGAGTCTTTGGTTCTTTTTCTTAGTTTGTTTCCCGAAGCCGATGCCTTTGCAGACGCCCGCTTCCTTTTCTTCGGCTTCTCTTTCCCTGTGCAAAGAATAACCGACCCTTTCCTTCGCGTCTCATTTACTCACGTTCTTTTTCCGGACCGGCGCGACTTTATTTCACCCTCCCCACCCTGATGACCTGAACGCAACCCTGCGGCCCCTTTCTCCCCCTGTAGTAGTTGGATGCCTTCCCACTTGGCGCTCATCCCCTGAGAATTTCTCCAGACAGCTTTTGAGCAGGGCTGTGCCCTTTCATCGTGGTTACAACTCGAGAGCCCGCATGGCCCTTTTTCCAATTTTTTTCATCCCTTTTTTTTTTCTGACCCCTGCACAGCAGCTTCCCCCCACCCATGTCGTAAGAGACCCTTGCGGGTCACTAAGTTGTCTTTCCTTCCTCTCTCTTTTCCATCAGTTGTTTTTTTGAGCTCTCTTTAAACTTCTTTACGACCTCCGTGAACGCATCTCTCCTTACCCTCCCCCTTTTTTGGTTCCCTCCGCGGATTTTGGTCCCCCAAAGGTCGACCCACTTGACCCACACTTCCAATCGTTTCTCTCCGTTTTTTTTTTTTCGAAATTAAAGCCCAGCTTTGTCGCAGTGCACTTGTTCCCCTTTCCTTCCCCCCTCCTGCGGTCTTCGGCCCCCCTGAGGCTGCATTTTCAGCCCGACTACTAATTGATAGTTTGGAGTTGTTTTCCCGGCGTTCAGGTCACAGTTTTGTTTAGTTGCCCCTGCAGGCGACGTCCCTCGCTTCGCCGGCTTCCCAAAAGTGAGAGTGAGCTCTCCTTTCCCGTGGTCGGATTCGGTTTTTCCTGATCTTCCATCGCGTGAGATTGGCGGCGCGGCGTCCCTGCCTTGTTTATTCCCTACAATTGCTGGCAATCCCCTTGCATCATGCGTTTCTCCCCCCCCAAGAATGGAGTAACCTATTTGTTTTTTGTTTGTTTGGCCGAGGTTGGCCAATGAAGACTTTATCTATTTCCGCGCCCCGGGCGGCATGTTCGCCCTTCACATTGATGGTGGTGGCAGGGGTAGCTGTTCCACCCAACAGTCCACCCCCCTGCCCATTCCCCCCTTCCGGATTTTTACCCAGGTGATAAAAAGCCTCTCGATTTTTCCTCTTTCCCCTGCCTCATTTTTTTTCTGATGTCTTCCCCTTGAAACTTTCTGCCTGAGAGTAATCCGTCCGCCGCATGGGTGTGGGTGTTTTTGTGCCCATCTGGTTCCACCACGGCAGTTAGTCCGCAAAGTTTTCCCCTCCATGTGGGCTGTTTGAAAGCCAAGCCCCAGCCCTCGCCCTCCCATTAGAATTGATGAATTCGGTCCTTTCAGTTGGGCCAGGTTCTAGTTTTTATTTTCAACACTGAAGGAAAAGCGCTTTTTCTTTGAGCATCGTTGATCTCACTCTGTATGTTTCGTCTGTAGTCTATGTTTGACCGTTGATAACGAACGCATTCCGCCAGCCCCATCTCACACTTTTTTTTCCTGCCGACCTTCAAGCTTCGAGCACATGTTTCCTTTGAGGAGGTTGGTTTTGTGTTCGGCTGTCCCTGTCCTGCGAGGTGTCACACCATTCCTCCCCTCCTCGATCGCCTTTGAGTTTAAAAGCCCTTCCATTCTAGCTTCGTCCTCCTGCAGAGTCTCACCCCCTTTCTGTTACTTCACCACTTGCTGCTTTTATTGCTGGAAACCGAGAACAAGCTTTCCGATACAACCCCTCATTTGGTATATTCCTGTATTCTTGCGTTGCTTGCGTCCTGCGGCTCCTGCCCAGGTCCCTGAGCCTTCTGGGCCCCAAGTCTATCCTCATCACCCACAACCCCCGGCCTACGCCGTTCCAGAGGGACCAACTTTTGTAGTCGTATGGTTTTTTCCCTTTCTGGTTCTCATTCCCCTTAGTTCAAGAGAAGTTCCCGTTGTGTATGAAGCCCTTGTCAATCGGTAATTTCGTCCCCCAAACTCCGGTAGCTGCCCCTTCCATTCGTGCTCCCTTATTTAGCACCTGATACGTGTAAAGGATTTTGTCACACTCCCCCCTCCCCCATTGGTTTCCCTATTGAAGAAGCCGCCTCTCTTTTCCCTCCACAATACTTCACCTCCCTTTCTCTGACGAGAAACTCGCTCTCCAAAAGCCTTTTTGCCATTTTTATTGTTTTAGACCGATTTTTGCTCGGCAGTGGAGTTCCCCTTTCCTCAGCTAGAGTCCCCTGCCCCGTGCTGGTTTTTCTCATGTCCCTAAAGCACCTCCTTGGTCTTCTTTTATATCTCTTTAACTATAAGTTGTTGTGTTTCGAGTTCATGGGTTGCTCGCCCACAGTTTTAGTGGAAGGATTAGATTCGACCGCTTCCCCCCCTCCCTGTTTGGGCCGGGTCCTAGTATGAAGAAGCAACTCCCAGGCGGAACCGCCTCGGCTCACAATTTTGGTTCTCCAACCGGCTTTTTTCTGCCGCTGCTTCAGTTTTTATCCCAGTGACGTTGGTGTGTAGGTGTCGTCACGTCTAGGCGTGGAACCCCCCCCAATTCATTTTTATGGTTACCGGGACTGTCTTTACCCCAATAGCCAACCTTTCCCCGCATTCCGTTGCCCGCTCCCGTGCGGTTTTCCCCCAGTAGATTCCCGGCGGCCTCCCCCCACTAGGAATAGGAGCCCCCTCCTGCTCTCCGCACTCCTTAACGATATCAAAGCGGGTGGCATCCTTTCCCCTTTTTCTTTTCGCGGTGGTTGGATGCCAGGCTGACGCTTGATGAATCAAGCCGCGAGTTGCTCTTAATAGGTCTCCCCGGCATCTACGCAATCCGCAAGTCCTAATGAAAACCCCTCCATCACACATTCTTTTCCTTTCGACTTACCGCCATTCCTCCTTAGATGATTGAGCCCTACGGCGATCTTCCATGTTCCCCTTATCTTTTGTTCCAACTATCTTTCACCTTTTGGATTGAGCCTCTCTGATGAATGTTCTACCCTAGTTCCATGCTTCTGCTGCTGGTTTTTGACGCGTCGGTGAGGGATTGCATTGGCCTCCGCAGGCCTCCATTCATGTGCTCGGCGCTTCCTAAACGGGTCTGAATGCAAAAAGCAGTCCCCTGACGCCTCGAATTTTTGGATAATTCTTCTGTTAGGATTCACACCTCGCGCCCCCCCCCCCCCTCGTCCTCCTTCCCTCCTCTCCCCCCTACCCTTTTTTCATTAAGTTGAACTATCCGCGTATACTTTTCGTTCCTCTGTTCGCCGCCTTGCGGCTTTCTATCGACTTTCTTTCTCCGGTTTTCTGTCCTTTTGCTTTCCCCCCTCCCACCTTTCTGGGCCACCCTTTGGCCGGGTTTTTCTTTTGGCGGGTCGTTTTTAAGGATACATCGCCACCTTGCTCCAGGCACCCCCTCGGTCAAGCCATGCCGTCCCTTCCCCCCGCGATGAAAGGCCCGTTTTTTTCACCGTTCCCCCCGATAACTGACTTGGCAAAAATCCGCTTTTATCATGTTGCACGGCTTCACCTGTTTTGACCCACTATACACGCCTCTCCAACCCCCCCATCAAGATGGGAGGATCCCATACCCTTCTCCTCCCCAAACAGAACAAATGAGGGCGCTCCTCCCTCTTATATTAATGGGCCCACTTTAGTTTATCCCCTCACCCCCATCACACCAACCACTCTCACTATTTTAGGCGTCTCAGGCAATGGCTTCGCATGGCCCTTTACCCATTCTTCCCAAAGCTGCACGTCTCCGCTTCCGTGCCTCTCCTGAAACCCCCAGCCCTTTTCCGATTTTCCTTCGCGTCTTAAGTCTCAAGTTCTCTCTAGGCCCTTTTAATGTTCCCCCACTAGCTGGCATTGCAAACAACCCAACCGAGGGACATACCGTTTTTCAACTGTCCTTCCCATATAAATAGTAGTCTTCTTCAACGACAAGAGGTTTCCCTCCCGTTCGCGCTTCTTCTCCCCATAATGACGCCGGCGTCTGAATGGTTCCCTTTAGAGTTTACGTACTGCTGATTTGTTTCGTCCATTTCCCTTTCTTTCGGTGTTTATGCCCACTTTTGCCTGTACACAATTGTCTTTCTTGAAGACCGATGACCCTGCTTTGACTGGTTGGTTATTTCTTTACTTTCTCCTCTAGTTTTTTGCTAGCGATTCCCCGTTTTCCCTTTCGACCCGCGTGACGACTTTCTCGGTCTTTCTACGACAGTGTTTCTGGATCCGGCGGCAATGGTCAGACACCCCTTCTACCCTCAGGGCAAACGATGCGTGCCTTTTTCTTCGTGTACCCGCGAAATCAACCCAGCCCTGCGCACTCCTTCTTCCCCTTGTCCAAACTTAAAACAAAAAAAAAACCAAACCCCCCCCAAAACAACCCCAAAACCCACCACCCCCAACCCCACCAACCAAAACCCACACAAAAAACAACCACAACATGCGCGCGCTGCGCTCCAAATGAGGTGAACTGCCTGACTTACCCTAATGATTTTTGCGGTTTCGGCCCTGTCTTTCCCCGTTGGTCGTTCCCTTCCCTGCGAAGTGGCCGGCTTTTTCAAGAACGTGTTCTGCTCCTGACCGCTTCCCGTCCACATTTTTTTTTTTGGTCTTTTCTTAGAAACGAGCACCTGTCCGTGGATGCTGCAGCTTTGACCAGTGAATTCGAACTCCCTCTACTGGCCACCCATTTCCTCCTGCGGCGCAAAAAGACTTGTTTACGGCCATGATTGTGGTTGTTAATGCTGGATTCAATTTTCTCCTTTGTATCTATCTTCGCGCATTAATGGGTTTGTGTCCATATTTATTTCGTCACATCTTGAGTTGTTGCAGTGCGTTTACTGCCCGCCACGTCCCACGGTGCGGACTCTACCCATTTACCCCTTCTCGAGTGGAAGCTGCCATGCCTTTCCTCTCTTTATTCTTCATTTCTCAAAGTGAACGGTCATGCCTGAAGTTGGGCTTCTTTCACTGTTATGGCGCCATGAACTAGTGTCTACCCCATTGACAGAGACGCCCACATCGACCTCATTTCCAGAAAGGTGGTTTGTGAATCCCCCCCATCCAGGCAACCCCTTCTTCGATCTCTCTGGTGAATCATGGCCTGTTTCTTTGCGTGATAGTTTAACTGACTGTAACCTCTGTAGTGTGAGAGTGACGGCCCCGTGATCTCATTGTGTTTCGCTTGAGTTGAAACTTTTCCCCGTAACCAAGAATATGCTCCAAGCCAGGCTTTTCAGGAGTGAAATGTTTTGTTTCCCTCTCCTCCCCCTCTTCGTCAACAGCGGACTCCGATTCCGGTCTTCTTTTTCCGCACGCATAAGCCCGTGCAACCCGCAGTGGCACTCCTTTGCTCCTTGCCACCCTGACAATTATCGACAGCTTAGTCCTCTTCTTTGCGGACGATGGAACACAATATCAACACACCTGCCGGCACGCATTCTCAGCATAGAAATTTAGAAAAACTTTCTTTCTGTTCTACTGATTGTAACGGAATTGTTTTCTTCCTTCTCAGAGTGAGGGTTTTTCAGTTGCCGGCTCCCCTCTGCCCCGAGTCTCAGGCCTTCTATCCCCCCGACCTCGTCTCTCCCACACACCCGGCCTCCGTTTTTCCGATGGCACCCCTTGTCATCGTTAGTTTTTTTGATGCGTTCGCATTGAATTTTTAAGTGCCCTCCTTGTGGTGTAATATTCATCTATTTCAAACCCCCTCGGCTCCTTCAAAATTCCTGCGGTTCGCGATCCCCCGTGGTCAAGACCCCCGGTGAACACCCCCAATATTGATTTCCCTGCCCCCCCAATTCACCGCCCTTTTCCGTTTACGAACTTCCCCTGCAACAATTTCCCACTGTCATCTCACCGCGCCCCCCCCAAGAGCGCAGCCAACCCTGTTGGATACAATGATTTTTCGTTGACCCGATGCGGCTGCTCCTCCGAGGCGTTCTCATCAGCTATGACTTTCAGTGCTGGACTTCGCCTTCGACTATTCCCAGGACATTGGTCGCCCCCG
>Ga0179593_1373000_pt1 | contig 14989 bp, 18 predicted proteins | sample CZODoug2_1_08_16_FD_185931 | JGI IMG/M metagenome (GOLD analysis project Ga0179593, IMG submission 185931) | Vadose zone soil fungal communities from Angelo Coast Range Reserve, California, USA - CZODoug2_1_08_16fungal (PacBio error correction) | ecosystem: Environmental > Terrestrial > Soil >... | reverse complement strand
CGGGAAACTCCAGGCGTGCCTTTGCGATCTTTGATCCTATTTTGGTGGCCCGCTTCCGCTCTCCATTCGAGACGACGGAATTCCTTTTTGGGTGGACCTTTTGCCCTTTCCGGATCTTGTTTTTCCCCAACACCGCCCCCTCCCACCGACCTTCTTTTGCCCCGTTCGCAGCAGCCCGATTTTTGAACGGGCCATTTTAGATGGCCCAGGCTGACTCCCCCTCCAGATGCCCTTCGGGGGATCCTTATCCTTTTTTCGATTCCAGGATTTTCTGCATTTTTCGTCTTTCCTTAAGTATGATTGGTCCCCCATTTCCCGAATTGGAGGTCGCTTTTTACGGCATGCCTGTCGGTTTTCTCCGTGCCCAACACCCTTTCGAAAAGCTCACCCCACAACCGTGTCACCCCTTCTTTTAGCCCCTGGGTTTTTCTTTTTGCCACACTGGGGGCCGACTCTCCGGTGTTCTCCCCCCCCCTGAACTATACGCCCCGCAGTTAGTAGCCCCTGCAATGCCCCTTTTTTTTTTACAATCGGATTCTCCTGTTGCTTTTCTGAAGCTGTCGGCCTCTGATCACCTTATACACGTCTGCCTTCCCCTCCTTTGAAGCTTTCTTTTGATATATATCTCTTTCATACCCCCTTTTTTTTGTGGCGAGACTATACCCCTTGCGATCCGTTTAGGAACCCTTCCTTTTAAGTTTCCCCCCGACCTACTCAGACCTAAAAATCACATCTGAACCTTTGACGCTCCCCTCTTTACTCAAGCAATGCTGTGGCTGTTTAATCTGGTTACATAGTCCGGTGCGGATGTCAATCCCCTCCTGTTAACCGCTTTGGTCTTAACAATCCGTTTTTCCGGCGTCACTTCGTTTTTCTTTCTATTTCGAATCCTACTTGTGTTCTATCACATCAGTCTTTGTAAGTCCGTTTTTTACGACTTCCCCCCCCTTTTTAAGAGGCGGTGGCTTTTTTCCCCTTTTCGAATATGCTCGGCATATCACTTTCAATCTGGTCCGCCGGCGACAGATATACCGGCTCATCGGCTTGATTGTTTTGTGGCCATGATGCACTTCCCATGCGAGGCTTTTGTAAGTGTTGTCCTTTTTGCCAGTAGTTTTTTTTCCAAAGGTTTTGCACTTTTTCTGAGCCCTATCATTGCGCGAATTCCTGTTAAAATTTTAATCGTCGTCTGAAGCGACTTTGTTTCCAAGCCTCCTTGGAAAAGTCTTTTGGAACCACAAGCTCCCTGTTTCTTTAGAGAGGATCGACTTTCCTGTAAGCCATGTGACGGCAGCTGTTACAATCCCGGGACCGTCGCCTGTGAGCCACTTCTGCAGGCCTCCAGGCTTTTCATACAGACACCAGTAGGGGCTGTTGAAGGGTGTCTCCTTTAAGGATCTTGGAACTTTGTTTTCTTTTGATGACGCGCCCGTAAACATTTGCCGTACATTATTCTCTCCCCTTAACCTTTGCACCTTATCTTGGGCCAACCATGTAACCCCTCCCCGCCGCCGGCTTCGGTACACTTTTTTCCCCACAATTTCGCCCTCTCCCCACCGGACCCGGAGCGTCTGATCCTTCGCGTTTTCCCAGCTCCTGGCACGTTTGATTGGCCGTACCGGCGCGGCCCTTTTTTCGTTCAGCTGTCCCATCGCCGGTCTTCTCCCCCGTCCGTAGCGAATTCCCCGTAACTTCGGGTCTGTCAGGTCGATAAGTAAGGTCCCACTCGGCCTTTTCCAACCTTGTAGGTAGATGTCTCCCCCTTAAAGCGCGGTTTTTGCGCGATCCCAACAAGCAGCACCCCCCACACTAATCTTTTCTTTCCCTGGATACTGCGCTCCCTTCGGCCTCTGATAAATCATGGTTCATGGCCGTTTTTTTCTGATTCTACGGAGAATTTTGGAGCTCGGACACTATCACCTACCCCAAATCTCTGCGGGACTCTCGGGATTTCCCAAACCGTGTTTGGAAGTACGTCTTGAGGAAGGTCCAGGTATGGCCCCCCCGTACCGGTCTTAGTTATTAGATTAAACCGACCCCCCCGATTTTGGCTACGATGTTTTGGCCTCCTGTGAACTTTTTCTGACGATCCCCCTCCTCTCCTCCAGAAGGGAACCCCCATTTTTTTGCCGTCACCGACCTTTTCACGTAGTGCCTTCGCTTTCTTGTGGACAGTTCCCTTATCTGCAGTCTCTTGATTTGTTTACGGCATGCCATTGTTATTCCCAGATTCGCCGACGTACATTCCTTTTACGTGGAGGCGACATTAGCGGCATGTTTTCGTCCTTCTTCTCCCGGAGCGTTTAAAAACGTCTCTTCCCGATTCTCCTCGTTGGTTTCCCACTGGATGGTGTGTCGGTTTTTACACGTGTTCGAAGTTCTCACCTTCCTTCTCTTTTGTCGCCCACTTATTCACCCTTCCCTTCCTTGGGGTCATTGTTCACATCAGTTGCGACACTTAAGCCCGGCTGGACCTTTCTAAAATTGAAACCAACCCCAACGTGCCCCTTTTCCCCCTGGTAATTAGTATTTTTTTGTAGGTTTTACAATTGCGTTCACTTCCTGCCTTAGGGCAGTTTTTTTTTTCATCCACGAAACCAAGACTGGTTTGCGGTCTTTCGAACCCCCCCGCAGCAATCCGAACTTCTCCTTCCTTTCCCGCCCCCTAAACGAGTCCCCGAGAATCGTTGATCCGACCGGACCATCGCTATCCTTTGTTCGTCACTGCCATCCCCATATACACGTCCCGATGGCGTGTTCACTCAATGATGAACCCTTGATCCCGTTCATTCCCTCTGTTGTGGTACAGCAAAATCGCAGCGAGCCTCCCCCCCACGACTTTTTATTTCGCTTGCAGCCTATCTAGAACCTTGTCCCAGTGGCTCCAGGGGGTCCCCACATTTTCTGCCCTACCTTATGGCCCCCTGGTCCCCATCCGAGGCTTACCTTTCATTTCCATTTCTTAATATTCCCTTCGCCCTAAACCTTGTTTATTCCGCTTTCAGTTGTTACCCAAACCATGAACCCTGGTTCCCGATGCTTTGTCTATCGGTCACCACCCGTGTAAAAATCAAGGCCTGAAGGGTTTCCCCTTTTTCCTTCCCCGAGATTCTTTAGGATCTGAGTTTTTGAGTGCTAATCTTATTGGAATCCCTTAGACAGGTTGTTTTGCGCTTTGGAGGAGATCCCTTTCGACCCTCCCCTGACCCCGATCTCTAGTCGCCCCACACCTACCGTGGACAGAGGTGATTTTTGAAAAAGAGGGTTGCCCCGCCTCTCCAGCGAGTGGTTTCGTTGCGCCCCCATACCCCGCGGACGCACTTTTCTGACTTTTGCTCTTCTGTTTTTTTCCAAGCAACTTTTTTTAAACCTTCCTTTGATTCCAGCCTGTCTTTCCTCACCGTGTCACAGCGCGATGTCCAATGTTCGCGCCCACTTAAGCCCGTATTTTTCCCCATTTCCGTACCGAGTGAAGCCAGCTTTCGGGCGACGCTGGACTGACTTCTTGGAAAAATAATAAGTCCAGATCCGCATCTTACTTAAAGGCACACCCTTTTTGATTGTGCTTCCCACCCCTTCCAACTCCCCCTTACGCGCCCTTCTCCGAGTTCCAGGATCGGGCTGTGAGGGAGGCCCTAGATGCCTAGAGTTAAAAAACCAACCCATCGGCTGTCTTATTTTTCCCCCAAAATTACGCCTCCTTTTCAGTGACCACGACTCCAGTGTTACAGCCCACCTCGGCCCCCCTCGCCCTAAGTTTTAAGTTGTTTTCACCGGGGGTGTTCTGAGTGAGCGGTCTTTAGCGGTATGTTTTGTTTGGGTTTTGTTTGGTTTTTTTTGTTTTTTTTTCTCTGTTTTTTTTTTTTTTTTTTTTTTGTTTTGGTTGTTTTTTTTTTTTTTTTTTTTTGTGGCCGTCTTTTTGGTCCCATTTTAAAATTAGGGTTTATCCACCTCTTTTTTTCTCTTGGGCTCACTGCCGCTCAGGAGGTTTTCGCGAGGCCATTCTTTTCTGCACGCTCCCCCCACACCCCCCCCATTATTGTCCCCCCCAATCCAGCGGCTTCTGGTGAATCTTGCGTCCGGACTCATGTGACACCACAAGGCCTTTTCTCCACGCACACCCTTGATGTTGCCGCGACTTCCCCCTTTAAAGCGATCCCCCCCTTAGTCTAACTCCCGTCAAATAAATAAGGACGCGCTCTCTTTTATAACTTTCCACGTCGCTTTTCAGAAATAAGTGCCCCTTTTCCATTGTGAAGGCAGGAAAGAGTTCCCACTCTCCCTCCACGCCTCTGGGGGGATTTCCAGCCGCCCTCACCGGACGTTAAACCCACTCTTCGCCAACCCCTATGAGTTTTTTTGAAGTTCGTTCCCTTATCGGCTCATTGATGTACCGTTCAAACGACTTCCACTTCCCCCCTTTTTCCCACGTTTCTAAACTTTCTTTATTGTCAAGATTTGCTTTGTTTCCAAGGCCCTGAGTGTGATCCGGCCCCCCCCCCTTCCCCCGCCGATCCCCCCTTCCCCATTCCCATGACCGTTTTTAGCTCAGAGACAGAATTGAGCAGGCCTCTCGAGCCGACTTTATCTTCCAGCTTCGTTTTTTTTGGTTGGTTTTTCTCAATCCCGGCTCCCAACCGCTTCCTTTTTCATTGAATATCTAGTGCCAGTGACATCCTCCCCATAGGTGGTCTGACTCGGGTCTTGACACTGAATCTGAGATATTGTGGCCTCTCCCCCCCGGCAGTTGTAATCTGAGATACTTATGTTTTGATCTTTCGACGCCGGTCCATCCTTCTTCCAGCTTCTTTATTTTCTGTCCCCCCTTTTGGTCGCAGTTCCCCGGACGCTTCGGTTTTTTGTATGCGAATTTCGTCTCCCCCCCTCTGGCGCTGTTCCCCCTTTGTTGCCTCGGTTATTTTCTGTAAGTCCTCATCGGCCCTGTACGTGTGCTGACGTTTTACCCCCTGAACAATTGGACCATTCTCCTGATCGTCCCAGTTCCGTTGTGTTTTCCCCCAGTTCAAAATTCTTTTCACCCCTCCTTGGATGTAGGATGCAATCTTGTTCTTTAGCCTCGCGTTTGCTGCAGTGAGCGGGATTTCGTGTCCCGCGCGCTTCCCCTGAAGCGTGGCTGTTTTTTCTTTTAATCGGTCCACGAAGACTTCCTTTTTTGGACTGGTGAACCGTTCTCTCATCACCCCGCAACAAGTTTTCCAGAAAGCCTACTGTCCTGCCGGACATTCCCCAGCCTTGCGTTGGCTCCTTGCCAAGGGCTATTCTCCCAGACCTGGATCACCCTCTGAAGCCAGTCCCTCTTTCGCGTCAGACCTTCGCTTCTGAGAGGCGAGCTTTTAGCTCGTAAGCCTCCATCATTGCATTATTCCCTCCCTGAACAGACTTACAAACCGGCCTTTGGAAGGTTTCCGGCCCGATATATGCCTTGACCAAGATCAGCTTCCAACTAACAACAGAATCTGACCTTTGATTCCCGTGACCCCATTCTCTTTACAGGGTTCCCCCCCCCGCACCTGACTCTTCACCGAGCTTAGCTTGATTACAGGCTCCTTACTGGGTTTCTTCTGGTCGGGTTGTTCAGTAGTGTAATTCGCACGGCTCCTTTCTGCCGACTAAAGAATCCCCGTTGGCTCCTCTCTCTCTTTCCTCCCCCTGTTTGTTGATTCTCCTCCAATGTTTTGATCGTCTAGCCGTGTATCCTTGCTCCCGCCCGCCCTATGAAGAAATCCCCCCTGCCCTCCGATTGATATCCGCCTTTTCGTAGTCTCCATTTGGTCGTTTCTTGTTGCAAAATCCGTTCTGCGGATTTGTCCCCAGATTCTGCCCTGACTTCCGGGGTACACGTACCCCCGGGTCTCGATCTGGTGTGTTTCCTTAGATCCTTCTTTTTTTTTGAAGGCTCCTTGAAATGCATGGCCCTTGGAGACGTTTCCTTTGCGGCTTGATTTCCCTTCAGATCTCTTCCTATCATAGACGCCACTTCCGAAAGAATAATCCAGGATTCAGTCCTTCCTGCGTTTTAAGTTGTCAGCCCCTTGTCCCAGCGCATCCCTTCTAAGTGCGGCTGCAAGTGCCCTTTTTTTCGGTCGGTTTCCCCCCCTGTTTGACACCCTCCCCTTGGGACTCGATAATTCGAGTTGCACCCCAATTTAATTGCGTTTACCTTCATCACTAAAGAAATCTTGCCCCGGTAGATTTTCTCCCGGCGATGCCAGTCGTTCTTTGCTGTTCTCCGTTCTACTGGGCAGCCTATGCCCTTTGAACTTCCGACCTACTCTTTTTGCGAAGTGACTTTGTGTCCTTCGAATGTCTTAGCCTTCGCACTTTCCGTTTTCCCTTCTTTAACGTCCTCTCCCAGTTCCCGGCGTAAGTAATATGACTGAGTCTTTACCGCCCACCCACTGATGCCCAATTTTTTTCCCAAAAAAGTACTTGGCAGGATTCCGTCCCCTAATTTCCCTGCCTGCGCGACCCTCAAAACTCCTTTCCCCCCCCCCCCCAGTCGTGTTCCAACCCAAGATTGGGATTTAACTCCCGTTTTCCGGCGATAAGATTTCATCCTATTTCTTTGAATTCCGGTCTTCCGTTTCCCCCCTGCCGTGCGTAATCTCCAGTTTTGAGGAGCGGTCTACAGTCTCCCCTTTTCCATTTTTATGGAGGGCACTTAACTTGTTTTGACAGGTTTGGAAGCCCCCGGTGTGGTGCGATTTTCTCTTCAAACCACCGTACCGCCCCACCAGATGGCGAGCCGTTGTAGTCGGAATCGTTTTTTTTTCCTGCCTTCATTTCTCCTCCTTCCAGCCCTTACCATCCGTGATCGTCCTCCAACTCCATCCCTTTCTGTCCTTCCCCTTTTGACCTTTGAGTCGTTCTCCCCCCCTGAGAAGTGATGCCTTTGGTTGCCCCGCCCCGGTTTCCCCTCCGATGAGCCGGACGTGAACGAGTTCACCCCACCGTGTTTTGCCGATTGTTTTTCGACCGTGTTCCCACTCGGCCGTAACCAATTCCCTTTCAGAAGTTTCTCTCACTTTTTTTGGTGTACGTAGTGCGACCCTTGACCTTTTTCAGGAATTATATCTACAGGGTTATGTTGCGGTCCTTTAAGACCCTCCATCATATAGCATTGAACTTGTTCGTCCGACTTTTTGCAACATCACAGTGTTTTTTTTTTTTTCCGCGTTAGATTATTTGTTTTTATCTGTAGTACCCTTTCCTGTCCTTCTTCCCCTTATCGCTACGAACGATCTGTTTTTCAAATCGTTTTTTTCTCCCTTTTTTTTTGGTGTTCCCGAGTCTTGCACACCGTTTCAAAAGCCCGATTCCTCACAGTGGCCCACTCTCCTGCGTCATTTGGGTCTCGCCCCCTTTCCCCCCGTTTACCGCTGCCAACCCCGCCCCCCCCTCCTGTCGTACCGCCATTGGTAACCCACCCACTCCTTCCAAGGCTGCAGTGCCTCTTGTTTTTCCCCTTTACGTTCTTTTCCTGCTGAAGTTTTCGTCTTACCCGCCCCCCCCGCCGCTGTTTGTTGGGAAGAAACAGCGCAGGGCCTTCCTCACTCCAGGCCGCCCTTTTTTTCCCCTCAGCTCTTACCCTGAATCTTATCTTTTTGCATTTGGCATTTTTCCCTCCGGCCATAGTGGTTCCCTTGTGAAATCTATTTTCCCCCTGTTATGATTTCTTCCCCCCCAATATACACTTAATGACTGCTTTCGCGCCTCCGATTGTGCCCTCCTCCTGTGTCTTTCTGCTTTCCTTGGCCTTCCGCGGTGACACTCCCTTACTTCCGGTTTCATCCGCCTGTCCCGCCACCGATTTTCCCCCTTTTTCCAAGGTCCATATTTTTTTTCCCCCCTCTGCCAGAAACTTTTTTCGTCGGAGTTTTATAACTACCCTGCCGGGGAGTCCTTTCACCCACCCGTTGTAAAACTCCTCCTCATCAGTCCCTTGGACATCCTCAAGGCCGTCCTGGCTGAGAGCTAATCTATTCCATTTCATCCGTGTTGTTTGTTACTCTTGTACCTAGATTTCTTACCCCAGTTCGAGCCTCTTTCGTCTGTGTACTTTAAGTTTATTTTACGGGGTGGTGCCTTTCCTTCCTCTAACTGGGTCCTTTCTTGGAGTACAACACGGCACGCCAAAATTTCTTCGCATGACTCCTACGCCGGACCATTCCTTATAATAAATATTTTTTTCCCCGCGCTGCTGGTAAAGTATAAGCGATGTCCCCTGGACTGCTTTTTTTCCCTCAGCCCTGCTATCTAACGCTCCGTCGTCCTCAAGAGTTTTCCTCTCGCGGTATCCATGATTAAATGTCCCCCTCAACTTCTACCCTCTTACGCACTTTCTTTTCTCCCCTCCATTTCCATCTTCCTGGGAACACCCCCCATACGTGGCGAGATTATTTTTTATCCGGTAGTTAAATGCCCGGGATTTCTTTAGTTTCTGTGTGAGCGTTCTCTGTTTCTTCCCCCCCAAACTCGGTTGGTGCGGTTACTTCCGGCCCAACCGGACGCCCCTTCCCCGCTTTGACCCCCGGCTGTTAACCAACCACTTGCCCTGAGGTTTTTTTTTTTGGGGTACCCTCCCTGGTGTTCCGGGCCTGTTTTGCCTTTCCTGGCAACTTCGGCTCACCCCAAGCCTCCTTTCCCTTGCAGTAGTGGGATCCTTCTCACTTACACCAGTTACAGCTTTTCCTTCTTATGAAAGCCTTTGATGTCTAGTTCCCCTCCTCCCCACCCTCACTTTTGTTCCCCCACATATGGCCCCCACCCGGAGTCCCGGCATTCGCGTTTTTTTTGCGTTTCGCTTCCGACGCCTCCTGTAGATCTACGATGGCGTGCCCCGTCATTCTCCGCTAATACTGTGCCTGTCGACTATGACTCAACCTCCGATGTGATTGTTGCCGCCCCTTCCCGACTACCGGCCCTTTCATTGTTTCTGATCTTCCCCATTTGTGTTCCCTGTCTTTTACCGCTCCGCCTCCGTGCTAACTCCCCACAAGAAGATTGTCGTTCTCTTTTTTTGTCCACATTTGCCATTTTACTTGCACTACCTTCACCGCGGGTTTTTGGCGCAGTTCCCTGATAGGACATGATATCTTCCTCGCCCCGGTGGTTTTTTCTCGTCAAGACCAGACCTATTGCCCCGGCGATTTCCGCCAAGTAGGCCTAAGACTCTTCGCCAACCAGTTCCTATCCGTTTTACTCTTCGTTGATCCCTTGGTGGGACTCCTATTTCCCCCATTTCCCCCCACAGACGGCCGGCTCCTTCCCTCTCCACGACTTATCCTGGTCGCGGCGTTTTGGTTCCACGGACTGGACGACTCCCCATCTAAACAGGTGTTTGATCAGACCTCTTTGTTCAGTTCGCTTTCTTGAACCGTTTCCCTGTTGAGATTCTTTTGCCACCTTTCTTCGAGCCGCCGACACGTCATTCCTGCCCCTTTCCCCTGCCGTTCTCTTGCCAGACGATTGGCTTGTTGCCTGTGTCCTTTGCTCGATCTTCTTCCCTTTCCGCCCTTTTTATTTTTCAGGTTTTTGGTTCTTTGTTGGTTTTCTCCTTTCTTTCCTCTTCTCTTCACCACCTGCCCTCCCCCTTGCTTGACCGACAGCATTTTTTGTACTTCAGCGAGAGACCCTTTCTTACCTGCGTTGTTGGATGACTCGTTATTTTCCTTTTCCTCTTTTGGTTTTGGCCTTTCCGCTAGTGCCTTTTGTGTGCCCTCGTCTACGATTTGCGTGCGATCCAGTTTGGTTCCATTTTGGTTTTTGTAAAGCCTTTTACTGTACCGCTCCCTGTTGTTAATGTTTGTCTTTCGCGTCTTCCATGTCGTTTGCTGGCCCACGAATGCTTCACTCCTTTCTGGTTCGGGCGCGAATCCCCAGACCTCGTATCAGTCGTCCTTTCTTTTTTTTAACATGGTTTGCCCCGCGTTTCGGTTGCTGTTTCTTCTCGTCGATGTCATGCCCTGGACCAGTCCCCCTCGTATTTTGCGACGTGCCCTGCACTTTAGCGGCATTTTTTGCTGGTTCCTTCCCCCTCACTGTCTCCTTCGCTTTTTCCTGTGTTATTCGACAAGGCCCCCACAACGTTTAAAACTTCCACACCCCTTGTTATTTTCTGTCTTATTCCCACTCTGTTTCTTTGTCCCCTTTTTCAGGCGCATCACCCCGGAGTGGAAGTGTGTCCCCTTCTCCCACGAAAGAATGACTGTCCCCCCTTGGTTCGGTTCCCTGTCTTTTTCTCGCCGTCGCACTCCTCTTCCTTCTTTTACGGTATTTCGGGCGTCACTTGCGTTCATTACCGATACGTTAGACTGGGTCATTTATCTCCTGCTCTTCCCCCTACAACCATTAGTGCAACTTCACCTCTTTATTCGTCACCCATTTCAGGTGCCGGCAAATTTGTCCGAAACCCTTTTGGCTTTCTTGGCATGCAGTTCTTTTTCACTTCACGTTTACGAAGGAAGTCCTCCGTCCAGGCGCTTAGCCATAGCCTTCCCTGTGATCCAGTTTATCCGTGTTTAGGGTCTCCTTTCGTATGAGATGTCTTCGTGCCATGTAGTTCCCCTCCTCCCGTTTCTTTCCGTTTGCATTGTCTGACATTTGACACGCCGCCATCAATATGACATGACTGTATTTTTCCCCCCCGGCCCTGATTAACCTTTTCTGTCGTCCTAAAGATTTAAGCGCCACCCCGTTCCCCTGTTGCAGGGCAAGATCCCTGTGCGAGTTTCCGTGAAAACATCTTGAATCTTCCGTTTTTCGGTAAATCCTCCTGACTACACTGCCTCCTTCTTCGTATCTGGCTTTGTTTTTCCTCGGGCGGGGGACTTCCCTACGCGTGCCCGTCCGGTCTTTTTATGCAGGGGCACTCCGTTCAGGCTCTGGTCCTTGTAGAATTTCTCAGAGGTTTCGTTTTTTTTGCCGGTTCGTTGACCCCTCTTCTCCTCCTTCTTGTTTGTTGCGATTTTCAGCCCTTTCTTTCTTTTTTCCCGCGTAGCGTGCCTTCCCTCCCTCCTCCCCTCCCCCTTTCCGCCGTATCCGCTTCAGCTTTTCACGCGAGACCCATGTGTCCCCTCTTGTCTTCGTCGTGTTCGGGGCGGGTCAGATTATTCTGGTGCTTAATTTTTTTCCCTTCCGCAATGACTTTCTGATGTTTGATCTTTCCTGCTCCCGTTCTCCGATCGTTGCTTGCCCCCTCAGTTTGATTCCTTTTCGCCGCAGTGATGGTCGTGTGCGTCCTGCACCCCGGTTTTTCTCGCCATCTTGTATCGATGTCGACTCCCTCCCCTTTCCCTCCATGAGGTCATTCTCCGGTACATCAGTGTGTTCGGCAATCCCCGTAGCCTCACTGGACCTTGCTCTCTTTTTTTCAGAACCAGTTTTTTCGTGTGCGCCCTCATCCATTTTGTTTTCTTCTTCTTTTCGATCAAGATGGTCTACCTTTTTTTTTTCTCCTGCCTTGCCCGCCTATATCGCCCCCCCCTCGCAACGCCCAGGCTCAGTGTTCGGCGACTTGCCACGCCGTGCCTCACCCCCTTTTACCGTTTTGTAAGAATTTTTGTTGTCTGACGATTTCTTTTTTTTCCACGACTCACGGCGGGTGCACACAACTGCCTGTAATGTTCTTCCTGCTCTTTTGATTGATGCCCCATCCCCCCCTTTCTTCCCCCCAATTTTTGAGTCATTCCCCGTCCATCAGCGAAAATTGCCCGCGCATTATCTTTTACTCCTTTTAATAGCCGTCCCGGTCGCCCCTTTTTTCCGCCCCGTTGTTTTTCTCCTTGGATGCTAATACATTGATTTTTTCCCTCAAGTTATGCAACCCTGTGCGATCTACACGTTTGCCCCTTATCTTCTGCAGCCGGTCAATTTCCAGTTTACTTATTTTCTTTTTGTCCTTTCCGTTTCCCCCGTCTCTGCCAAACGGTCCCGCCGCCCCTTTTTACTCCCAGGCTATCGTTTCCTCCCGGTGTCCGCCTTGCGTATCATTTCCCATTAGTCTGCACCATCAACCTGGTTTCGATGCCGGAACAGGAGTCACACGCCAGCCCTTTTTTCTTAATTTATCTTTCCACCATTCCTTCAGTGTCCCCCGCAGGAGAGGCACCCGCCGGTAGAGCCCTATCAGGTTGCAATCAAACTACCTTTATCCCGTTTTTCAGTTTAACGGTCTGTTCCTCCGCCCTCGTTTCAGCACCTTTTCCGATTGCGGTCTCGTCCCCACTTTCCTCTTCAATGTTTATTTACCAATGTCGTACGTCCTCTGGTCGATACACGGAGTTTAGCCCCCCCCTCTGTCGGGCCTAACTTACAATGCTTTTTTTTTCTGGACGTCGGACACCTTGAGCCGGTTTGTTTGTTCAGCCCTCTGCGAGGTTTACCCCCTGTAAAACCAGCCCACGTGAAGCGGGAACTTAGATTTTTCTTCCGGTGGCTGCATCGAGTATGGGTGTTTTCTGCTTCGCCCACGTTTCCTCTACGGAACTTTGCCATTTTGTTCGCCCTCTAGCTATATATTGGATGGCCGGACCCTATCAGCCCCCCTTCTGGTCCCTTCCCCTCTCAGCGGACATAGACCGTTCCCCCCCCAACGTTTGCCGGTTGATGAATTTTCTTCGTTTGTCCTCTGGCGCACCTGATGTCCCCCCTTCAGTGTCCCCACGTTCCTTGTGCACGTGAACTGACCTCTCCACCCGAGACCTCCTGTCAGATGGGCGCAGATCTTTTCCTTGCCGTTACTTGTCCCGATTGAAAAACTCCTGCGACCCCGCGTGCCGACTTTTCTCAAATACTGCACCCCATCGACTCGGTGGTGTCCGTACTCGCCTTTTTGCGCCGTAACTTTTTCTAGACAGTTTAGTAGCCGCGGCGTCCTGTTATGGTGAGGGGACGATTTTTTCCACACTTTTGTCACGCACGCCTTTAACCCCTTTTTCCATTCGCCGAACGTCAAAATTCCACCAGCCGGCGGACTCCTCAGATCCGTCCCTATCGCGGCTACGTTTAACGTGCCCGTCGGCAGGCATCTACCGCAGCATCCCACCCTGATTTGCGCGACTTGTCCCACATCTTTGCGACAATGTTTGTGGTACTTCGTTTTGGGTGTGAACCTTCCCTACTTACTCTTCTCCCCTCTGTCTTCGTGAGCCAACATATTCATCCGTTGCAAGCCGGTGACCTGTTACCTGCAATTTCGAAGCTTCAACGCTCCCCCCCTTTTGAGCCCGAGGGCTCTCCCTCACCGTGCTAGACACCCCCCCCCACGGTCCCGTTCTACTTCACCAAGGCTGTCTTGGGCCTGACTGGGGTGTTTGTCCCGAGTAAATGCTCCTCCTGTCCGTTTTGTTCTACCCTTTCGGTATGGAGGTTCAGTTTTGTTGCCTCTCATACCCGTCCCTCTCAAGCCGTTTTTTCTCCCCTCTTTTTTTTTTGTAGAACACGCGATGCACAGCTCCAGCCTCGCCTTCTTCCGAGATCGTGGAAGAGGGACACCAGTTTCTTCTTGGACGCGTGTATCACGGGCGGAATCCCACCCTCCCCTACCCTTCCGTCCCCCATAAGTAATGCGTCCCGTTCCCCCTTCATGCCTGCCTGCCAGCTCTGCCGGTATGGGCGATGTCGTTCAGAGCTCCCCCGATCACCGCCGTAGTAGCCCTCCTGCGAGCCCCGACGTTTGCGATTCGATGTGGGTTTTGCAGCGGCAGTGGTTGCTTCGTTTTAGCTTTCCGGGTTTTGACATCCCCGCTGATGACCCCTGAGTTTCTCGGAAGCCGATTTTCGCCCGGGACCCCCCGTTTTCATTCACGCTTCAGCTAGGCTTTCTCCGGGCGGCTCCACTGCTCGGTTCTCCCTCTACCTGCTGCCCTTTTTCCACTGATCTTTTGTGTACGTCCCTCCGGATTTGGTCTTTCCCCTGTGCTAGTCAGTTTTCTACTGTTAAACCCCCCCCCACCCACGGCCCCCTCATCGCCTCCTTTTTTTTTGCGTCAACACGTTTCAATACCAGTGTGCCATCCAACACATTGGTCGGATTTGCTGCCTATGTCACCTATAGTTTCATCCTCCGTGTTGCTAGATCTGCTACTCTCCTCTCTCCAGGGACCTCTTATCGAAACCTCGGGGCCCTCATGTCCTGCCTCGGTTGGGGTTTTTTTACCATTGGTTTTTTCTTCTCTTTCCACTTGCCGGGCATCGTTCTTATCTTGCTTCCCCCGCCCACCCGCGGACCGAACCTTTGCTCAGCGTCCTTTCGACCCTTGGAAAGTACCTATTTCCTTCTGTGCGTCCAGCGCAGGTTCTTATCAGGACTGAGTCCTTTTGTGACCTCCTTACTTCGGAGCCCGGCGTATTCGAACATTTCCATTCCTTCTTTTTCAACCGGGCGTCGGGTCACTGACGCCGTTCCGCTTTAACGGGCGGTGTTATTGTACAATGCTAAATCAGCATTTACCCTTTCCCCTTTTTCCCAGCATATTTTTTACGTGCCCGAATCCTTCTTCTCTAGGACTGTCTCACATATTCCATCTCGGTACCTCGTCCTTCGTTTTTTTTCCTCGCTGCTCGTTGTTCTATTTCTCCTGTAAAGGGTTAGATTTTGAGACTTTTTCCCGTTCCCCTAGTTCCCCAAACCAGCGGCTTGGGTCCGCCGGTCCCGGCCACCATCCAGCTTGACTCAAGCTCCCGTATGACCTATTCAAGTTCCCCCAACACTTTTTTCAATATAGCCCTTTTCCCCAGAAGACAGGTTACCACCGTCCTATTTTCTACTTAGATTTTCTCTATTCTGCCCTCAGAACTTTCGTTCATTCACGGTCCTCCTTTTGGACTGCTTTTCCCTTATCCGGGACCCCGTGTTCCCCCCATTCGCCCGCAGCCTGTTGGTCCTGAGTTATTTTGTCCTCTTCCTATGAAGGTGAGTTTGGTTTCTAATTGCAGGCGGTTGCTGCGCTCCCCACCGGTCCGTTAA
>Ga0179593_1468066_pt1 | contig 14990 bp, 18 predicted proteins | sample CZODoug2_1_08_16_FD_185931 | JGI IMG/M metagenome (GOLD analysis project Ga0179593, IMG submission 185931) | Vadose zone soil fungal communities from Angelo Coast Range Reserve, California, USA - CZODoug2_1_08_16fungal (PacBio error correction) | ecosystem: Environmental > Terrestrial > Soil >... | reverse complement strand
CGCCTGCATCCCCCCCTGGACGAATCATGTTCCTTTTCCTGACCCGTGGCACTGTCCAAGCGTTACGTTCAAGCCTTTTCCTTTCAGAGTCCATGGGGACTGCAAGGTAACCACGGTGTCCCGAATGTGGGCCCTCCTCTGCACGTTGCTCTCTTTAAAGAGTTCGCTTTGTGTTTTGGGACGATACCCCCCCCCCCCCCCCCCCCCCCCCCCCCCCCCCCCCCCCCCCCCCCCCCCCCCCCCACCCCCCCCCCCCCCCCCCCCCCCCCCCCCCCCCCCCCCCCCCCCCCCCCCCCCCCCCCCCCCCCCCCCCCCCCCCCCCCCCCCCCCCCCCCCCCCCCCCCCCCCCCCCCCCCCCCCCCCCCCCCCCCCCCCCCCCCCCCCCCCCCCCCCCCCCCCGATAGGTGCCATCGTCTTACTTTTCCAGATACGATCCCGCGAGTCTGGCTTCTCGTCCTCGATTCCTTTTTCCGGGCCTCTTAGCTTACCAAACCTACCGACCCGCTGAGGTGTATTGGGTCTTTTTTTTTGCAGTAGGCCGGAGTCCCCAGTACCCTGCTACCTGCGGCAACCCCCCTTGGTCAGGATTTAGGTGCCAGACTTCCGCGTCCGCCCCCGGTAAACCCGCGAGTTCCTTCAACCGCACCTTCTACTCCCTTTCAATGGACAGCTGGGGGTTGGGAAGGTCCGACGAGTGGTGATTCATTTTTTGGAGGATTCAGGTTCTTTTGCGTGGCCGATGTTACCCCCCTTCTAACTTTTTCTTTCCTTTTTTTGTGACACATTTACCCGGCCGTTATCTCTGTCCTCTTTTTTTGACTCGTACAATTGACCTGTTCCCCTTTCCTGTCGCTGGCACCAATTTTTTAATTCCCCTCTTGGTTAAAACGTACTCTGCGACCTGCTGACCCTTTTTGCGAAAACTTTTGGCACTGATGACGCCCCCCTTTATTGCAGGCACTTGCTGCTTCGTCCATTTCCGGGCCTGTTCGACCCTCCCTGATTCTTTTCCTTCGAAGTCACCCCCCCGGTCAAATGTCGCCTGCTTTCTTATTCTTGTCCCGGCGTGTGATTTTTTCGAATTATCAATTCCCCACTTTCCCACCCACATTTGATTGCATAAGCGTCTAATCTGTCACCCAAACCCCCTTTCTGCCCCTACCTCTTCCTTGTCCTCATTCTTTCTGGATAGCTAACCAGCTGCCCCTTTATGTCCGTTTCTTCCTTTTTGCAGCGTTTCCCCCTTTTTGTGGACCACCCGAGTCCCCGTTGCTTTTTTCCGGAGGTTCCCCCAGCCTTTATTTTTTCCTTGTTTCCCGCCTCAGCCGTTCTAAGTTTGGTCTTCGGTCCACCTTCTTTCCGTAGACCGCCCCTCTTGTACCTTTCCGGACGATTTGATTTTCCTGCGTCTTTGCGCCCCCATCTTTCCACGTCGTTTTTGCAACTCGCCGGGCTGAAACCTTTCGCAGATGTGGAAACCCACGTTGACCCCTGCTTTCCACCTACGGCTTTCATGTTTAAACACCGCTCTTTCCCAGAGATGGGCACTTTTTCCCGTCTCTTTTGTGTCATATTTGGTTTTGCCTTTGCGTTTTTCGCTTTTTTTTTTTTTGTTCTGGGATTGTAAATTTTCTCCAGACACAACAGAACGTGGCCAACTCTGAAGGAACCTTCTTTCTCCTGGTGTCTCTACTCCCCAGATTTTCCCTCACCAATCCATGTTCTGTTCCCAAACCCACCTGATGTGTCCCAACCCCCAAGAACCTGCGTTCCTATTCCCTTTTTCCCCCGCCCGGCGAAGCCAGTTTTTTCGTCCCGTATGAGTCCCCCCCGTTTTTGCATGCGGGGCCCTAGATCTATGTCTCCTTGTTGATGACTCACTATACTACGTTGATTTTGTACTCCCCGTGAACTCTCCCGAGGAATGCCTCTTTTTCCCCCAAGGGCACGTCTCGAGGTTATAGATTCTCCCAGTTTTTTTTGGACGATTTTGTATTTTTCCTTGCTTTTGGTCGGGCGTCCCCTTCTTAAGCCTTTCCCTAAAGTCTGGGGTACTCTTTTCCGTTGCGCACCCCTCTCGAAGTGCTTTTCCTTTCTTTAGTCTTTTTTTATGACTGATTTCTTTCCAAAAAAGAATTCTTTTTTCGCCCTACTTACAATTTTTGAGATCAAGTTTTAGAGAACTTTTGGCCTTTGTCCACTTTCTTGGTCTACTGCTCCTCAAAGGCTCCCCTTTCCCCCCCGCTTATTGCCCCCGTTGGACGGACTTGATTCCTGTTTTTTGGACCCCCTCCCCCCCCCGGCGACACAGTTCATTACGGTCAAAGAACCCAGGACTTTCCCCTTAGTGGGGGGGGGGTGACGGACATGAGCCCCTCTCCCCAGCCCTCCCTGGGAGGCTAAGGCGTGAGGATTTCTTCACAGAACCCCTGTCTTCTAACACTTCATAAAAGTCGCCACTCCCGTTTGCAACCCCCCTTTTTCTCCCCCCAGCTAGGAGTAAGTGTGAATTCATTCACCAATTTTCTCCTACCATTCGTCGCTTTGTCACTGGAGTTCGTGTTCCATTTCCAAGTTTTTTCCCATGATCCAGTATGGAATTTTTTCGGTTCATTCAGCTTGACAGCATCGGTACTGCGATCTTGCTCCTTTCTTATGTGGGCCCGCTCGCCCCGCTCGTTGACGTCTACGTTCGTCCCTTCGCTCTTTCTTTGCTTGCCTGTATCACCAGGCCGTTTCGTGATGCGTTGGTCCACAGCATGTTGCGTGTTTTCCCCTCGTCGCAATTGTGCATTCTTGGGACGCCCGATCGTCCTTTCTAGCGTTGTTTGCTGTTTTTTTCCCCCATCCGTCTGGCCCGGGCCTTGGTTCTTCCTTTTTTCTTAACAGCCCTTTTTATCTGTCGATCTTTGTTGTATCCCTCGGCCGTCTGTCCTCCTTCGTTTTTTCCAACCCCCCTTGCATTCCTGGCACCTGGAACCAGTTGTTTTTCTTCCCTGGGCGGGTTGACGACCCAAATAATACGCACCCCCTATTTAACTTCCCCCGTTGGCCGCGTGGCCCCAATTAACCCCTCCCTGGAACTTACCAAGGGTGTTTCTCCGGTCCCCCTTTTGGCGTTTACTTTGTTGGGCGTGCGGTTCCCGTCTTTGTGTCACTTAGAGGTCGTCGCCTCCTCCTTAAGTGGTCTGCGTGAAAATTTAAAAAAACCCCATAACGTTGTTTGACGTCCCTCCCCCCCAGACCGGTATGCAAACCTTGGTCTCCCACCCCTTTTGCCTTTTACGACCCTTCCCTTCTTTATTTCGATGCACTTTCGGCGCCCTTTTTGACCCCTTCGGCGCGGTCGGACGGCAATCCAGACCCGTTTTCTTCTTTTTTTTTTTCGTCCCTTGACCTTTCCGCCTCCAGACCCCGGTAGGAATTGTTTTTTTTTTTTTTTGTCTTCTCTGCATGCGTTTTACAGGCACCCTTTTACATACTTCTACCCCCTTTGTTGGCTTCCCTTCCTGCCGCGGTTCGATGCGTCCCACACGTCTCCAATTGAGGGTGATCTTCGAGTCCACCGTTTAAGGAGGTTATTGCGGTCCAGTTTTTTTTTTTTTGGCTTCCCTTGAGGCAAATGCCCCCTGATACTGGACGCCAACCCCCATTGTTTTTTTCTCCTGCCTTGTTTTCCACCTGGTTTCTGCTGGAGGTCATTTTTCCGTTCAAAATTGATCAGACTTCGTTTACTGAACCTATTTTTCCATTGCCCTCGGCACGTATCTGAACCACACTATCGAAGTTTTTTGAGTCACCGTCCCCCAACCTCTCCCCCTCCCATTCATCGCTAACAGATCTGGACGTAGCCCACAATTTTCTTCTTTGAAGTGAATTTCCCCCCTCGACGTCTGGTTCCCAGGGTTCCCTTTTTTTCTTTTTTGTTTTCCCATCCTTTTTCTTCGGTTTCCACCACAAATGCTTGGCGGCTTGGGCATTTTTTCCGCCTAGTGTCAACAAGCCTTGTACATTTTCCACTACTAGATGAAACCCTGTTTCCCTTAGCCCCCCCCCCCCCAACTCCCCTCTGTCCAGCACTATAATGCCCCGATGCCCGTTTTCCTCCCCCGTTCCCCTGCCTCAAAACTTGGGCTTCGTATCCCCAAACAGATCTGGACGTTGAGGGTTTCCTCTTTTAAAACCCCCCCCTTTCTGACCGAACGGGGGGTCAGTTGCCCCACTAGCTAGACCCTCTACGGACCTTCCCCTGCTCGGCGGGGGTGACTTTTCCACCCCCCCCTCTAGTCACTGGACCTTGTGAGTTTTATTTCAGTCAGCCTGAGATACCTGCTTCCCCCCCTAGTTACATAGGTTAATTGCCCCTTTGTACTGGGTACACCCCTCAGTGAATCACACTCCTTTTTTTGGGATCCTCGAGGCGCCAAGTGTCCTCCGAGGTAAGTTACCGTGTTCGTGAAATTTGTGGGGCCTGCTGTTCTTTGTCTGGTAGTCCGCTTTTTTTAAATGCAATTTTAATCTGGCTCCCCGTTATGTTTTTTCCCTGATCTTCTCTCTCCTTTTTGAGAGCCGTGGTCAGCTTTTTGGGACTCAGTCCTGGCTTTTTTGTACCGGGTACTCACTTCAGTGCTCCAAATATTTTTGCCTTTTTTCTTGGCTCGTGGTAAGCAAAGCTTTTTTCCGGTTGTTGTTCGCTACACAGACTTTCTAAGCTCCTCCGTTTGTTTTTTTCTTCGAGGATTCGTGGTTAGCACCAACCCCGACACGTGTTCCCCCTCCTGCCCTGCATCGGTTTTTTATTCCTTCCCCCGGTTTAACTAAATCATGTGTCCCTCCCCCTTTTCATCTTTTTTCTACCCGGGTCCCCCCACGAAGGACTTGTATGGTCAGTCCTGGCTCCCCAAAGTCCCCTCTCCATTGGTTTTTTTGAACACTTAAGCTTTCGGCAATGGAAACCGGCGTCTCGTATTCTAATACATGGTCTAAGCTCTTTTTCTCCCGACCCGCGAAGGCAGTACACATTACATTAGGTTCCCCAGTCAACCACGGTTCCCTTCCCCCTTTGACACTTTGGTTTAGTTCTCTACTTCTATCCAGGGGAGGTGTTTGGTTGACCAAGGGCCAACCCGTTCCACACAGGTTAGTTTTCCGGTCCCTTCTTTTTTTTTTCCCCATTTCTCATGAGAAGAATTCAAGTAAGAAATATTGTCACTTGCGGTTTTTGCCCCCGTGTCTAAAGCCGGCTGCCCAGACTAGTCTTTTTTTCGTAATTCGTTGGTCTTCGCTTTCCAACTGAAACGGACACCCCTTCCCCCTTTAGGGTTGCGTCCCGATTTTTTTTTTCCTTGATCACATCGTTTTTTTTAGATCTGTTCTGAGATATCCTCCCTTTCCAGTTTCCCTTTTTTCTACTCCAAGTCCGTTGTAATCCTTGGGTTTTGTCCCCCGAGAACTCGTTTTTTGCCTACAACTACCTTGTAAGCTTTGTCCCCATTTTCCTTCGTGACGCAACCTTGTGTCCCTGCATTTTTCCTCTTTTTCGGCTTAAACCGGCCTGCCGCCCGAGTTGCTTCATCTGGATGACCAAACGGGCCCTTTCCCGTTTCCCTTCTTCCCTTCGTTGTGGGCAATCCTTCCTACCTTTCTAACGTCCCCCCAAAGACATCTTAGTTCTCCCTTTTCTATTCTGCTTGGTCTCTGGTTCGATTGGTTTTTTGGTCTTTGACCACCCTCTAGCTGTTTTTTCGGTTTTTTTTCACATCACTGGGCGTTTTGCCCTTCAGGGAATTGTACTGGTGAAGTCGTTTCTCACTCTTCCCCCATTTTGGGACTCCAACGCCCCTCAAGTCCTCCCCCCCTTGCCACACCATGGAGGTCCCCCACACTTTTTGGTGCGTCATCGAGTTTTCCATTGACTCACCCCTTTTGCACTCCCCCCACCTGGTCAGTGACACCTTTTTTTTTTTTTCGATATCTTTAGTATTTTCCTACTGACCGCCTGGTGACGTTGCCCCTTAGTTTCTCCTCTTCGACGACTTCTACCCCCTTTCCCTTTTCTGTATTTTTCCCCCCGGTTGCTTGGTCGTTCTTGTTCATCTACACGGAGGTCCCTCCTCCATTTCTTTTATTTCTTCTTTCTTCTTCTCCTAGCAAGAAGCATCGTTTTTTCCCCCATTTTTCTGCAACCCCTCGACCGAAGAGTAGGGCGGAGGTTCCTCTCCTCACACTTTTTTCCTCTTCCATTCCCCGTGTCATTGGCGGGTTTTTGATAACTATTGTTGTCCAGGTGGGCTTGTATTTTTACGTTCCCTTTTCTTGTTTCTAGTTTTCCCCCCCGCGAATATCCCAACTTTTTGTTGCGGAGGCCCGCCCTACTTTCCGAACCCAATACTCCCCTCTCTCCCGACTTCTTTCAATTGGACCTGATCCCCCCTTTTGGCCCTTGTTTTCAAACGGGGCTGGATTTTCCCTTTTCAAAAGTTTCTGCCACTGTTTCTACAAACCTCGGTTCGTCTATTCTTTTTTTGGTTCAACCTCGCAAGCAATACCCCAAACTTCCCTCTTTCCCCCGGTGCCCAAGACACTTCTTGGATTCCTCCCGACCACATGCTCTTTTCCCCCCGATTTTAACCAACGATTTTCGGAAACATCTCACCTGGTTCTGGGTAACCCCCCCTTCCCCCCAGTCCCCTCTTTAGCCTTGGGGTAATTCCAACCCTAGTCCACTCTCTGTGTGTCTTTTTCCCGAGTTTCCTCCCCCCCAGTTTTTTCCGCGATGTGGACCCTCCCCCCCATTGCTGTTTTCCACCCCGGAAGTAACCCGGGCTTGTCATCTTGGTTCGACTTACTTCAGTCCTTTCAAATTATCATGAGACTTTCCAATTCGGAAGTGTTCACTGGGCTCTCCTTTTTCCCCTCTGGTTTCCCCACCTTCCCCAACCGCTGCCAGGTTCAAACCCAATAACTTCTCGTAAGTGAGATGTTAATTCGTGTGCCTTCTTTGACCCCCGGTATTCTAAACGTAACTGACATTCGTAAGTCTGGGGGTCCTGAAAAGTAAAACCCTTTGATTGCCACCACTATTCGCAGGTTCCTCAAAAACCCATCTCTACTTTGATCGGCAATATGGTGCCCCTGTTTAATGACATGACACTTTGATACTCTCTGTAGGCCGGTCTTTTTTTTTCAGGGGGCTTTTTGCCCGGGTTTTTCTGAGTTATGTATGACAACATCCTTAATTTTTAACCTCTTTTCCCCTTATTTCGTTTTTGACCCCGCCTAGATGATTCAAATGCTTTGTGTTTATTGATTCTTTTTTTCCCTCATTTTACCATCCGGGTTTTCAAGGGCTTTTCCTTTTTTTGTCCTTTGCCCTGGTGCTTCCAGCCCGTTTTCTTCCGTAAAACATTAGGACCGGATGCAGCCCTGTAGGGACCTTTTTTATTCTTCCCCCCTTGCTGGACACGCCAGTTCCTGGGTCCAACCGGTCGCTCTTTCCCTTAACAAGTTTAGTCACCTCCACCGTACTTCCCTTTTTTATACGTCGACTTCCTGTCACACTTTTCCCCTTTTTGACCCTCCCCATCCTGTAGTGGCGACTCATACGAATTTTTTCGGCTACCTCTCTTCTTTTTTACTTTCCCTTCAGCACTGTGGTTTTGACTGACCGGTGACCAATCCCCCCTGGCTTTGATCCGCAGTAACAAAATGTTTCGCCTCTTTCCCCCCTATCTCTTTCTCTTGGCCCCCTCTTATTTTCCGTATTACACTCTAATCTAGTTACGTCACCGTTACCGATCCCCCCCCCCCTTCTCTTTTTGCTTTCCTCCCCCCCCCCCCCCCCCAACCGTCTTGCATTATTTCTGATTCGTGTACCCGCTGACCCTGTCTTACGACGCCATCTTGTTTGTCTTCTGCGGTTTTCTTCTATGTGCAGCTTCTTTTTTATTGAGGTTGAACGCTTCGACCCAAGCGTTTTGTTGTGCAACCCAGGACCCGGTCTTTGTTTCTCCTTTCTTTCTGAAAGCTCCCCAACTTTTTTTTGGGTTCCAGAGTTTGATTTTTTCCAATTGTTGAGGTCCAAACCTTCTTGTTTTCTTTCTCCGAACCATGTAACAAGCACATCCCCCCCCCATCTGGAGGACCCATGGAGAAATCCACTCCCCCCCCCCTTTTCTGCGTCGTATTCCTCAAAGCTTGTACCCCCATTGAGCTTCATTTTCCCCCTGGTTTTATTTCTTTTTTTTTTTTTGTGTTTTTCTATTTCGGGCTCCGGGTTAGAATCTTGATTTTCTTCACAGCGTTTTCCTGACGTTTCCCCGCGGCCGATTTTTCGCCCCCCTTTTTCTCCTCGCCCTGGATGGTAAAAAGGGCCACCAAACCACCCATTTTCCCCCCCCTTCCTTTACAGTAAACAGGGGGGCTTCTTCCCACTTCGCCTTAACGGATTCACCCATACCTTTAGGGAGGTGACTCCCTAAAAAGGTGTGACCAGGAACATTTTGGACTTTTTTCCGAACCTTCAGATCTTCTGAACCCTTTCCCCCCCAGGACCCGTGACCCGTTAGACCTTTTCTGGGCCCCCAGCGTTTTTTTTTTTGTTTTGTTTTTTTCCTCTTTCAGATAGGATCGGTTGACAACATTGACGAAGGTCGTGCTTTGTGGTTCTTATGACCAGAAGTTTCTTTTACCTTCCCTACTGCTCATTGGTGGCCCTGGATTTTCCATGATTGATTTCGACCCCCCCCCCATCACACCTTCCCCCGCCCCTTAGAGATTTCTAACCAGGTATGTTTGACCTCCGCAACGACTCGTGCGTTTGAACAGTGTAGGGAACTGTGATTCTCATGGCGCCGGTCTCTTTGTCTACCAATTTTTCTGATTGTGTACCCTTTCCCCCCCCAGTTTAAAGGGGACGGCGTTCACTTACTGCGTTCCCTCCCTCTTTTTTGGTTACAAGTGGGCGTGTCCCTCTCCCAACAACTTGTTCCATCGGCCCAACCCCACTCCCTTCCCAATTTTTGTCGGAGTCGTCACTTTATCTTTTCACTTTACCGGCTGTGAGTAACACAACTCAATCTTTCAGAACTGAGTTGGTACAGACATTTTTGTGGCCGAACCTACCCCTCTCTTGGCCTTTCCTTTCTTTTTGCCCAGCGCCTCGTTCCCCTCGCCGTCCTACCCCAAATTTCGTTTTCCACCCAGGGGATAGTCCTTTTTCTTTTGGTTTTGGCCCTCCTTTTTTGCCGGTGGCGAGATCCCTCTTAGGAACTATCCTGTGAACTCTTGGGGTGTCGATTTTTCCTTAGAGATGTCACAATCGTCCTTGACTGTCCCAACAACCCCCCTTTCCATCCAACTTTTCCATTGGTGGATCGGTATTCATATTCTGCCCAGGTTACGGTGATTCGTGAGCCTGGACATCCCTAGGAGACCCTTTCCGGTGCTTTTGGATTGTTTGCCTCTTCCAAAAACGTTAGACTCTTCGACCCTCTTCCCGTACCGTCCCCTAGAAAAACGTTTTCTTTCTGCGTTGAGGGGAACACCATGGTGGTTCGTGTCCCCCCCCTTTTTGTTTTCTTTGGTTTCCCTTTTACCTTTGCACTTTGGATTTCCCTTCCGTAGGGATTCTCTTTCCCTTCTTTGTCGGGTGGTTGTTTTCCTTATCTTCCTTCTCCTTTTCCTTCGTTTTTTGAGACGACTGCATTCCACCCTCGTCTTTTGGCAGGTTCCCCCCCTCCGTTGCCAAACGTTCCTCCGAGGGCCGACCGGTTGCCCCCTTCTTCGTCCCATTGACTCGGCCCCCCACGGTTGTGGAACCCTTGCTTCTCGCTCTGTGATTTTAATTTTCCTACCCGTTTCCGGGGCCCCGTAATGGCATCTTCTTGCCTTTCAGGTCTCCCCTCCTCTACGGTCGACGTCGGGGCCCCCTCTCTTAGGAAGGGACAAACCTCCCCCGACAGCACTAGGTTTGTTGGTTTTTTTGTTGTTTTCCCCCCCCGGCGAGGGCGGTGGCCCCTCTTACCGGCGGCAATCACCCCTTTTCCCGGCGAGTGGAGCAGCCCTGCCCCCCATGTAATTATTTTTTTCTCACACTTCTCCCGTCCTGTTCTTCCCTCCTTGTACGGGGACCTTTTCTCTCGTTAGGGCATTTCCCCTTCTCGTGAGTGATTTACGTTTTCGGCAATTTTGGGGTCCCCGCGCTTCCTTTTTTTTGTCCCTTTGGCACTGCCCCTACTCTTTTGTCTCATTTTCGATCCGTCCTCCTTTGGTTTTTTTTTACTTTTGCCTGATGGAACATGGTTTTCGATCGCCCTATTTACCTTCGCTTCGGCCGCACGGCGACTGGTGGAAATCCTTTTCCCACATTTAGTCTTTCCTTCGCTCGCCCCCCCCCTGGGGTGGGAACACGTTGTACTCTCTTTTTTTTTTTTTTTTTGTCTCCTTCTTACTATATTACTGCTTTCGTTGTTATTTCGTTTTTTTTTTTTTTTCTAGAGCAGATGTCAGGCTACGATTTTCCTGGGGCCCACCCACCCCCCGGTTGTCCCCACTTGCATCCCCCAATATCATATGTTCAAGACGACCTACCCCACTGAGATGGCACCCGCACCAGTATTCCTCGTCCCCTTCAACCCGTCCCTCCTTTGCAATTTTTCATGATCTTGCTCGTAAAACCTCTTGTACCCCCGGAACCCGAGCGTCCCTTTTTCCCCGTTCGTGTTTAAACTTTTCTGGATTCCCCCCGGTCCACAGTGATTGAATTTTTCCTCATTTTTTAGGAGCACAGGCCTCCCCGTCGTGAATAGTTTTTCTCTTTTAACTTTTTCCCCCCGTTGGCTGATCCGTCCCCGTCTAATTTTGACTGATTTCTGATTCTCTTTTTCCTGAGAGTGCCAATCTCCCCGCGCAACGAACGGAACACTCTTCCGCTTTAACCCCGCGGACCTTCTGTTCTGTATACAACGAGAAGTTTAATTTTCAACTGACCTCAGAGATGCCGTTGTTTTTTTTTTTTCCTTTAGTTGTTTTTTTTTTTTGGCTGGACTCCACTTCGCCGTGCAGCTTTTGGTGATCCTTTTAGCAGCAAGACAAAACTTTTTAACACCAACAACAACATTTTTGACAAATTTCCCGTACCCCGGGAGTTACACCCCCTTTTGATCCCTTGCCTCTTTTTTAACTTTCTCCGAAAGATCGCAAGAACCCCCTCCCTGGGGTTCTTGAACCCCCCTCTTTCTATTGCCAATTACTTCAACGTTAGTTATTCTAGTCAGGGGTTCTACCCCGTCTGGTCCCTTATCAAATTTTCCCCGACTTTTTTTCCCGGCTTCCGATTTGCGTTTAACTGGGTTTTAGCCAACCCCTTCTCCTGGGTTCAGTACGACTCGCTCTTTCATGATTCTGTGATTTTTTCCCGAAATCCCCTTCATGGCCCGTTTCCTCCCAGTGTGAGGCTTTTTCTCCTCGTTTAGTTTTTCTCACCCGTCTTTTACATCCTCCATGACTTTCGGTAATCTGCAGTCGCCCCCTCTCGTAATTTGTCGACTCGCTAATTTTGAACCGGTTTTTCTGACCAAGGCTGTACGCGTATAAACTTCCGGGCTTCATACACCTTGTACTGAGTACGTGGCCCTCTCCCTTTTTCCTTTTATGATTTGTCCCTCCTTTTCTCCACTTAGCTGATTCTCCGGCTGCCATTGACGTCAATCCGACGGGGTTGACACTCCCCCAGTGATCCACAGGTTTTCTCCTAACCCCTTCCCCCCCCCGGCTCTTTTCCTGGGCGCTAAATAGACAGCCCCCCCAGCCCCTTTTGAGGGTGCTCGGAATCCGTGACTTTTTCCCCTGTAATAGTCACCACACCATCTCCTTCTTTTTTCTACACTCATACAGAAGTAGGTCACTCCACCTTTTCCCGTCTTTCCTTGCAAGGGCCTTGTCCAAGTGTTTTTCCTTAAGTAACCGTGCATTTTGCTTTTTCCAGCCTCTCCCCCCCAAACTCTTCCTCCCCTCTCACCTCCTACGCCACTTCGCCCTCTCTTCTCCCCTCCCCCCCCCCTTCCCTCCCCCCCCCCTACGCCCCCTCTCCATTGACACTCCTACCTTCCCCGCTCTCCTCCTTCTTCTTTCGCGCCTATCTCCCCCCTACTTCCCCTCCCCCTGTCTTCCCCCTCTCGCCCCCCTTCCACATTATCTTACCACCTATTCCTCCCACCTTGCCCTTTAATCCAATACCCCTCCTCTCTCTCTTTCATCTCCCTTCCTCCCCGTACCTTTGCACCTTACCCACCCAGCCTTCTCTCCCCTCCACTTCCACCTCCACCCCTCCCCCTCCCCTATCCCCCCCTACCCCTTACACTCGTCTTCCCCGATCTTCCTTCCTGTCTACATACTTTTACTCCCCCCCTCCACTGCCCAGTCTTCCCCTCTCTACTACCCCTTTTAATTTTGCCCCTTCTTTTTCGGCGCTGTGTTGTCCGACACGTTGGAGACACCCTTTTTATCCCCCCCCCTCCCCAGTTTTCTCCGGCATATTTTCCGTAGTTGACTACGTGGCCTTTTTTAGGACGTTAATTTCAGTCTCGGTTCGAGTCGTTGGCTTTGCTCGTTTTTTTCCCCCGAGGTGGACCTTTTTTTTGCTCTGTTTTTTCCGCTTTTTGTTTTTAGTTTTAATTCCACCCCCATCCTCTTTCTTAGATGACTTTCTCTTCCCCCCCGTAAGCTGACAACTCTTTTTACCCTTTTTTTTTTTCTTGCTCTTTCCCAGTCAATGGCTTTGCCCTACGTCGAACTGGTTTTTCCCTCGTTTTTGGGTGTAACCTCCTAGTTGGCCTGTGGTTTTGGTCTGTTCACATTCCCGATGCCCTTGTGCCGTTTTTTTTCAGCCCCCCCTGTACGAAGCTTCTAGTTTTTCGAAGTGGGGAGTCACATTTCTTTTCCCAGAATTTTTTTTTAACGGACACAGACGCTCTTTGTTGACCTTTGAAGATTGATTTGGTTTTCCTGGCTGGCCTCTCTATTGAACAACTCCCCTCCCAGAGTTTTTACCTTCCATTTCAAGTTTTTCCCCCCCTTTTCACATTCGACCGTTTTTGGACAACGTTCCCCCCCTTTTTTCCCTTTTTCGTTCTGGTTATTTTTTCCGGCTGTCTTCACATTTGTACCTTCCCAGTCACGTCCCCTCCCCTTTTTTTTTAGTTCAGGTTTTCCCCTCGGGCCCAATTTTCCCAAAAGTAATTGAATTTCGACACTTTCCCCACCTTGCCCCCCACCTTTCCCCTTACTCCGTCGTCTAAAGGGCTTTTCTTTCTCTTAATTCCTCCATTCCCTTTTTTTTCTTTCGGTAGCGGTCGGTCCTGGCAACCCCCCAGAAACAAAAAAACCCTTGGCTTCGGTCCGCCGAACTTTCTCCCTGGGGGAAATGTCTGCTTGCTCGCTTCTTTTCTCCCCTTTGAAGGAACACCTTTACATGATCCGTCACACTTTTGGCATACGTTTAGAGTGCTGACTTTGGGTCACCCTGCACCTCTCAAAGTATGACGGGGATCATTATCTTTTCCCTCTACTTTTTTTTTCAGTTGAGTTTATGACGTTCCCCCGTTTTTTTTGGTCACCTCACCTTTCAGGATTCCTCCCACCCCAAAGGTGGGGCGCCTTCCCTTTGTTGCGGGTGCTCGTGGCATTTCGTAACCCCCCAATGCTTCCTTTTCCATGTCCAAGTTATACCCGGCCCCACACCCCTTCTTCCTTCTTTCCCTACTTGCCCCTCTCCGAATAAACCCGGCCGATGTTGAGTCCCCCCCCCAGTTAAACCCCAACCCCCTCTACCGCCCCTCTCCCCTGAGCTGACTAGCCTTGGTTTGACGCTGTACCACCATTCTTGCAGTCCTTTCCATCCTTTCGTGCGGTCCCCCCCAGTACGTAGTTTGTTTACATCCTTTTTTAGTTTCACCAAGCTCGGGGCTTTTACTTTTTTTTTTTCCCGCGAATCTGCGGCACCCCCCCCCCAGTTTGTCATCCCCCTACTTCTCTTCCCCCACTATGGCAGTTCGTTCCTCCCACTTACCTTGTAAAGAAGGCATTTATCTACGTGCGGAAAGACCCTTCCCTTTTGAGGCTCCTACCCCCCAGGAAAGAGTTTTTGGCTCCCCTGAACCCCATCTCCCCCCCTCCCGTTCGGCAGGTCAGTGTAAGTTCCTGCTCTTTCACCTTACCAGATTCCCGTGAGTTTGGCCATTCGGTATTCCCCGTCGTTCCAGTGGGAAGTTGATTTCAAGTAAGGGTTGCTTTATCCTTTTTTTAGATTTTTTTGGTCGATGACTAATTTCAGCAATACCCCTCCTGGTGTGGTTAAGTTTACCTCGCTTCTTTTCAAATTCTTTCTACAAGGTTTTTCCCCCCCCAAATGTTGTTTTTCCTCTGTTGGGTCCGTGTGGTTTCTGGTTTTTTTTTTTTCTTTCTGTTCGACTTTTTTTTTTTCACCCGTATCCTTTAGCGTCCCTTGGAGCCCTCCCTTCCCTCTCTGTTTTCAGCTTTCAGAGCCATGTTTGATGCTGAGACCCTTCCACGTTTCTTGGTGGACACTTTTGTAGCCACTATGATTGTTGGCCACTCTTTCCCCCCTTTTGCTAGGGTCCGGATGTTGTTTTTTAACCCTTGTATTTTTTGCCCCGTCCTGATGTGACTTAGGAGGAAGAAAAAAGGGGTTTTGATTGTTGCGTAAGAAATTAATATCCTGTGTTTTTTCCCTTTCTTTTTGTATCAAGTGTGGTCCTTGTGTCTTTGATTGTTGAAGGGGATCAGAACCCCAGACACTGCCCCTTGTTTTCCGGTTCCTTTGCAGACCGGTCCACTATTGTCCCACTTCATATTGGCTTATCGTCCCAAAAATGACCTTACTTTGATGTCAGATCCCCTCAACCACAGGTCCCGTCAAGATGCCTCTACTCTTTCTTGCCACCCCCCCTGGCCCTTTCCCCCTTGGTCGA
>Ga0179593_1453603_pt1 | contig 14990 bp, 13 predicted proteins | sample CZODoug2_1_08_16_FD_185931 | JGI IMG/M metagenome (GOLD analysis project Ga0179593, IMG submission 185931) | Vadose zone soil fungal communities from Angelo Coast Range Reserve, California, USA - CZODoug2_1_08_16fungal (PacBio error correction) | ecosystem: Environmental > Terrestrial > Soil >... | reverse complement strand
CTCCTGCCCTCGTTTCAAATTGGCCCTATTCTCATACTTAGGACCTGATCGTAATCGTAGGAGAGTTCTGCCCCCACTGGAAGTAGTCCGGATACCTTTTTAGATGACTCTTCTGGTAGGTTTTTAGTATACACCCCAAGTTGGGCGGAAATCTGATTCCCTTCTAGGCAGCGGAGTGCTGATCCTCAAGAGATCCCCCAGCACCACCATTTAACGTCGAGCTCGGCTTTCATGGCCCCCCGTAGATGATTCGTTTTTTTTAACGGACACTTTCCTTTTTCCTAAAAATGTGGACACACATTTACGGAATGATTAAGTACCACTGCCCCTTTTTTTCCGCTAATCTCGAGCCGTTAGTTGATTTCCTATGATGATTTATTTTCCTTTTTTCTATGTCGTTAACCCCCTCCGCCACTCTAGTGACAGCAAGCCCATTATAGATTCTCCATTCAAGGGTTCACCGCACTTTTTTTCCCAACATCACGTTGTGATCCGATTTAAGAGTCCTGATGTTAGCTACTTTCTTTTGGTAGTGCCCGTCTTCGTCTACCACGAACCCTGTAAGCAGATGTGCTTCCTGGATCCCGTGGTGTGGGACCCCCCCGGCTTCTCCGGACCGATATCCCTGGGCCTATAGACCATCAAAGTCAAATCCCCCGGAACGCTTCCCTGGTGCGTGGCCCCCCCCTTACAGCATTCTCAGCACTACCCCTTGTACGCGTGGCTCTTTGTAAAAGTCTCCCTCAAGTTCTCGGTTTTTTGTGGGGTGTACATGGTTTTTTTCAAAGGCCTTCCCCTCTCTTTTCAAGCTGGAGGGCATATCTAGGAGAACTGACTAAAGTTCCAGACCCCCTTTAAGTTCTTTTAAGCTCGAGATTCGCCACCCCTCCTTCGTTTTTTGGCGCTTTCTCTTGACGCTCCCCCCACATCGCTCTGACCGGACTTCCTCCCTCATTTTTTGTGTTGTTGATCCGTTGATCTCTTGACAGGGCCAGCTCACAAGCAGCTTCTCCTGTGTCCTCTTTGGCGACTCTTGCGAATTCTTTGAAATACTCTACGCTTTTCCCCCCCCCGTTATTTTCTGCGATTCCTGGTTGTTCACTTCTAGTTGGAGGAATTTCACCCCTTCCCCAACCAACGTTTCCTCCCGTGTCCAAGTATCCCCTCCTCCCCCTACGTTTCCACAAGTTTTGTCTCTAGCCCGCGAAGCTGTAGAGTTGGGTCCCCTTTGGTCCAATTTTTTTGATTTTCTTCAATCCTGACCCTTCGTAGCGGCTAAGTCCCTTTTACACAGAAGACCAGGATACCCGACCATCGTACCCATTTTAGCGTTATGTTGTCAATTGACCCCTACTGAGATGATAAAATAACCGACCGACCCATTCTGGGGCTTTTTCCTCGTCACCATAATCCTTGAGAGTGCTTGATTACCCGTTGTTAGATAAGCGTTCTTTCCCGGCCTCCTCTTCTTTTCCCCGCAGTGAAGCCCTAATACCCCCACTATAGAGGAAACCCTACGAGCCGTTTTTCTCCCCCATGGATGTACGTCTTCAGTTCCCCTTTTTGGGGGACCCCACATTTTTATTCTTGGCCCACCAGAATATAGACGGTGGAGTCTGGCGATCCGTACAGGGGAATGTTTTTCCACTGTAGCTTGAACAGCCTGCTTGGGCCTGAGCAGTCTCGACGGGTCCTCCCCCCCGGCGCTGGAGAACCAAAAACTGACTGAGCCCGCGACCCCTTAGTGACAATTTCCTGGGTTTAATTCTGTGGAACGATTCCCTCTTGGGCCCCTGTCCTAATCTTCCGCACCTCACGATGCCCCCCCTTTCCCGAGTAGAAACTCTTCCTAGGTTCTTTTTACTGCGTATTTTCTCATCGACACTCCGTCCCCCCACTACCTGCGGTTGTTCACGCTTGATCGCCCGCCGACCCCCCATTTTTGCACCCGTGTTGGTTGCTAGTCACGGCTTCTAAACAAAGAAGCAGCCTGCAGTACTTTGGGCGGCTAGGGACCTTTTCCCGATTCAGCCCCCCTTCAGCCACATTTATAAAGAACCCCCCCCCGCGTCCCCTCAAACTCTTCGCCGGGCCGTTTTTTAGGCTATTTTGGAAACTCCTACCTCGCCATTTGAACGAACACTGCCCTTCCTTGCTAGGGAACTTTACCCTTTTATTCTCCCCCCAAACTAGAAAGCTTACTGCCAAAAAAACGACACCACACCAGTTCCCCCTTAAAAGACCACGTTCGCCTTTCCACAGGGAGTCATCCAAGTTCTTCCCCCGCACACAAAGAACACTACGACGCAAAGTCACGCTGGACCCCCCTGAAGACAAGACCACCCTTATCCACACAAGTAAGGGGTCAAGAAAGTGGTTCCCCACGGAATGAGACCTTGTAAACCCTCGCAATTCAGAAAAACCCGTGGCCTGGCTAGCATTAGGTGTCACCCGCCAACTTTCAGATCTCCCCCCCGGTATCAGGGCATATCGCCTCCTCCCCGGAATCCCAGGGCACCTTACCTGTTCTTTTCAATTTCACCATATAGGCGGCAAGCCCCCTCCCCCTTCCCAGTTTGTTTCGATCATCCTCTATAGGGATTCCTATGGAGACTGATCTTTGGGACACTCATGTGTCACCGCGGGCCGCGTAGAAACGTTTTTCAGATAGGCCTTCCTTCCTTCCCAAACCGCCCTGTGGGGAAAATACAACCCCTTCATAAGTTGCTATTGACTGAGATACGTCTTATCTCGAGGACCACCCTTTTCGGGCTGTTAGTCTTCTCGTAGTGGTTCTCACAACGTTTTATCGTCCAGTTCGCGCTCCCCCCGTCCCCCCTTCAAACATCGGCTCTCACCAGCGCCCCGCAGTTTTAGTAGCTTTTGTTCGACATTCTGCGTTCTCTAGGGACCCCTCTTTCTTTAACGCGGTTCTATCTTTTACGTTTTTTGCTTGATCTGACTTTCGATTTTCCCGGCATGCCCTTAGAAAATGTACCGCACAACTCCCGCTGGGTTTACCTTTGACGCTCCATCTCGGAAAAGGAGTGGCGCGGCGCTCGGAAGATTTTAAGATAGCCCGACGTATGCTGCCCCCCGTGTGTGCTGCCCCACCGCTTCGCAGTCCCCATCGCAAGAGTTCTGCAGCAAGAGAGTAAACCTTGATTTTAATCGCTTCTTTTTCCCAAGATCATTATTCTGGGTTTGGGATTCCACAAGACGCTTCTCTGTTTTTTCTTTTCTTGCGTGTGGCTTCGCGGCTCGGGGGCCCTCGCATTTTCCTCGTTCCCTCCCCCCGTTCTCCTTTTGCCTCGGTTGGTCTGCCGATTTTATTTTCCTCTCAGTAATTACGCACCCTGATTTTTTTGGGCTTCCCCCCTCTCAGTGGGTCCTGAAATCCTGTGACGTGGGTCCCTCTTAGGGACATCCTTTTTCCTGCGATCGTTCCCGTTACTTTGGGCTCATGATTTTTAAATGACGCTACTTCGAGTCGAGCATCCCTATTTTTTCCGACTGCGAGGTCCCATTTCCTCAGCTTCGGTTGAGGGGAGACGTCCGCCGAAAGGAATCGATGTGGACGGACCAGTCGAGTCTGCTGGGGGAGGCCCGACGTGCGCCTCTTTTTATGCCCCTGACTAAAGGGAACCATTCTTGGTAGAGACTGGGGTCAGTAGGGGCCTTGGACCTGTTTCTCACGCCCGTTGTTTTTTTTGAGGGAAGGTGTTATCCTCTCTTCGCTAAACCGCGCAAAGTCATGTAATAGGGATTTTCTAAAGGACCTTTCAGTTTTTCAAGCAGATTGTTCTTCATTGTATTCTGAGTTGAATGTTGAGTCTTTGAATAGGGGTGTCACTGTTTCTCGGGGAGACTGGTGATTCTTCTGTCATGGTCCTGGGACTGACTGAAGTACAAGTGCACGTGGTTTTTGAGGCCCCTGAGTTCGATTGATCCCTCTCATGAAACTCCTTCGTGCTTCAGTTGAGTTCGGTTTCTTCACCAGATCTACCACCCCGCCTTCATCCTCCCATTGGCTACTTGGCACAATGTGTTTTTTTTATATGGCATAGATACACCAGATTGGTGATTTCCGCGCTTTAAAAAACTGGATTCTAGCTGAGTTCTATTATATGCGTTAGGGATTTCAGCACTTTCCCGGTGGTTTGACCCCATCTCTTTGTTAATAGCTTCCCCTCCCTTTGGAGCCGCTTACAACGACTCACACCCGTACTCCCTAGTCTTCCCTTTGTGTGCCCACGGCCCAAAGTGTCTCCTCGTTTCCCTCCTTTATGGACGTTTTCATAATGTGGACTTTAAGAAAATGATTCCAGATAGCCCACCCACTTTCTCTCCGCGATTCTTTCTTCCTGGTTTTTTTCTTTTTGATTGTGTAGACCTACTTTTCCCAGAATAACCCCCCAGATCTTGACCCCTTGCCAAACTGAGAGATCCCATCCCCGATTTAACCCCCTTTTTAACTTCCCCAAGAAGTTCGGAGCTTCTTTTAATTCCGGCCTAATTGGGTACTCTAGAGGTTATGCGCCTCAGACGGGGTTGACCACCCTTTCCTTCTTTGTTTAGGGGAGAAGGGGTATTTTTTTTAACATGATTCCCTTTAGCCTAGATCGCGCGCCCTATGTATCACAATACCAAAGTTTCAACCCATTCAGTTTTGCCCTGACGACTGGACTTTTCTTGTTTCTTGAGCCCATTCTTACCAACTACCCTGTTTCAATCTTCTGGTGATCCCTTTTACCCTGAAAAGGGAGTGATTGTTTTTTTTCCCTTTCCCGGTTAAGTCCCGCCCGCTCTCCCTTTTCATTCACTATGGGAATCCTCGCGAAGCGCTCTTCAACCCGAGAACGTTCCCTTTGTTCAAGTGGAAGATTAGGCGTTACCACCCGACTCCTTTCTGTCTTCCTGCTTGACCCCCCCAATGAAAGATTACTTTTACCCCCCCTTCCTCATATTTACCTATTTGTTTTCTTCGATTTAAAGGTCCCTGATGATTTCTTAGCCTCTCCAGAGCTCTCCTAGTATTTAGTTGAGAATATTTCTATTTATCTCCCCGTTCCCCCTGACCGGATATCGGTCTTCGTCCTGTCTCATTAGCCTATTGAATTCTTTCCCCCGGGTGTTCGCGGCATTCGCCCCCCCTTCGAGCCAAAACCCAACTTGAACGGTTATCCCGTACCGATCCCCAACGTTTATTGATTGACTCAGTAGAAGAAACCAAGCTTTTCGTTTTTTTCGTAGTACAAGGTTTTTTCTTGTCCTTTTTCAATAGACGGCAGGCTTTTCAGGCTTCTTTTCGCATCCTTTCACCCCGAAATCATCTCGGCACAAATTTCTGTTGACATAGTATTTGCTTCCGAATTCCTTTCCGCGAGATCAAACGCGATTTTAGGAACAATCAGCCTAGGCACCATCCTTCTTTTTAGTGGTGAACCCTTCCCTTTTTCCCTGATGTAGCACCTAGGAGACTGTGATATTCTTTCGTTTTTTGAAAGCACCGTGCAATTTTCCCCCACAGCCAACATCGAAACCCCTATTTTCTTTTAGCGAAGCCTATTTTTTTTTTCAGTTATTCAAGTCGCCCCCAGTTTCTCATCCTCCTTTCCCCACAACCTTTTTCCCTAGATCAGGTGGGTGCTCCCGGTCCTGCCAGAGCTCGAGACCAAGTTTTTTTTGTGTTTTATTCTTCTGCGTAGCCAGCTGTCGCTTGCACATCTTTCTTTTCCCATATACCCCAGGCACTTCGTTTTTTTTTCCACCCCCGGTCCCCCCCTCCCTTTTCCTCTACCCCCCTGACCGAGACCCGCGCCGGAAGCGCATTTTCCCCTTTTTTAAGTGTAGAGCTCGCGCCCCCCCGTTTCTGACTAAGCATACTTCCCGAAAGACTGTAGACCCCGTTCGCACCCGATTTGACTTCCTTAGAGTCTTGCTCTCAGCACTTGGGTGGGAGGTACTTACGTACTGTCGCCTCGCACCCAAATTCGTCATGGCCATTTCTGGTTTTTCTCTGAGTCTGCCTTCGACTCCCCTCGGTGTCTTCCCACATTGCCCCTCAGGTCAGGTCCCCGACACGTCGCCAACCATCAGCCCTCCCCCCCGCCCAATTTTTTAGCTTTTATCAAGCCCCCGAACCCGGTGCGGGTTACAACTATAATCGTATTTATAGGCGTGTTACCACCCCTACCCCCCCCCGACGGCTTTTCCAGTGGGCCCCGCCACCTGGTTTCATCCCCCCTCCCTTTGCAGCCTCTTACGCTCCCATAGACGCAGCCACCACGTCACCTATGCTGTCAGATTACGCTTTTGCTTTTACGTCCTGATACCCCCTCCCCCCCCCCATACAGCCCTCTACTCGCATGGCCTGAACCCCCCCTTCCTTTATGCTAGACTCCCCCTCCCCCCCTCTCCTGTCATGCTCTCCAAGTTCTTTCAACTTTTTACCCCCCCAACGTTTCAAGCGATGATTAGCGGCCCCTCCCCCTGCTGGAACCAAGTACAAGTAACATTTTAAGTATCTCTTTTTTTTTTTTTTTGGCCTCGATGCCCGCCAAGTGGGGACGGTTTGTTGTCAAGGTTTATTTTTCTTCCGTTACCATTCGGAATCCCGATGTTTTTTTTTTTTTTTTTTTTACTTTTTTCCCTACTCGGTCCCTTGCAGTCGTTTTAGGCGCCGCTCGTTGGCCGACATACTCCCCCCCGGTTTTTTTTAGTTTTCCCAATCACTCAGACCTACCTTAAAGCTTCCCGAGTGACGCTCTAAGCTCCTTAATCTTTAGATCTACACTCATTCAGATTTCAGACCTCTCTGAGGTTGTCCCCCAAAGTTTTTCGAGAACAGCCCGTAAGTTTCCCCTGGACCGAAAAAATTTCGCGCGAGGAGCACATTCCCACTGTGCTTTTCGTCTGGAAAAAAGTATTTAGTTTGAGGGCCCCAGCTCCGGAGGGAAAGAAGGTAGCCCCCATCTCCCCATTTTGATTATCCTTTCCTTATTTCCGTGGTGTTTGTGAGACCAACCTCAAGTTTCTCCCAAACTGACGGATCATCCCCTTTTGGAGCCCGTCTCGTCATAATAAGCAGCCTTTGAACGACACTCCCAGTAAAGGAGGTTTTATTGGAGAGATCCTAGACATTACCTCCTTTAAGGAACGCCGCCCGGTCGGATATTAATAAGGGGTTTTAAGCAGGATTGTACTAGAAGAGGGATCTCGTGGCGAGGACCACAACAACCCAACCCACCCACCACCCACCCCACTCACCACACCCACCGTCTCCCCCGCCCCCCCCCCCCCCACCCCCCCCGCCCACACAACCCCCCACCATAACCCCCACCTCTACCCACCCCAGAGACGGTTCAAATTCCGGCCCGATACCTTTTCTTCTATGTTTCGGGACGTTTTTTCTCCAATAGAGGCACTGTCAGTGTTTTGACCTTTCCTTATGGTCCTCCCAGATCGAGAGCGAGTTCATTATGTGTCTTTTCGAACTTTTTTTTAGTAGGAGCCCGGAACTTTGAGGAGCCGTTAACTATCTTTACCCAGATTACCTTAAGTTTGTTTCTATTCGAAATAAGTATTCCATTGGGTCTGTCACCGTTTACCCTTGTAAGGTTTCTCCCATCAGATGTGAGAGTCCCCCTTTGAGACGAACTGTTGTTTGAGGACTGATCCTCACGTTCGTTGGTTTTGGAACTTTTCCCTCGGTAGAACTTTGATGGTCGTTTTTCTGATTGAGAAGGGACCGCGTCATCCCTCTTTACTAGTCGATTCTCGGGGTTCTTCATTCCCTCATGTAAGGGGAAGCCCCAGCTTTCTTTCTTTGTTTCTTCGTGCGGATTGGGAATGGGGTGAGTCATTTCGTTTCTCTTGGGAGGGTTTCGTGGATTTTGTGATGAAGCCGAAGCACAGCCCCCGTTTTCCCAGGAATTGTCCAGTTCCGAAAGCTCTCCTTGAATAGTAGTGTCGTCTCCGTAGAGGTTTGGTGTAGTTTGATTTTTTATTATAGTCTGGTCCATTCAATGTTACTTGTCGTTTTTCTCAACCTCTTTTTAATCGTAGAAGTTTTCCGTAGAAGTTCCTCATGTATTGTCCGGGGTACCCGATGTTGAGACTGGGGCGATTTCACACGAGATGACATCTCTCCTGTGGATGCAAGAACATCGGGTTGGCGTATCTCTAGGAAAAGGAAGATTTGCAAAGGCCCCTCTAGATGGTCTGTTTTCCGTCTTTCTTCTCTAGCTATCTTCTTTTAGCGCTTCCCAATAGTGATGTGCCTTGCCTATTAGCTCCTTTTAAATCGTAGTAACAAAGAGACTTAACAACCGGGCTCTCTTTTTATAGGGGTTTCGTAGATCTGGATTGGTAAGGGGACGCAGAATGGCTTTACCTGAGCCCCCCCCCCGATTCCCATCCAGGAGCTCCTCCAGATGAAGAATTTTTTATCTCCCCCCCCAGTTCCGCAGCCCCTATTCTCTGAGGTTTTAACCGGCCCCTTTTTGCCGGTCCCTTCAGGATAAACTGGGACTCACCACTCTCCCTGAGTCCTGACAAAGCAACGTCTTTTCGATTCTTGGTCTCGTTTGCATTAAGGTGGCTATTGGCTTTTTCATGCCGCGGTCACTTCTTCCCATCTTTTCCGTCAAACACTCGCTTATACTAGCAGAGTAACGACGTCCCCCGAAGTTCGATAGTTTTTCGCTACCCTGTTCCGATTACTGGTCAGGTTCTGTAAGCGGCTGCATTTTTGATTTGTTTATCACTTCCCACAGTAAAGGGTCCGAATTTTTCGTAGATGCCCGTTTTTTCCCCTACCCGGCCCCCCGCTCCTTATGTCCTCAACCCCCTAAATCCTCCAAAAAGGGCCCCCAGTCAAAATGATGTCAAGATGTGGGAGAGGGCTTCAGAGAACTACCCTTGGTCCTTTCTGTGGAGCGTGATCCCCCCCTTTTTTCCACTTTCGCTTTGGTGTTTTTTTTGGTCTCAGTGACCTGTTGACAAGCCAGTCCCCCCTGGCCCCACGCATGATCATGTGGCCTTCGGCAGGACCTCCCCTAGTTAGATGCGCTTCGCTTGTCTTAGCTGATTTTTTTTCCAACTTCCTCGGCGAGCTCTGCTTGGCCCTTCCCCTCCCGTACCGTGCAACCGACCCTCCCCATCCTTGTCTTTTTGTTGAGAGTATCGTTGCACGAGTTTAAGCTGGCGATATCAGCCTCCTTTTTCCTTAATTTTCGTGCGAATCTTGTTACAATGACCATCCGAACCCCTTCTTCTCCCCGGTTTGTATTTTGCGAGCTTCGCGATCCAGGTGTTTGGGGGGCATCTACCCGATTCTCGGGCACTTTCTTTTCTTGAGGTTCACCACCACGCCACGTTGACTTTACCCTGTACACCCCTCTCCACCCCCGCACCCGTCCCCATGTCTATACCGGTTGTATTGATTGATAAGTCGAAACCCCCAGCCGCAGGCATAGCTTTTCTGGGCCTGGCTTTTGTGTATTGTTTTCTCTCGGCTCCCGTGACTAATTGTTCTCAACTCCCCTTTAGGCCACTGGCGGAACTATTTTATTGACTCCTCTGTCCTTCCGACGCATACAAACGAGATAGACCAGTAGGAAGGAAAGCCCCTTTGCGACGCCGGAAAAATCTCGTTCTTACGAGGTGCCTAAAAGTTTTTATAAGAGCTCCGTTTAGGATTAAAGCCTCTATAGTACTGGATCTTTTAATTCCCCCCACAAAACTAGACTCATCAAGGACCCCGACTCCTTCGAGACCCTTATTTGTAAGAGTTGTACTCTTCTTCAAGGTGGATTAAACCCTTATCCCCTAGGCCCCCGAGTGGTGGAGGATCTTTTACCGTTTTGACTTTACCCTTTTTACTTCTTATATCTTTGTGCGCCAAGCACTGATATCGATGGGTTATTATTCTTTCAGCTCTTTAACACCACCATGAGATGTTATACCCACTCAGGATCCTCTCCGAGGTTTACCGCGAAAAAGGGTTTTTTTGAACTGCCCAGTTGGAGCTGCGGCTTCCTCGACCCTTGTCCCTCCTAAACAAATAGAGAGTTGAGTTCATGCCTCTCCTCATCCCCCTTCATCACCCCGGGTTAGTACTCGACTTTTTCCTTCGATCCCCCCCTTCCTCAAGAAACGTCGCAGAACAACTGCGGATGTTATTTTTTATAAGAAGCTTGAAGACCCCCCCCCCCCTCAGCAACAACTGTGCTTTAATCCTGAAACGTCGCCCCACTGGCTTCGAAGACAACACAGTTTGGATCCAGGAAGGGAGGACCTCGGAGTCGACCTTTTAGTTTCCCCTATGCGTGGACACCGTTCCATTGACCCCTCCCCCTTAAAAACCGACCGTTTTCACGCCCAAATACTCATCGCGCCTAAGGGGAAGACGCTGAAGTCCCCTCAGACCCCAAAGATTATTCCAGCGACAAGAAGCTTCTTCTCCTGGCAACGAAGAGCTACACCTCCCCCCTTCAAGAGTCGACCTCAGAACTTACCCACCCCCGGGAAACCGAGCACTTTTTTTACGAACCGAAGTCCGGTTCTTCTGCCCCCCTTTAACGGCTCAGGATTGATGAGATCCAAGACCCCGGCAATTACTTTTGTTGGAGGACTCCCCGAAAATCAATGGGTTTCGAATTCTTGTTTTTTTTTTTTTTTTTTTTTTTTTTTTTTTTTTTTTTCTTTTTTTTTTTATCATGAGCTCCCTATGCTCTCCATCATTTTTTCGACGATCCTTCTGATTTTTCCCCCTGGAGCGCCCATCTTCACACCGCCCGGTTCGGACCCGACGAGAAGACTTCTTTTCTATTCGACCCCCCGATGTTAGCTGGAAAACTAGTTGGTTAGAATCGTTTTTAAAAATGTTCGTTCGAGCTGCGTCAGGCTTTCACCTCAGCACCTAGCGACCCCAGAAGTGAGCATGATATTTCTCTGAACCAACGACTGAAGCTTTGGTCCAACAGCCTCCCTTTCCTTTAACTTATACGTGTTTTGATTTATTGCTCCCAAAGAATTGAGGATTAGAGACGATTTTTATCCTTCTTTGCCGATGGGCATAGTAAACTATTGCAGTAGGAAGGGAGTTGTATAGCCCTCTTTTTTAATTCGTTTTTGCCCGAAGGACCCCGTGCCTTTCTTTTCCCCGTGGGAGTGCAACCTCAATCCCCCCCCCGTAAAATCCGAAAGAGTGTCATCTCTTCTTCCCCCATTGATTTATTCTCATTTTCCTTCACTCTGAATCTTCTTTTGGTGGGAGGTAGTTCCCATCCGCGAGGCGTTAGATGTAGCCTCATCTGGAGATGTTTCAGTGAGATCCAGATCCGTTCCCGGCATTTTTCGCTCTCTCTACCCCCAATACATCCTCAATTTTCCTTTGCTATCATGCGGGTCTGACACTGTACCTACTTCGTAAGGGATAGCCCGCTAGGAGTTCCTTTCTACTGTTTCTATTTTCACGGGACGGTTTTTTTCATCACGCCGGTTGGGCGTTAGTTCACCTTTTCTTTGCTCTCCTTTTCGTTTAACTTGAAGGGGACGAGGCGTTTTTGTCTTTTAATCCTTTTTTTTCGGCCGCCCTCATGGTGAGGTTTCCCCTGAAAGTGGGTCTGTACTGATTAGTAAGGGACGCTAGTTCCTTTGAGTAGTGGAATTGGACACTTTTGCGGGTGACTTTTCACCTTAGGTCGGTGGTTTTTATTCTTCCTCCGAGCGATGAGATTTTTCCCGCTTGCATCAGCCCAGGATCATTTCTTCTTTCTCTTTCCCAGTTTAGTAGTGGTGGTGTTTTTCTTGCTTTTTTGGATCTCTTTTAGCACTTTTTTAACTTGTTCGTTTGCTCGGCGGCACGGAGGCGTGCCCGAATTTTTCGAGCACCCCTTTATGTTCCCTTTTTCCATCTCTTTTTCCTTCGATGCAAATCGTACGAGTTCACCGACTTTTTTTCCGTTTTTTTTTTTCGATGTGAAGCTCTCGCGTCCCCCAGTCTCGATTCTATTATTAAATCGTGCGGGAATTCTTGATATCTTTCCCCCGGGAGTAAAGCGATTTCCCCTTGTCCCTGTTTAAGAGAGCCTTCCTATCTTTTGGAGTAGGACTAAGAGAAGGTTGGCGACCCTTTTTTTGAATTCTCCCTCGATTGAAAACTCTATTGATGTATCAATACCTTACCCCCCCTTCAATTTTTCCAGTATAGCGCTAGGCGTCCCGAGATTTCCCCCCCTTATAGAGTGTTCGCCAGGATAATTTATCACAACTAAGCCCCCCTTCCCGTAACCTCCCCCCCATAGACCCGAGCCGTGTGTATGATGCTACTTTTTTCCTTTCTTTTGAGAGATTAAAGTGGACGGTCTCACCCAAAGATCTTTTAAATCCCTAAACTTCCGCTTATCGAAATGTGTTTCCCTCCCCCCCCATAGGCAACAAGAGATGGGGAACTTCCCCCCGCCATTATGCTGACTGGCGACTCTGAGTTATTGTAGCGTGTTTTTTTCTTTTTTCTCCTGTGCTCAACCCTGTCATTGGGTACCCTTTACGATTCTCTGCTGGAGTAATGGGGAACAGTCCTTCCCGAACAAATAGACCTTTCCCAATTTCCTTCCCCCCCCACGTCTTGTAAACCCTAACCCTCCACCCCACCAACTCTTACAGGCAAGCGATCCCCCTTCTCCCCGCTGGGTCTGATCATTTCTCATTGGAGGCTTTTTTTCCCCCTGGCTCGTGATTAACAGTATTCCTTTCGTTTTTTTCTTGCCTAAGTGAACTATGACTTCCCAGCATAGAAGCTTCCCTTTTTCTACTGAGGCCGGACTGAAGCGCGACATCCACCCCGAGCCTCTCCCGCAGATGCCCTCTGTGTCGTGTTTTTCCATTCTTCCCCCATCCCCTCTCGCGTGCGAGGATCTCTGCGTCCATCAAGCTCCCCCTTCCCGACTCTCTCTTTTCATCCTCCCTGTTGACGAGCTTTATCTGCCTTTCCTTTTTTCTAAGGCCAGCGACGCCGCTTTGCGCCGCGTCATTTTTTTGTAGACTCTCGACACTGCCGAGCACTTTGGAGGTCTATTTCCTCCTATTTTTGCGCGCACCTGAGGGTCGAGTTCAGAGGGCTTACCTGCAACCACCCACACGCACCCCTTTCAGACGGTGACCCCTCCTTCCCCAGAGTCCAACAGTGCTTTCTTTTCAAGTTTGACCACACTGAGCAGCATGTTGATAAGGGGTAGTTGTTTTCCTTTGGTCCGGACATAGGGGCGGCTCCCGTTTTTTCCCTTGTTCTCACTCTTTCCCACTAGGTCCTTTTCTTTTTTCCCCGAGCAGCTTTCCGGAAACGCTTAGCGACGTTTTTTCTAAAGACCTCTCCTTTTTGAGCCCCTTAACCGAAAAGTTCTCGAAACCGTCCGGAAATTTCATGTCCTCTCCCCTGCAAATAATTAGTTTAGTTGCCCGATGTCCCCCTTTCCAGCGATAGAATGTGGCATTTCGAAAATCGCTGATTTAATTCCCGAGACAGAAGCTCCCAACCAAAGCACCCCCTTCTTCCCAAGTCACAGACTCCTTCCACCCCTCAGAGAGCGCTCGAGAATTTGGTTACTCTCGGCCTTTCCCGTTCCCCAAACCCAACGTTCTTACCATAGTTTCCCAACCAGAAGCAGAGATAGGCTCGGGTGCAATTCCCCTGTTTTCTTTTTTTTCCTTTACATTTCTGGCTTTTTCCTCTCTGGGTAAGTCCCTCTCTCCTGTTTTTTTTTTGCGCCTCTAAATTACTTCGCCACTCTTTTTCCCCCCACGCCCGTCCCATTTTCGAAGTGTCCCGTCGACCCGGTTGAAAGCCTTTTTTTTCAAGAAGTCCCTTGAAGTCGACCAGATTAAGAACCCCTCACTCACTTCCCTTCCCGACGAAAGAACCAATTCTCCCCTCCTTCCTCCCACTTCTTGATATTCTCGGGAAGGCGGGCCTAGGAGAAGCTAACTTATTCCCCCAAACCTGGGAGTAAAGAAGATGGCCCCCCTCGGCAGAACTCCGCATCCACACTTCTTGCAGACAACCTTTTTCTCTAGTGATTAGGAGTATTTCAGATCCTCTTTTCCCACGAAAGATTGCTCAGCCCAAAACATAACCCCACATGGAGGATGACTCTCCATGTAGAAATAAACCTGACCTCCACCTCCCCCCCACCCCCTTCTTATAGTCACTCAAGGAGAGTCCTGCCCCGGACGATAGGAGCAAGTCAAACCTCCTCCTCTTTGTTATTAATGTGAACAACCCCCTCTTCCCAAAATACAGAGTAAGTCCCCACCCCTCAAGTTCAAGGCCAATGCCTCTAGTAAAGCGCATTACTCTCCCCTAGATTTGAAACCCCCACGACCTCTAGCACTAAGGCTGAAACCCGGTTCCCTATCCCAGAACAAAGTCCCATCCCCCCTCCCCTCAACATTCCCTTTGTGACCCCTAAATGTCCTCCACCAAAAACTCCTTTCTCCTTTTTTTCCCTCACCTAGATCCGAAAAGCCAATAACCTTCCAGTTTCTTTCCGATTGATGCGATTCCCCTGATGGAAGTACTTTCTCTTTTTCCTGATACGGAGCCTCCCTTTCCCCAATCAGGTGCACTGCTTATTTCTTATCGAGCGCCCCCACCCCCCTTTTCTTTCCGTTTTCCCCAATAGGAGACGCTTTCCTTTTTCCCGCGTTCGCCGCTCCCCCCCCCAACCGAATAGCGTTCATACCCCCCCTCCCCAAGCTAAGACTGCAGAGGTGCGAGCCCCAGTGTAACTCCTTCCTTTTTGGTTTTCTTAGAGTAACCCCCCCCGGTGAGCAGATGGATTTTTCTTTGGGTTTCCGCACAAACTTTTCGAGCATTTTCCCGAAGCCCTGTCGATTTCCCACCTTTTTTTTGCCCGCGACCCCCAGCCCCCCGTTTTCCGATTTTCAAGAGCTTTTTATTCCAAGATGCCTTATTGCCCTCGCGT